>Ga0209270_1002324_pt1 | contig 20680 bp, 15 predicted proteins | sample MTBAKSrepl1MetaG_FD_187456 | JGI IMG/M metagenome (GOLD analysis project Ga0209270, IMG submission 187456) | Enrichment culture microbial communities from Arthur Kill intertidal strait, New Jersey, USA, that are MTBE-degrading - MTBE-AKS1... | ecosystem: Environmental > Aquatic > Marine >...
CAAGAAATCATTCCTCAAATTATTTCTCTCAAGCTGAGTTCTCTTTCAATGACATTAAGGTCCGAATAAGCTCATCTGTTCTTTTCTTTGAACTCTGGTCATATGCTCCTGGTCCCCCAATTGTCATCAATAAATGCCCATCTAGAATATCTTTTGAAGTAATGACTTTTGCCCAGACAAGATTATTAGACTCCAGTCGTTCGATTGATTTGATTTCTTGCCTACCAAATTGAAAGGTAAGATCCGATCGAAAATTACGATATTGCCAACCGAAGGTTTTGTAAGGTTTTGAGACAAAGGTGACTTCATTGTCCTCAACACCCAAATCTCCGCTGGCAAAAAAGCCCAGAGGTGATCGGAAAATGCCAATATAAAAGTCAAGCCACCATGAAACTGCATATGGAAAGGATTCAGGTATTTTGTATAGATTAAATGACTTTCGCCAACGGGAAGTATTCTTTATTAAGTTTTTAAAAGCCGCCAGATGCTCTGTTGAACTAATCCATACCGGACTGAAAATCGTCATAACTCTCCTCTGGAATTTGTTTGATTGTGTTATATTAAGAAATTCTTTTTCATATTCCAAAAACCTTTTTATAGTGTTGTAGGTAAAAATGCAGTCTTTTCACTGATGAATGTCTTTAATATAGCATGTTCGAAGAGAGGATGTATTTGGCATATAGCTGGCGGGGTTATGGCAACGTGCTTGCGATGAACTTACAGAAGCCTTGACGTCTTTCAAGGTCTAGTGAGAGAATTTATGGATGGTACACAGGTTAAGGTGAGAGTTAGGTACTGGTTATAGCAGTTTTAGAAATTTTTAAGACAGGCAATATAAAGGGACTTACCACTCCCTTTATGTAAGATGATCTGGTTACTTTTTAAGAGATTATAAGATTACAATGGAATAACTATTTAATTATCATATTTGTTAATTCAATTAGTTGTATATATCTGTCTGCTTCTTTAGAATAGCAGATAGGGAATTTGAGGACTTATTGGCCACAGAAACGAGGGGAAAGAATGGCTGTTCCTCAAGAAATAATTGATCTTGTTGAGCGGTTTGAACGCGATCGAGATATTTACCAATCAGACAAATACAACGAAGCACAACTTCGCAAAGAGTTTATTGATCCTTTCTTTAAGGCTCTTGGCTGGGATATGGACAATACCAAAGGCTATGCACCAGCTTATCGAGAAGTAATTCATGAAGATGCAATAAAGGTTGGTGGATTTACCAAAGCTCCTGACTATTGCTTTCGAGTCGGTGGCAGCAGAAAGTTCTTTCTTGAAGCAAAGAAACCCTCAGTTAATCTAAAAGATGATATAAATCCCGCATTTCAGCTTCGCCGTTATGCTTGGTCAGCAAAACTTCCCTTATCGGTTCTTACAGACTTTGAAGAATTCGCTGTCTATGACTGCCGCATAAAACCAATTAAGAATGACAAATCATCCAATGCCCGAACCATTTACATGAAATTTGATAAATACGTGGATAGATGGGATGAGATTACTTCCATTTTTGCCCGGGAGGCAATACTTAAAGGGTCATTTGACCGTTATGTTGAGACAGCAGGCAAAAAAAGAGGCACGGCAGAAGTAGACACAGCTTTTCTAAAAGAGATTGAGTCCTGGCGGGAGACACTTGCTCGAAATATTGCTCTAAGAAATCCATATCTTACCACTCGTGAACTTAACTATGCCGTCCAGCAGACAATCGACCGCATCATTTTCTTAAGGATTTGTGAAGATAGGGGAATAGAAGAATACGGTAAGCTTTTAAGTAACCTCAATGGTAATCAAGTATATAAGCGATTAATTAAGCTTTTCCATGATGCTGATGCAAGGTATAACTCCGGTCTTTTCCACTTTGAGAAAGAAAAAGACCGCCCTGAAGACCCTGATGAACTTACATTAAAGCTAAGCATTGATGACAAACCTCTAAAAGCAATAATCAAAGACCTTTATTATCCGGATAGTCCTTATGAGTTCTCTGTACTTCCAGCTGATATTTTAGGTCAGGTTTATGAACAGTTCTTAGGAAAAGTCATTCGCCTTACTGCTGGCCATCATGCAGTTATTGATGACAAGCCGGAAGTTAAAAAAGCCGGTGGAGTTTACTATACGCCAACATATATTGTTGATTATATTGTTGAAAATACTGTTGGTAGGCTCCTCGAAAATAAAAAGCCAACGCAAGCAGCAAAACTTAAAATCCTTGATCCTGCTTGTGGTTCCGGATCGTTTCTCATCGGAGCATATCAATATCTGCTTGATTGGCATCGTAATTGGTATGTAGACAATGATCATAAGAAATATGCTAAAAAAGGTATCTTATATGAAGGACCAGGAGGAGATTGGCGTCTATCTACTAATGAAAAGAAACGCATCCTACTCAATAATATTCATGGCGTTGATATTGACTCTCAAGCTGTAGAAGTAACAAAGCTATCTCTACTATTAAAAGTCCTAGAAGATGAAACACAGTTAAGTTTATTTAAAGAACGTGCCTTACCCGACTTGGGCAATAACATAAAATGCGGTAATTCACTTATCGGACCTGATTTCTACGAAGGTCACCAAATAGGAATGTTTGATGAAGAAGAACGCTATAGAATCAACGCATTTGATTGGAAAAAAGAATTCCCCCAAGTATTTTCTCCTTCAAACCGCCGGTCATTGCGAGGGAGCCCTTCAGCTTCGCTCAGGACAAGCTCCGCGACCGAAGCAATCTCGGACGACGCGGCAATCTCAAAAGGATCGTCATTGCGAGCGAAGCGAAGCAATCTCGCCCTTGAATCATCATCGCGAACTGAAGCAATCTCGGGTTTCGACGCAGTCATCGGTAATCCACCGTATGTTCGCCAAGAAATGCTCAGCGATCTGAAACAATATTTTGAGCAACACTATGAAGTGTACCATGGAATGGCTGACCTCTACGCCTATTTCATTGAACGTGGTGTTTCATTACTCAAGAAGTATGGATTGTTTGGCTTTATTGTTTCTAATAAATGGATGCGTGCCAATTATGGAGTGCCTCTTCGAAATTGGATGAAGGAACAGCATATCGAGGAGATTGTCGATTTTGGCGACCTGCCTGTATTCCAAAAAGCTACAACCTACCCTTGCATTCTGCTACTCTCAAAGGATTCTGCTCATAACAAATTTGAGGCTACACAAGTTGAATCACTCAGCTTTGACAGCCTTGAAAACTATGTAGTTGAGAATCGCTATACCGTCAATAAGGGTGCACTTGATTCTGGAGGATGGTCTTTAGTAGATGAACAAACACAAGCTTTGCTGGATAAGTTACGAAAAATTGGGACACCTCTAGGCGATTACGTGCAAGGAAAAATCTATTACGGCATTAAAACAGGTCTTAATGAGGCATTTGTTATTGATGCCAAAAAACGCGACGATCTTATTGCCAAAGACCCAAAAAGCGAAGAGCTCATTAAACCGTTCTTGCTTGGACGTGATATCAAACGTTATCGGCCTTTAAAAAGCAGTCAATTTCTTATTTTTACTAGAAGAGGCGTTGATATTAAGAAATATCCGGCAATTGAGCAACACCTGCGGCAATTCAAAGAGCGTTTAATGCCCAAACCACGGGATTGGAAAGGCAAAAGTTGGTCGGGAAGAAAGCCTGGCTCGTATCAGTGGTACGAAATACAAGACACAATTGACTACTATACAGAGTTTGAAAAACCAAAAATAATATATCCTAATATCTGTAAGGGTCCGGAATTCACATTTGACGAAGCAAATTTATATACTAACCAAAAGTGCTTCATAATTTCACTACTAGACAAATATCTCTTGGGAGTTCTGAATAGTGCAGTTACATTTTTCTTGTTTAAAGCAATATTTCCAAAACTTCGTGGTAACTTTTACGAACCCAGTTATATCTTTTTCAAGGATTTTCCTATCCGTACAATCAACCTCTCTGATCCCAAGGACAGAGCATTCCATAGTAAAATGATTAAACTAGTCGAGCAAATGCTAGCACTACACAAACAACTGGCAGTAGCCAAGACACCAACCGACAAAACCGCCATCCAACGCCAAATAGACACAACCGACCATCAAATAGATCAACTAGTTTATCAGCTATACGAATTAACTGAAGAAGAAATAAAAATCGTGGAAGGAGCGGCTCACTAAGTACTAGTGAGTATATTGCTTATGTCGTGTAAATATAAAAAAGACAAATATAAATACGAGTGTCCTCACCCCAATCTAGAGAACTCAGATTTTTGCATCTTTCACTCACAAGATAAGAGCAAGGATACTACGAGATTCATGCACGACCTTAAAGAGCTTCTTTCGCAAGAAGATACATTAGAATATAAACTCGTAGGCTTTTTCTTTCCAAAATCATTCTCTAAGGATTTTTTTTCAAAAAGAGTTTTTAATAAGAATACAAACTTTTCAGGCTGTCAATTCTCAGGGCATGTATGCTTTGAGTCAACTATTTTTAATGGAGTAGCGAGTTTCAGAGATGCCCAATTCTCAGAAGCTACTAGTTTCATGGGTGCTGAATTCAGCGAGGATGCTGTATTCATAAAAACACATTTCTGCAAAGATGTGAATTTTTCGAAATCTCATTTTGTAGATGTTGCAGATCTCAGACAAGCAGAATTCAAAGCAGAAGCAAATTTTAGAGACACTCAATTCTCGAAAGCTATTAACTGTAGCAAAACTTCGTTTTCAAGAGATACATTCTTTGAAGGTACTCAGGTCCATGGAAGTGCAGTGTTCGATTCAGCCCAATTCTCACAAAGGGTTCGCTTTATAAACGTTCAATTCAAAGAAAGCACTAATTTTATGAACGTCAAGTTCTTGGGGTACACAGATTTCAGGAATGCTTGTTTCTTAAAAGGTGCCAATTTCGCAGGGGCAAAATTTTGTAATGATGTGGCTTTCAATAAAACACTATTCGTTGGAGCAAACTTCTACGGAGCGCAACTATTAAAATGGGCATTCTTCTCAAATGCTCGGTTTGATAAAGACGCACAATTTGAAACAGCCCATTTCTTGGGAAACGTAGAATTCATTAATACTACTTTTATAGGACATGCAAAATTTGGATTAACTCAATTTATAAGAAACGTTGATTTCAAGCAAGCTCGTTTTTTAAAAGATGCGGACTTCAAATCCACTACGTTCCGAAAAAAAGTGGATTTTCTAGAAACTAAATTCACGAATGCACAGTTTTTAAATGCCTTATTTGAGGGTTATTGTTCTTTTCGCTCCTTAGAAATTATCAATTTGCTTGAGTTTAAACATGTAGATACAGAAAAGCCCGAAAGAGTGAGTTTTCGAGGCATGAATATGGAGAAGATTATGTTTCTTGGAACAAGCGGTCTTGATGCTTTCAATTTGGTAGATGTTACGTGGCCAACAAAAAAGGAGCGCTTTTTGAAGTTCTTCCATATAAAAAGAAGGTGCGTTGGTGACGAACAGCGAGCTTATAAAACAAAGAATGCATTAGAGCAAAACACACTTGCATGGCTTGAGACACTCTATCGCCAACTCAAAAAGAACTTCGAAGATAATAGAAACTACGCAGAAGCAGGAGATTTCCACATTGGAGAAATGGAAATGCGACGCGGGCAACTCTCTTGGAAAAATATAGATTTTTATCCAATCAATCTTTATAGACTTTTAAGTCAATATAGTGAAAACTGGTGGTTAGCTTTTATGTGGGTGATTTTTTTAGTTATTTTATTCGCCTTATTCTATATGTTTTTAGGTCTTAAGTTGACTTCAGCTAATAGGGAAATAATATACCAACTGAGGCCATCTTTGGATTTTATAGGACTGTGGTTTTCCGACTTTCTTAATTCAGTTATATATAGTTTGAAAGTTTCAACTCTACAGAGACCAGCAGATATTTCTCCATATAGTCTTGCAGGAAAAACGTTTGCTGCAATTGAGGGGATTCTAGGACCAATCCAAGTTTCCTTATTCTTACTTGCTTTAAGAAGAAGATTCAAGAGGTAGATGGGGAAAACTAGATAGGGGCCTAGTTCACAATGAAAAAATGTTATCTTAAACACAGAAGATGCATGAATTAATGGACAATTAGTTAAACTAAAGACATTGGCTAACAATACCATTATTCAGTGCCAAACCAATGCAACCGACAATTAAATAGATCGACTGGTCTATGAGCTATATGGATTGACTGAAAAAGAAATAAAAATAGTGGAGACGGAGGCGAGATGAACATTGTCGTTGCCACACTGCTCCTAGCAATTGTCACTTTCATACTGGTTATCGTCACATTCTTGATGGCTGTCGCAACTTGTGCCATGGCTTGGTACACCCGCTGAAGCGCAGAAGCTTCCGAAGCGGCTGTCCAAGAGATGAAAGCAGATCGTGAAGAAAGAAACAAGCCAAAGGCTCATCTGCTTCAGCATCGCTCGGAAGGATGGCCTTTCTCTTTGGATTATCCACTATATCTTCGTATCGATGAGTTTCATAGGCATGCATATGAAAAATGGCGAGAGCTTAGGTGGAATATGATAATTATTCGAAATGTTGGAAAAGGAGAAACCGGACCAGGCGAGATCAGCAAGATCACATATGCTAGTAAAAAACCAGAAACTACAATCGCCGATGATCTTGAAGGTTTTCGACTACGTTCGATATTACCAGGTGAGAGTTATGCAAAACTATTTGCTGTTCAAAAAAGAGATCCAGAAAAAGAAGATACACCGCTTGTACGTTTTGAATACAAATGTGAGCACTTAGCACAAGCAGTGAAATATCCACCTGTTGGAAAAGAAGACTGGTTCAAAGATGTCTATCCCGAGGCAAGAGTGAGAATTGTAGGAGAGCAAGATGGTGAGTAAGTGGAGAAAACGTCTAGCAACCACTTTTCTAAAACAGAACACAGGAGGTCGAAATGCCGCTTTATAGAATCGATGGCAAAAAGCTCAAATCGATCAAGGAAAAATCTTTCAGCTTGGAGAAAGACTTGCAAAAGATAACTGAAGATAACCTAGATATTCTTTTTGGGCTTGAATTTGTTCAAACTGAATTCCAGCTAAACAGTAGGTTCATTGATACACTTGCTTTCAATCCCGAGACAAGAGCCTTCGTAATAATTGAATATAAAAAAGACAAGAGTCTCAGTGTTATAGATCAAGGCTATGCATATTTATCATTGATGCTCAGCAATAAAGGAGAATGTATTCTTGAGTATAACGAGCAAAAGGACAAAACTTTACATCGGAAAGACATAGATTGGACTCAGTCCAAGGTAATGTTTATTTCTCCTTACTTTACTCCATATCAAGTTGAAGCAATAAATTTTAAAGACCTGCCAATTGAACTTTGGGAAGTTGGTTTCTATGAAAATCAAACGATTTCTTATGCGCAAAGAAAGTCTGTTGAAAAAGTGTCGATAAAAGAGATTTCCAAAGGTGGAATTATTGAAAGTGTTAGCAAAGAGGTAAAAAAATACACACTAGAAGATCATCTGCAAAGCGTGAGAGGAGACCATCGCGATATAATAAAAGATATTTTTATATCCCTTGATGATCAGATAACTGAAATTGACAATGATATAAAGCAAGAGATAGGTAAGTCAACGATATACTACAAAATCAGCGGACTTACATTTGCCTATTTTTGGTTTCAAAAGACCCAGCTTTCAATTGATTTGAGACTTCCAAAAAGCACTAAGGAGCTCTATGGAATCGCTATAATTAGGGATCTCAAAGAAGGTGATCCATTTTGTGTAAATGTGAAAATAAGCTTATCTAAGGATATAAATAGAGCAGTAGAATTGATCCGACAAGCTTATGAAAACGTTGTTTCAAATGGCTCAAAGTGAGGAGCCACGAACTGACACCCAACAGCTGCGTGAACTACTCAAAGGCAAGCGATAACTGCAAAAACCAACTGATAACAACGCCATCCAATGTCAAATTGATCATACTAATAAGCAGATTGATCAGCTAGTATACAAACTGTATAATTTAACCAAAGAAGAAATCAAGATTGTGGAAACATGATTTATCCAATAAGAGCATTTGGATACTTCGGAGATACTGCAAATGATAGATGATAGGTTGTGCGATTCAGCCCTATCTACATACTGCAGAGCCCATGCTGAATATAGTGGGCAAGGCACACTGCACTTCAGCAATGGTGAGAGTAAAGATTGTAAATTTCATGCCAGTCAGTTTGTCAATGGAGACATATGGCTCATATGTGATTTCAGCACTTCAGATTTTGTTGATCCCTTTCATATCCCGCCAACTAAGTTCGAGGGAAGAACCGCTGAAGATGCACTAATTTTCTCAGATAGAAAATTCTGGACTGTTCTAGTCAATGGTGCCCTAGAACCAGAAATACATACTGTATTCCGTCTAGAAGAAATATATGTAAAAATTGTGGAAGAAGAGTCCATTAAAGCATTACATTTTGGATTAACAAACTTCATTTTTGAAGGAACTAAGCACCTCCAATGTGATAATTCATCGATACTTGTACTACCTTTGAGTCTCAAATATAAGACGACTGATACAGAACTTTCTATTTGTCCTCTAAAGAAATATGAGCAAATAAAGAAGCGACTAAAAGTAATCAAAGGAATTGATATCACATGCGAAGCTGTGGTAAATCTGTCTGCAAATATGGGTCCCGAAATGGCAGAACATATGATAGATAATTTATGCAACATATTTTCAATCGCACGTGGAACTAGAGTACAATGGATATATTGCGATCAATACAGTGAATCCAATCTTAAGCTGACTCGCAAGCATGCTTCAAGAGTAACCAAACCGTATACACCATATTCAATTATTGATCCACGATTTGAGGCCAGGCACGAAACCCAAAGTTTTGTTGAACAAGTTTTTGAAACTTATTCTTCAAGACGTGAGTCATACAGGCTTGATAAGGGCACGATCGATGCTTACCTTGACGCAAAAGCAGAACAAGATTTTCTCGAGACAAGAGGTGTAAAATTGGCTGTAGCTCTAGAAACACTTAAGGCAGTTTTCCTTGATCAAGCTGACACCGATATAAGTGAGTATATTATAGAAGATAAACTTTTTAAGAATCTCAGTCCCTCGATCAAGAACGCTCTGTCTAAAATCCTCAAATCAAATACGGTTGGCAAGCGTTTTCGTGGAATTATATATGAAAAAATCCGTGAACTTAACCGTACCCCTTTTAAAAGAATAATCGAGAACTTCTGCAAAACCTTCAACCTAGAAACCGATAGAGATAATTTTAATCGCTTTGTTGCATCGAGAAACAAACTAATTCACATTGGACGATTTTATTGCAATTCAGCAACACCAGAGGAAAAAGAAGAATGCGAGCCATTACCTAGCCCAGCAAGAGAATATTTTTTTCTCGTTAACTTTCTTGATCGCATTCTTCTGAAATTGTTAGGATACGATGGGCCATACATTGACTGGAGTGACCCCGAAAACCCATTGCGAAGAGATAGAGTTTAGTTTGAGAATTAAGCATTATTCAGCACATATCAAGACATTAAAAGATAAGCAGTCAACTCTTTAATTGATACTGTTAAATATAGACACAATCATCTACCTACAACAACTGAGAAGCATGGATAAAGGAGGCGATCATATAAGAAAATAATGATAGTAAGTTGATCAATTTATGTAAAAAGACTTTCTTGATCTTGCTGGAAGGGGAGAAAAAGACGATGAAACAACTAATTCGTCAATCAGCAAAATCCTATGAAGAATTTGAAAAAGAAATCCAAAAAATTGTTGGGATTGATGACAAAAGAGCACTCAAGAAAATAAGAGAGGAACTAGGCAAACGTCTGATAATAATTGCGGAGTCTAACAGGATTAATACGTATCGAGTGCCAAAGAAAAGGATATTTAAACAACTTAAAGATCGAATACTCCTTGGTTATTTGACTTCTAGTGATATTTGGGATTTTTTTCACAATTCAGAGTTTGCTGCAGGCAGAACAACAAAAACAATTGATCGATCAAATACTAACCTGATAAAAGATGGTCTCAAATCCTATAGGAAACTAGAAAAAGTTCCTTTACCTGATAGTCATAAGGTAGTGGCAATTGAGGATCTTTTTACAGACAAACAATGTTTAGCTATCCATAAAAATGCAAAAACAGTTATTCTAAATACTTTTCATTTTGGAAACAGCAAAAAAGAAGTTTACCCTTCGATTAACAAATACGCATTAGGTCAATATGTGACCTTTAATTTTGATCCAAGAAACAAGTACAAGAAAGCATGGTATAAAGACCCATTCGATGGCATGAAAGTCAAGCATGATTGGAAAAAAGAGTTTAACTTTAACGGAACACCAATAAACAACTAACTTAGCTAGTAAAAAGTAAAATTAGGTAATATTGTCACTTTTGATAATATGTGTTCTAACAGTTAAAAAGCATATACATAAATACTGCTAATCAAAATTAATTATTTTGAATATTGCTAGTAAAATTATTGCCAATTTTTAATATTGTACTAACTGCTACAGGAGACACTAAAACTATGGAAATCAAAGAATTTGTAATTTATCTAACCAAAGAGATACAAAAACTGGTAAAACCGGAGCTTGGAAAGTTATCATCCAGGAATACATCAGGTCAGGCAGTCGGCGGTGACACTACTTTTATTATCGATGAACAGGCCGAAGAACTCCTGGATAAACTATTGGAAAAGGAAGGAAATATTGCTTTCTACTCTGAAGATAAGGGATTTGTAACTTATGGAAAACCGGAATATGTTCTAATCGTTGATCCCATTGACGGCACAAGGCCGGCAGCAGCAGGACTGGAATCTTGTTGTGTATCCATAGCGGCTGCCCGGTATAAGCCTGAACCTGTAATGAAAGATGTGTTTTTTGGCTGTGTCCAGGAAATTAAGAACGACACAATTTTTTCTGCGGAGCGAGGCAGGGGAGTAAAGATACAAAACGGAAAAGATGAGTTAAAACCCATAATCAGCAACCAAAAAAATCTAAAAAACCTATTCTGGTGTATCGGGTTTCGGGGAAGACCGGCAAAACCTCTCGTAGCTGTCTTAGGTGATCTTATTGATGTTTCCTCGGTCGACGGAGGAGTATTTGATCTGGGCAGCGCTTGCTTTTCCATGACCAGGATGATTGCCGGCCAAATGGACGCATACATCGACATCGGCAAAAGAATTATCGATGATGTCGGCTGGGTAGAAAATGAATTTTTAAGAGTTGGTAGGGGATCGGTTCTTAACAACAATCCGTATGATGTAGCAGCCTCTAGCCTCACAGCACAAGAAGCGGGTTGCGTTATAACAGATGGTTACGGCAACTCGATTGATGAATTTCCACTCCTAGGATCAGGTCCCGATTACCAATTTTCCCTAATCGGCGCTACAAATCAGGAGCTTCATCGCAAAGTTATAGATGCTGTCAATCATGGGATCAATAAACTAAAGAAGGCCGATCATACTGCTCTCCAATAAATTTTGACACTTCATCAAAAGATGTTGATAATATAAGCGGGTCATGATGTTAAAATCTAGATAGGTTATTTACGCGATAACCGGCATTTAACGTAATGCCTAAAAGCGGTTTGTACCAGTATTTGAAGTTAATTCCCACTTAGCTAATTGTGGTCATTACCTGACGCAACTTATTGGGGTGAAAATGGCAATCAAACTACTCCATACCGGTGATTTACATCTTGATGCACCTTTTTTGTTCCTCGGGGAAAAGGGGCAAATACAACGTCAGCAATTGTTGGCAACTCTAAATAAGATAGTAGAGATTGCCATCGATGAAAACGTTGATCTTTTTCTGATCAGCGGTGATCTTTTTGCTTCCAATAATCCTTCATGCAATACTATCGATCATGTTGTTGACGCTTTTAAAAAGCTCGAACAAGCCAATATACCAATTTGTCTAATCCCCGGATGCGGCGACAGTTTCGGACATCAATCAATATACCGTCTTTATGATTTTAAAGAGGCTTGCCCGAATCTTACTATCTTCACAGACCGGTTAAAACAAAAAGCCTTTGACGATTTGGATCTTACCGTACACGGGGAAGCGGTAATAGGGAAGGGTAGTCCGGATAGTCCTTTGCGTAACCTGAGGCCGTCGCATAAAACAAAGTTTAACATCGCAATGATACACGGAACAGTTAATGGCATACAAAAAAATCCCAATGAAAAGGATATCTTTAACCTAAAAGAAATAAAAGCAAGCAAGATGGATTATATCGCACTCGGCCACCATCACATATTCACAAACTATTCCCAGGACAGCGTACGAGCATGCTACTGCGGAGCTCCGGAAATGATTAGTCCGGATCAAAACAATTCAGCTCACGTCGCAATAGTTACAATTCAATCATCGGGAGATATCAATATAGAATCAAAAAGGGTAAGTCAATCTCATTTTAAATCAATAACAATTCCCCTGGATTCAATTAATAATATTGACGAGATTATAACAATCATTAAAAGCAAAGCTCATAGAAATGTTTTTCTTGAAGTTCATCTAGCCGGTTTATGCGGTTTTGACCTGTCTTTAAACGTAGAATCATTGGAAAAAGATCTCGATTCTTATTTTCTCAGACTTAAGATAATTGATGAATCTCACCCCGATCTCGAAGAAATACAAATTAATGAGCTTCCCTCCAATACTGTTATGGGGCAATATGTCAAAATGATGATGGAGGAACTCAACAAGGCTACCGGCCAGGAAAAAGACCTGGCTGAAAAGGCGTTAAAATTAGGCGTAAATTTATTGAGAGGACAAAAGATAACCGATGATCATCAGAGAAATAGCGCTTAATAGATTTAAAAAGTTCCAAAGCCTGCAGTTAGCGTTACTGCCTGGCTTGAATATTATAAAAGGGCCCAATGAAGCTGGAAAGTCAACTCTTCACTCCGCGGTTATTGCCGGATTATTTTTTAATCCTACTCATCGACGCTCTGAAATCAAGAACAATATCTCCTGGAATTCAGACAAGATGTACGAAATCGGTCTTATGGTTAAGCAAGACGGCAATGAATTTACATTAAGCAAGGATTTTGAAAGCAAAAGTGTAGAAATGTCCGGAGACGGATTGGCTACGGAAATCGCCAGTCCCAAGGATATTAATCAAAAACTTTTTGACTGGCTTGGTTTTAGCTCGGCCTCCGTATTTCGCAGTACAGCTTGCATAGAACAGGATAAAATCGCTCATATCACCAAGGGCGACAAGGAAATAGGACAACTTCTGCAGTCAACAATTACGGGAGAAGACGACACAGTCGCCGGCGATGTTATAGAATATCTGGACAAGGTTCTTTCCGGAGATATGAAAGCAACAAATAAGGATATCAATTTCAGCCGGGAAATTAAAAAAATATCTCAAAAAATTGAAAAATTGGAAAATAAATATGATCGCCTAAAAGGCGAAATGTTTGAAACCTCCAAGTCTTGCGCCCGCCTATTAAATATTGAAGAAAAACTGAGCGAAATCAACTCCACATTGCAAACAAAGCTTAACCTAAAAGAAAAGAACGAGCATCGGAGAGAACTACTTACCGAGCAGGAAAAACTAAATAATCGCATTGAGTATTCCAATAATTGCTTAAAACTGGCAAATGAAATAAGTGGCTTAAAAGAGAGACTTAATGCTTATAAGCCATTTTTTAGGCTTACAGAGGAAGATATTGATCAGTTCCATTCTCTCTTGGGTAAAAAGCAATCGCTTGAAGAACAGCAAGTGGTTTTAGAAGAGCAGCTAAAGCATCCGAAACGCAAAGTCGTTCAAAAGAGACCTAAACTTAATGTTACTTTCATCTCTGGTATTGTACTTTTATGGATAGGAATAATCGGGGCAATCCTCACAAAATATATGCTAATCCTGGCATTTGGTGGATTGGTTGCCCTTTGCGTCGGCATATATCTGATGATAAACAAGTCGGAGGTCCAAATTGAACTTTCGCCTGATCAAATCAGAAACCAGATAAACCGCGCCAACGAGCAACTTAACTTTGTCGAAGAAAGCATTAAATACTTCCTATCAAGGGCAAAATGTGAGAATTCCAGGGAATTTACCACAAAGCTGGAAGGATACAAGCCGCTCAAGAAGCGTTTGGCAGAAAAAGAAGCGGAATTAACCGGAATGATCGGTCAGCAAAACGTCGATGAAATCAGGAAAGATTCGCTGAATTTTTCAAATAGAAAGAATGAGATTAAAGAAGAGATGGATATATTGGATTCTTTTGCCCTTGACCCCGAGGCCTATCAAAGATTAATTGATGAAATAGAAAATTTTCATCAATATAAAACCAAGCTCGAGAAGGAGAAGCGAGATCTGGAAATCGCCACGGCGAAGGAGACCCGCTCAAGTGAAGATTTAGCAATTATTGAAGAAAAACTAACCGGTTTAAAAGAAAAAGCTTCGAGGTATTTATACCGTCAACAAATTCAGCAAAAATGCCTCTATTTCCTTGACGCTGCCAGAAAGAAGACACTCCGATCGGCGACAAGCGTGCTTGAACAGGAAATAGAAAAATATATAGTAACCATAACCGAGAACCGCTACGGCAAAGTTAAATTAGACGCAGAAACCCTTAATATTTCAGTTTTTTCGCCTGACAAACATGATTATGTCCCCATAAATACCCTTAGCAGGGCAACAATCGACCAAATATATCTGGCAGCCCGTCTTGGACTGGTAAAGTTGGTATCGGGAAACAAAAAACCTCCTTTGCTTTTTGACGATCCCTTCGTTACATTTGACGACAAGCGGCTGGAAGCAACAATGGAATTACTTATAGAGATCGCTAAAGAGTATCAGATTCTTTTCTTTACTTGCAGTAACAGATATGATCAGTATGCCGATAAGGTTATCGATCTAAGAACCTATTCAATCGCAGATGATGATCAGTCCGGCCTTAAGGAAATAGAGATTGATCCGGCAACATTAGATGAAAATATAATCCGACCAGAACCGCCGCATAGAATTTAATATCTTTTGAGGAGCAAATGAAAACATATCTAGATATTGAAACATCCTTTTCCGGAGAAATTACTGTAGTTGGAATGTATAGACCTTCAAAGGGTATGATTCAGTTTGTAGGTAATGACATAACCCCCGAAAAATTAATTGAATATTTGGACGGGAGCCAAACCATATGCACTTATAATGGCTCCCGTTTTGATATACTGGTAATAAAGAACGTTTTAGGCTTAGACTTGTTTGAACATTACGAATCACATGATTTAATGTTTGACTGCTGGTCACAGAATCTTTACGGCGGATTGAAAGCAGTTGAGAAGCAGCTTGGTATTAAAAGAGTACTTGATGAGCTGTCCGGCTATGATGCTCTCCTTCTCTGGCAAAAATTCCAAGAGTACAATGATTTAAAAGCGCTAGAGACACTTCTTCAATACAACAAAGAGGACGTTCTGAATCTGTTGATATTGGAAGATAAACTTTTTTGTTCCTGATCTTTCCAATAGATTAAGCTTGATAATACCTGATCAAGCTATCTCGTTTATTAATCAGAAAAGCGAATCATAACTTATTTTACGGCTTTCTATTTTGAAATTACGCTAAAATCACAGGACTTTTTGCCCTGTTGACGAATCCTTAGCCAGGCAATACAAAGAACCACAAATACAACCGGGAGGTAAAATGCCAAGATTCTTGTTAATGCCTGGATCAGAGCAAAGAAAAATCAAACATTCCTCAAAAAGCAGTGAATTTCTTGCTATACATACTTTAATCATGGCTTCTCTGGTAGTTTTGATAATCGCCTGTACCGCAAATATTGCTTTAGCCAAAGATTATCATTTTACAAAAGTTAATATAGACATACAGGTTCAGCCGGACGGTTCTTTTGATTTTACAGAAAAGAGAACTTATGACTTTTCCGGTGATTATAGTTGGGCAGATTACAAATTATATTTTAAAGGGGCCAAAGATATCACAAATTTCCAGATACTAGAGGGCGATAAAGTCTTTGAAGAATCTTATACGCAAGCTCCCGGAAGTGCCCAGATTTCAAAAGCCACCGATTATATATATGCCAAGTGGTTCTACAGTGCCTCAAACGAAGAGCGTACATTTACCATAAAATATCATGCCGTTGAAGCAATAAAAGCGTATGAGGATATTGCAGAGCTATACTGGAAATTCATTGGATCGGAGTGGGACAAAAGTACCGATAATGTATCAGTAACAGTTCACTTGCCTGCGGGTGCTTCAAAAGACGATTTAAGGGTTTGGGGACATGGACCGCTCAATGGAAAAGTTACTAAGTTAGACGGTCAAACTGTAAAATACGAGGTATCAAGCCTACCGGCAAAGACTTTTGTTGAAGGCCGGGTTACATTTCCGCCAAATCTAATACCGAATGTTCCATCTAAATATCCCACAAATAGGCTCCCGGAAGTCCTCAAAGAAGAGAAGAAATGGGTAGATGATGCTAATTACAAACGGTGGATGGTTCTCATCGGTAATGCGATTGCAATTCTGTTGCCGATTTTTACTCTTGCACTTACGTTTATATTTTGGCTGGTCTTCGGAAAAGAGCATGCAACTCAATATACGGGAGATTATTACCGGGAACTTCCCGGAGACTATGAACCGGCTATTGCCGGATATCTTTGGAGTTTTGGCAGTGTTGGTATGAATGACTTGGTAGCAACAATTATGGATCTCGCCCGTAGGGATTTTCTGAGAATAAAAGAAACTACCGCGGCCAAAAAAGGATTGTTTTCGTCGAGTAAAAGCTATGACTATGTTATTGAGCGTCTTTCCAAAGATGAAACATCGCTCAAGTCCTTTGAGCAGGATCTTATAAATTATTTTTTTACAACAATAGGCGCTTCCGTGGGCACTATCAATTCAGTATCAATGGACCAAATCCAAGATTACGCTGAGAGGCATAACAGAAGCTTCCAAAGCTTCATAAACAAATGGAAAAACCGGGTTGTAGCTCAATCAAAACAATATAACTTTATCGAAAGCACCGGAACATACTTAATTTATGTAAATATCACAGTAGGAATTGTTCTTATTTTTACCGGTTTTTTCCTGTTTGCCAATGGTATCCTCGGAGGGCTTTTCACGATTTTATGCGCGGTTGTACAAATAAGCATTTCCGGATTGTATAAACGAAGATCTAAAGAGGGGGCTCTACAGTACGAAAAATGGGTCGCTTTTCGTAGATTTCTTCTTCATTTCTCAAATCTCAAGGAGGCCATACCGGAATCAATGGAAATATGGGAACATTACCTGGTGTATGCAGTTACCTTGGGAGTTGCCAAGGAAGTAATAAAACAATTAAAGATTATTGTGCCTCAAATTACTGATGAAACTCACGCCTATATGGGCCCTGCCTGGTTTGAGACCAGCAGGGGCTTAGATGGCTTGAGCAGCCTCGATGCATTAGGAAGTTCCTTCTCAAGTATGGTCAGTACTACCACCAGCTCCATGAGTTCTGCCAGCGGTGGAGGCGGAGGATTTAGTGGAGGAGGCGGAGGTGGCGGTGGTGGAGGTGGCGGTGGAGCAGGCTAGATTCCGGTTGCCCTTACCGTCGAAAACTCCCACAATTCAATAAAAAAGCAGGAAATCACAGGTTTTTGTATAAATATTATATAATGTCAGTCATCTGTTCGGAGGACATAAATGAAGTTACAATCAAAAAGGATGACGGCTTGTTTTGCTGTGCTTTTAGCAGTTTCTCTAATAGGTTGTGGTGGTTCGGAGAGACAAGTAATAGATTCTTCGAAATTTAAAGATTCTACTTACTGCGAAAAATGCCATAGAGACATATATGGACAATGGACTAAATCGCCCCACAATTATTCTTATAATGATCCTATCTATCAAAAGCTGTACCTCCTTGCTGATAAAGAAACAAAGGGAAAGGCAGAAGAAACTTGCGCCGGCTCGGTTTGTCATGCGCCGGTAGGAAGTTTGGCCGGAGAAATACCTCCCGCGGACGGCTCAAAGTTGAGCGAAATCGCTAAAGAAGGTATATTCTGCGATTTTTGTCATACGGTATCTGATATGGAAAAAGTAGGAAACGGACTTTTTGTTATGTCTCCCGGAAAAGTTAAGCGAGGACCCTTTGAGGACGCGGTATCCCCGGTGCACGAAACCGAATATTCCAGGATGCATACCGAAGCTAGATTCTGCGGTATATGTCATAATTTTAACCACCCGGTTAATGATCTGCCTCTAATAACGACTTTTACTGAGTGGGAAGACAGCCAATACAATACAGGCGATCCGGAAACATCAACTGCTTGTCAGGATTGTCATATGACACCTGGTCCGGGAGAAAAGGGAAACAATCCTGGAATAGCGGCCAGTCTTGGTCCTAACCGCAATCTGATATTCACCCATAATATCGTAGGAGCGAATATCGCACTTGCTCAGATAATAGGTTCCCCGACCCATGCCCAATTAGCTGAAGAAAGACTGAAATCAGCCGCATCGATATCGATAAACAATCCTCCAACAGCTGAAAAAGGAACATCAGTGCCAGTTGAAGTAACTGTTAAGAATATTGGCGCCGGACATATGCTTCCGACAGGTGTCACCGAACTGCGACAGATGTGGGTTCAAGTTACAGCCACCGACAGTAGTGGTAACTTTATATATTCCTCTGGTTTTTTGGACAGCAAAGGTAACGTCGACGATAAGTGCACTATGTTTAACACGGTTTTCGCCGACATTGACGGAAAAAAGACATCTCACAGTTGGCTTGCTGAAAAAGTAATATCGGATAACCGCATTCCTCCAGGAGAGAGTAAATCCGAGAAGTTTGAAATCAAGATACCCAAAGATACATCCGGGCAAATTACCATCGATGTTAAATTGCGTTATCGGTCCGCACCCCAGGATTTAATTTATGAACTGCTTGATTCGGAAGCTAAAAAACTTCCTATTACTGACATGGCAAGCAGCAGGGCTGTCATTACAATTCCTTAGATTAAGCACCTTCTTACATTCTTTTTCGTAATACCATCCTTGTCCCTAGTTCTTCAAATATTTACTAATTCTTTTTGGAGCAAAAACTCATGGAATGGTACTATATTTCTTAAATCAGATTCATATCTTCGGCAACCCGGGTACAAGATGAAATCTAACAATTTTAATGGCTTTCCACAATCAAAACAGCAGGAACGCAGGTTTAGCAAGGCACTTCTTTCAATTCTTTCAATCACTGTGCTTATTTTCCTATTATTATTTTTCCTCCTTTTATATGGTATTAACCTATTTTTAAGCGAACCTGAGCCTGTTGCCTCAACACATAACCAAAAAGCCAAGATAGGTTTTGATATTAACGGCGGCCAATTCGAATTTACCTTCAACGAAAGATCACTTAATGATTTCTCTTTTGAAGCTCTTATTTCACAAAACCGGGGTTTGTTACCTAGTCAGTATAAATCTTCTATTAGACAGCAAACCGGGCCCTTACAGACCAATTATTGCACTGCGACCGACATTAAAACGGTTAGCTCAAGTTCAAATAGTGATAATCCGTTAAAGGACCTTCAAATTTTTATTAAGAATGACAAGATTATTATGATTTACCCTTTAAAATTTGGTAGTTCGAAGAAGACTGTTACAATTGAAGAAACGCTAAAAATAGAAGATGGCCACGTTGTTTCCGATATAGAATCCCTTAAATTGGGAAAGCTTCCTATTCCGAGCTTTATGATTCCTTTGGTTCTAGATAAAATTACGCCACAAATTATCAGCCGTGTTTATGGTAATTCACAAAAAGGGACCTCCTCCGCCGAACATGCAAACCAAATATCTTCAACTTTAAAAGATATTGAGATTAGCAAAATGCTAATGCCCCCGACTATTTTGGTTTTGTTTGGTCCCAGAGAACCATTATTGAAATTATTGGAAAATGATGAAGAGAAATCCGAAATATTAAGAAGTTTGCCGACACTAAGGGTAACTAGTGCGACCATAAAAGATGAAAAACTTTCGGTTAAGGGATTCCCGGAAGGTCTATCGCTTTTAAATCTACTCGAACTATTAAGACCACTATTCGAGTAATCGGATAATAATAAAAATCATCATAAATAAGGCTCTACTAGAGCTTTATATTAATAATTATTTATCCTGCATATACATTCAATATATTATTATTTCTTCTTCTTACTTTTATATGTCTTTATTTTAGTACCGATACCGGAGCCTACAACAGCCGCACTTAGTTCACCAAGCTTATTCTCAGAGGAAAGGCGATCAATTATTTCTTGCGTAATTTGCTGATCTTTCTCTAACAATACTTCATTTCCGTCACTAATAATTTTACAAGGCGATATTTGCCCGATAAGCATATTTTTTTGGCCTTCGGAGTACAATTCCTTGCTCTGCTTGGCCGTTTTACCGACTTTTTTAGCCGCTTTTGTAATAAACTGCGTAAATAACCCCGGCTTTTCTTTTTGCTCTTTAGGAATAGAATCTTTTTTTAGAACATACGCGTCAACATCAAACTTTTCAACTTTTCCAACCGGAACACGAAATATGTCCGATAAAATGCTCTTTTCTGCTAAAAGTGTCTTTATCTCACCGGTTTTACTGTCGATATCAAAATCTACCACCTGTGCAATTTGCTTATCAGCTTCGACCAGCTTAACAGTAATTACTTCAATCTGCTTTTTATAAGCTTTTCGTAATTGTTTCTG
>Ga0209270_1002329_pt1 | contig 20651 bp, 16 predicted proteins | sample MTBAKSrepl1MetaG_FD_187456 | JGI IMG/M metagenome (GOLD analysis project Ga0209270, IMG submission 187456) | Enrichment culture microbial communities from Arthur Kill intertidal strait, New Jersey, USA, that are MTBE-degrading - MTBE-AKS1... | ecosystem: Environmental > Aquatic > Marine >...
ATATCCTGCTGCGTAGGCAAGCAGCTGCGAAGAACTGGGAACAACGGGATACAATCTCTGAATCCTTACGTTTTAGTGAACTGAGTTCCTTATTATTGTTTATAGGTCCGAATATATATAAAGAATGGAATAATTTATGAAGACGGTACGTTATTATTCGATAAATCAATATATAGAGTGATTCTCTAATCGAAATCTAACGTACAGATCATATTGTAGACTGCTGTTGTTCAACGCTTTCGGGCCCGGTTTAAGAGCGAAAAACGCGGATGGAAAACTTCTCCCGGCTTGCTGAATCTCATCTCTTCGACAGATTAGGCAAGAGCATTCTATTCAATGTGGAAACCATGCTTTTTTATGAGGTCACGCCCGTCATACGGGATGTGATCTCACTTCTCCACGACCCCTCCCAGACAGACCCCATCCAGGTTCTTTTACAACAATATTCAATCCAGGAAATCGAACAGGCCGTGGCCTATCTTTTACGGGAAGGCTTTCTCAAGGAAACCGGGCGCGGCGGCAAAACAAACAAACCGCGGCTCATAAAGCGGTACGGCATACGGCATCTGGAATTGATGGTGACTCATGACTGCAACATGCGCTGCCGCTACTGCTACGGATCGCTGGGGAAAGATGAGTGGCAGGACTCCCCCTATCTGTACGGTTCGAATTCCAAGGGAATGTCGTTGGAAACGGCCAGGCGCGGCGTGGAGTATTTGCTGGAACATTCCGGGGGACGCAAAGAACTGAGCGTCATTTTTTTCGGCGGCGAACCCCTGCTGGAATACCGGCTCATACAGGAACTCGTCCCCTACATCCGGGAACGGGAACGCGAAGCGGCCAAGAAGATCGACATTTCCCTCTCCACCAACGGACTTTTGCTGAGCCCCAAGGTGATCGATTTCCTCCGGCGCAACAACATCTCCTGTCAAATTTCCCTGGACGGTCCCATGGACCTGCATGACCGTAATCGTCTGTTGGTCAATGGGGCGGGATCATACTCGCAGGCCATGGAGGGTATCCGGCGTTTGCTGGCCATCAGGCCGGGCAGGGCGCCCGCCAGGGCCACCGTTTCGCGCGGCCACGTGGATTTGATCCGGGTGATCGAGCATCTGCTCACCCTCGGATTCGGTTCCGCGCACGTCGAACCCGCCATTGGCGGCAATGATGAAATAGCCATAACCCAGGAGGATGTGGAACGGATAAAGGAGCAGAATGAAACCATAGCGCTCTTTTTGATTAAGAACGTCAAAAGGAACCGCTTTTTCAACTATACCAATCTGGTGAGGTTTATCCGGCAGACCAGGATCGTGCGCGACCGGCTGGCTCACTATTGCGGCGCGGGGCGCACCTATTTCGCGCTGTCCCAGGACGGCGTCTTCTATCCCTGCCACCGTTTTGTGGGCATGGAAGAATACAGCATGGGCGACCTCGACCGGGGCATGGACCTGACTTTGCGGAACCGGATTCTGAACCTCACCGTGGACAACCGGCCCGTGTGCAGGGAGTGCTGGGCGCGGTACCTGTGCGGAGGCGGCTGCTGGAAGCACGCCGTGGACGCCAACAACTGTCTGGAAACCCCGGACAGCGCAGTAAGCTGCGACCTCATCAGGCATCAGATAGAAGTGGCGATGGCTGTTAATTCCGAACTGAATGTGAGCGACAAGGACATCCTTGACGACCTGTACGAAGAAACAACGGAACCGTATCTGGTCACGGAAAAAGAGGGGGGTACTCATGGACCGCAAGGAGGAAAGCTGGCGGCTGGTTAGGCGTGATTTTCTTGGTTGGCTCTGCAAACTGGGTGGGGGCGCGACCGCTTTTACCCTGGCTTCCGGGGCCGTGCCCCTGCGCAAGGTCAACACTACCCTGTTCGGCGCCGCGGCCCACGCGCAGACCGCGTGCGGCGAGGATACCTGTACGGTCGATATCTGCCCGTCCGGTGACGCCGGGCATGTCTGCCAGGCGCGGGATGTGTGCGACGAGGACTATTCCGGCGACTGCACAAATGATGAATGCGTCGCGGACAGCTCTTTGGCCTGCGAAAACGATGTCTGCGTGTCGGACGGCTCGGGAACCTGCGCGGGCGACCGCTGCACGTCTGACGCCTCGGGAGATTGCGTCAATGACGGTGGCCCCGCGTGCCCCGAAGACGCCGGCTGCGAGGAGGATTGGCTCGGCGGCTGCCGGGACGATTTCAGCGGAACGTGTGAAACCGACAGTTCCGGGGGGTGTGAAAACGACAGTTGCCGGGATGACTCATCTGGCGCGTGCAAGGCCGATGTCTGTACGAGCGACAGCTCCAAGGGCTGCGAGACGGATTATTGTGTGTCCGACTCATCCGGGCAGGGCGCAAATGATGAATGCGTATCCGACAGCTCCGGGGAGTGTACGAACGACTCCTGCGTTTCCGATGGTTCCGGAAGTTGCGGGGACGATCTTTGCACATCCGACAGCTCGGGTGAAGGCCAGAATGATGAATGCGCGGCCGATTCTTCGGGAACATGTACCACTGACTTTTGTGTAAGCGACAGTTCCGGCGATTGTGAAACCGATTATTGTGTGTCCGACTCTTCCAAGGCGGCGCTGAACGATGATTGCGTGTCCGACAGCTCTGGCGAGTGCAGCGCAAAGGATACCTGCGTGGCCGACAGTTCGGCCGAGTGCGCGACCGATTGGTGCACGGCCGACGCATCCGGCGCCTGCGGCGTTGACCGGGGAATCAGCGACAGTTCCGGCGCGTGTGCGCTGATCGACGTCTGCGTGCTGGACACCTCGTCAAGCTGTTCCAGTGACCTGTGCCGGGACGACCGGACACCCATTGGCTCCGAATGCGCCACGTCCGACACCTGCGCGCTGGATCTGGCCATGGATCTGAAGACCACCCGGCGCAAGTTCGCCAAAGCGGGGGTGAACAAGGCCATAAAACTGCTGTACAAACTGGCCTGCGTGGTGTTGTTCATGGGGATCGCCTACGGCCAGTCGCAGGCGCAGACCGTGATCGACGCCCGTGACGCCGTGTTTTATCCCACACCCACCTATGTCACCGACGGCGAGGTGACGGTTACTAATCCCGTTGGACCGTTTTTGCGGGACTGCGACGGGGACGGCGTGCTGGAGGCGGACGTGGACGGAGACGGGAACTGTGACGGCGACCCCGAGGTTCTGGACTATAACGGCGATTCCACGCGGGAGCTTCCCGAAGGGACCGCCTTTACCGGCTCGTTTGAATTCACCTGTTTCTACATCCCGGACGACGTGGCCATCGTGGCCACCGGCCCCCTGACCGTGGCCGCGTCGCGGGAGATAGCCATTTTCGGGGCCCTGCGGGTCCCCGACGGCGCGCGGTTTGAAGCGCTGACCCCCATCGATCTGCGGACCAGCGCGTGGCTTTCCGAAGCGGGCGAGGGAGGTTCGGGCATAACCATTGTCACCGCGCGGGCCGGAACCGTGAACGAAACCGCGGGCGCGTTTTTTACCAATACGGACGGCGTGGTGACGCTGGATTCCATTCCGTACACGTCGGTCTGCGCGTCGGCCGCGGCCGAAGCCACGACCAACATTCCCACGCTCAACCAGTGGGGCGCGATAATTCTGGGGCTGATCATGTTCCTGGCCGCGATCCTAGCGCTCGCCCGCCGGAAGCCGGAGTTCTAGCTTCCATACGGAAACACACAGGCCCGCCCGCGCGCTTTGCGGCGCCGGCGCGGCGGGCCGCCTGAATCCTCAAGTTCGACGAGGAATCGACGCCTCTCGTCCTGTTACGTTCCTTCCGCGCTCTTGAAAGCCCATCCGGCGTTATTCCGGCGCCGCGGTTTCCACATTGTGGTACATTTATTGTATGTTTGTTGGGACGTGGCTTGCGAAAGGGACGGTTCAAGAGACCGTTTCCTTTCACCGGCCTCCCCGGGTTCATACCATAAGCCCAGTCAGACGCCTCTCTCGATCAGCGCGCGTATCATCAAATCATGAAATCGGAAATCAGGATTGCGGGTATTTGCGGAACAAAGGAAGGAGTTATTGCGGATTAGCTGAGAAAAATGTTTCATTGACAGGTTTTTTTAACCTTTTGGATTTCGATTCGTTCTATAATACTCCTCATACACAAGAATAGGGCGCAGGGGAACTTCGCATGAGCTTGATAAACATTCTCATTGTTGAGGACGAAGTCATCGTGGCGGACGATGTTCGGGTAACGTTGGAAGAGTTCGGGTATAATGTAGTGGGAATCGCGGCTTCGGGAGAAGAAGCCATAGCCTGCAGCGACTCCAGACACCCGGATCTCGTGCTCATGGATATCACGCTCAAAGGAAATATCGACGGTATCGCCGCGGCTCGGCAAATCAAACAGCGCCTTAATATTCCCATAGTATTTCTCACCGCTCACGGGGAGGAATCCACGGTAAACCGGGCTAAACACGCGGGACCAAGCGGTTATCTGATCAAACCGTTTACCGACCACGACCTCCGCTCCGCCATAGAAAACGCGCTCCACTTCTCCACCATAACATAGCGGTATTCCAGGGCCACCGGCATGGTCCGGCGCGCCGGAGGCGCAGTGATATCCCCGACGTCTGTTCACGGCGCCCAGCCGCTCACTCGATATATCTTCCATCATCCTTTTTGGCGCCTGATAAACTGATATTGTCAGAGGCTTTACCTGGACCGGTTTTACGCGAGCCGCATAAGGGCTCCTTTCGGCATGTTGTTATACGGCCTGGGAAAAAAGGCGAAGGTACGCCCGGATGAGTAGGGATTTTATATAAGAGATGTATATTTGTAACGTGGCTTTGTGAAGAAGGTTGACGCTCAACTGCAATCAACCTTTAATTATGAAATATTTCGCTTGATTTCAGCAGTAATGGTGTTGTCATATGAAAAATCTCAGTGTATTATGGATACAAAATTCGTGAACTACATGGGCGGTGTGTTCACGGAACGGATTCACCTTCTCAGAATTACGTTTTCAATGTGTTTTGTATGTCATTGCGTAGACCTGAGTATGGTAACCGTAGTAAACAAGCAGAAAGGAGGTCGACGCCATGGCAGAGGGGACGGTAAAGTGGTTCAATGACCAAAAGGGCTATGGTTTTATAAGCCAGGATGGCGGTGGTGACATTTTTGTGCATCATTCAGCCATTAACATGCCTGGATTCAAGAGCCTTAACGAAGGCGATCGTGTCCAGTTTGACGTGGGAGAAGGCAAAAAAGGGCCCGCGGCGATGAATGTAACAAAGATTTAGCGCCTGCGGTTACATGAAAAGAAAGCCCCCCGGGACACCATCCAGGGGGGCTTTTTTTTGCGCGGTGTTCGTACAGGTTCGGACTTGGATGTCCGCGCCGTTTTTCATTTCGAGCGTAGCGGGAAATCTCCCGCAAGGGGCGCGGGGGAAGAAATTCTCCCGCAGTATTCCTTTCCCACGCTTTTATCGACAGCCTCTGCTGTCAAAAGCGGTTGACAAGCGCCGTATAACATGCATACTGGTCGGTATGTTAAAGAGCCGAAATTCCGAACAGACCAAAAAAACCCTCGTCGATTCCGCGCGGCGCGAAATTCACCGCAAGGGCTTTGTGAACGCCAGTCTGAACAATATTCTCTCGGGAACCGGGTTGACGCGAGGCGCTCTGTACCATCATTTCCCCAATAAAATGGCGCTTGGGCGCGCGACCCTGGAGCGCATCAGGGAAGAGATCCTGGATGACTGGATCAGGCCTCTGGACGGATACGACGATCCCATAACCGGTCTGCGGGAGGTCATGGTTTCCGTTGGCATGAGCCTGACCGAAGAGGACATCAGGCTCGGCTGCCCGCTGAACAATCTGGCGCAGGAAATGGCCCCGGCGGACGAAGAATTCCGAAAGCTCATCGATGAAATGTATGAAACCTGGCGCGCCGGGGTGGCGGACGCGTTGCGGCGCGGTCAGAGCGCGGGTACGGTAACCGCTGAGGTGGACGCGGACGGCGTGGCCGCCTTTTTCGTGTCCGCCTTGACCGGGGCGCGCGGATTGGCGAAAACGGCGCAAAACGCCAAAATACTGGGCATGTGCGCGGCCAATCTGGTCCGTTACCTGGAGACGCTGCGCGCCCGCTGAGAGATTTTTTTTTCGTTTGAAACATACCGGTCAGACGGTATGTTAGCGGCATGGTTGTCCGCGTCTCGTCGCACTCCGAATTCGCGCGGGACGCGAACCGTAAAGCAGGGACCGTAACCCGAACCGGCCCAGGGGCCGTTCATAAGGGAGGAGAGGATCCATGAATCTGGAAGACCATCCCACGGTCAGGGAATACCGGAGCGGAGAGCGTGTGGCGCCGCCGGGTTCAATCCGGGAAACGCTCGACAGCCAATGGTTCAAGCAAGCCGCCATGGAGGCGGGCGCCGACGACGTGGGGCTGGCGTCCCCGGATCAACCGGCGCTGGCGGGCGAACTGATCAATATCAAACGGACATTCCCGGAAACCATAACGCTGGCCAGTATCGTCTGCAGGCTGAACCCTGAAAACATACGCTGTGTTTCCCGCTCCGTTTCCGATCTGGAATTTTTACAGGGGTTCGAGCGGGTGAACGAAGCGTGCCGGAAAATCGCCGTTGGTCTGCGGGAAAGAGGCGCGCGCGCCGTGAATCCGGCCAGCGGATTTCCCATGGATCTGGAAAACTGGCCCGGCAGAATGTGGCCTGTTTCTCATAAACCCGTGGCCATAGCCGCGGGTATGGGACAATTGGGACTGAGCCGCTTGCTGCTTCATCCCCGGTACGGAGCCTTTGTGGCGCTGGGAACCATGCTCATAGACCGCGAATTTTCCGATTACGACACGCCCATTGAGTATAATCCCTGTGTGGACTGCAAGCTGTGCGCGGCGGTCTGTCCGGTGGGGGCCATCGGCGCGGATGGTCATTTCAACTTCGCCAATTGTATGACGCACAACTACCGGGACCGGATGGGCGGATTTTCCGACTGGGTGGAAAACATGGTGGACGCTCGAAACAGATTTGCGTACCGCAGAAAGGTAACTGATCCGGAAACCGTGTCCATGTGGCAGAGTCTGAGCTACGGAATCTGCAACAAATCGTCCTATTGCATGGCCGTCTGCCCCGCGGGATCGGAATACATAGGGCCGTATCTCGAAGACCGCAAGGCGTACACCCGTTCGGTGGTCCAACCGCTGCAGGAAAAAAACGAAAACATTTACGTGGTCCCCGGCGGCGACGCCGAGAAGCATGTCGCCAAGCGCTTCCCGCATAAAAACATCAGACGGGTGGGTAACGGCCTTCGGCCCAAATCGGCCCGGAGCTTCCTGGACGCGCTGCCGCTGGTCTTTCAGCCCGGCCGGTCGGAAGGGCTCAACGCGACGTACTATTTTCAATTTACCGGCGCCGACCCTGTTTCGGCTGCGGTAACCATCCAGGGCAAAAGTCTTACCGTGACCAGGGAACTGACCGGAAAGGCGGACCTGACGGTAAAGGCGGACGGGGCCGCGTGGGTCGGGTTCCTGCGCGGAGAAAAGAAACTCTTGTGGGCCCTCATTACCGGAAAAATCAGGTTGAAGGGATCTCCCAGGTTGATGAAGGCGTTCGCCCGTTGTTTCCCATCATGAAGGAACCAAGGAGCGCTGGAGGAGCGAGCCCTTCGAACCGGCGGATGTTCATGGCGTACTGCCCGCCTACGATGATCCTTTTTGCAAAAAAAGTTTTTTTATGGTCATAATGGGCTCACCAGTTCGATCAGGTATGAACGCGGAAATCTCAAGCTGAAGGATAAGCCTTATGACTCAGTGGAAAAACGCCATGGAAGTTTTCAAGCTGCTCGATAAAACAAATTGCAAAAAATGCGACATGCCCACCTGTCTGGCTTTTGCAGCCGCCGTTTTCCAGGGCCGTCGCCCCATCTCCGACTGCCCGAACCTTGACGATGAAATCGCTCGGCAATATGGCGAAAAGTCCCAATCCCAGACCGATCCCGGACCGCTGCGGGACGAAGGGGTCGAACTCATGAAACGGAAAATCGCCGCTATGGATCTGGCCGAGGCGGCCAAACGGCTGGGCGCGCGATATGACGGCGAGAAATTGACGGTCAAGGTTCTGGGCAAGGACTTTAGCGTGGATTCCCAGGGCAATCTATCGTCGGCCATTCATGTCAACAGCTGGGTGGCGGGACCTGTTTTCAACTACGTCCTGTCGGGCGCGGGCAAGCCCCCTACCGGCGAATGGGTAGCGTTCAGGGAACTGAAGAACGGGAAATCCTGGGAGCGTTTTTTTACGCATCAATGCGAAGCGCCGCTAAAGAGAGTCGCCGATTCGTATACCGACCTGTTTGAAGACATGATTAAGATTTTCAACGGCAAGCAGGTGGAGAATCATTATGTCGCTGACATTTCCCTGGTTTTGCGTCCCTTGCCCAAAGTGCCTCTGTTGATATGCTACTGGAGGCCGGAAGACGGGCTCGATTCGAACCTGAATCTGTTCTTCGACACCACGGCAGGGGAGAACCTGGGTGTGGAATATATTTATACGCTGGGGGTAGGGCTGGTAAAAATGTTCGAAAAAATCGCCTTGACCCATACCAAATAAGCGCGGTCCGGAATTATTGTCAGAACCCGCCATGCGGCGCGGGCTCTCCCCGGGGCATTGACAAAGAACCGTTACGGGTCCATAATTAAACGCGTTACGGATGAACCGTGTAGTGTCGATGTCGTAAAGACGGAGAGGCGGAAGGCCAAGAAGGCTCCAGGGATAAACCAAGGGCTTTTTTGGCTTTTTTTACGCCCATATACAGGAAAGGAGCGTACCCATGTGTGAAGCCAACGCGTATCTGCTTAAGGACGGAAAAGAGGAAATGCTGCTGGAAAGCGTGGATATTATCGAACCGGAAGACGGTAAGATGCGGCTGGTGAATATATTCGGCGAGCAAAAAATCGTGGACGCGAAAATAAAGATAATGGCTTTGGGCGAGAATAAGGTGGTTTTTGAATAAAAGCGCGTCCGAAAACTCCGGTTGATTGTGAATGGGAGGAACATCGTTCCTCCCATCCTTTTCCGATAAGCTATTCTTCTTTTTGGCTCTCCGCCACGATTTTGTCTTTCAGGTGGGGAGGCACTTCTTCATAGTGGTCGAATTCCATGGTAAATGTCCCGCGGCCTCCGGTCATCGACGTCAGATCCGGGGCGTAGGACATCATTTCCGACTGCGGCACCTGCGCCTTGATATGCTGGCTATTGTTGATGGAGTCGACTCCCAGCACCTTTCCCCGCCTGCCGTTCAGATCGCCGATGACGTCGCCCATGAACTCGTCGGGCACGACCACTTCGACCTTCATAACCGGTTCCAGCAGGGTGGGGGACGCTTCCTGCACGCCTTTCTTGAAGGCCATGGAGGCGGCGATTTTAAACGCCATTTCCGAGGAATCGACTTCGTGCGACTTACCGTCGTAGAAGCGGACCTTCATGTCCACCACGGGATATCCCGCCAGCACGCCGCCCACGGAAGCTTCATTGACGCCCTTTTCCACCGCGGGGACAAAGTTACGCGGCACGTTCATACCGGTGAGTTCTTCGGAGAACTCGATGCCCGATCCGCTCGGCAGGGGAGATACGTCGAAGTGCACTTCCGCGAATTGGCCTCGACCGCCGCTCTGTTTTTTATGACGGTACACGATGCCCTTCTTGGTCTTGGTAATAGTTTCCTTGTACGGAATCTTGGGCGCTGAGAGGTGGGCTTCCACGCCGAATTTCCGTTTCAGTTTTTCGCAGGTTATTTCAAGGTGAATCTGCCCGGTCCCTGAAAGGAGGATTTCCTTGGTTTGCAGCTCACGGTACAGCGCGAGGGTCGGGTCTTCTTCCGTGAGCTTGTTCATGGAAGCGAAGACTTTTTCCTCGTCGCCCTTGTTTTTCGCCGCCAGCGCGTACGAAATGACAGACGGCAGAGGAGCTTCGGGCTCGTATTTTATGGGATTGGCGTCGCTGCACAGGGTATCGCCGGTCGTGGTGTCCTTGAGTTTGGCCACGGCCGCGATATCGCCGGCTTCCGCCGATTCCACCGATACCTGACCTTTGCCCGCCATGAGAAACAGGTTGCCGAACTTTTCCTTGGCCTCTTTGGACGAGTTGTACACCGCGGAGTCGGATTTCACGGTTCCGGAAAAGATGCGGAACACGTTAAGCCGTCCGGCGTAGGGATCGGAAATGGTTTTGATGACGATCGCCGAAAATGGGGCGTCTTCCGACGGCTCGCGCTCTTCCTCGGCGCCTGTTTTGGGATTGATTCCCTTGGGTTTCGGGCGGTCCATGGGGCAGGCGAAGGCGTCGTTGATCAGATCCATGACTTGCGCGATCCCGATGTTCTGCGCGGCGGAACCGCACACAATGGGTATGAAGCTGGCGCTTTTCACTCCCTTGCGAAGTCCCTGCGCGATCTCTTCCTTGGTGAGCTCTTCGCCTTCGAGATATTTTTCCAAAAGGCTGTCGTCGCTTTCCGCTATGAATTCAATGAGGCTTTCCCGCAGCTCTTCCGCCTGATCCTGCATGTCGGCGGGTATATCCGAGACGTCGAATTTACCGCTCCCATCGTTTTTGTACAGGTACGCTTTCATTTTCAACAGGTCTACAACCCCGCTGAAAGAACTCTCGGCCCCGATGGGAATGATGACCGGCGCGGCCTTGGCGTCGAAGACGTCCTTGACCTGCCCGGCTGTTTTTTCGAAATTGGCGTGTTCCCTGTCCATTTTGTTGATGAAAATCGCCCGCGGCAGCTCATGGGCTTCAGCGAACTGCCACACCCGTTCGGTTTGCACCATTACGCCGTCCACCGCGTCCACTAGTATGATGGCGTTGTCGACGCCGCTCAGCGCCACTTTGGTGTCGCTGAGAAAGTTGGAGTTTCCCGGGGTGTCGACGATGTGGACTTTATGTTTTTTCCACGTGTAATGATGGAAGGATGCCATAATGGACATCTGGCGGCTGACTTCTTCGGGTTCGAAATCCATCTGGGCGCTGCCATCCTGTACTTTACCCAAGCGATTAATGGCGCCGGCGTTAAAAAGCATGGCCTCGGCCAGGGAGGTTTTGCCTGCGCCGCCATGGGCAATCAGGGCGAAGCTTCTCGTGCTAAGTATCTTCTCACTCATCAGGTATCACCTCAAAGAATTTGTCATAATCTATACTGCTTAGTATAACTATTTCTTTAAAGTCAAGTCCAAACCGAGAAACTTGAGCGCTCCCCGCCACTGTCCATATAAAAGGATGAACCGCGGGCGAGGGGAGGACAATGTAACGGCCTCGGCGCGCTATTTCCGGGGGGTCGGCGGGGGGCGCGGCGATGCGATTTTTCTTGACAGGCGGCGCCATAAATCGCAGAACATTGATTGTTCATTCATTTTTTTCGCCGCCACAATCGAATCACCCGGACCTGTTAGAAAGGAGGCCCCGATGAGCTATGAGTTAACCGAAGAACAACTCATGATGCAGGATACCGTCCGGCGAATCGCCAGGGAAAGAATCGCTCCCGGCGCGGCCGAACGGGACGAAAAAGGAGAATTTGCCTGGGATTCTGTGGAAGTGTTTCGGGAGAACGGGCTTTTCGGCGCTGACTTTCCCGAGAAATATGGCGGATCGGAGATGGGGCTGCTGAGTTTCTGCCTGTGCGTGGAAGAAATCGCCAAGGTGTGCGGATCGTCGTCGATCGTGCTGCTGGTTCACGAACTGGGAACCATGCCCATTTTTCTGGCCGGCAACGACGATCAAAAACAGGCCTTTCTGCCTTCCCTGGCTTCCGGTGAAAATCTGATCGCCTTCGGCCTTACCGAACCCAACGCCGGAAGCGACGTGCGCGGCCTGCGAACCGTCGCGGTCAGGGATGGCGACGACTACGTGCTCAACGGGCGCAAGGTTTTCATTTCCCACGGCGACGTGGCCAAATGGGTCTGTGTGGCCTGCCGGGTCAGCAGCGCGACGTCGGCGACCAAGGCCCAGGGAGTGCTCGTGGTGGAGCAGGGGACGCCCGGTTTCCAGATCGGCAAGAAGGAAAACAAAATGGGCATCCGGGCTTCCAGTACGGTGGAGCTGATTTTCGAAGATTGCCGTGTTCCCGCGTCCAATCTGTTGGGTCAGGAAGGTGAGGGGTTTCAGCTCATCATGAAGACGCTCGACTTCACGCGCATACCCGTGGCGGCCCAGGCCATAGGTCTCGGACAGGGGGCCCTGGATTACGCCCTGGATTATACCAGGGAGCGCCAGCAGTTCGGCCAGCCGGTTTTCTCCTTCCAGGGACTCCAGTTCATGTTCGCGGATATGGCGGTCCAGCTTGAAGCGGCTCGCCAGCTCACCTACAAGGCGGCCGCGACCTTCGAAGGCGTCAAAAAGGACCTTTCCAGGGTGCCGGTCGACGCGGTCCGCTACTCCGCGATGTGCAAGCTGTTCGCATCGGAAACCGCCATGAAGGTCACCACCGACGCCGTGCAGGCCCTGGGGGGATACGGTTACGTAAAAGAGTATCCCGTGGAAAGAATGATGCGCGACGCCAAAATAACCCAGATCTATGAAGGCACCTCGCAGATCCAGAAGGTGGTCATCGCCTCGACGCTGTAGCTTTTCGCGGCCGCTAGAGCCGCCGCATGATGGAAACCAAGCCGCCCGTACTCGCCAGAGGCGCGAGACCGGCGGCTTTTTTATGGCGCGGCGGAAGAAGCGCTCTTTATCAGGAGGGCTCGCCGGATACGCTTGGTAAGGATTTGATGGTTGCGGCCGTCTATTGAATATACGAAAATAGCGGTTGAGCAGGCGCGGTCAAGCGCCCCGTCGACGTACGAGGAGGAAACATGAATAGAATATTCGCAAAACTGGCGGTTTCGGCGTTTTTCATGTCGTTGCTGTGCGTTGTTCCGAGCACATCGTTCGCGTTTCTCATCTTCGGCAAATTCGAAACCGGAGCCCTTCTGCCCGTGGGTATTTACAACCTGATCGAAGATACCTCCATAGGCCTCACCATTCAGGATCCCCAGCCGGGGAAAAAGATCTTCTGGACCTTTTTCGGCGCGGACGGATCGCGGTATTCATATGGTTCCATGGATATCGAATCCGACCGGCAGGATTATTCCCTCTCACTCTGGGCGATGAACGAAGGAGTTACCGGATTTGATCTGGTGGGGTATGTGGTGTTCACCCTGGACGACGACGGGATCCTCGAGCCCGGCGAGTCCAATCCCAATCTGGCCGCCCAGGCCTTTCTGGTGAATCCCGGTTATCAGGACGCGGCCATGCTTCCGGTGGTTCCCCTGACGCGAGGCGATTACGCCGCGGGCGCGGTGGATCTGAACAATCTGAACTCAGACTCCCTGGTGGGGCTCACCTACGGGCAGGCCGCCGCCAAACATTTCTCCTGCCGGTATTTTGTGGATCCCGCGTTCGGCGCCACCACCAGAATCGTGCTGTTGAGTCTCCAGGACGCGCCCGAACGGTTCAGCGGTGAAATCCGCTCCATGACCAATCCGGAAGTGGTGGATGTCGAATTGATTTCGCGGGAAAAACGGCTCAACGTGCTCAGCGTTTTGGACAATATGGAAGGCCGGCCGGCGGACTACCTGGAGGGCAGCGTGGTGGTGGACAATCCGGGTGTGGTGGCGGTGTGTTTCGTTATCGTGCGCAGTACCACGCTCAACGCGCTCCAGACGCTTCCGGCCTTTGACATGGAATAACGGTCCGGTTTGCGGCCCCGCGCGAAATCCGGCGTCCCGAGGCGCGTGATCAAGGATTGACAGAGCGCTATTGTCACAGCATACTATGACACTATGCGCATAGGAATAAACAGAGCCGGAGCGTTCGGGGTTAAGGAGCAGATAAAGCGGCAAATCCGCATGCTTATCGAAAACGGTGAGCTGGCGCCGGGCAAGGCGCTTCCGTCGGTCAGGGACATGGCCAGCCTCATTAACGTCAACCGCAACACCGTGTGGGCGGCGTACAAGGAGATGGCGGACCAGGGATGGCTGAACACGGTTTCCGGTTCGGGCGCGTTTATCGCCGGAAAAAAAGTCTCGCCAAACAACGAAGCGCTCAAGACCATCTTCGACCGGGCCGTCAGACAGGCCATTCACAAGGGGTACAGTCCCTCGCGGATCGCGGATTACTTCATTACCCGCCTCGACGTCGCGGCGGCGGTGAGCAGGGGACGCGGTATCGCCGTGGTCGATTGCAACCAGGAAGCCATACAGGGTCTTCAGAACGTCATCAAGCGGGAATTGGGAGTCCACGGCGAGGGCGTGTTAATCCAGGACGTCGAAGCCGGTGTGGAAGAAGCGGTTAAGACGCTGGAAAAGGCCGATCTGATCGCCTGCGGTTTGAATCACGCGGAAGAACTCAAGCAGGCCCTGCCTTCGGTAAAAGGCAAACTGGTGGCTACCCTTCTCAAGCCGGATATCAGACTGATGAACGAATTGCTGCAGGCGTCGGCGGGAATCCGCCTGGGGGTGGTGTGCGTCCATCGCAGGAGCGCCGAAACCCTGCATAAAAACCTGCCCTTCGCCCACGGGTCGTCCCTGGTGAAAGTATGGGCGGGAATGGATAACCCGGACGACGTCCGGCGGGTCGTCAAACAGTGCGATGTGGTGTACGCCACCGAATATGTGTATGAGGCCGTGAAAAAGGTCGTCCCCCCGGGCCGAAGGGTGGTGGAAGTCTCCATGGAGGTGGACCCGGCCTTGATCGAGGTGATTCGGGAGCGTCTCTTTTTGATGGAGGCCATCTAGCCCGCCTTTTCTACTCCGGGACCACGGCGGTGGGCGTTTAAAATCGAACGAACAGGCGCAACGAGGTGAACTATGGCGACGGTGGAGGAGTATGTAAACGGAAAAATCGTGGTTCACATCCAGCGGACGCTTGAAGCCCTTTCCGGCGGCGATGAGCCGCTGCCCGGCTCCAAGACGGGAGACGCGATCATGCGGCGGGTGGGGGAGCTGGATCCCTGGATACTCACCCAGAGCGAAGTGGAAGAAATCATCAACAAGGCCGAAACATGCGCGGCCGGAGAACGCGTGTGCCGGGCCGGTTTTCCGGACACGCCGTTGACCGAGGCCGTTTTTCTGGACGAGCTTGCGGACGGCATGGTGGGCGCGGGAAAAGCGCGCTCCGTGACTAAACCGGAGGCGGCCGCGATTCTTGCCAAATACCCCCAACAGACCCTGGTCATGTCCAAGGTGACCGGGACCGGGAAGCACATGGAACTGTGCCGCACCTACCCGGAGACCTGCGTGTACTGGAATATGACCAGGCGCGGCCTGCCGATCCTCAAAAAATATTCCAGCCGTACGCCGGACAAGGAAGGATAAGCCCATGGAGTATCAGGATATCCTGAACGATCTGGCCCCCTGCGGGCTCAGTTGCGGTAAATGCTTCGCGTTCGCCCAAGGGGCCATCGGCTCCCACAGCCGTGAACTTCTGAGGCTGCTCGGCAATTTCGACGTGTACGCGGAGCGGTTTTCGGACTTCCAGCCCGAATTCAAGGAGTACCCGTCTTTCAAGAAACTACTCCAGTACTTTTCCCGACCCGGCTGCGCGGGCTGCCGGCAAGGCGTTTGCCTATACCCCAACTGCGGCGTGACCGCGTGTTATCGGGAAAAGGGCGTGGATTTCTGTTTCCAGTGTCATGAGTTCCCCTGCGACAAAAGCAATTTCGATCCGCATTTGAAAAAACGGTGGATCGCCATGAACGAGCGCATGAAGGAAATCGGGGTGGAAGGCTACCACGAGGAAACCAGGGACGATCCCCGCTATACGTAGAAGAAGCCGAGTTTCCGAGTCATAAAAAAGCTGGCCGGGGAACGCGCGCCTCGGGCGGCTTTTTTGCGTTCAATAACGCGCGAGTTTTTACTTAAAAGCGGAACCGTTCCAGGGAGTAGAGTTGTCCGTTCCAGGTCATGGAGGCGGTGCCGTCGGCGTTGAAAACAAAAGCCACTTGTCCCCTGTCTTCAGGCTGTCCCGGCTCCTGATACAGGCCGCCAATCCATTGCCCGTCGGCGCGTTCCTCAAGGTTCCCGATGAAACTGGGAGCGCCGGGCGCAAAAGCGCCGCCGGTGGACCACCAGCGGGGCGACCCGTCTTCCCGGTACTGATACCAGGCGATAAAAATCGATTGGCCGCGCGCTTCCATATAGACACCCATGCCGTTATAGGCGGGGTCCCACCACCAGCCGTTGATACCCCGGGGGTCCTGCTCTCCGGTTTCAAAAACAGGCATGAATTTTTGGATTGTTTTGGTCCCGATTGACCCGTTGGCGTTCCAGGTAATGGAGCCTGAATCAGGGTCATCGCGGTCAAAGGCGACGGTTACGTTTCCCACCGGCATGGGAGTGGGCGGAACGTACGCGGTTCCCAGTTCCCAGCCTGTGTAGCGATACAACGAGCCGGTAAAGGTAAAGGGATCGGTCATGGTTCCGCCCGCCACATGCCATTCGGGGTTTCCTGTCAGTTGACTGTAGGTATACCAGGCCATGAACAAGCGGTCCGCTTGTACTTCCACCGATAGGCCGGTTCCCGGCTCACCGCTGTTAAACCACCAGCAGTTGGCGGTATGGTTCTGAGAAGGTAACGCAATCACCGTCATCGTGCGATCATTCATGGTCACTGGTTCGCCATTCAGCGAACCCCATTGCATTTTAACGCTGTGGGTTCCTGCGGTCAGATTCTTGGCCACAAAATAAAAGCTGCTCGGTTGGGTGGTGGCATGCGCTCTGAATGGAATAGGCCCGGGGTTAGCGGCGACGCCGTCGATGAGAGCTCGCACATAGAGTATGGAATCTCCTTCGACAGCGGCTTTGCCCTGAAATCCGATTACTACGCTTGCGTTCTCCGGAGTGGGCGTCATAACGCCCATGCCGGGCACATCAACAAAGGTTGTGGATGTGGTCTGGATGTTATCGGTAGAGTAAACCGCTAACGCGCCGCCCAGCCCCGCGGCCAGGTCAACCGGGTTGCTCCTCATGATGGTAACCGTCCGAGCCGTCATCCAGCCGTCATCTCGTGAGTTTGCCATTCTCCATTGAAGGTCGAGATTGTGCTCCCCGGATGAAAGGTCAGGCGCCACAAACGTAAAAGCCCGCGCGCGGTCGGAGAAATCCTCCACAAAGAAAACAAGATTTTCCGCCGGAGGCGCCACGGCGCCGTCCACCAGGGCTTGAACCTCCATAGGGTCACCTATGCCCAAATCAGGTATGGCCGAGAAGGTGATGATGGCGTCTCCGTTGAAGGGCATATCAAAAACGGAGGACATGTCGGGGATAGATTCGAATGTCGTGGATGCGGTGAGGATATGAGGTCCGCTGGGCGCGGCGATGGTGTTTATCAAATCCGGAGCGGCGGCGACCCACATGGTTCTTTGCAGGACTTCGGCGGTCTCACCGGCCTCTACCGACCATTGTATTTTTGCCTCATGCAAACCGGCCGTCACGTTGGAAGTGAAAATAAAGGAGATCGCTTGATTGGCTTCTCCATGAAAGGAAACTTCCTCAGGGGAAGCGGGTATGTCGTCAACGACCGCGCGTAATGAAAACATAGACGGACCGACCGACTTGAATATACCGCTGACACAGATAGAAATGTCGCCTGTCTCCTTGGCCACAAAAAAGACCCGCAGACCGGGGATATCTTGGAAAGATTCGCTGGCGGTGGAGGCGGTCGTTCCACCCTGCGCCGCCTTTACATGAATCAGGGGCTGCGCGCTGGCCAGGGGAGCGAACATGAGCAAAACGATGACCAGGAAACCCAGAGTTTTCAGGAAAGCCGTGTTCATAACATCCTCCGGTATGAGGAAAGTTTTTGGCAGGAAGTTATTAAATACGCAGGATTACTAGGGAAACGAAATTACTATATAAGTCATAAACATACAAATTAAAAAAATAGCTTAAAATAGCATTATATGTCGATATTTCAAATAAGGAGGCCTTGATTGATCATTGAGAAGCCAAGAGGCTGAAAAACAAAACCAGTGACAGTATCCATGGCTGGGCGGCTCGGGCAAAGCTCAAAAAAACCGCCGGAGGCGTACGCGCCTCCGGCGGTTCGATCAGGACGGTTCGCCGGACGCGGTCTTACAGGCCCGCGAAGTGGAATCTCTCCAAATCAAAGGTAGTTCCCGACCAGGCCAGGGTGGCCGAGCCGTCCGCGTTGAAGGTGAAGGTAACCGGATCGACGTCAACGGGCGGGTCGGGCGCCTGATAATTTCCGCCGATCCACTGGCCGTTGGCGTATTCCTGAAGCGTACCGGTGAAACTGGTGGCGCCTTCGGCGAACGCGCCGCCCACCGACCACCAGCGGGGCGAGCCGTCCGCCCGGTACTGATACCAGGCGATAAAGATCTGGCCGCCGCGAGCCTCCACATACACGCCCATGCCGTTAAAAGCCGGGTCCCACCACCAGCCGTTTATATTCCGCTCATCCTGCTCGCCGCCGACCAGAAGGGGCAGAAACTTTTCAAGGTCCTTTGAACCGGCGCTGCCCGCGATGGTCCATGAAAGAGACGCCAGATCGGAATGCGCGTGATCGAATTCCACCTCCACCGTCCCGACAGCCGTCGGCTGGGGAGCGACGTACGGGGTTCCCAGTTCCCATCCCGAAAACTGCATCAAGCTCCCGCTAAAGGTATAGGGATCGGTCATGGGGCCGCCCGCCGTATTCCAGATGGGCTGACCGGTCGTTTGATCGTAGCTGTACCAGGCCAGGAAGAGATAATCCGCCTGTACCTCGATCGAGACACCGGTTCCCGGTTCCTCGCTGTTGAACCACCAGCAGTTCGCGGTGTGGTTCTGGGTGGGCAGCGCGGTGACCGTCAGCGAGCGGGCATATATAAACGCAACCGCGCCGGCCGTGTCCAGCTTCCATTGCATGGTTATGGTATGCGACCCGGCGGACAGATTTTGCGCCACGAAATTAAAACTGCGCGTCCCGGGCCAGCCTTCGAGGTCGAACAAGGCGTCGCCCGGTGAAGCGGGCTCTCCGTCAATCAAGGCCCGGACTAACAATCGGCCATCGGCGGAGGTTATTACTTCGGCCTGGAAGCCTATCACCATGCTGGCGTTTTCAGGCGTGGTGATGGTCGTGGTCATGTTGGGAATGTCCACAAACGGTCCCGGCGCCGCTTCCGGCGGAGCGTCGCCCGCCACGTGGTCATGGACGGCGTTAACCACGCCGCCTTCGCCCGTAGCGATCGCCACGGGATCGCTGACGCTGATGGTTACGGTCCGGTCTCCCATAAAGGCCGTGGCGGAGCCGCCCGCAAACCACTTCATGTCAAGCGAATGGGTCCCCGCCGACAAACCGGACGCCTTGAACGTGAAGGCCCGCAACGCCCGGTCGGACACGTTTGCGAGCATAAGATCCACCGGTATCGCCCGCGCGCCGTCGATTTCCGCCAACGCCCATACCGCGTTTCCGACGGTGTTGGTGTAGGTCTCCGCGGTAAGCGTGATTATGGCGTCACCCGCCGAAGGCATGCTAAAGTTTGTGGACAAGCCGGAAATGGTGGCGGGGGAGGAGCTGTCGGCGGTCGTGGATATATCGGGTCCGCTGGGCGCGGCGATGGCGGTGATCACCTGCGGCGCGGTGGAGACCCAGACCGTCCGGTTCCCTACGGTCGCGGTCCCACCCGTGTCGACCATCCATTGGATCCTCACCTCATGCAGCCCGGCGGTCACATTTGTCGTGAAATTGAATGCGCTCGATCCCGGGGCGCCATCGGCCAAAGCCACATCGGATGGCGAGGCGGCGCCGCCGTCTATAAACGCGCGCAGAAACATGCGCTGACCCGCGGTCACCGAAAACTCGCCCGATACGCCGACAACGGCGTTCCCCGCCTGGCCGGCCACGAAAAACGCGCGTAGACCGGGGATATCCTCAAACGAGGAACCGGTGGTGGTTACATCGGCGCCGCTGGGCGCGGCTTTGACGTGAACCATCTGTTGAGCCGCAGTTGGCAAGGCGAACAGCGACACTCCCAAAAAAAATGCGACAAGCGTAACCCAAATACCTCTCTTCATCACACCCTCCACTGTTGTTGAGTTTGAAAGACCCCCTGAAAGAACACCCACTGTCTATAAATGATGAAATAAGATATAGATATACATATAAATGTTTTTATCGGAATAAAAAAGAAATAAATTAATTGAAATTTAGGTGTGAATTAATAAAACTGATTATAATAAGTTCACATGAGAAACGGAATGAAATCAGGCGTTTTCGAATCGCAAAAGGCGCGCCTCGTTGATGAAAATTGGTATTTTTTCACAAGTGAGATGGGAAACCGGACCGGCGGCGCGATACCGGACTCCTTACCCCGGCCGGTATGACGCGCGGGCAAGTGGGCGGCTGAATGAGAGAGCCGAACTAGGAAGGATACAATGGCAAACGCCCTGGGCCAGCGCGGCGCGAGGAGGAATTTCCGTGGCAGGGGGACGCCTTGAAGACGCATGAACCCTGTAGCCTCCATGAAAACGTTGGAATGGCGCCCCTGTTCATTACGTTGTTTATCAGGTTCATACAAATGACGGTTACGGACCTATAAACAATAATAAGGAACTCAGTTCACTAAAACGTAAGGATTCAGAGATTGTATCCCGTTGTTCCCAGTTCTTCGCAGCTGCTTGCCTACGCAGCAGGATATGAGTGAGACCAACTTCT
>Ga0209270_1002334_pt1 | contig 20630 bp, 18 predicted proteins | sample MTBAKSrepl1MetaG_FD_187456 | JGI IMG/M metagenome (GOLD analysis project Ga0209270, IMG submission 187456) | Enrichment culture microbial communities from Arthur Kill intertidal strait, New Jersey, USA, that are MTBE-degrading - MTBE-AKS1... | ecosystem: Environmental > Aquatic > Marine >...
TTATACCGGCTTCATCACCTATTTGGTACTCTATAATCTTCGTTTGAAATTTGTGTTTTTCAGCCCATCTGAGATACATTCTCAGGAGCATCTGTGCCCAATCCTGGCTCTCTGTACCGCCTGCTCCCGGATGAATGGTAAGTATAGCATTATTTTTATCCATTTCCTCGGAAAGAAGGCTCTGGATTTCAAAAGCTTCCAGCGCATATCTCAGGTCATTAATCTCTTGTTGGAGTTCCTTAAGAAAGATATCTCCACTCTCTTCTTCAAGAATATCTAATGATCCTTCAAGGTATGTCAGTCTTTCATGCAGAGATTCGAAATGTCTTACCGTATCTTCAAGAGAAGATTTTTTTTTCAAAAGGTCTTTTACTTTTTCTTGAGAAGACCATATATCTTCTGAGGTAAGATCTTTCTTTATGCTTTCGATCTTCTCCGAAAGTTCAGGGAGATCAAAGATAACCTCTTAAAAATTCTATTTTCGCTTTCAGGTTGGACAACTCGTCTTTTAACTCATTTTGTAAAAGCATATTACCTCCTTATTTTTTTCCTGGCCTTACCAAAGTAATTTGCCAAAAGGACAATAGAAAAAACAAAACACATGTAAGAGAAGAGATCACCATACTTCGAATAGAAACTCTTTGTATCATTTGTTTTTATTTCACGTGTCATGATAACTTGCTCGAACAGTTCCGTTTTGGAGATTATTCTTCCCTTGCTATCAATAAATCCGGAAATACCTGTATTTGCTGCTCTTATAACAGGTTTTCTGTTTTCAATTGCACGAAACACGGCCATGCTGAAATGCTGGTAAGGGCCTGTTGTTTTACCAAACCATGCATCATTTGTTATATTTACAAGAACATTGCCGCCCTCTGTAAAGAATTTTCTTACGAGACCGGGAAATATAATTTCATAGCATATAACTGTGGCAAAACGGCAAAATGGAGTTTCAGCCAGAGAGTATTGATTGCCTCGAGAATAGTCACCTACACCAACAACAAGTTTGTTGATGAAAAAAAGAACCTTTTGAAGTGGTACATATTCTCCAAAAGGTACCAGATGTATTTTATCATACTCATATACATCGTTTCCAGTTCTATCAAGAAGTACAGCACTGTTCGAATAGTATGCCTTTCCCTTATAGTCACCCCTGTAAAGTATGCTTCCAAACAAGAGATACGTATCAAGTTTGCTTTGAGCTTGTAAGAGCTCCCTGGTAAGTGACTTGTCTGTTTTGAAGATAAATGGTACTGCTGTCTCAGGCCATACAATCATAGAGGGGGAAGAGGCAGCAGCCTTATGAGAAAGATATATATATGTTTCCTTGACGGAACGCTGAAAAGCAGGCTCCCATTTTTTATCCTGCTCGATATTTCCCTGGACAATGCTCACCTTTATGTATTTACCTGACACCCTCTGTCCCATTCTCAAGTTACCGTAAACGATTGTTAAGATCATAACAATGACAAGAACAGAGAACCCTGTCACGGTCTGAGATAATGGGAAAAGCGGCATGTCTTTCAAGCGTCTTCTGATAAGAAATATGTCGGCAAGTGCTCCATTTACTGATACCAGGATAAAAGATATTCCATAAATACCGGTAATGTCTGCAAGCTGTATTAATGTAAGTACTTTATACTGAGTATATCCGAGACTGGACCATGGAAATCCTGTAAATAAATATGAGCGTAAATATTCCAGTGATACCCAGAATAATGGAGCTATGAACAGAGACGGAAGGCTCGTGTTTTTTAATGTCACAGAGAATAAAAGAGCAAAGAGACCCGTATATAAGCTGAGATATAAACAGAGTAAAAAAACAATACACATACTGGGTAAAAAGGGAATGTTCCCATAATGATTAATTGAATGATATATCCAGTATAAAGTACCAAAAAAATATGGGATGCCGAAGGAAACGCCGGCCAAAAAAGCCTGTTTGGGTTCTTTGTCATAAAGGGATAAAAGGAAAGGAACAAGTACAAACCAGGCAAGAAAATAGAGGTCTATTGTTGGAAAACAGCACATAAGGAGTATGCCTGACATGAAAGAAAGGCCATAGCATTTTATTGACTCTATAATTATTGATTTCATTTTATAACCGGATGTGTTTCACCGTGACGTAATTCAATACAATAGAGTTTATTTTACTTTATAATCAAAAATTGTGCTATTTTTCATCCCGCAAGGAGACATATAAAACGTGAGAACACAGCTTGACAGCAGAAAAATAAATATGTAAAGTTATTCCGTGGGCAGTTAGCTCAGTCGGTAGAGCAGAGGCCTGAAAAGCCTCGTGTCCGCAGTTCGATTCTGCGACTGCCCACCATTGTGACAGCACAGGTGAGGGTATTTTGTTCCCTAAAAGCGTAACCACCTGATATCACAACGAAAAAATTCTGCACGAGATGCCTTTTGAGAACAAGTCACAAAAAGAAATAGGCTCAGCGGGATATTGGAAACAATTTTTTCTTGACAAAATACCATGATTTCAGCTATTAATGAGGCGGTATGTGTTCATTAAAAGCGTTTGCTTTAAGCATCATTTTCTTATTGTTCGTATGCCCTCTATACGCATCGGATTTCATTAATGATACGAAGGATGACCAGCCCGTACCGGTTTCTCTCTTATCGGAAGAAGATGAAATACAGACAGGTTTCTTTCAAACAGTAACAGCATACAGCTCCAATGAGTATGCTGTAGAGGCTGTTAAGAAAAATATCGCACTTTTCACCGGGAAGATGCGAGAAAGGTTTTCTGTCTGGCTCAGCAGGTCAGGAAAATATATCGAACTTATGAAAGGGATTCTAAGAGAGAAGGACATACCGGAAGAAATTGTTTTTCTCCCTCTCATTGAAAGCGGGTTTAGTCCCTATGCATATTCTCCACAGCGGGCAGCAGGATACTGGCAGTTTATTGCATCGACTGCAAAAAATTATGGCCTTGAAATCGACTGGTGGAAGGATGAGAGGAGAGATCCTGTGAAATCTACTATGGCAGCAGGAGATTACCTCAAATACCTTTATGATATTTTCGGCTCATGGAACCTCGCAATGGCTGCATATAACGCAGGGGAAGGCAAAATACTCAGAGCACTGAGTAAGACGAAGTCAGATGATTATTGGGATCTCCAAAAAACAAAATATATTAAAAGTGAAACCAAAAACTATGTACCCAAGTTTATTGCAGCAAGCCTTATAGCAAACAGTCCTCATGAGTTTGGCTTTGAGGATCTTGAATACCTTCCACCTCTTAATTATGATACCGTTATCCTGGAATCACCTGTCGATCTTGAGATAGCAGCACAATGTGCGGAGACTTCCCTTGACGTCATAAAAGAGTTAAACCCTGAACTGAAGAGATGGTGTACCCCTCCGGATGTAAAGGGATATCTTTTAAAAATTCCTGGAGGCACTGAAGACATCTTTATTCAGAATCTTTCCGAAATACCTGAGGAGCAGCGGTTTACCGCAGATAAATATACCGTAAAAAGGGGAGACACCCTTATAAAAATTGCTAAAAAGAGACTTGTGCCGGTGGAAGTAATTCGCGATCTTAATGCAGGGATAAAGTCAGATATTCTAAGGACAGGAGAAGAAATCTTTTTACCACCGGAAGGAAAATATACATCAGACAGGGATGATAATGTCTCGATAAAAAAGAGTTCATATGGAAAGAAACAGAATGTTGCCGGACAGAAGAATACAAGAAAGAAGATAAAAAGCACGATCTACAAGCAGAAGAGAGACGTATAGGATCAGGATGATTATAGAAAGATTTAACCCGCCTCCTTTTCAGCTAATTTTGCCTTTGCCTCTTCAAAGAATGGAGAATGAGGAAACCGGGTGGTTATTTCATTGAATTTATTCTTTGCCTCCTGTAATTTTCCTTCTTTTTCGAGGATACGGCCGGATTCCATGAGAGCGAGATCTTTGAATATATCACTTTTGAACTGAGAGAATCCGTCAAGCGTTTTTAAGGCTTCGTCTGTATCACCTTTGCGTTGATATACCTGTGCTAATTTCATATTTGCGACAGGAATCAAGCTCTGTTCATTTGAATACCTCGTGGTAAAATCTTCCAGTGTTTTAAGTGCATCGTCGTATCTGCCAAGGTCATAATAACATGACGCTATATATAAGAGATAGCGGGGCAATTTTTTGGTTTCATATGCATGAGTGAATAAGTTGAGTGCCTTTTCGTATCTCTCATTTTCTGTAAGCGAAGACCGCTGGTATTCATTATAATAGGTATTGTAAGCGTCATACGATAAATGTGTTGCGGTTTTTTGCACATTGGAAGAATATATGAAAAACCCTATAACGGCAATTATTATGACAAGGACAACCATACCGTATGTTACAAATCTCTTTTGCCTGTCCCTAATGGTATCAATAAACGTGGAAAGTTTATCTTTTACATCTTCCTCAGCATCTGAAGACTTCTTCCGGAGTCTCTTTTTTATCTGCTTAGGCATCATTCCTCCTGAGAGCTTTCTCAACAAGCGCTTTTGAGTTATCAAATATTGAGTCAATTCTGTGTGTTTCTATTCCTGATGCGCGCAATATTTTTATAGCCGACTCTTTTGTTATAAGGTCTTCAGGACCGTGGGCGTCAGTATTTATTGATAGCGGCACACCAAATCTGATAGCTTCCCTGGCAACATATCCGTTTGAGAGGGAATGTCCTTTCCGTGAACTTATCTCCAGGGTAACACCCTTTTCCTTGGCAAGGAGGAGATCTTCTTCCGATATAATACCCGGATGTGCCAGAATGTCTGCGTTAGCCTCAATAGCTGACCTGTTCGTACCAGGTAAAACAGGCTCAACAATGGTTTCTCCATGCACAACGACAATTTTTGCACCGAGGTGCCGAGCTTCTTTCACGAGCTCTTGAATGAGCTGAGGTGGTGCGTGCGTAATTTCAGCACCAGGGATAACTTCAATAGAGATAAAGCCACTTATCTTTCTTAAGGCTGATATGATTCTTGGTATTATAAAGTCAATATTTGACGAGTCGACATGGTCAGTGATTGCAATAGCTTTATAGCCAAATGCCTCAGCCCTTCTAATAAGCTCAAACGGAACAAGTTCCCCGTCGCTGAAGATACTATGTGTATGGAGATCAATCATACTTTTTTCAGATAATCATTACATGCTAATGCAGCAATGTTCGTTAAACATTCTAACAGAATTTCAGGGCAAAATCACTATCAATATCTGCATTTCCATAAGGTTTCAGTATTCACAGGACATTCAAGGCTTTTTCAAAATTGCAGAACTCCATTCTTTATCGCGAAAGCGAAAGCATTCTATAAGCCCTAATTTCGTAAAGTTGGAGATAATTATATCATCATGAGGGATGCACATGCCTCCCATGATAAGCCATCCTTTTGAAGACAGGAGTTGTTCGAGGTGAAGGGCATTTTGTGCGAGAAAGTAACCGTAGAGATTAGCGAGAATCAAATCAAATTGATCTTCAATAACTGTTACAGAGCAGAGAAGGATTCGAATTTTATTTTTTATATTGTTGCATGCCAGGTTTTCTTGAGCCTCTTTGATAGATTCATTGTTTATGTCTACACCTGTTATATTCTCTGCGCCTAATTTTGCAGCTGCTATGGATAAGATACCGGTCCCTATGCCGGCATCCAGGATCTTTCCCGAACGAATCGTATCAGGTTCTCTTTTATAGATATACTGCAGCGCCTGAACACAATAAATAGTGCAAGGATGACATCCTAACCCGAATGCCCTTCCTCTCCGGATAAAAATGGGAATGCCAAAAGGAGGGACATAAGATGTCGGTACCGGCACAATAATAAATCTATCGGTATATGGTGTTGCCACAGGACCTGCGACAGGTGTTGCATGTGCTATATGTAAAGTCCTTGCCCGCACTCGTAAAAAATTCTTCAGTTTTTTCAAGATTTGCTCAGGACATGAACAAAAGAGGAAAGCCCTTATCGTGAAACTCTTATCAGAGTCCTCCACTGCAAGTCCGTGCACATACGGCCATATGAAATTGTAAGCAGACTCGAGGAATGATAACGGGACGGGTACGCTTATTTCATGCCATTTCATGTTCATGCCATACGTGACCTCGCTAGGGTCAGAACAATTACCTCTTGAGCACCGGAGTTCAAGAGCTCCTGTGAACACTCTCTTACCGTTGCTCCTGTTGTCATGACATCGTCAAATAATAAGATTCTCAGCCCCGTGACACCACCCCTAACAGAAAAAGCATTTCGTATGTTGGATACGCGTTCTCTCGCAGAAAGCCCTATTTGCGGATGAGTTTCCTTTTTCTTTATGAGCGTATCCATAAAGAGAGGAATACGGAGTATATGAGCGATATTTCTTGCAATGAGGAGGGACTGATTGAAACCCCTTTCCCTGAGGCTTTTGATATGGAGGGGGACAGGCACGATCCCGTCTATTTCGGGTAGGGACATGTTGGAAATCAATATCGCAAGAGGCTTGGATATTCTCCTTACGCCATGAAACTTAAGCTGGTGGATTGCTTCTGCAAGTGCACCTTCATAAATTCCGAAATTGATGACTTTAGAAAAGGGAGGAAGCTGTTTAAAACACTGTGCACAGATTGAGGACAGTTCAGATGAAAACGGTAGAGCACATATCCTGCAGGATGGCCCTGTATATCTCCTTATGTAAGACCAGCAAACCTTGCAGATAGGTGAGTATATGAATCTGTTCGACGTGCCTTCGCACAGCGGACAGCGAGAGGGATAAAGGGTGTTTATTAATTGAGAAATCAAGGAATAGCGATTCTCAAAGGCGTTCCGCATCTGCCACATTTAGGACCGTGAGATATTTTTTCACTGGAGACCTTGTTTTTTACTCCACACTGCGAGCAGGCTACTATATGAAAATGAAATTCCCCGGGGGCTTCGCCTTCAAAAGCCTTTCCTATCTTTTCATGAAAGGTTTTTACGAAATTCATAAACGTTGTATCTTTTTCCAGAAGTTCAATCCCCATACCATTTTTTATTGCCAGATGGGTCTTTGATGCCCATCTCACGATTCCTTTCAGCAAAGATAATGTGCCATCCGGCATAATCAATTCGATATCAATAACCGTACCAGGAGTAAAGCCCCGATTTGTCCTTATAAATAAGCCGTTTTGGGAGAGATTACTCAAAATACCCTTATAACTATCTCTGCCTGAAGTGAATTTAACTTCCAGTCTTTTCGTGAAACGCGGGTGCCTCTGTGCCTTCTGTCTTTTCATGCGAATTGTTCTTTGATCACGATGAGTTCGTCTCTCCTCTGACCCGTTGAGATTAATTGCACTTCGGTGCCGAGCATTGATTCGATGGTTTGTATATATGTCCGAGCTGCTTTTGGAAGCCTGTTCAGATCCTTAATACCGATCGTGCTCTCTCTCCAGCCCTCTAATTCTGTGTAAACAGGCTCACAATGCTCAAGAATATTCAATTCTTTTGGGAAAAGATCTAAAGCAGAGCCTTTGTACTTATAAGAAGTGCATATTCTTATTTTTTCAATACCATCGAGAATATCAAGTTTTGTTAATGCTATTCCCGTGAACCCGTTAATCATTACAGAATGCCTGAGTATAACCATATCGAGCCATCCACATCTCCTCGGCCTCCCGGTTGTTGCACCATATTCTCCACCTCTTTCCCGGAAGGTCTCACCAAGAGAATCTCGCAACTCTGTGGGAAAAGGTCCGCTCCCAACCCGCGTTGTGTAAGCCTTGACAACCCCGAGAATCCCTGAAATTTTTAGAGGACTTATACCAAGGCCTATACATGCGCCTCCTGCTACCGGATTCGAAGAGGTCACGAAGGGATATGTCCCGTGGTCAATATCGAGGAGAGTTCCCTGAGCGCCTTCACATAATATGTTCTTATTGTCAGCTATCATCTTGTTTATGAAAATATCTGTGTCAGCTATATATTCTGAGAGTTTTTCCGCATAACCCATATACGTGCCATAAATATCTTCAATGTCGAAGCGGGGAGTTTTATAGAGATTTTCGAGGAGGAAGTTGATTGTTGAGAGATTTGTCGATAATTTCTCTTTGAATACAGCAGGTTGCAGGAGATCCCCGGCGCGTAACCCTACACGTGCCATTTTATCTATATAAGCCGGTCCGATACCCCGACCTGTGGTGCCGATACTTTTTTTCCCTAACGCCCTCTCCTTCTCTATGTCCATCACAATATGATAGGGCATTATGATATGGGCATTCTTACTTAAAAGAAGGTTTTTCCCAACAGCAACACCTCTTTCCTTAAGCCCGTTAATCTCTTCGATAAAGGCTGCGGGATCAACGACGACACCGTTTCCTACAAGACAGACCTTATCCCTGTAAAGTATCCCTGAAGGGATTATGTGGAGTACGAATTTATCATCGTTGATAACAACTGTATGTCCTGCGTTGTGGCCTCCTTGATAGCGGGCTACAACATCTGCTTTTTTAGAGAGAACATCAACAATCTTTCCTTTACCTTCGTCTCCCCACTGTGCACCTACTACAATGATAGTTGGCATGTAATCCTCGCTTAGAGAGACATCTGCTTGATTGAGAGGATATTTGGGAGTTTCTTAATATCCTCGATAATCTGCGGTGTTGCAGGTGTATCTATGGTAACGACAGAAATTGCGGTGCCACCTTGTGTCTCCCTTCCAAAATGCATCCGCGCTATATTGATATTATTTTTACTGAGGAGCATTCCTATGCTCCCTATAACACCGGGTTTGTCGTTATTATAGATAAACAGGAGCTCTCCAAAAGGCACGATCTCGACCTTGAATGTATCAATGAATACAATACGAGGGTCCTTTTTGCTGAAGAGCGTGCCTGCGATGTATCGTTCTGAACCTGCTACCTTCAATCGAATTGCCAGCATGCTCTGATAATCGCCTGCGTCAGCGCTCTTTATCTCTTTCACCTCTATCCCGCGTTCTTTTGCAATAACGGGGGCATTAATAAAGTTTACAGTCTCCTCAAGTATGGGGGTAAGAAATCCTTTGATAGCAGCGATGGTGACCGGCTCAGTGTTTATTTCGGATGCATCTCCCTGATATTCTATTGATATTTCCGTAACCCCACCTTCGATTAACTGGGCACCGAAGCTGCCGAGTTTCTCAGCCAGATCGATATACGGCCGGAGCCTTGCAACTTGATCGGATGGAATTGACGGAAAATTAACAGCATTTCTTATCGTGCCATTGATGAGATAGTCCACTACCTGTTCAGCAACTGCAATAGCAACATTTTCTTGTGCTTCTTTTGTGGCAGCGCCAAGATGGGGGGTGGAGATTACATTGTCGAGGCTCAGGAGGGGATTATTATCGGGCGGTTCCTTTTCAAAAACATCAAGTGCAGCACCCGCAACCTTGCCTTCAACAAGTGCATGATAGAGGTCTTTTTCATTAATAATACCGCCCCGTGCGCAATTTATAATCCTGACGCCCTTTTTCATTTCTGTCAATGTCTTTTTATTAATGAGATTTTTTGTTTCTGCTGTGAGAGGTGTATGGATGGTGATAAAGTCAGAACGTTTGAACACGTCGTGGAGATTAACCTTCTCGACTCCCATCTCTCCGGCCTTTTCCTCACTGAGGAAGGGATCATATGCGATAACGTTCATAGAAAAACCCTGTGCCCGTTTTGCAACCTGGCTACCTATATTTCCTATACCGATAATACCGAGTGTTTTATGAAACAGCTCCACTCCCAAAAATTTCTTTTTCTCCCACTTGCCTTCCCTCATTGACATCGTTGCCTGGGGAATCTTGCGACAAAGCGAAACTAAGAGTGCGAAGGTGTGTTCAGCAGTCGTTATCGTGTTACCGCCAGGGGTATTCATGACGACAATACCCTTTTTTGTCGCTGCTGTCTTGTCAACATTATCAAGGCCTGAACCTGCACGGCCTATGACCTTCAGGTTTGCAGCGGCATCAATTATATCTGACGTGAGTTTCGTGGCTGACCGTATGATAATGCCGTGATAATCGCCGATGCAGGCCTTTAGTTCAGCGGGTTTCATCCCTGTTTTTACATCAACTTCAAGTCCTGATTTTTTCAGGATATCAATACACTTTTTCGAGATGTTATCACTAATGAGGATCTTCAAGTTGCCTCCTATCCCAGTAATAATTCTTCTGCAACAGCGACTCCTGTCCCAAGCCTTATAGGGTATCCCATTTCCTTAAGCACCATTTCCACTCCTGCAATCGCTGTTATGACATCAAACCTGTCTGAATATCCTAAGTGTGCGATCCTGAAAATTATTCCCCGCGCCTTCCCCTGGCCGCCTGCGGCTGTAATGCCGTATTTTTGCCTGAGATTTTTATAAATAATTTGCCCATCGATCCCCGGTGGTGAGAGAATTGCTGTTACAGCATTTGATGGTGATTCCTTTGCATAGAGATCAAGTCCGAGGGATTGAATAGCCTTTCTTGTTGCATGGGCAAGTCTCTTGTGTCTTTTGAATACATTCTGAAGTCCTTCCGCTCTCAACATATTGAGACTCTCATTAAGCCCTATTATGAGGGTGACGGGAGAGGTGAAGTTCGTTTGGTTTTTCGAAAGGTTTTCTCGTTCTTTAATGAAATTAAAATAGAATTTAGGCAATCGCGAAGACCGTGCTCTCACCCATGCCTTCCCGCTCACACTGACAAAAGCGAGACCCGGTGGCATCATCACCCCTTTTTGAGAACCACCAACCATAATATCTATTCCCCATTTGTCTGTTTTCAGGTCATGGGCCACTAGCGCACTAATTGCATCAACGACAAATAATGTATCATCATACTCCCTGACAAGAGCTGCAAGGGCTTTAATGTCATGGTAAACACCGGTTGAGGTCTCTGATGCCTGTACAAAGACCCCCTTTATGCCCCCGGTTTTTTTAAGGACCTTTGCTACGACTTCAGGGGCAACGGTATAACCCCATTCAACGGTAATCTCTTTGACCTTCAGGCCATATGCCTGGCATATCTCTGTCCATCGTTCTCCAAACTTGCCGCCGTTTATAACCACAACTCGGTCACCTTTATTGAAAAAATTATTGACGGCACCGACCATTCCACCTGTGCCTGTTGAGCACAGGATGAGCACATCGTTTTTTGTCTGATATAACCATTGGAGACCTTTCTTTGCTGAATCGAGGACAGGAAAGAAGTCTTCTGAACGGTGGTGTATTATAGGTCTTGCCATGGAGAGTAAGACTTGAGAAGGAACAGGCGTTGGACCAGGTGCTAACAAATACCGTTTAAGCATGGAAACCCTCCTGCGCAATGTCTTGCCGTTTCTTTTAAGCTATGAACAGACCTTGAAAATTAGCACAATCTGTAGTGTTTGGTCAAGAACAGTGCTACTTTACAATGCTGTAAAAGGCTGATTATAATTACTTTATGAAAAAGAAACTGCCTATCTGTCTCTTTATCCTCTTAATAGGGTTCCTCTTGGGAGGGCTTACCTTTTATGGTCTCAGTAAGAGAATAGATCCCTTCAGATCACTGTCAAATCAAGGGGTACCACATGTTTCAGGAAACATAATAGAAACGAGTAAGGCATTCACGGAGATTGTCAGTACGGTTTCTCCTGCTGTCGTAAATATATCGGCAACAAAGGTTATACAAAGAGAGACAGATGGTGTTTTCAGTGATCCCTTTTTTGATTTATTCAGCCCATTCAACGATTTTGGTATGCCGAAGAAATGGAAAGAGAAGAGCCTCGGGTCCGGTGTCATTGTCTCTCCGGATGGATATATTATTACGAACAACCATGTGGTAGAAAAAGGTGAAGAGATCAAGGTAACCTTATTTGATGGGAGGACATTTAAAGGGAAACTTGTAGGGGCTGACCAAAAAACAGATATTGCAATAATACAAATAGACGCGCGTAAGCTCCCTACGCTGACATGGGGTGATTCTGAAAGACTTCAGGTGGGTGAATTTGTACTTGCAATCGGCAATCCTTACAGTTTGAGCCATACTGTTACGATGGGGATAATCAGTGCTGTCGGGAGAGCCAATGTCGGAATTGCTGATTATGAAGATTTCATTCAGACAGATGCAGCAATAAATCCCGGTAATTCAGGCGGGCCGCTGGTAAACGTCAAAGGAGAACTGATCGGGATCAATACAGCAATATTTTCCCGAACAGGCGGGTATCAGGGAATAGGTTTTGCAGTTCCCAGCAATATGGTACGTATTATTATGGATCAACTTGTCCAACGAGGGAAGGTTACGAGAGGCTGGATCGGTGTTACCATACAGGAACTCACACCGGAACTCTCTAATAAATTCGGAGCAAAAAAAGCACAGGGTGCTCTTGTCAGTGATGTCATGAAGGACAGCCCTGCGTCAAAGGCAGGAATTAAAAGAGGTGATATCATTCTTGAATTTAACGGCAGAAGTGTGAAGGATGTCAGTAATTTAAGAAATATGGTTGCCCAGAGCAAGATAGGGGATGAGATGGGAATGAAAATACTCAGATCCGGGAGGGAATATTACGTCAAGGTAACGATTGTTGAGATGCCCAGAGCACGGGATGTTGCAGAAGTTATTCCTGATCATGCAACAAGTGATACCCAGGCAGAACTGCTTACCGGACTTACAATAATGGATCTGACAAAGGAGACATTAAAGCAGTTGGGATATAATAAAGATGAGAAGGGGGTTATTGTTGTAAAAGTAGAAACAGGGAGCCCTGCGGATGAGGCAGAGATACGAAAAGGTGATATCATAAACGAGATAGATGAGAAGAAGATCGACAGCGTTGAGGATTTTAACAGAATTGCTTCAAACATAAAAAGGGATAAAACTGTTCTCCTTTTCATCAACCGGAGCGGCAAGAGATTTTATGTAGTCCTCAAGTCATCCTAAAAGTGGTTTAACCTTCTACGTTACATCGAACCCTTTTGTTTTTTCATTAATAATTCTCATGTTTTATGAAGAGAATGACATTATTTATGAAAGGAGGTGATAAGAAATGTATATCGTTCTTAGGGTTACAATCTGTTTGCTTTTTATATTATCCGGTTATATTTTTGGCACTCAATATAATTACGGAATCCAGGGTGCCCTGATAGGAGGTGTATTGGGTGTCATAGCGATTTCAACAGAAATGTTATTTAAAAAGATTGAAATTGGAACTATTATCGGCGGGCTTATAGGTATTTCCAGCGGCCTATTATTAGCATACCTTCTTATGTTTCCCCTGAAACCGTTGCTTGGTGAAGACACACAGATCATATTCTACGGGGTTATAGCTGTGTTTGGTTACGGGGGGCTTCTCCTCGGCCTGGAAAAAGGCAAGGGAATTTCATTAGAGGGCATTTTTAGGCTTTTCAGAGGTCAGGGCATGGAGGAGAATCTCAAAATTCTCGACACGAGTGTGATTATAGACGGACGTATCGCTGATGTCTGCGAGACAGGATTTATTGAGGGTGTATTCATATTGCCACAGTTTATCCTGCAGGAACTACAGCATATAGCAGATGCTGTTGATCCTTTGAAAAGGGCGAGAGGAAGACGAGGTCTTGATATTCTCCATAAAATTCAGAAGATGTCCAATGTAACGGTGAAGATAGTAGATGACGATTTTCCAAAGATAAAAGAGGTCGATGCAAAGCTGGTTGCCCTGGCAAAACGTATGGGGGCAAAAGTAATAACGAACGATTTTAACCTCAACAAGGTTGCAGAACTGCAAGGAGTATCGGTTCTGAATATCAATGAGCTTGCCAACTCTTTAAAGCCTGTTGTACTCCCTGGTGAGACCATGAAGGTTTTTATCCTGAAAGAAGGAAAGGAATACAATCAGGGTGTCGCATATCTTGATGACGGCACAATGGTCGTGGTAGAGAATGCAAGAAGACTCATTGGTAAAAATGCAGAGGTAAACGTAACAAGTGTATTGCAGACAACAGCGGGGAGGATGATATTCTCAAAGCTCAAAGAGGACAACGAAAAAGAGGAGTACCGGGTAGCACAGTAATATACGTGCGTTAATAAAAAATCATTAAATGGATCGGACACTATGAAGGTGTTTAAGGAGCGAATGCGTGTTGTAGCACTTGTACCGGCTGCCGGTACTGGTAAGAGATTCGGTTCAGAGACGAACAAGCCGTTTCATGACCTCAGAGGTAAACCCCTTATCATATGGGCACTTGAAGTCCTGGAATCCGTTGAAGCAGTGAGTGAGATAATTCCTATCCTCAAGGCGGAAGACATGGATATGGGTCGTACGGTCTTTGAACAGGTCGGCCTTTCGAAGATAAAGAAAATAGCTCCCGGGGGTAAAGAGAGGCAGGACTCTGTATATAGCGGTCTGAAGCTCATACAGGATAAAGATTGTATAGTACTGATACACGACGGCGCCAGGCCACTTATTGAGAAATCTCTGGTTGTAAACATTATAAGACATATGTCAGAAATTATTACAAAAAAGGAGGGCTATGATGGGATAATACCCGGGGTTCCTCTCAAGGACACCGTAAAGGAGTCAGACGGGAAGATGACGGTTAAGAGGACATTGAAACGAGACTCGCTCTGGGCTATACAGACACCTCAGGTTTTTCCGTATGTGAATCTTATCAGGGCATATACCATGGCCATGAAAGCAAGATTGTACTCAACGGATGATGCTGCTCTTATTGAACATTATAAGGGAAGAATGAAAATTATGATGGGCTCTTATACAAACATTAAAATTACTACTCCCGAAGACCTTGCCCTTGCTGAATTCTTTCTATCGAGAAAAGCACAGGCTCTATGAGAATCGGTATAGGATACGACTCTCACCGACTCGTCAAAAAGAGGAAGCTCATCCTCGGCGGGGTCACCATACCATTTGAAAAGGGACTCGCCGGCCACTCCGATGCAGATGTGTTAAGTCATGCTCTTATAGACGCAATCATTGGTGCGCTCTGCCTCGGGGACATCGGTAAACATTTCCCGGATACAGACCCGAAGTGGAAAGACTCATCGAGCATAGATATGTTAAAAGACGTCGTTGAGCTCGGGGGGGCACACGGATATAAGGTTTCCTGGATTGATGCTGTGATCATTGCGGAGAAGCCGAAACTTGCACCGTATATAGAGTCCATGAAAATGGAGATAGAGAGGTCGGGAATCCCGTCGGAGATCGTCAATATTAAGGCCAAGACCAATGAAGGTATGGGTTTTATCGGAAGGGGCGAGGGGATTGCTGCATATGCAGTCTGTCTACTCACGAAGGCATAAGTACATATTATTTAAGTAAAAATTTTCTTATGTCCCCGACACGGACTGTAATCTTGTTCGAATCAAGGTATTCAAGTAAGGGCAAGGCATATTTTCTTGATGTCTGCAGGATATCTCTGAACTCAGCAACGGTCATTTCTGATTTCTTACTGAAAAAATCCTTTAAGGCACCAATCATAGTCTTGTAAACACCGGAAGTAATATATAACGAATCATTGATTCTCACAAGACTGCCCTCTCGTACCATGAGTCTCAGTATATCGGTTGTATGTTTTGAGTCCAGTTTCAGCGTATGAGAGAGTTCCTCCTTTGAGGGTGGTTGATATCTCGCATGCTCAAGGGTATCAAAGATTTTTTTCTTGAGAGTCTCATCAGCGCTTGACAGGGCAGTATTGAATGTTTTAAGACGAAGTATGTCCTTCTCACTGACAACCTCGTCCATTGCGGTAATCATTTTATTGAATATCTTCTGATCCATAGCGAGCTGAGCCCTCAACTCCTCCTTTAACATACCCGGCTTGAGAGGGTTTTTCTTGTGGAAGTCATTCAGGGTCTTCCTGAACGTATTTCTTACAGAGTCGAAGTGTTTCTTGTGGAAGAGTAAATCTTCGAAGAGCATCAGTGTGCCTTGATCAACGAGCTCCTTTATCGTGTCTGTTATAGATGGAATTTCAGCTTTGATCCACCCCTCGATGAAAGGGATTGTAACACCTGATTTGCCGGCTTTCTGCACCTTTGTCTCTATCTTTTCAGAGAGAGTTCCTGTTTCGAATATCTTTAAATCGTCTATACCCTCCTTACGGCTCCTTCTATGGGCATGCGGATCAAGGACATCACCTCCCCCGATGGTAACAACAGGGGAAAATCTTCTGATTATATACCTGTCCCCTGACAGGGCTACAACAGGCTCCTGAAGCCTGAACTGACAGTAACACCGCTGACCTGCTTTTAATGCCTCCTGCCCATAGAGGATGATACGAGCCGTAATCTCCGCTGTGCCGGTGTGAAAATGGACAAGTCCTTTGCTTTTTAACAGAGGTGCATCCGGGAGGAGTTCTACTATTGCATCAATTATTTTTGTGGAGGTAAATCTTCCGGGTGCAACTATAGAATCTCCTCTTTGTAATATGTCTTTGTCAACACCGAGAAGATTGATCGCAACCCGTTGCCCTGCAAGGGCTGTCTGCAGGGCTTTGCCATGGCTGTGGAGACCACGGACTTTAGTCCTTACGTTGCTGGGAAGTATTTCAACAGCCTCATCGATCGACAGATTTCCCGATACAGCAGTGCCTGTAACTACCGTGCCAAACCCTTTGAGTGTAAAGACCCTGTCTATGGGGAGTCGAAAAAGACCCCTTGTTGGTTTTGGTTCAACCTGGAGAGCCAGGTCTCTGATCTTTTCCTTCAGAAGATCGATATTATGCATTGTCTTAGACGAAACGGGCACTATTGCCGCTCCTTCGAGAAAGGTACCTTTTACGAACTTCCTGATGTCATCTTCAAGAAGTTCAAGCCATTCCTGTTCCACGAGATCTGTTTTTGTTACAGCAATAAGCCCGGATTTGATCTTGAGGAGGTTGCATATGCTGAGATGCTCGCGACTCTGCGGCATGACCCCCTCGTCAGCAGCAATAACGAGCAGAACAAGATCAATGCCCCCTGCACCTGCCAGCATATTCTTGACGAGTCTCTCATGCCCGGGGACATCGACAATACCGACCGTGAGATCGTCAGGATACCTGAGGTATGCAAAGCCGAGGTCAATAGTGATGCCGCGCTCCTTTTCTTCTTTAAGCCTGTCAGGGTCTATCCCGGTTAAGGCCTTTACAAGATAACTTTTACCGTGGTCAATGTGACCGGCGGTTCCGAGAATGATGTGTCGCATAGGATATTACCTCACATGGTCAATTTGCCATCCACAAGGATATTTCCTCGACTGCCGTCTTTATGGATGAGCGTTACCGTTGGCTGGAAAAAAACAAAGTCCTGGTGAAAGGGGGTTTTTACAGATCCGCCAAACGAACTGTTGTCACCGAGAGCAATATGAATGGTACCGAGTATCTTTTCTGATTCGAGTATGTTGTCCGGGCGTTTGGCCGCTTCATTCGTCCCGATGCCGAGTTCTGCTATGTTTGCGTTCTCTTTCCTTTCTGACAGCTTTTTGCGGAGCTTTTCGGCATACGGATCGTCACCGGAGATACCCACGACATACCCGTCTTTTACGGTAAGGGTTACCGGAGATTCAAGCTGGTCTGTTTCCCCCCATTCGAGTAAAAGTTTCCCATGAGATGTACCTTCAAGGGGTGCGAAGTAGACCTCACCAGCCGGAAGGTTACTGAAAGAACCTTTTCGGGTGAGAATTCCCGTATCAGTTATCGTTTTTCTTCCTTCTTTCGAGAATGATATGGATGTACCGTTTGGTGTTTTTACCTCGATTAAATTCGCTTTCTTAACCTCCCGGGCTATTTTTATTGTCTTTTCTGCAAGGGCCTTCCAGTCAACATTCATAGAACTCTCGAGCATTGCTATATCGAAAAGGGGCATACTCGCATATCTGCATCCACAGACCCTTGTTAAAAAATCACGAAACCTCGTATGGCTTGTGGAATAATTTGCAAGGGCAATGACGCATTGGACAGCATGATTCTTATGTCTTCGAATTATATCTTCTGCCACTTTTAAGTCACGTTCTTTGACGGTTTTTTTCAAAAGAGTCGATAGAATACGGGTCTCACGTAATCGTGCAATTGCCTTTTCACCAAAAGCGAGCTCCCAGAGTTTTGCGGGTGGTTCGGCTCCATGACTTCCGGTTGCAGGATATTCATACCGTACGATTGATTTGCATAAGTTTTTACCGATCTCGGCTGCGAGTAAAGATAGGTAAGAAAGCTTTGCTCTTCGTTCTTTATCCGGTTCTTTTACATCTTCTTTCTTTGAAATTCGGTCATGAAATATCAGGACATTTTCGTGTTTTTTCACTCCGAGATTAATCCTGAAGATGTTACGTACGACGTTATTAATCAAGATATTCTTTCTCCGTTCGCAAAAAAGCTATAAGTCCCAAAAGCTTTTAAAAATTGTTTAACCCGGAAAATGCAATTGATTGTTGAACCGGGGGCAAAGTCGCCTTCAAACTCTTTTAATTTCAATCCCGACTTTTGTCGGGACAAAAGACTTTTCATCAACCTTGCCTCCGATAACTGCATTTTTCGGGTTAAGTTTTTTGTTTCGGTCATTCCAGTTGATCCCCCGATCAAGTCGGAGGACGGGATCCAGAGAAACATACCCGGATTATCCGGTCCCTCCAAAAGGACGGCGGGCAAGCAAGCCGGATAACGACAACCATTGGAATAGAGTCCGCTATGAATTTATATTAGTTTACCAGAAAAGAAAAATTCTAAAAAAGAGAAAAATGAGGGCCACGCTGTTTTTATGCTAATGGACATAAGGGAATCTCTATGAGGACAATCTACTTGAAAAGGAATTCCAACTGATTGAGGTGTTCTCCGGGAAAGCTGATCGGGTAATCGCTATCGAAACAAGCGGTACAATAGTTATGAGCATTCGGGACGATCTTTTTAAGTCCTTCAATGCTTAAATAAGAAAGAGAATCTGCGGTTACATGCTTTCTGATCTCTTCTATGAGATGACTGGAAGCAATCAGTTCGCTTCTTGTCGGGGTATCTATCCCATAATAGCAGGGGCCGATAGTCGGCGGGGAGCTTATCTTCAGATGTACCTCTTTCGCACCGCCGCCCTCCCGCAGCATCTTGACTATTTTCTTGCTCGTTGTTCCCCGGACTATTGAATCATCTATGACAACCAGTTTTTTACCCTCGAGAAGCTTTCTTACGGGATTAAGCTTTATCTTAACACCGAAATGTCTTATCTGATGTTTGGGTTCGATAAATGTTCTTCCGATATAGTGATTTCTGATAAGTCCAAAGTCAAAGGGAATATTGCTTACTTCTGAATAACCAAGGGCTGCAGGAACACCCGAATCCGGGACAGGTATGACAAGGTCTGCTTCTGTGGTGGATTCCTTGGCAAGTTGTCTGCCGAATTCTTTCCTCATCTCATTCACATTCAATCCACCAAAGATATTACTGTCGGGTCTCGAAAAATAAATAAGTTCGAATACGCAGAATGCTTTCCGCAGACTGTTAAAGGGTTTCAGGGAGGTCAGACCTTGTTCATTAATGATAAGCACCTCTCCCGGTTCTATGTCACGGATATATGTTGCCCCTATGAGGTCAAAGGCACACGTTTCAGACGCAACAATATACGAACCATCTTTCTGCCCGAGACTGAGAGGTCTCACGCCAAAAGGGTCTCTTATTGCTATAAGTTCTTTTTCCCTTAATACGAGGAGGCTGAATGAGCCGCTTATTTGTTTAATTGCATGGGTGACCCGTTCATAAAAGTCATAACCTTTTGAGTGTGCAATGAGATGTACAATGACCTCGCTATCCGATGACGATTGAAAAATAGCCCCATCGTCCTCTAAAGAAGCCCTTAGGTCGGGTGAACTGACAAGGTTGCCGTTGTGTGCAATTGCCAGTGAACCAAGGGCAAAGTTTGCAACAATGGGCTGGACATTCTTCAGTGCGCTCGTGCCGGCTGTAGAATATCGATTATGACCTATCGCCAAATAACCCGGGAGTCTTCGCAGTCTTTTTTCGCTGAATATATCAGCAACGAGGCCCATGGATTTTTCAAGGAAGAGATGTCTTCCGTCAGAAGAGCAAATGCCTGCGCCTTCCTGGCCCCTGTGCTGGAGAGCATATAGTCCTAAATAGGTGAGATTTGCTGCCTCGGGATGGCCGTATATCCCGAAGATCCCGCACTCCTCATGAATATCGTATATCACAATTGCTTACCCTCAGCAGGGTTTTTTAGAGCGTTTCAATCGAAATCCTCTTACATGAAGGAATTGAAATATTTTAACATATAATAACAATTAATAAATAGGGCTCTTCGCGTAGTCGAGTGGGTAATACCGATAATAAATTCGTCATTCCCTGACTTGATCAGGGAATCCAGAATTCTTCTTCCCAAATCCAGCGATAATAATTCATTAAAATACCCCTAACATCTCTCAAAACAGCCATACACAAGGTTTTGCATATAATGTAAACTATCTTCATCCTGATCACCTGGAGGGTGAAGATGAAGAAGATCAAAAAGATTAATACCGCACAAAGGGTCAAGATCATCCTTGAAGAGGATGCCAACCTTGTCAGTTACGGAGGAGGACGATAGTGTAACATCAATTATGCAAATTCTTAAAAAGGGTATAATTCTCAATGGTTTAAACAACTCCCTAAAAGGGAGAAAGGAGAATTATACCCATGAGAAGTTTATCAAAGAAGTCGAAAAAAATC
>Ga0209270_1002336_pt1 | contig 20625 bp, 26 predicted proteins | sample MTBAKSrepl1MetaG_FD_187456 | JGI IMG/M metagenome (GOLD analysis project Ga0209270, IMG submission 187456) | Enrichment culture microbial communities from Arthur Kill intertidal strait, New Jersey, USA, that are MTBE-degrading - MTBE-AKS1... | ecosystem: Environmental > Aquatic > Marine >...
ACGAATTGGCATCCAAGCGGAGGAAGAGTGAGATAAGCCAGGCGAGGGCGGCGTTATGCTATTTGGCGGTGGATGAATTGGATTACAGTGGGGAGGAATTGGCAAGACTTCTCTCAATAAGTGGACGCAGCGTAAGCGATTGTAGAGATAGAGGGCAAAAAATCCTTGACCACCCTAAAATTATACGCGAATATCTCTCCTAAACTCAGAATGTAACAACGTCCCCCATTACATTTGAATGTCTACTAAAATTTGCGCTGTAGTGATAGCATAATTCACTTTTATTACCAACGTTACCCATTAACAGCCTAACAGGATGATAACAACGATTCTTGTTCGCTTTGAGCAACTTAAGACAACTTATCAAGATCCTGTTGGACTAAGAGGCAGACTGCTAAGGGGTGTTACCTGGTCGCTGGTGGGCGTGTCTGTTGTACAGGTTCTTAAACTGGTTACGTCCATCATCGTCGGCCGTATTTTGGGTGACGTTGGTTTTGGCGAGTTGGGCATCATCAATAGCACCGTCATCACATTTGGCATATTCTCAGGTCTCGGCTTGGGAATTACCGCCACTAAATATGTAGCGCAACTTCGCAATCTGGACGCGCTACGTACCGGTGAACTAATTGGTTTCCTTTTAAAAATCTCTTTTGTAACCGGCATAACGATGACAATTATCGTTGTTTTATTTGCCTCCCTTATTTCTGAAAGTGTGCTCAGCGCCGCCCACCTGGCGCGGGAACTTCGGCTGGGCGCTGTTTTACTGCTGTTAAATGCCCTCAATGGCGTACAGCTTGGCGTCCTGGCTGGCCTGGAATCTTTTAAAGTCATCGCCTGGCTTAATGTATTAGAGGGGATTTTATATGTGGTGTTTGTGAGTTTAGGCACCTGGTTTTTTGGTCTTTTAGGGGCTGTTGGGGCTTACGTTTTGGTTGGTTTTGGAAAATGGGTTGTTTCCCAGTGGTCGCTGCGTAAAGCGTGTAAAGAGCGCGACATCAATATCTCCTATTACCAAAACCGGGCTGATTGGCACGTATTATGGACCTTTGTACTGCCTGCATTGATAATATCCCTTAGCACACAACCATTCACATGGATAACCCGCATCATATTGGTTAATCAGCCTAATGGATATGCTGAATTGGGCATTTTTAATGCTGCTTTCGTCTGGGCAACGCTCTTAGTCTTCTTTCCACAACAAATCGCACAGCCCAGTATGCCAATACTTACAAATCTCTACTATGAAGGTGAAAAAGAAACTTTCTATAGACTAATACGAATCAATCTTGGTGTTACGATAGCGGGAGCTTTAATAGTTGCTTTGCCACTAATTATTCTCTCTCCTTATATCATGAGATTGTACGGCGGCAACTTTTCTCAAGGATGGGGCTTACTGGTAATTTCTTTGGTGGCCTATGTGATTGGGGCTGGTACGTTGGTGTATCGAAATGTTTTGCTATCCACCGGACAAGCATGGTGGCAGGCTGTACAATCAATAATGTGGGGTGTTGCTTTAGTAATTTCTACACAGGCCTTTATCCACTTGGGCGGTACGGGTTTGGCCATTGGCTACCTGATATCTTATAGCATTCTTTTTGTAATTCAGACCATTCATTTATGGAGGAGAGGCTATGTGCGCTTATAATACTGAACAAAGGCATTAAGATAATGAACCCTTCTCTGCTTCAGGACCTGTATTTTCGCGCCGAAATGATGCAAAACCCATCCGTTAGGAAGCCATGTCTCAAACTTAAAGAAAGGAAGAAATAATTATGGTTATCAATGCTGCGTTGCGATTATTTCCAGAACGGACTCAAATTGGGCTTAAAAAAGTAAAATTTCATTTTCAAATATTGCTTCGGAAATTTCGCAGTATTGAACCTGATTATACTTGGATCAGGAGTGTGTTGGGGGCTGGTGACAATGTCATTGATATTGGAGCAAGTGTGGGTCTATACACATATGCCTTTTCTAAATTAGTGGGTAAGACTGGTAGAGTTTTTTCATTCGAGCCTATTCCTGAAAGTTTTTATCTTCTTACATCGAACATACGGTTTTGTCGATATAAGAATGTATCATTATTCAACACCGCAATTTCAGACAGAGAGGGGCTTGTGAGGATGAGAATACCTCGAAATAGTAATGGTCTGAGGAACTATTATAGATCAGCTGTTATCCAGAGCTTGGGAAACCCTCTCGGTGATGATTTCTTTGAGGTGTATTCGACATGCTTGGATTCTTTCAGTTTTCCTAAGAAAATAAAATTGATTAAAATTGATATCGAGGGACACGAGAGCCAAGCTTTGCGCGGTATGAAAAGACTGATTCATAGAGACAAGCCATATCTAATTATTGAGGGAGAGACTCCCATCGATAACGGTGTTTTTTTTGATTGCGATTATAAAAAGAAACGACTGGCGAATTCACCCAATGAAATCTTCTACGCATAGTACCATGTAACGTTTACAATTTCGGAGAGAGGTCGTTTAGCTTAATGTACATTCACATTTTCTGACCAACTGATATTGATACCCACAACCATCTTATAAAGCCACAAAGCCGCAACGGGTTTTATTTTAGGGCGTTAAAATGAAGCATTTTTGCTTTCTTCTTTGTGCCGCCGTGTGCGTCAATTAGATGAGCGTCCCGAAATACAAAGAGAGTTTCTTGTTTTTTGTGACAGCAGAGAACCAGGGAATATCGGATGATAGATATATATAGGAGAATAACTCATACATCGACATGTTTGAAGTTTTTGCTTTTAACGGCTGTCGGCTTAATCTATAGCGATATTGTTGTTGTGAAATTTGGATCCTTTCATCTGACATTACCATATATTTGTTTTTCTATAACTATAACATTAATATTATTTGGAAAACTTAAATTGCCAAAATTTAGCATATTATTACTGTTGGCCTATATATGCTCTATCGAAATAGTTAATGCTTTATTATATGCTTATATGACAGAAGTTAATTGGATTAAGAGTTTCTGTCTTTTCATGTTTTTTATATGTGGATTCTTGGTGATAATTGGATTGGACATCACTCATGAAAATATTGTTAAAATAGGTCCCTGGACATTAAATTTAGGAATTATTTTGGGTCTTATTGGAATTGTACAGTTTTTTCTTCTCTATTTGGGGATACCAGCATTCCTGCCCGAGGCTCTGAGCTCCAAAGGTTTTGATCCGAGTATTAGTGTCATACATCGCACAGGTGGCTTGCCAACGGTAAATTTTGTTGCCTCGGAACCGTCCTATTTTGGGATTGGGTTGACTATATTGTTTGCATTTATTTTATTTTTAAAAAATATCAAAATTCTCAAATATAGTTGTCGATTTATAATTTCTATTATATTAATTAATGTAGCGGTATTATTTTCATTTTCTTTATCATCAATTATTATGTGTATGGTTTTGCTACTTGTATACTTAATATTTAATTTGGGTCATATTATAAAATCAGCTCGGGGAAGTTTCTTTGGAATATGTATGCTTATATTTATTATGTTTATAATAAGCAATAGTTCATTTAATTCAATTAAAAAACGTTTTGAATCATTTATGTTAGGATCCGAAAGTTCTAGCACAATAAGAATTGACGCTGCTGTTCGCTATTTATTTTCAACAGAGACGAGTATCGGTATTTTGTTAATGGGAACCGGATTGGGCATGTACGACCGCGATTATGTGCAATATGAGAATATATATAGCAGCGTCAGGCCGGATAGACAATTTTTAGTCGAAAATATTCAAACTCATAATATATTTGCCCAAATAAAATTGATACAAGGCTGGAACGGGCTGCTGATATATTGTCTCATTCTGGGAACGATAATTGCTCCTTTAAGACCAGGATTCATTAATTTTGTTCCAATGATCGTGTTGCTGATTCTTATTAATTTTGCAGGTGGTTTCTTTCTGAGTCCTTCGTTTTGGGCTTTGCTTGGATTGATTTATGTAGTTAGAAAATACCAAATTAAACATATCGTTAGACACAGAAAACGACCGAATAAAAGGGTTTGTTTATTATTCTTATCTAGGCCGATTAAGCTTTTAAGGGAAAATTATGGTTAAGCGTGCCTTAATAACTGGAATTACCGGTCAAGATTGGTCATATCTTAGTGAGTTCCTCTTGGAAAAGGGGTATGAAGTTCACGGTGTTGTTCGGAGAGTTGCGCTGGAGACCCCGGAATATCGACTATGGCGTTTGCGACATATTCTAAGCGAAATTAATCTCCATCCAGCATCCATGGAGAGCTATGCTATCCTTTTCAAGGTAGTCCAGTCTGTTAAACCTGATGAATGCTACCACTTGTCAGCATAAAGTTTCGTGAGCTATTCTTTTGAAGACGAGTTTTCGACCTTGAATACGAACATCAATGGCACGCATTTTATTCTCACAGCCATAAAAGACGCAGCACCGAATTGTAGGTTTTATTTCGCCGGTTCAAGTGAGATGTTCGGCAATGCTGAAGAGAGCCCAGAAACGGAAAAGACCGCCATCAACCCGCGGTCTCCTTATGGAATATCGAAACTGGCTGGTTTTCATCTCACGAGGAATTATCGAGAGGCATATGGGATCTTTGCGGTCGGTGGCATTTTATTCAACCATGAATCTCCCCGAAGAGGGCTCGAATTCGTAACTCGGAAGATTTCACATACGGTAGCGAGCATTAAACTCGGACTTGCAAGAGAACTTAGTCTTGGTAATTTAGCGGCCATGCGGGATTGGGGGTATGCCGGGGATTATGTTAAAGGCATGTGGTTGATGCTTCAACAGAAGACACCCGAAGACTATGTACTCGGTACGGGCAAAACGCATTCTGTAAAATCATTCTTGGAGGCTGCATTTCAGTGCGTTAACCTTAACTGGCAGGACTATGTTGTTAGTGATGACCGATTTTTCAGACCCGCGGAGATTTATGAACTCAAAGGTGATGCAAGCAAGGCCAGGGAAAGACTAGGTTGGAAACCATCAGTAGGCTTTCAAGAACTTGTTGAAATGATGGTTAAATCTGACCTGGCTGAAATTGATAAGAGCGGAAAGAAAGGCTTTTGAGGGAACTGTGTCGAATAATAATAGAAAGTGCATTCTCTTTCTTTCGCAGGAAGCCCCGTGGCCAGCCCACTGTGGTGCTGCATTAAGATCTTTTGGAATTTTGACAGAACTAAGCAAATATTATCATGTTGATTTGATTACCCTAACGAGATCTCCATTGACAGAGGAGCAGCGACAGGTTCTGGGCGGAATGTGTCTCAGTGTCGCTCGCGCAAGGCTACTGGATGCCACGCTGAAAGACAGAATTTGTATTTTGTTCAAGATGATTCTGAGCAGGCACCCTTACCATGGGGCGGTACTTAACCTCTCAATAGATCATGCACCGGCTATAAAAAATATGGTCCTTGAGTACCCGGGGATTGTCTTTACGAGTGTGGGCCATTTCGGTGTTATGATTGATGAACAAAATGCTCCTAACTGGATTTTGAACCAATGTGATGCAGATGTCGAGTTCTGGCGTGTCTACGCAAATCAAGCTAAATCGTTACCTGTGCGGGCAGCAGCTCATTTAAATCATTTTTTGGCTCGGTTGCATTTCCCGAAAATCTACAATAAAGTTGGCAGAATTATTTCGGTGTGTGAAGAAGACAGACAGCACACACTGTCTCTTTCACCCAATACAGAAGTCGATGTGATAGAGAATGGCATTGATTGCAGCTATTACGTACCTGATAGGTCGCAGGGCTCCCACATTCCAAGGGTACTGTTCACCGGCACTTCTGCGGCCCGTAACATGATAGCACTCCACACGTTTGTGAGGAATATGTGGCCAAAAATTCGCTCTTCAATCGCTGATATCGAGTTGTTAGTTGCCGGCAATTTCAGCAAAAATGCGCAAAATGAGTTCGTGGCGTACCGCGGCATTGGGTTTACGGGCCGAGTTGACGATATTCGGCCCTATTTTAATCGAAGTGATGTTTTTATAGCCCCCTTTCAGGAAACTCATGGATCCAAACTCAAAATTGCTGAGGCGATGGCCATGGCCATGCCGATTGTCACAACTCCGATGGGAATCAGGGGTTTCCCGTTGCTTGATGGAGAGTCTGTAGTTGTGGCCAGATCAAATGAAGAATTTGCGGCCAAGGTCATTGGGCTAATTAAGGATCCTGACAGGCGGAGAAGGTTAGGGGACGAAGCCAGGAAAGTTGCGCTTGAACACATTGACTGGAAGGTATTAGGGAAAAGGCTACATGGCATTATTGAAGAGACCTTCAGAGGGATGAATGGCCCATAGAGCCAGAGGCTTGAATAAGGGAAAATTGCACTACTATTGATAACGCGATGCGCTGGGAACATAAGGCTACAACCATGAGATGTTGTGCCGCGCTGCCTGGGGGGGGGCGATTTACCGGCATATTCAGAAGGCGTTTGGGCGGCTCGGAGCAAGGCCTATGTCCCGTTTGCCTCCGCAGGCAGAGATGGCGAAGTGGATTCTGGAATGCCGAAATGCCGAGATGCCGAGATGCGGAGATTCAGGAGGAGAGACAAATGGCGGGGAAACTGACTATGCCAGGGATGGGTGGATGGCTTCACCGGATGGATGGAAGAAAATTCATAGGGGGATGCCTGAAAACGACGGGGATGACAGGATGATTGGGATGGCGTCTGAGGCGTCGGATGATTCGCTTCGTGATAGGAAAAGGGTCGAGGGGAAGAGGTTTTTTGAGGTCGGAACCGGGCATGTGCCGTTGGTGCCCATTGGGTGGTATTTGTCCGGGGCGGGCTCTGTAGTGACGGTGGATCTGCACCGAAGATTGGAAAAAGGGTTGACGCGAAAGTCCTTGGAATGGATTGCTGACCATCGGGATGAAGTGTTTGGGGTATATGCTGGGGTGGTGGATGAGGGGGTGTTTGATGAGCGGTTTGGGGTGTTGAAGCGTTTTCAGCATGAACCGTTGGCTTTTTTCAGAGCGGCGGGGATTGAATACCTGGCGCCAATGGACGCAGCCCATACGCGCCTTCCGGACGCCAGCGTTGATTGCCATTTTTCCATAACGGTGTTGGAGCATATTTCTGCCCCTGTTATTCGGGATATCTTTCAGGAGGCCAGGCGAATCTTAAAACCAGACGGGCTGGGGATACATTTCGTGGATATGAGCGACCATTTCCAGCATCAGGACCCTTCCATAACCCGGATCAATTTTTTGCGATACAGCGAACCGGAGTGGCAGCGGATTGCTGGGAATGAGTTTGCGTATTGCAACCGAATGCGGGCCAGTGACTATATTCCCCTTTTTCAAGAGGCGGGTTTTCGTATCCTGCGGGGGGATACTGTCGCATATCAGGAGGCCATGGCTTACTTGCAGAAAGGGGATATTAGGCTCCACAAGTACTTTTTGGAGCACGATCCTGAAGATGTTTGTTCGACTTCGCTGAAGATCCTTTTGGCCAACTTCCCGGCGGACAGCAAAATATGAACTCGCTGCCCTTCGTATCGATCATTATCCCCTGTTACAATGAGGAGAAGTATATCTCCCGATGCCTGGATTCGGTCATGGCAGGCGACTACCCTCTCGACAGGATGGAGGTTCTGGTTGTGGATGGGGGCAGCACTGATCGAACCAGGGAGATTCTTGCAGAATACTCAAAGAATTGCCCGGTTGTCAGGATGGTTGAAAACCCCCATCGTTTGAAACCCCATGCCCTTAATATCGGCATCAGCACGGCCAAAGGGGATATCATCATTCGCATGGATGCACATTCAGTATATGACAAAGGCTATGTTTCAAAAAGCGTCCGATACCTCAATGAATATCATGCGGATAATGTGGGGGGCATTAGAAAGACCCTTGCAGAGAGTGACTCCATCATATCAAAATCAATCGCCATCTCCATATCACACCCCTTTGCAGCAGGGAATGCAGTTTACCGGACAGGCGCAAAAACCTTCAAGTGGGTTGATACGGTCTTTGGTGGCTGTTACCGGCGTGAGACCTTTGAAAAGATTGGCGTGTTCAATGAAAAGCTGGTGCGCGGTCAGGATCGGGAATTTAACATCAGGCTCCAGAAATCAGGGGGAAAAATCCTTTTTGCGCCGGATATTGTCTGTGAATATTACGCGCGGGGAACCTTGCGACATTACATTCCGTGGATGTTCTCGGCTGGTTTGACTCCATTTTTCATCAGTAGATTGATAAGAAAACAGATTTTTTCCTGGCGCAATCTGCCGCCGCCAGCATTTGTTGTAAGCCTCGTGGCGCTTCCGGTTTTGTCTCTTTTACATCCGTTTTTTGGATGGGTGTTTGCTGCGGATATACTGATCTATGCGGGTTGTTCAGTGATCGCTGCAGGAGGCATATGGAAAAAAAATCGGGATTATAGATACTTATTTTCAATGCCACTCATCTTTTTTCTCACCCATGTGGTATACGGGGCTGGCGCCCTGTTTGGCTTGATTAGGCCGATTAAAGATGCGGGCGAATGGACAAAGGTGTGAAAAGAACTTTGGAAACTGAGCCATTGACCTTTTTCCGGGGGCGGGTTGGACTGTATGCCCTGCTAAAGGCGCTTGGAATCGGGCCTGGCGATGATGTTGCTATCCAGGCCTTCACATGCGTTGCCGTGCCAGAAGGAGTGATGGCTTCAGGGGCCCGCCCCATCTATGTTGATATCGAAAGGACTGGCTTCAATATGGATGCAGGCGACCTAAGAGTGAAAGCCACGCCAAGGACCCGAGCTGTTGTCGTCCAGCATACCTATGGCATCCCTTCAGACATGAGACGGATTCCAGAGGTTGCAGCCAGGCTCGGGATCCCTATCGTCGAGGACTGCTGCCACACCCTTTTGTCCAAATACCGTGGAAAGACCCTCGGCTCCTTTGGCGTGGGTAGTTTCTATTCCTTTGAATGGGGCAAGCCGGTGGTGGCAGGAGTAGGGGGAAGACTGAGGATCAACGATCCCTTTCTGGAGGGCAAGGTTCGAAAAAGGTACGATGAATTCAGTGTCCCGGGATTGTTCTCTCGGATCAGAATCGAGTTGCAGTATCGAGCATTCAGCGTCCTTTATCGGCCCGCGCTTTTTTGGCCGGTCCGGTCCCTTTTTCACCTGTTTGGATCTTTGGGGATGGCAGAAAGGAACTATAACCCTGTGGGGACTGGACAGGTGGCAAATGATTTCAAACTACGGATGGCGCCAGGGGTTAAGAGACGAATGCTCGAAAAGCTGAAAGAGGTCGAATCTCATGCTCGGCATAGCGCATGGGTCACCGATCAGTACCGCGAACGAATTAAATCCCAAGCGGTTTCCCACCCAAAGATAGCGGAGGGTTGCGATGCGGTATTTGCGAGATATCCCCTGTTGGCAAAAAAGAAGCCGACATTGTTATTGCAGGCCTGTAGAAAAAATGTGGAACTGGCCGAGTGGTACGCGACGCCATTACATCCGCTTAAAGGTCGTGATTTGGGGTTGGTGCATTATGAATCGGGCTCGTGCCCCAATGCTGAAGCTCGGTGCAAGGAAGTGGTGACGCTGCCTGTACATGGTGCAGTGCGGCAGTCGGACATTGATCGAACCGTGGCGTTTTTCAATCAAGTGGGTGGCTGACGGCATTATTTGGGAGGAGGATTTCCAAAGGGTCAGATTCGAGAGTCAACGAATATCTATATTCAGAAATTTGGGCAATATTTTTGCGTCCTCACATGCCCGAGAAGGAGATTCATGCCAATACGTTCAGACGAAGAGATGGAAGTCATAAATCTCTGGCAGATTCCACCAAAGCAACCAATAAATACGGGTTGGCTAGTTTATAGTGATCGCTATTTGTTATCAGCACTGCAAGGTCATTTTGGTCATCCCGAAAAAGTTAGTAATTCAAAAGGTTGGATAGTCGTGCTGTGGGTTTCCAAGGTGTTTTTGGCTTTTGCTCAAGCACTAATCATGATTATGGGCCGAATACCTGTACTATCCTGGTTTTTGGGGGCTTTTGCACAGCATTTCGGTAGAAACCCATTAGGTTTTGTCCTTCGATCGTGCTTTTGGAAAGCGAAATTAAAACATTTAGGGCAGGATACACTTATTGACCAGGGAGTAGATATATGGGGGCCCGAACAGGTGCAGATCGGTTCAGGATGCATGATTATGACCGAGGCTAGGTTAAGCGCTGGGCAAGGCGATCGGAACAGGCCTGGCAGCATCATTATTGGCGATTATTGTGTTATCGGTGCTAACACTTTCGTCGGTGGAGATGGCTGGATTACTATAGGGGATTTTGTTGTTGTAGGTGCGAATGCACGCCTTTACAGCGCGACAGCTATAACTCTGGATGAGTCCCGTCCTGATACCCTCCTTTGTATAGCACACTGCGCTCCGCCTGAACACCGAACCCTTGTAAATGGTCCAATTACATTGGAAGAATATGTCTGTGTGGGTATTGGATCAGTGGTTCTCCCGAACGTTAGAATCGGACTCGGGTCCATTATCTATCCTTTTACTCTGGTGTCAGAGACATTCCCTGCGCTGGCAAGAATATCTGGCCCAGGTAAAGCCCGTTTTTTGCGATGGAGAAAACCCCCTATCGCGGCTAAAGAAAGAGTCTAAGGAAAGCAAGATATGGACTCAGTTTTTGGCGCCGGTGGGGGCGCTTTACCGGGCCGTGGCGAGAATCGAGGAGATAAGAGAGAGAAACGCGAGGAATTGTTTTGTTGTGGGGATGATTGCGCGAAAACCGGGGTGATTTCACCGCAAAGGCGCAGAGGACGCAAAGATAGGGGAGATGTTTCGTTTGTCAGTGAGAGGCCGACAAACGAAAACCCTTCATGCCTTCGGGAAACGACGATTATGCTCCTTCAGCGGTTTGCCGAAACTGGCTTAAGCGGACATCTCCTCCCGGCAGATGGGCGATCAATTCGAGTTCCCCGCCGAGCGCTTGAATGATGCGGCTGAGGGTGCCGATGTGCATATCTTCCTGAGTTTCTATCTTGGATAGGGTCGGCTGCTTGATATTCAGTGCCTTGGCCAGTTGCTCCTGGGTCAACCCCACCTGTTTGCGGATTTCGGCCAGGAGCATATCCGCCATGATTTTCTTTGCCTTCACCTCGGCACGGGCGCGCCGCTCCGGGGCCATTTGGGCTTCTAATTCTTGGAAATTACGTGGCATCAGCCTTCAATCTCCTTTTCGATCTCTCGTAAATGTTTATCCAGAATCCTGTCTGCCAGTGGAATCATTTTTTCATAGAACCGTTTATCATTCCTTTTGGTTCCCCCGATCAGGAGTATGGCCTTTCGACAGGGGTCAAAGGCGTAGAAGGTTCTGAGCGGCTGCCCATGGCACTGGGTCCTGAGTTCCTTCATGTTGCTGTGCCTGGACTTTTTTACAGCGTCGGCATGTGGCCGACCAAGAGCGGGGCCCAGAATCTGCAGCAATTTGACGCTGACGGTGAGAGATTCCTGTTCGTCTTCGGTGAGGGATTCCCACCAGTCACCGAATTCTTCTGTAAATTCAACTTCCCACATGGAATAACTATAGCTTGGTGGCTATATTTGTCAAGCGGTTTTGAATTCTGGGTTCAGAACATGAAAAAGGGGTATACGCGTGAATGATGAATTGATTAAGAATATGTACCGGATGATGGTGCGGATACGGGCGGTGGAGGAGGCGTTGGTGGGGCCGATCCTGAGTGGGGAGGTGAAGACGCCGTGCCACTTGTATTCTGGGCAGGAGGCCGTGGCCGTGGGGGTATGTGCGGCCCTCGACAAAGAGGATTATGTGTTTGGTAATCACCGGTCCCATGGGCATTTTCTGGCCAAGGGAGGTTCCCTGAGGAACATGGTAGCTGAGATTTTCTGCAGGGAGGCGGGGTGTTCCAGGGGAAGGGGCGGGTCCATGCACCTGATCGATCCGGATTGCGGGATGATGGGGTCAGCGCCCATTGTGGCCGGGACCATCAGCCTGGCCGTGGGGGCTGCCCTGGCATCATCCGTTCGAAACGAACGCAAGGTGGCCGTGACCTTTTTTGGTGATGGGGCCACCGGTGAAGGCGTGCTGTACGAGTCGCTCAATTTTGCAGCCTTGAAGAAACTGCCAGTGATGTTCGTTTGCGAGAACAACCTGTATGCCACGCATATGCCGATTAGAGAGTGCCGGGTGGAGGTCCCGCTTGTGGAAATGGCCAAGCCTTTCGGTATCTGGGCCAGCCAAGTAGACGGAAATGACGTCTTGGCGGTTTACGATCTGGCTCAGGAGGCGGTGGAACGGTGCAGGGCCGGAGACGGGCCGGTCTTTCTGGAATGCCTGACCTACCGCATGCGGGGCCATGTGGGACCCGATGACAACATCCAGGGGTGTCATACAGATATCCGGGCAGCTGAGGAGGTTGAGCAGTGGCGGAAGAAGGACCCGATTGTAAGGTTGGAGAGGTATCTTATAGAAGATCAAAATATACCAAGAGGAGAGCTTGAGAGTATAAGGCGGGAGGTGGAGGAGGAAATTACAGACGCCCTGGCATTCGCTCGCGCGAGTGCGTTTCCTGAGGTCGAAGATTTGAGCAAGTATGTTTTCAAACATTAGCATTTCATCACAGAGGGACATAGCCCACAGGGAAGGTGCTTTTTTCTATGGTTCCGGAGATCTGGAATCATAGAAAACATTGTTGGTTGCTATAGTTGGCATGCATGGGCCATGAGTAATGTAATCCCAAAATTGTTTGTATATACGACATAGTGATCTGCAAATGGCTAAAGACATTTTTTTCTGAGGATGCCGCATCTCCCGGTTTCTTAAGACAAAAATAGGCCTTGTGTTTTCTGGTGTATCTGTGGTGAAAAAGGGGTTTTCATGAGGAAATTGAGCTTTGCGCTGGCCATCAATGAGGCGCTGCATCAGATGATGGCGGCGGATCCAACCGTGTTTTTGATCGGGCAGGGGGTAAAAAGTCCGTGGTATGTGGGAAAGACGGCTGATGGGTTGCTGGCGCGATTTGGGGAGGGGCGCGTCATTGATACGCCGGTCTCTGAGAATGCCGTGACAGGCGCTGCAGTAGGTGCGGCTATCGCAGGGATGCGGCCGGTGGTAGTGCACCCGAGGATGGATTTCATGCTTTATGCCTTTGACCCGATCATTAATCAGGCTGCCAACTGGTTTTACATGAACGGCGGGAAGCGATCCGTGCCGATGGTCATCTGGGGGATCATCAACCGGGGCGGGGAGCAGGCAGCCCAGCATGCTCAGGCCCTGCACGGGACTTTTGCCCATGTCCCGGGACTCAAGGTGGTGATGCCGGCCTCACCTTACGATGCCAAGGGACTTATGGTGGCGGCCGTTCAGGATCCCAACCCGGTAGTGTTTGTGGATGAGCGGCGGCTCTATGGGGTTGAGGGGGAGGTCCCTGAAGAGATCTATGAGGTGGAGATCGGAAAGGCAAGGATTGTCAGGGAGGGCAAAGATGTAACGGTGATTGCGTCCTCCTTTATGGTGGAGGAAGCCCGAAAGGCGGCAGAGGCCTTGGAGGTGGAGGGGGTCGGAGTCGAGTTGGTGGATCTGAGGAGCATCAAGCCTTTTGATGAGCAACTGGTTGTCGAATCGGTAAAAAGGACCAAACGGTGCGTGGTGGCGGACGTTGGCTGGCGATCGTTCGGGGTGTCAGGGGAGATCTCGGCTTTTGTGGCGGAGAAGGCGCTTGGGAGCCTCAAGGCCCCGGTTGGCAGAGTCGCGTTGCCGGATTGCCCGGCCCCGGCAGCCAGGACCCTGGAGAAGGCGTATTATCCGGGGGCGGAGGAGATTGCCAGGGCAGTGAAGAAGACTCTGGAATAATTCACCACAGAGGCACAGGGGGCACTGAGGGAGTTTATTTTTCGCCCGGACGGGAGACGACGTCCGGGGAAAAGATGCCGCCTCGTGGAGTTGCTGCTGCAACGCATTGAGGTAATGGTCATGCCTGAATGAAGAGTTCTATGTGGTAAAACAATAGACTGAAGGAGAATCGGATGGGGATTAAGGTTAAATTCGTGAACCCGGCCAAGCTGTACGGGATGATCAAGGATGAGATTGATGGTGCGTATTTTGAGGTCATGAGCAAGGGAGACCTGATTGACCGGGGACAGCTCAGGAGCTTTGAGGAGAATCTGGCGCGGTTTGTCGGGACGAAATACGCGGTGGGCCTCAACAGCGGTTATGATGCATTGCAGATGTCGCTCCGAGCCGCTGGAATTGGTCCGGGCGATGAAGTGATCGTACCGGCTCACACTTTTGTGGCCACGTGCTCTGCCGTTGTGAATGTGGGGGCCACGCCGGTTCTGGTGGATGTGGTGAAAGACTTCAACATCGACTGTGACAAGATCGAGGAGGCTGTTACGCCGAGGACGCGCGGAATTATCCCGGTACATTTGAGCGGCTGGATGGCGGATATGCAGCGGGTGGTGGAGATTGCGGAGGAACATCGGCTCATGGTGATAGAAGATGCCTGCCAGAGTCTGGGGGCGAGCATGGAAGCTCAAAGCTCAAAGCCAAAAGCTGAAAGCGGGAGGAAAAAGGCGGGGGCGTGGGGATTGACGGGGTGTTGGAGCTTTTACCCCTTTAAGATCCTGGGCGGATATGGGGATGGGGGGGCCATTACCACCAATGATCCGGAGGTGGCGCAGTTTGCCACACAGATGCGGTATAACGGGGAGGATCGGGAGACAGGGGAGTATCATGGGCATGGGTTTACCTGTTTGCTGGATAATCTTCAGGCGGCTTTTCTGGATGTGAAGCTCAGGTATCTGCCTGCATGGATCGAGCGGAGGAAGGGGATCGCGGAGCGGTACAGGAAGGCCCTGCAGGATATCGAGGACCTGCTGCTGCCCCATTATGGTGATTCGAGGCGGGACCACGTTTACCAGAACTACACGGTGAGGGCAAAGCAGGGGAGTGAGTTTTCCGACTATTTGAAAGCCAACGGCGTTGAAGTGCTGACGCAATTCCGGAAACCCTACTACAAGCATGAGGCCCTGGAATTGCAGGATCGGGGGTTCGCTGAGACAGAGGCCCTGAGCCGGGAGGTATGCTCGCTGCCCATGTGTGTGGAACTGGAAGATGCGGAAGTGGAGTATGTGATTGGGGTGGTGAGAAAATTTTATGGGAGGTGAGAAGGTGAGAGGGTGTTTGACAGAAGACAAGAAGGTAAGAGGGTAAGAGGGTGACTGGGTGACTGGGGGAAAAACGATGGACTATCAAAGCGTCATCACACGGGATCCGAAGATGTGCGGCGGCGAGCCCATAATCAGGGGGACTCGGGTTACGCTCCGCACCGTGCTTTCCAGTCTAGCCGAGGGAGCAACTGTTGATGAAATTTTAGCGGATTTCCCCACGTTATCGGAGTCGCTGGTGCGGGCCATTATTGCATTTGCGGCCGCTTCCGCAGAGGAAGATCTGCCGTTGCCGGAAATTCCACGTGTGGCATGAAAATCAAACTCGATGAAAACATGCCCGGGCAACTGGTCTCGGTCTTGACAAGCTTGGGCCACAACGTAGAGACCGTTATTCAAGAAGGAATGGCAGGCCATCCGGACGGGGATATCTGGCATCATGCACAGCAAGAGGGCCGTTTTTTGATCACCCAGGATCTGGATTTCTCGGACATCAACCTGTTCGCTCCGGGAACGCACCATGGCATCATGTTGGTACGCATGCACCGCCCAGGTCGGCTGGCCTTGAGCCTGAGGGTTCGCACCTTGTTCGAAAGCGAGGATATTTCTAACTGGCAGGGATGTTTCGTGGTGGCAAGCGACAGGAAGCTCAGAATTCGGCGGCCTGTAATCGAGAAGGAGAAATGATGCGTTCTGAGGTATCGGTGAGGAGGATTGATATTTGAAGAAGAGCAATTCACCACAAAGGGCACAAAGAGCACGAAGGGGAATAGCCACCCCGATGAAACAAGAAGAGAGGTTTCGCGGGGTAAACAAAAAGGCGCAGAAGGCACAAGGGGCACAAGTGAAAGGATAAGAGGGGAAAGGTGGGAGGCTGATTCCTCATCTGGATTTCAAAGGGTCTTTTCGGAAAAATACATAGAAACGTTCACTCTTGAACAGATGAATGAAATCAGGAGGCTTTTCAACTGGCTCGGATCTCACCTGAAATAGAACAGGCCATATATAGATTCATCGACCTGATTCAAAAGGAAACTCGTATTGTTAAGGTGTTCCTTTACGGATCTCATGCCAAAGGCATTGGGGGAAAGTGGAGTGATATCGATGTTGCGGTGGTGAGCCCTGACTTTTCAGAGGACTTGTTTGATGAGCGCATCAAACTGATGAAACTGGCCTCGGATGTTGATGAACGGATTGAGCCGAGTCCGTTCAGACCAGGAGACTTCAATGAGAATGACCCCCTTGTAAGTGAGATTAACAGATCGGGTGTTGAAATAGAAATGGAGCCGTTTCGTAAAAGGGGGACGAATGGGGGACAATTTGCTTTGTAACCTGGGTTCTCGCGTCCCAGTGAAATGGTGACAGGATTTCAGGGATTGAACCCCGGAGAAATGGACTACGCCCCAATGGAATGGACAAGCCAGGACTCCATAGGGCAGGGATTTCAGGCGGGCTAAAGATGATGCGGTGAGGCGATGGGGGATCTGATCAGAGAGGGGCAAAATAAGGGACAGGATGGGGAACGGCTTGCTTGCGAGGGAGGGGAACCGATACGCAGCAGGCCGTTTTCATTTTGGCCGCACTATGATGCGGATGAGATCGGGGCCGTACAGGAGGTTCTCGGGTCGGGCCGGGTCAATTACTGGACCGGGGAAGAGGGGAGAAAGCTCGAGCAGGAATACGCGGCCTTTGTGGGGACGCGCTATGCGGTGGCTTTGATGAACGGGACCGTGGCCCTGGAGGCGGCCGTCCGTGCCCTGGGGATTTCGCCCGGCCATGAGGTGATCACCACCAGCCGCACCTTCATTGCCTCAGCCAGTTGTGTGGTCCTTCAAGGCGGCGTCCCGGTGATGGCGGATGTGGATCGGATCAGCCAGGATATGACCTCGGATACCATACGCGCAGTTCTGACCGAGCGGACCCGGGGCATCATCACGGTGCACCTTGGGGGCTGGCCCTGCGATATGGAACCGATTCTGGCGCTCGCCCGGGAAAAGAGGCTATGGGTGCTGGAGGATTGCGCTCAGGCTCACGGAGCGATTTATAAGGGAAGGCCTGTGGGTTCCTTTGGGGATGCGGCCGCCTTTTCCTTCTGCCAGGACAAGATCGTGACTACGGGCGGGGAAGGCGGCATGGTGACCACCGACAAAAAGGAGATTCGGGAGAAGGTCTGGTCTTACAAGGATCACGGCAAGAGCTTTGATGCAGTGTATCATCGGGAGTGGGGGCCGGGTTTCCGGTGGCTGCACGAGTCGTTCGGGACCAACGGCCGGATGACCGAGATGCAGGCGGCCATAGGGAGGCTTCAGCTTCGAAAGCTGCCCGAGTGGGTGAGGCTGCGAAGACGGAATGCCACCATCCTGAGCGAGGGCTTTTCCAACATTCCTGGGCTAAGAGTGACCATTCCCCCTGATAACGTGGGGCATGCCTATTACAAATATTATGTGTTTGTGGAACCCGAGGCCCTGCGACCGGAGTGGTCCAGGGACCGGATCATGGAGGCCGTATGCGCCGAAGGCATCCCCTGCGGGGCAGGCAGTTGCAGCGAGATCTACCTGGAGAAGGGGTTTATGGTGGGTGGATTGCACGCTAAAGAGCGGTTACCGGTGGCCCGGGAATTAGGGGAGACGAGCCTGATGTTTATGGTGCATCCAACCCTGTCGGTGGCGGATATGCAGGATGTGGTGGCGGCGGTGCGGAAGGTCATGGGGAGGGCGGTGAAGAGAAGCTGATTTTGGGTTCTCGCGAAGTGACGACCCAGTGAAACAAGAAGCATGGGTTTCATCCCAGTTAAATCCCGGTGAAACAATAGCAAAAAAGGTTGCATCCCAGTCAAACAAAGGCAAGAAGGTTTAACGGGATAAACGGGGCTGGCAAAGGCAAAGAAGGTTTAACCCCAGTACGACAGTGAACTGCCTACGGGGCAGGCGGGATAAATGGGGCAGGCGCAGATGGACGCAGATGATGACGCACAAAGCATGGCGCATGGTGCAAGGGGCGAAGAGCAAGAAGATCAAAAGGTTAGCAAGTGAGGTGGTAATCAAGTTAGCCGATAGCTGATGGCTGACGGCGGAAGATTAACTGCAGAGGGTGAGAAGCTTAGAAGATCAGAAGGTTAGGAATGGAAATGAGCACGGTCTCGCGCAAAGGCGCAAAGAAAGAATAGGTGATAAGCTGATAAGCTGGTGAGCTGTTCAGCGACAAGCAGGTGCCTGTGCAGCTCTTCTTACCCATTTTGGGTTAAGGCCGGTCTGGGTTAATTTCTTTTGGCACCCCAATGAAACAAAAGCAAAGAAGGTTTCATAGGGCAGGCGGGGCAAGTCAACGGCGTAAAATACGGAAGAATAATGTCTCACAGAGGCACGGAGAACAGAGAGAAGGATGACGAAGGACGGAGGGAAGACGGAAGATGTAACTGGGTGGTTATTGGATGAAAAGGGGAGTATTATGAAGCGATACATGACAATGCTTTTCTTAGGGATTTGCATGGCGAGTTTTTTTGCTCCTGTGCCAGGTTATGCAGTGGAGGCTGCTCCAAGGATTTCGGATAGAGAGGTCATTGAATCTCTGACCCGCTTGGAGGAAGGGGTTAAGGCAAATAGAGAAATGATATTGGCTTTGCGAAACGAGATGCAATCGATGCGAAATGAGATGCAATCAATGCGAAGCGAAATACTCGGTTTTATGAAATGGGGCTTTGGTTTGCTTTTCAGTGGCATGCTTATCCTTGTCGGGTTTATTCTTTGGGATCGGCGGAGCACTCTCAAACCGGTCAAGGATGAACTTGACGAGCTGGAGAGGCGAAAAGTTGATCGAATTATTGCGGCCATGAAGAAGCTTTCGGAGGAAGATTCGCGGATTGCTCAGGTGCTTCGTAGCGTGGGTTTGCTCTGAGAGGAGAAAAGCGTCGAGAAAATGGCGTAGTTTTTATTCAGACCGTTGAGTCCGCATTACCTTAGCTTATATCCGAGAGATTTGCAAGAGATGAGGAGTCAGGTCAAACCTGGGCTGGTGCCGCCCTTTTATGCGGATATGCCGAAGACCTTTGATGAGATATGCGAATCGGAAAGGGTGTATATTGAGGCGTATTTGGCACGGTCCGGTGAGGACACAGTGGTGCTATTTTTGGCGGGCGTTTTATAATATTGTGTTCAAAGGCGCGCGCAGTCATTAAAAGAAATATCTCGCGCAGAGGCGCAAAGCCGCAGAGAAAAAATAGACTGTTTTAAAAACTTAGCGCCTTTGCGCCTTTGCGCGAGAATAATGCTATGACCGAGAATGAGATCGGGAAGATGATTGTGGATGTAGCCGTAAAGGTGCATCAGGCACTGGGACCGGGGCTGCTGGAGTCGGTATATGAGGTGGTAATGGCGCATAAGCTGCGTGAACGTGGTCTGGGTGTTGATCGTCAGGTCCCTATCCCGATAGAGTTCGAAGGGATTCGGTTCGATGAAGGGTTTCGGGCAGATTTGGTTGTTGAGAAGAAGGTGATTGTTGAGTTAAAGTCGGTGGAAAAGGTGACGCCGGCGCATAAGAAGCAGATTCAGACTTACCTCCGGCCGACTGGATGCAAGCTGGGATATCTGTTGAATTTTGGGGAAGCCTTGATGAAGCACGGAATCACCCGAGCCGTGAACAACCTGGAGGAATAGTCTCGCGCAAAGGCGCAGAGGCGCAAAGAAAAGCTTTTCAATGTTTTAAAGAACTTAGCGTCTTGGCGTCTTGGCGCGAGGAAATAAAGATGTTCAGGATATTGAAGAGACCGAATTTCTGGGTGGTGTTGCTGGCGGATGCCGTGCTGGTCGCAGCGGCGTACCTGCTGAGTTACTATCTCCGGTTCGATGGGGATATCCCGGTTATGGAATTCGCCAACTGGAAGCGTACGGTGGTGTGGATTGTGCCGTTGAAGCTGGCCTGTTTCTACTTTTTCGGTCTGTACAAGGGGATGTGGCGGTACACGGGGATTTATGATCTGGAGGGCCTGATCAAGGCGTGTGTCATCAGTTCGGGCATTATTGTCTTTACCCTGGTTCTCCAGGTGCGGTTTGTGGGGTTTCCGCGCAGCATATTCGTCATCGATCTCTTGTTGACGTTTTTGTTTGTGTCGGGGGCGCGGGTCGGGATACGCCTTCTGTTGAGTTCGGGCCGTGAAAAATACCGCTTCCCGTTTTTCCATAAGGCCGACGTGAACAAGGAGAGGGTCCTGATTGTGGGGGCCGGGGATGCCGCGGAAAAACTGATCCGGGAGATTAAGGACAACCCGGGCATTACATACCATGTGGCCGGGTTTGTTGATGACGACAAGCGAAAGCAGAACCAGACTATTCACGGGGTCCCTGTCTTAGGATCCGTGGATGAGGTGAAGAAGATCGCGGAAAGGGAAGGGCTCGATCAACTCATCATCGCCATCTCTACGGCGTCTGCAGGGGAGATGCGGCGGATCGTGGGGCTCTGCGAGGCCACGGGCATCCCCTGCAAGACGATTCCCGGCGTGGGCGAGCTG
>Ga0209270_1002338_pt1 | contig 20612 bp, 16 predicted proteins | sample MTBAKSrepl1MetaG_FD_187456 | JGI IMG/M metagenome (GOLD analysis project Ga0209270, IMG submission 187456) | Enrichment culture microbial communities from Arthur Kill intertidal strait, New Jersey, USA, that are MTBE-degrading - MTBE-AKS1... | ecosystem: Environmental > Aquatic > Marine >...
GACATCCAAGCCCCGGACCTTGCCGAGAAGCTGATCCGTGGATTTCAAATCCATGGGCACCGGCGAAAATTTGCGATGCAGCCGATAACAGCCCGCATAATAATCGATAGCCCCTTCAAAGATACTTTCTGCCATGAGTTCATCAAGAACGGCCGGGTAAAAGACGATATTTTCCTCGGGGAAAGCGTATTTATAAATCGGGTAACAGGGCGAACAGAAGATGATCAGCCGTTTGGCCCCCAGGTCCTTGGTTTGGTCGATATTGCCGGCCACGAATTCCTTGGACAGCTCCCGGCACTCGGCCAGGGCCGCTTCGTCCTTGGCCTTGATGGCCGGCCGGTAAAGCAGGTTGCCGCAGCAGTATTCCTTGGAAAGGAAAGTATAGGACAGGCCTTGCCGGTCGAAAATGTCGGCCAGGGTGCGGATGATCCGAGGCAGGGACGGCAAAATCTGACAGCCGGTGACGACGACATTCTCCGCCGGGCGGTCATAGGGCAGACCGTGTTTCTCGAGGAGCGGTTTCCGATCGGGCAGTTCGGCCGAAGCGTTCCCCGTGGTTCGAATGGTCTCCACCATCTTCCGATCTATCAAGGAATGCATGGGTCACCTCCTTAAATTTAAGCCTTTTCGAAATTCGTCGGTCGGAGCCGAAACCGAAGGCGGGTTTTGCTTTTCTCCTTTTTCCGTCTTAGGTTACAGTTTGGCGGGGAGGATGGTCAAGGAAATACTGGACCGTAACACTTGGGCCGGTCGGACGAAACTCTCCATCAATTGAACCAATCCTTGGGACTGTTTTGGATAAAGGCCTGTCGGGGACTTTGAAAACCAGGCGGTCCCGAAGGAAGGGACCGCCCGCTTGAACAAATAAGGATGGAAACTTTAAGACCTTGTTATCCCAGGAAATAATTCTTCAATTGCCTCCGTTGCGGTGATTCGCGTAACCGATTCAAGGCCCGCTTTTCCAACTGCCGAACCCTTTCTCTCGAGATATTCAGGCTTTGACCGACTTCCTCCAGGGTGCAGGGACCGACATCGCCCAAGCCAAATCGCATGGAAAGAATCTGCTGTTCACGCGCGCTGAGAGAGGCCAGGGCGCTTTCGGTCAAATTGAGAAGCTCGTTCTCCTGGACGGCCTCCAGAGGAGAAACGGCGTCCTGGTTTTCGATCAGGTCGCCCAGACGGTCGCCGTCGTCACTGACCGGGGTCTCCAGGGATACAGGCTCGCGATTCATTTGCAGAATGGTCAGAACCTTGTCCACACTCAGTCTGGAACGTTCAGATATTTCATTGGGTGTGGGTTCACGTCCCAGCTCCTTGAGCAAATCGAAAAAAGTCCGGTAGAACTGGTTGCGGATCTCTTGGAAGTGAACCGGGACTCGGATGGTCCGACCCTGATCGCAAAGAGCCCTGGAAATAGTCTGCCTGATCCACCAGGAGGCAAAGGTCGAGAAACGATTGCCCGTGGTGTAATCAAAACGGGCCACCGCCTTCATCAGGCCCACGTTGCCTTCCTGGATCAAATCGGGCAGGGGTAGGCCACGCCGGGAGTAACGCTTGGCAATGCTCACCGCCAGGCGCAGATTGGCCTCAACCATCTCGCCCATGGCCGAGGAAAGCTCTTTTTGTATTTTTTCGGCGTTGAAAGTGAATTCCACCAGCTCGGGACTCGGACGGTCCAGTTCTTTTATCTGCCTGACGACTTGGTCCAATTCTTTAAAAATGAACTCGATGGGCTCACGGGAATTTTTCTTTTTCTGCTTCCACTCGCGGACCAGTTTCTGGAAAGAGCGCAACGGCACAAAGGTAGTACGGGCGGCCAAGGCCAAATCAAGAAGCCCTTTTTGAGCTTTTTTGATTCGTCGCCCCAAAACACGTTCTTCTTCGGCATTTAAAAGAGGTATCTTTTTCATGGCCTGGAAGTAAGGACCGGTCACTTCCGCGTAAAATTCCTGCTCGGCCCGAGTTTCCTCAAGCCATTCCCTCTCCTCGCCGTTTTCGTCCTCGGAAACCAAAGCCACGTCCAGTTCCCGGAGGTCCACGGCCTCCTTGTTCATATTATTTTTATAATTGGCAACCATATTGATAAGTTAAATTCATCACCCAATCTCTGAAGGTAAATGTTCATCCTATATCTAACTTAAGTTCTCTACCTGGGCAGTCAAGACCTTGCTCACAAAATCTCAAAATATTCCCCCTCCAAAAATAAATGGCCTATTTCTTATTAATACGGTCGACCGATCCAAAATGGTTTTAAGATATGCGGCGTTAAGGCGCAAAGGGGACGGTTGGCTCGAAATTCGGCTTTTTCCATCCCTGGCCAGGGCCGGAGTTGGAGTCTTTTCCGTGGATGAATTTTTATCTCCAACTATTTGAATTAAGTGTCTATTTACATGTCGAGAGGCGCCAGATCCCCCCGGCGAAAAAATCCGGCCGGTTAAAGTCAGCCTCGATGGAAACCCAGCTTCTTCAGGGTCTTAGCGCGGGGTCGTCTCATCACCGGGTCATGGATGATGAGCTCCAGGGAGGCGGGGGAATGTCTTTTGAAACCGGCCGGGGTCCAAAAAAGGGGCTCGGGCGGAAAACTTTGATTTTAATGTAAAAATACCGATGGGTCTGTCTTAAGATTCACAATAAAATAATGATGGCGCCGTCGTTTTTTCTAAAGCTATTTGAATAAAAATGCTAAACTGTAATTATAATATGAGCTGGAACGTTAGAGATATCCGACATATCAGCCTTAAGTGGAAGCTCTTGATTCCCTTCCTTTTTCTTTCCCTGACCTTGACCGCTCTATTGACGACCTGGAGCATCAGGAGTCAGAACCGCATTTTTCTGGAGCAAGAAGAGAAGCGGCTTAGGCAGGATTATCTGGAGTTCCAACAACGCCTTCAGCTTAAATTGGACGTCTCCTTGGCCATGGCCGGGGTGGTGGCCTCGGACCCGGTCACCCAGCGGGCCCTGGCCGAGGGGGATCGGGAAGTCCTTATTGAGAAATACCTGCCGGTGTATCAACATTTGAGTCGGGTGGTCGGGCTTAAACAATTTCACTTTCATCAGTATCCGGCTAAATCTTTTCTACGTTTACACCGGCAGGAGCAATTCGGGGATGACCTGGCCGGCTACCGGGCCACCATCCTGGAAGCTTATGAAACAGGCAGACTGGTCGGCGGCCTGGAACTGGGGGCCACGGGGTTCGGCATCCGGGGAGTGGCTCCCATTTATCACCAAGGCCGATTGGTGGGCAGCGTGGAAGTCGGGGCGAGCATTGAGGAACCATTTCTGCAGGAAATAAAAGCGGACCTCGGATACCAGACCATTCTTTACCTTCCCGCCGATGATCGTCCGCAAGGGGTCAAACTCCTGGCTTCGACCACGGATCAAACTTTTTTGGCCGGGGAGCTCTATCAACAGGTCCTAAGACAGGATCGAAGCCTGTTTTTGACCATAACCCGAGACGAAAAGAACCTGGCCGTTCTGGTCGGTCCCATTAAGGATTATCAAGGTCGAACGGCGATGCTGGTCGAAATTATCCGCGACCGGGGCGGGATTATCTTTCTGATTCATAAATATACCTCGCTGATCATACTCTTTGGTTTTTCCATTCTGGTTCTGGCCATGCTTTTTGTCTGGTTGGTGTCCAAGCTTTTCCTGGCCCCGGTTTACACCCTGATCCATCAAGCCGAGAGGATCGCCGCCGGGGCCCGGGTGCCTCAGATGGAGGTTATGGTTCGGGATGAATTCGGCGCTCTGGCTGAAGCCCTCAACAAGATGCTGGCCGCCCTGGAAAGGTCCCGACACCGTCTTGAAGACCATGCCCATGAACTCGAGTTAAAGGTCCAGGAACGGACGACGGAACTGGTGCGCTCCGAAGAGAAGTTTAGAACCTTGGTGGAAAATATTCCCGTTGTGGTCTATCGTCTGGAACGGGACCTGACCAGGACCTTTGTCAGTCCCTATATCGAAAAGTTGATCGGACGGCCCTCCGAGGAAATGGTCGGCGGACCCGAGGTTTGGACCCAAACCATCCACTCCGAGGACCGCGGGCAAGTATTAGCCGAAAAAGAAAGGTGTCTACGGGAGAACCGGCCTTTTTCCATGGAATACCGGCTGGTGGCTCAAGACGGCGGCGAGGTGCCCATCTTGGACAGGGCCATCCCGATAAGTGAGGAAAAAGGCCGGTCAATTCATTTGGAAGGTTACATGCTGGATATTCGGGAACGCAAACGCCTCGAAGATCAGACCCTTCAAGCCGAAGAACTCAAAACCCTGGCGGAAATCTCGGCCAGACTGGCTCATGAATTTCGCAATCCTCTTTCCGCCGTGGGGGTCTGCGCCCGCCGCATGGCTAAAAACCTTTCCCAGTCCGACCCCGGTTCCCCCTATTGTAATATTCTCATCGAAGAAGTGGCCCGTCTGGAAAAAATTCTCAAAATGATCTTGGGTTACATCCAGCCTCTGGCCTTAAACCAGATTGAAGTGGACAGCCGGGAGTTTTTCGACAACTTTGTTCAGGCCATCGCCCCTTTTCTGGAATACAAGAATATCCAGATTGAAGCAAATCTCGAAGGCGATCTGCCCAAGGTGAAGATAGACCCGGATCACTTGAAACGGGCACTGGTCACCTTGATCCGCAACGCCGCCTATCAGATGCCTTCTCGCGGCACCCTGTTTCTTTCCCTGTCGGTAACCGGGGGGGCGGTCGAGCTTAAATTGTTTTACCCGGCCGGTTATCTGTCCGATGACCAGCTCCGTCACTTTTTTTATCCTTTCACCACCGAGGACGCGGACACTTCTCTGGTGGACCTGCCCTTGGTCCCGGTTATAATTCACAAACACAACGGGAGGATCAACGTGGTCAGGGAGGGGGAGGACCTGGTGGCGGTTATCATCGAGCTGCCGGCGGCCTGAATTGAGCGGGGTCGAGGAAGATTTATGCGGCCGGGGCCGGATTTTTTCACCGCTATGATGAAGAGCCGGGGTGAAGCGGCGCGGGATATTGGGTGATAGGGGGTAATATCACGAATAAACAAAAAAAACGGAGAGTGACATGGGCGTGAACTATTTTCGGCGGGACGACAGGGACCTCAAGTTTGTAATTTTCGAGCAGATAGACATCAATCGGTTGCTGGGCTACGAAGCCTATCAGGATTTTTCCGTGGATGATTTCAGCATGATCGTCGACGAGGCCCTCAAAGTGGGCCGGGAAGTCCTGGGACCTTGCAACCAAGACGGCGACCGGACCGGATGCGGTTATCAAGATGGCGCGGTCAAAGTGCCGGAACCTTTTCACGAGTGCTGGCGGGTCATGGCCGAAAACGGTTGGCTGGCCGTGTCCAGCAACCAGGAATTTGGAGGCCAGGGGCTGCCGGTCCTGATCGGCGGCCTGGTCAGTGAAATTTTTTGCGGAGCCAACATGGGTTTCATGACCTACCCCGGCCTGGCCGTGGGCAACGGCCGACTGATAGAAAATTTCGGCACGGATCAGGACAAGGCCATGTTCGTTCAGAAGATGTACACCGGGGTCTGGGGCGGGACCATGTGTCTGACCGAGCCGGACGCCGGTTCGGATGTGGGCTGGCTCAGGACCAAGGCCGTGCCTGACCCGGAGGCCGGTGATCCCCGCATTTACAGGATTGAAGGGACCAAGCGCTTCATCACCTGCGGCGAGCAAGACCTGACCGAGAACATCATCCATCTTCTCCTGGCTCGAATCGAAGGGGCGGTGCCCGGAACCAAGGGCATCAGTCTTTTCATCGTCCCGAAAATATGGGTCAATCCCGACGGCGGCCTGGGAGAGCCCAACGACGTCTTTTGCGCGGGCATCGAGCACAAGATGGGCATCCACGGATCACCCACCGCCACCCTTAATTTCGGGGAAAACGGCCGCTGCCGGGGTATCTTGCTGGGGGAACCCCACTCCGGGATGGCCAAGATGTTTCAAATGATGAATGAGGCCCGTCTTGGCTGCGGGGTCCAGGCCTTGGGGCTGGCCACTTCGGCCTATGACACGGCCAGAATCTACGCCAAGGAACGAGTCCAAGGCCCCCCGTTCACCGAGCGCCACGCGGACCGCGTCCCGATCATCAGGCACGAGGACGTGCGGCGGATGCTGATGAACCTCAAGTCAGGGACCGAGGCCATGAGGGCCATGATCGCCAAGACCTTCTTCCTTCTGGACGTGGCCGAGCACGACCCGGACGAAGCCGCCAGGAAGACGGCCTTTCGGCGGGTGGAATTGTTCACGCCCCTGATTAAGGCCTACTGTTCGGATTTCGCTTACCATCTGATCGGAGAGGCCATCCAGGTCATGGCCGGCGTGGGTTACTGCAGCGAGTTTCCGGCGGAACAGTACGCCCGGGACGTCAAGATCGTCTCGATCTGGGAAGGAACCAGATACATTCAAGCCCTGGACCTGATCGGCCGCAAGCTTGGTATGGAAGGCGGCCAGGTCTTTCAGGACTGGCTTCAGGAAATCATGGACTTTACCGGCCGGCATAAGGAAGACCAGGACTTCGGGCCCGACTTCAAGCTCATGTTCAAGGCGGCTCAAGCCGTGGGCGACTTCGCCTTGCGTTATATGCAGTACTTCTCCTCGGGCCAGGCCGGGCTGATTGCCTTGACCTGCACCCGTTTCCTGGAATGCATGGCCGAGGTTTTTTTAGCCCAAATGATCCTGGAGCAAGGCTTGATCGCCCGCCAGAAACTGGTCGAAACGGAATCAGGCTCCGCCGACCAAATTTTTTACCAGGGCAAAATGGAAACGGCCAAGTATTTCTGCCGGAACATCCTGCCCAACGTCTTCGCCCGGCATACGGCCTTACAGCAGGAGGACGTTTCGGCCCTGGAAATCCCGGAAGAAGCCTTTTGAGGCGAACCGGAGGACGGTAGAGGCCCGGCCGGCCGTGCCTCTTTAATAAAGACTATCGGCCCGACCCGACCGAGCTATCCGAATTCGCCGGAGTCGGGAAGAATTATCGGCAAGCCCCGGCCGCCAAGGGCGCCGGCGGGAAGGAATAAATTTTTGCCGACCAGCTCGAACTCACCGGATCAGGAGAGTTTTGACCGAGACCGGCCGCTCTTGACGGTTATTATGCCCGTCTATAACGAGCGGGACACGGTCGTGGAGATTCTCGACCGCGTCCGGGCCGTGGAGGTGGACAAGGAGATCATCCTGGTCGACGACGGTTCCTCGGACGGGACGTCGGAACGGCTGAAATCAGCGGCCGCCGGGCGGCCGGAAGTCCGGCTGGTGTTTCACCGGGTCAACCAGGGCAAAGGCGCGGCCATCCGGACCGGGCTGACCCTGGCCCGGGGGCGCTTTACCATCATCCAGGACGCTGATTTGGAATACGATCCCCGTGATTACCCCCGACTCCTGGTCCCCCTCCTGGAGGGCCGGGCCAGGGTGGTTTACGGGTCCCGCATCCTGGGGGCGGCCCGGGAACGGTCCTACACTCGGTATTACTGGGGCGGGCGCTTCCTGTCCTGGCTGACCAACTTCCTCTATGGCTCGGCCATCACCGATGAACCGACCTGCTATAAGGTTTTCGAGACCCAACTTCTGAAAAATTTTGATTTAAAGGCCAAAGGCTTCGAATTTTGTCCCGAGGTCACGGCCAAGACCCTGAAAGCCGGATTGAAGATCATCGAGGTCCCCATCACCTACCACCCCCGCTCCTTTGAACAAGGCAAAAAAATCAGGGCTCGGGACGGATTAAAAGCCATCTGGATGTTGCTTAAGCACCGCTTCGGGTTCACCCGAGACTGAAAAATTTCGAATTGACTGGAAGGCGGCCCCGAAATCTTCTTTTTGGAAGGTTTGGCCTGGTGTCTTCAGCCCTTCCGGCTCGGCCCGCGATTCTTCCCGGGTTTCGGCCTTTCGGCTCATGCTTTCCCGCTTTAGCGACCATACCCCCTCAGTTGACAAAATATAGCGATGAAAACGGCCAAGCGTAAACATTGGAGTTCGCCTCAATTCGGTCCGGGCCGTCCTCTTTCCAAACCTGTTATGGCAACATGGTTGAATTATTTTTCTTTTCTGACGGGCCGGAGGCGGAGCCGGTGGGCCTGGTCGAAGACTAGGCGCCGGATCAGGAGGATGACGATCAGCGAGCCGATGGCCGTCGATCCGACCAGCATGATCATGACCACGATCTGGTAGCGGATGGCCAGGAGGGGATCTGCCCCGGCCAGAATCTGGCCGGTCATCATCCCGGGAATGAAGACCACGCCCACGGCCATCATGGCATTGATGGAGGGGATCATGCCGGCCCTCATGGCCTGGCGGACCATGTCCCGGCTGGCCTCTTTGTAATCAGCCCCCAGGCTGAGCATCATCTCGACTTCGGCCCGCCTTTTTCGCAGATCCCCGATCAGTCGTTCCAGGGCGATGGCGATGGCGTTCATGGAGTTGCCGATGACCATGCCGCCCAGAGGGATGAAATACTGGGGCTTCCACCAGGGCTTGACCCCGACGATCAGGCCGGTGACCATGATCGAGACCAGGACGTAACTGACGGCCATGGACAGGAAGACCGGCCAGAAGAAGGCGACCTGTTTCTCCTTGATCCGGCCCCGGATGGTCCAGGCGGCGAAGAGGATCATGAACAGGAAAACCAGAAGGACCAGCTCGGCCCGGTTCAGGTTGAAAATGAACCGGAGGGCGTAACCAAGGATGAAGAGCTGGGCGAAAGTGCGGATCGTGCCCACCGCCAGGTCACGCTCGAGTTTGAGGCCGTGGTGAAGGGAAGCGGCCCCGGCTAGGACGATGAAGAGCAAGCCCAAGATCAACTGACCCGGACCGATGTTGACGATTTCCGGAGTCATTGAAGCCCCGTGACCCGCCCGCCCGTCACCTCGAAGACCGTCGGGGCCAGGTCCTGGAAGTCCACTTTCTTATGGCTGACCAGAACCACCGTGAGTCCCGACTCTCTGATAAGCCGCCGGGTGACCGATTCGACGATCTCGGCGCTTTCGTGGTCCAGGGCGCTGGTCGGTTCGTCGAGAAGAAGGACCTCCGGCTCAAGCAGCAGTCCCCGGATGAAACAGAGGCGCTGGAGCTGACCCCCGGACAGGGTCTGGGCGTGATCGTCCAGGTCGAGCCCTTCCATAAGAAAATCTTCAAGGATTTTGTTTAATTGGGCCTCGCCGGGTCGGACCAGGTCCCGGTTGTTTTTAAAGGTAAAAGGCCGCAGCAGGTTGTCCCGGATCGTCCCGTCAAAGACGGTCGGCGTCTGCTGGATGAAGAGGATGGACCGCCTCAGGCGGGGTGGATGAAAGGAGAGCAGGGGGTGGCCCTTGAAGAAAATCTGCCCGGCCGAAGGTTCTTCCAGGCGGTTGAACATCCGGAGCAAGGTGGATTTGCCCGAACCGGAAGGGCCTTGAATCAGGCAGAACGATCCGGCCGGGACCTTCAGGGAGACGTCCTGAAAGAGGGGCGGGCCTTGGCCGAAGGAAAAAGAGACCCGCGAAAATTCTATGATTATTTCCTGATCCATTTAAGACCCGAACGGTCGGATCAGCCCTGGCGGCCTCCGACGACGATCTCCGGGATTCTCAAGGTCGGCTGGGCGTCGGCCACGGGCACGCCCTGGCCGTCCTTGCCGCAGGTGCCGATGCCGAAACCCAGGTCCGAGCCGACCAGGTCTATCCGGTTAAGGACTTCCGGTCCGTTGCCGGTCAGGGTCGCGCCCCGGACCGGCCGGCCGAGCCGGCCGTTTTCGATCAGGTAACCTTCGGATACTTCAAAAACAAAATTGCCGTTGACCGTGTTGACCTGGCCCCCGCCCATTTTTTTGACGAAGAGACCCTTGGGCGTGGCCGAGAGTATCTGGCCGGGATCGCTTTGACCCGGGGCGATCAGGGTGTTGGTCATCCGGACCACCGGAACGTGACGGTAGGACTCCCGGCGGCCGTTGCCCGTGGATTCGACCCCGGCCTTCAAGGCGGATCGCCGGTCATGCAGGTAACTTTTCAGGACCCCGTTTTCGACCAAGACGGTCCTTTGGGCCGGTGAACCCTCGTCATCAACGGCGAATGATCCCCGGCGATAGGGCAGGGTGGCGTCGTCCAGCACGGTGATGAGCGGTGAAGCCACCGGCCGGCCGATCTTGCCGGAATAAACGGACAAGCCCTCGCCGGCCAGGTCGGCTTCCAGGCCGTGGCCCACGGCCTCGTGGATCATGGTCCCCCCGGCTTCGGCCGACAGAACCACGGGCATGGGTCCGGACGGGGCTTCATCGGCTTCGAGCATGAGGACGGCCCGGGCCGCCGCTATTCGAGCGGTCTTTTCCGGCGGATTTTCCTCGAAAAGCTCGAAGCCCAAGGCCCCGCCCACCGGTTCGTACCCGACCTGAAGCGTTTCCCCTTCGGCCGCCACCACCTGGACCAGGAACAGGGAAGTGATCCGTTCATCGCCGCAAAGGCGGCCTTCGGAATTGAGCACCACGATTTTCTGGACCCGGTCGGCGTAGACCACCTTGACTTGACGAATGCGCCGGTCGTATTGTCGAGCCTCGGCTTCGGCCCGGCGCAGCAAGTCGACCTTGGCCTCGATGCCCACCGTTGAGGGACTGATCCCGGCCGCGAAGGCCGGCCCGAAAGCCCCGGGGCTCAAGGCGTGGACGTTCAAGCTCTTTCCCTGCTCGACGGCGGCGGCCACTGTTCCGGCCAATTCGAGCAGGCGGTCCGGGGAGAGATCGTTGGTCGAGGCGAAGGCCTGGTGATCGTTGAAGACCGTGCGCAGACTTACGCCCGTGTCCAGGCCGGTAATAAGCTTTTCCAACCGGCCGTCTTCCAGGATCAGGGAAGTCAAAGTCACCTCTTCCCAGAATAAATCGGCCAGGTCTCCCCCCCGGGACACGGCCCGGCGCAAGGCCTTTTCGCCGTCCAGCCGATCGATTACCTGAGTCACCCACTCCGGAGTCTTCATGCCGTCCTCTCAGTCTGGTCTGATTCAGCGGAGAAATAACATAGGAGTTCGGACAGGGTCAATTTATCTTTTGTCCGGCTCTTAACCATTCAATAGAACGGGGCATTTCTCACCTTTTTCAGCATGGCCGACAAAAGAGGCTTCCTTCTTTCTCGGGAACATTCATGCCTTTTAAGGCGCAGCCGCCACGTGGAAGTCCGCAGGGCACCGGGATTGATGCTCGTTTTAGTCCGAAGACCTAAACCGTCGTTCCCGCGGAAGAGGCTGTATCGCAATTCAAAGAGTCGATCATTTCTATACAATATCATGTGCTATATCTATTTTAAATTACCATATATAGTGTCATAATTTGAATAAAAATCAATTGCGACACAGCCTCGCCGGCGGGAATCCAGGCCATTAATAACTTTTTATTACCCAGGCCGGAGCGGACTCGTCCCGATGGATCGGCCCCCACAATTACCTACAATTCCACCTTCCGGGCCCGCCTTCACCTGAGCCGTCCGTTTTTATCATCACTTCCTGAATTTATGGGGACTTCAATAATGGCGGTATGAAGTCGACCGGGCGTCGGCTCTATAATCCGCTGACGCTCAGTTCCCCGATCAGAAGCGACGGGGCGCCCGTGGACCCGAAAAATTTCAAGTCGGAACCGATTTCGACCGCCTGATCGAACATGTGGAAGATATTACCGGCCAGGGCCATGCCCTTGACCGGATAATCCGGCTGTCCATTTTTCAGCCAGACGCCGGTCAGGCCGAAGGAAAAATCCCCGGAAATCGGGTCGGCCGTATGCACGCCCATTACTTCGGACACCAGCAAGCCTTCGCCCAGGGATTGGCATAATTCTTTAAAGCTCTTGGAACCCGGGACCAGATATAAGTTGGTCGGCTCGATGCCCGGGGGCGACTTGGCCCCGCTCCGCTCGGCGTTGCCGGTCGAAGCCAGGCCGTCGACCTGGGCGTGGGTATAATCATAAAGGAAACTGCTTAAAACGCCTTCGCTGACCAGGACCGTTTTCTGACTGGGCGTCCCCTCCGCGTCGGCCGGCGAGGTGGTCAGACCCAGGGGATAGAGACCGTCGTCAATAAGGCTGACCCCTGGGGCCATGATCTTGCGGCCCAGGCGTCCGGCCAGAATCGACTTGCCCTTCTGAACATTATCGGCCAGAAATGACGAGGCCAGGACGTCCAGGAACTCGGCCGCCACTCTGTTTTCCAAGATGACCGGCCGCCGGCCGCCGGCCGCCTTTCGGCCGCCCAGACTGCGGACGGCCCGGCCGGCCGCCTCTCGCCCCACGGCCTCAAAGTTCAACTCCCGGAATCGCCTGGCGAAATCGAACTCATAACCCATCTCGGCCTCGGACCCTTCGGCCGCCTTGGCCATCAGACTGACCGTAACCAAGGTTCCTTGATGTTGGTACCTCAAACCATGGCTGTTGACCAGCCGGACCGAGACCTCGCTTTCACGGTATTCCGCCTGGCGCACCTTTTCCACCCGCTGGTCCGAATTCAGGGCCGCGGCTTCCATTGCCCTGACTTGGGCCAACTTGTCGGTCAAAGGAATCTGGGCCAGCTCCGGATCAAAAACGTCAAGCTCGGGCCACCGGTCGGACGGCTGGGGCAGGCCAAGGCCGGGCTGCGGATCGGTCAATTTGGCCCCGGCCGCGGCCTCCGAAACGGCCCGGTCCACGGCCTCCGGCGTAAAAACCGAGGTGTAGCCGAATCCTAAACGACGGCGATCCACGAAACGAAAGGCCGCGGATGATTCTTCCGTCCGCCGAACCTGGTCGGTCCGACCTTCCTTGACCCCAATGGTCAAGGATTTGATCCGCACCAGATAAATTTCATATTCCGCAACCCGGACCTTTTGGGTTCGGTCTTCAAGGCGATCAAGTAAATTATCCAAGTTTTCCCCCCCGGCGGAAAATTCGTTCATATCGGTCTCTCCAGGGCTATCTCGCCGCATTCCGGAAATTTCACGCACTTGAGGCAGTCGGCCCATATTTTTTGCGGCAGTTGCGACTTGTCGATAATTTGAAATCCGAACCGCTGGAAATATTCGGGAATGTAAGTCAGAACGAAAATGCGTTTCAGACCCAGTTGGCGGGATTCTTCAAAACAGGCCTCCAAAAGGGCCTGACCCAGGTCCGAACCTTGATAACCCGGAGCGACCGCCAGGGAACGGATTTCCCCCAGGTCCGACCAGCAGACGTGCAAGGCGCAGACTCCGGCGATAGTCTCCGGCGCCTCCTCCGGACAGAGGACAAAAAAGTCCCTGATCAGATCGTATAATTCACTGAACGACCGGGGCAGCATCAGTTCCTTGGCCGCAAAGTCCTTCAGAATTTCATAAATTTTTGGAACATCCCCTATCCGGGGCTTTCGAACCACCAAGGCCCTGGACCTCCATTCCTGACGGCGTTCCTAAACAGGCTGCATCATAAACACCCGTCTTTTAGACCGTCAATACAAATATCCGCTGGGAAGTAACCATTCAATAAACGGCGGCCTTCCCGCCTCTTTCTGTCCGGCCGATGAACGTGGCTTCCTGTTTTTGCAGGAATGACGCATAATTGCTACCGTCATTCCCGCGCAAGCGGGAATCCGGACCACCAATGACTGATAGATTGCGCTGGAAAAATTGCCGAACCAAGGGAAAACCAGGGCGGGTCTTCCAAAATCATCCCCTAGTCGGTCAGGGCCGAAATAAACATCTTTTTAAAGCCTTTGGCTTCCAATTCAGCCATGGCCGCCTTGGCCTGCTCCCTGGTTTCGTACCGGCCGACCCGGACCCGGAAGTACTGTCGGCCTTCCAACTCCACTTGATAAGAATAGGCGTCCAGCCCTCGGGCCTTCAGGGCGGCCACCATTTTTTCCGCCTGGGCCAGGCTGTCGGCCGCGGCCACCTGAATCGAGAAGTTTTCACCGGACCGGCGCGGCGGCGGCGGGGCGGCCGAAGTTTCGGCTTGGACCGTGGCCACGTCGGAAGTGACCCTGATTTTGTCCTTGGTCCCTGTTTCCGCCGCTGTCGGCGATGGAACTTCAGCGCCGGAAGCTTCCGAAGGCGTCGTCTTGGTCTCTGGAGGGACCGGTTTCAAGATTTTTTCCGGCCAATGTTCCCCCGGTTCGGTTCCGGGTTTCTCCGCCTTCGGCGGCCTCGAACCGTCCGCCACCTTTTTCGGCGGGGAATGGCTTTGAGTCAGGGATTCATAAAAGGTGAGTTCCGGTTTTTCAGGAAGGACCGCCACCGGTCTGTCAACCGTTTCTTCGGTCACCTCGACCACCGGATGGCTCCCTTGATCCGAGCTTCGGACCAACCGGTCTTCCAGGCGCTTAAAGGTCTTGCTCTGAAAAATCGATCCCCGGCCGACCAGAATTCCCAAGGTGAAAACCCAGATCAATAAAACCGCCAGACCCAGGCTGCCCCAAAACATTAAACGAGGCGACAGGACCAGGGGACCGGCGGACTTCTTTTTTTCCGGGGTTGCTTCCGGCTCGGGCTGGTTTTCATCTTTGGTCACATCGTCGTTTAATTCCGGATCGTTGTCTTCCGCCTCCACCGTTTCGCCACCAAATTGGTATGGGACCGGCCGGTCCTTGTCTTCCTGCGTCCGGTCCCTGTCGCCGGATACTTTTTGTTTTATCTCCTTATTCCGCGGAAATTTGGGCATGGTTCGGAGCCGGCCTTCTATTCGGCCTTTGAATCCTGGTCTTCCTGGGCCTTGATGGTCAGGTCGCGAGTGAAATCGGGACAGCGAAGCTGGCCCGAACATTCGAACCTGTATCTTTTCAGACAGTTCTCCCGCCAGGCGCAGACCGCGCAGATCGTTCTTTCTTCAATCAAGATCAACCCCCATTATTTAGATATTCCCGATGATTGAGCCCGCCAAACGTGCATAGGACCTCATAACTGATCGTCCCGATCACGTCGGCCAGGTCTTGGGCGGAAATGGCGGCCCCGCCCTGGGCCCCGAGGAGAACCATCTCGTCACCCGGGCCAACCCCGGGAATGTCGGTCACGTCAAACAAGGTCATATTCATGCAGACCCGGCCGCGCACCGGCGCGGGCCGGCCGCAAATCAGGCCGAACCCCCGGTTGGACAGGAGGCGGGAATACCCATGGGTGTAACCGACCGGAACCACGGCTAAAACGGTTTCCCGCGGGGCGGTCCACGTTCGGCCGTAACTGACCCCGCTGCCGGCCGGGATGGTCTTGACCTGGACCACCCGGCTGACCAGACTCATCACCGGCTTGAGTTCCACCTTCTCCCGGAAATGTTCGGCCGGATAAGCCCCGTAGAGCATCAACCCCGGCCGGACCATGGCGTAATGGGCGCGCGGCAGGCCCATGACCGCGGCGCTGTTGGCCGCGTTGTTCAGCAGCGGCCCGTCATATCCCAAACCCTGGACCGCTTTAATAAGGCGGTCGAACCGGCCCAGTTGGGTTTGAAGGAATTCCGAATCCTTCAGATCGGCGTCCGAAAAATGAGTGGCCAGCCCGGTCACGGCCAAATGTTCAAAATCTTTGATTCGGTGGAAAAAATCTTCAGCCCGGTCGTGACGAACCCCCAGGCGGTTCATGCCCGTGTCCAGCTTGAGTTGAACCTTGACCTTTCGATTCCTGGTCCGGGCCTGGCCGTTCAATTCCTCGGCCAGGCCGAGCTCGAAGACAAAAGGAATCAAATCCAGGTCTATAATCTCGGGACAGTGGCCCGGCTCAAACCCGGCCAGCAGATAAATCGGCAGGGTGATGGCGGCCTCCCGAAGTCGGACCGCTTCGTCCAGGTCCATGACCCCGAGACCGTCCGCGCCTTCCCGCGCCAAGGCCTGGGCCGTCGGAATCAGGCCGTGACCGTAAGCATCGGCCTTGATCACGGCCATGATCTTGACCTCCGGCCCGACCAGCCTTTTGATCTGCCGGAAATTGTGGACCAGGGCCGCCAGGTCCACCCGAAGCCTGTTAAAGTGATGGGGCAAGGGGATTGTCCTCTGCGGCGACGGATTGATTATTAACTCGGATTTAGATTATCTCAACCATCCACCAGGAATCAAGTAGAGACCATGACCAAAGGCGTCCATCTTTATTTTTCTTTCCGTTTCGCCCGCGCTTCGTTCAGCCTGAGTAAGGCCGGGGCCGACAGGTCCTCGCCGGACCTAATTCGAAACAAAGGGATTATATCGCATTATATCAAAATATTGTGATAGACAGCCCTATTAGGCCGGAGCCTAGTCTCAAAAAAACGGTTCCCCACCGTTCAAGCCCCCTGGACATGTCCAGGCTTGGACATGTCCAGGGGGCTTGAACGGTGCTTTTTCCTTTATAAAGTTTTTTCCGCCTTATCTAACCAAAACCGAAGGCAGCCACATGACCGACTGCGGGACATAAGTGCAAATAATTAATCCGATCACCATCAGAATGACGAAAGGCACTATGCCCCGATAAATATGGCTCATGAATATTTCCGGCGGGGCCACCCCTTTAAGATAAAACATGGCGATGCCCAAGGGCGGGGTCAGAAAAGAAGACTGGAGATTAATGGCCACCATCATGACGAACCAGAGCCGATCGAAACCGAGACTATCGGCAATCGGCAGAAAAATCGGTAAAACGATCAAAACGATGCCGATCCAGTCCAAAAACATGCCCAGCATAAAGACCACGGCCATCATGACCCAAAATACGCCCATTTTGCCCAAACCAATGCCGAGGATCAGGTCATTAATCACATCGCCGCCGCCGATGCCGATAAAGACGCCGGTAAAACAACTGGCCCCAATGACTACGGTCAGGACCATGGCCGTGATCCTGGCCGTGGCGGTCATGGCGTGAAACAGACTTTCCCAAGAGAATTTTTTATAAGCCAGGACCAGTAGGAATGACATGAAGGCCCCCACCCCCGAAGCTTCGGTCGGGGTGGCCACACCCCAGAAAATCGAGCCTAAAACGCCGAAAATTAAAATCATGGGCGGAACAAGGGATTTCAGGGCCATCATTATAATTTCCGAATAGGAAACGGCCGCTCTCTCCTCTTTAGGCATAGGCGGACCCTTTTTAGGGTCAAGGCCGCACAAGACTATGACGTACACCAGATATAGAATAGCCAGAACAAGCCCAGGAATAATCGCGGCGGCGAATAATTTCCCCACCGACAATTGGGCTTGGCTGCCCATGACGATCAGCATTATGCTGGGCGGGATCAAAATGCCTAAAGTGCCGCTGGCCGTGATTGTCCCCGTGGCCAGTTCCTTGGAGTAGCCGAATTTAAGAAGCATGGGCAGGGCCAATAAGCCCATGGTCACCACCGAAGCCCCGATCAGGCCGGTGCAGGCCGCGAAAACAACGGAAACCGCCACCACGGCCAAAGCCAGACCGCCGCGAATAGGCCCTAAAAGATACCTCAGGGCCGTGAACAACCTTTCTAAAATTCCGGAGCGATCCAATAGTTGGGCCATGAAAATAAAAAGCGGGACGGCAATCAGAATATAGTTGTCCATGGCATCGTAAATTCGGCTGGCAAACATGGCAAAGATGGATGGACCCCATCCCAAATAACCGAAGATTACGGCGATACCACCCAGAACAAAGGCCAGTTCATGGCCGAGAGCCAGCCCGGCGATGAGACAAATGAACATCAAGGCGACGATTACGGCTTCACTCATAACTCGCTTCCTTTGATCAAAAAGTACAGCCTCCTGAAGAATAGGCTCAGACCTTGCAACCCGAGCAGAACAGCCGCAATCGGCATGACCGTTTTTATGGGGTATAAAGGCGGAGAAAAGGCGCTCTGGCTGCGCTCCATCATGCCCCAGGACTGGGCGGCAAACAGTATCCCCTGCCAGATGAAAATGGCGCAAAAAGGGAAAAATAACACAAGGTAACAAATGACGCTTACCGCCGCCCTGGTCCTCGGCCTGAACATGCTGGAGATTATTTCCACCGAGACATGGCCGTTATGCTTTAAGGTGTATCCGATCAGCATAATGAAGTAAAAACCGTAGAGCTGCGTGGTGACTTCGAAATTCCATATAGTCGGGCTGTTGAAAAAATAGCGGGCAATGACCTCGACCACGGTTAAAAGCACCAGAACGGCGATCATCACACTAAGGATTTTGCCGATCCACTCATTTATTCCGTCGACTATCATGATGAAAATATTCATAAATTTCATTAACGGCACCCCGTCTCTACTTCTAATGACTATTTTTATTCAGCAGACGAAGCAATTTTGGTATCGGTCTGTAATCAACTTATTAAAGAGATAATTATTTCTCGATTTACTCGGCCAAGCGGTTTAAACCGAGCGGCCCTGAGAATATTTTTATCGGTCGGCGGTGGATTCTAAATACGGTAACCGGTGATCTTGTAATTCTCAGGACCGCTCTCGGTTTTTTTTCAAGGAAACTTAAGCCCTCAATGATTGGCGGTCTGGATTCCCGCTCGCACGGGAATGACGTTGGCAATTAGGCGTCATTCCTGCGAAAGCAGGAATCCACTTGTTTCGACCGGGTAGCCGGAGCCGGGAAATACCGCCCTTCATTGACAGCTTCCACGGAAACGGGTGAATAGGGTTACTTAGCCGCTTCGGCCGCCTTTTTCAAAAGCTCCATGTTCGGAAGCATCGGCGGTCGGTTGTCGACCGGGGCTTGAATCTTCTTGAAGGCCGCGGCCGTTTCTAAATATTTGTATTGAGAATAGACGACCTTGGCAAATAGAGGATTCTTCTGGGCTTCATCCTCAAAAGCCTTAAAAGCCATGGCCTGAATTTTGGCTAAATCCTCGGGACCAAGGATATTCATCCCCACGCCCTTTTCCGCCCATTTATTGGCATGGACGTAATCAACCATGTTGGAATTGGTGGTTGATTCGATCATCGTGGCCATGGCGGCATATTTGACTTTATTTTGAACGTTGGGTGGAAGCTCGTCCCAGGCTTTTTTATTGATCATGACCCCGATAATGGAACAGGGCTGATGCCAGCCGGGACCGTTCCATTCCGTGGTGATCTCATGGATGCCCATATTCCAGTCCAAAAAAGGTCCGCCCAACTCGCCGCCGTCAATCATGCCTCTTTCCAGGGCTTGATACATTTCAGGCGTGGCGATCATCACCTGGACCGCCCCCAGATCATTAAGCATCTTGCCCTGAATCAACCCGGCCATTCGAATCTTTTTTCCCTTGAAATCATCCAATTTAGTTATCTTAAATTTACCGCGGACGCCGGATTCCGCCGGGATGGCGGCATAAGGGAAATAGAGCATTCCGAATTTGCCGTAAACCTCGTTGTACACATCCAGTCCGCCGCCCTGATAAATCCAGGTCAGAAAATCCATTTGGCTCAGCCCCATCGGCAGGGCGCCCAAGGCGGTAAAAGCCGAATCCTTGCCCGCCCAATAGAAGGGCACGTCGCCGCCGGCCTGGAGGGTGTTGGCCTGGACCGCCCCAAAAGTCTCAAAGGCCGGCACTATCTCTCCGGCTTGATGCAATTTGATGGAAAGCTCACCCGCACATATTTCATTAACTATCTTGACAAAAGTTACATCGGCTCCGAACAGGGTGGCAATGGCCGGCACCCAGGTGGTGCCCATCCGCCATTTGATTTCCTTGGCCGCCGTAACACCGGGAATCATCACCATCAGTGATATGGCGATAAAAAGCACTATTACCTTTTTCATCTCTTCACCTCTTATTGGATTTGGGGTTTAATTTAAAATGTCATTAACTTGTTCCAATAAACCGTTCTTCACCTCCTTCTCATTTTTTCTCGGCTTCGTGCCACTTCTCTATTTCGTGTCGTTGGACCTTACCGGTCGTGCTTCTGGGAAATTTATCCAAAGGTATGACCTCGATGTACCGGGGCCTTTTATAGCCGGCCAGGTTTTTCCGGCAAAGGTCCATTAGTTCTTCCTGGTTTATGGGCTGGCTGGTGGCGATATAGGCCTTAGGGGTCTCGCCCCATTTGGGATCGGGGTAGCGCACCACCACGGCCTCGAGCACGGCCGGATGCCGCATCAACACCCGCTCCACCTCGGCCGGATAAATATTCTCTCCGCCGCTTTTAATCAGATACTTGCGCCGGTCGACGAAATTTATCCGGCCGTCCGGGTTCATGCTGAAGACGTCGCCCATGTGAAACCAGCCGTTGCGAAAATCCTCCCGATTGGCCTCCTCGTTGTTCCAATAGCCGCTGCACAGGGAAGGCCCGCGCATGGCCATTTCCCCGGGCTCGCCCAGAGGGACGTCGTTATCATCGAAATCGACCAGTCGGATTCGGCAGGTCGTGCTGACTCTTTTGGAAAAATCAGTGGGAATCTTGCCTATCTCCAAAACGGAAGCCGAGGCCGGCGGCAGTCCGGTCTCGGTCGAGCCGAAAGAATTGAGAAAGGGCGAATTCACCAAACGGGTGATTTCGGCGATGGTGGCGGGCGGGGTCAGATCGGCCATGGCCCCCACAAACTTGGCCCCGACCGGCTTTCGATCGGCCTTGCTGAAGATTTCGATCATGGGCTCGTAACATCCGGGCATCAGGATGAACCAGCCCAGCCATTCCCTAAAAGCGTAATAGGCCAGTTTCTCGGGCTCAAAACCCGGGATGCAAATAACTTTCCCGCCGATAATATGGTTGGCCATCATCTGGTCCATGGAAGCCATGTGAAACATCGGAGCCCAAGCTAAAAAAGTG
>Ga0209270_1002339_pt1 | contig 20601 bp, 21 predicted proteins | sample MTBAKSrepl1MetaG_FD_187456 | JGI IMG/M metagenome (GOLD analysis project Ga0209270, IMG submission 187456) | Enrichment culture microbial communities from Arthur Kill intertidal strait, New Jersey, USA, that are MTBE-degrading - MTBE-AKS1... | ecosystem: Environmental > Aquatic > Marine >...
CAGGGTGCCGCCGTCATGGGCCTTCTTCATGGCATACTCGGCATTGACGATAAGGTTCAAAAACACCTGCTGCATCTGGCCGGGGTCGGCGCTTACCCAGGGCAGGCCGCTCTCATAGTCCTTGCTTACCTCAATGTTGGCGGTCCTGAGCACATAGCCCCTCAGTTCCAGGGTGTTGTCGATGAGTTCATGCACGTCCAGACGGGTCTTGTAGGGGGTGGTCTGGCGGGCGAAGGTTAGCAGGCGGCGGACGATTTCCTTCACCCGGTTGGAGCCCTCCAGGATATACCTGACGTAGTCCCGGGTCTCTTCCGGCAGTTCCTCCCGGGCAAGCAGTTCGGAAAAGCCGATGACGCCGGTCAGGGGGTTGTTGATTTCATGGGCGATGCCGGCGGCCATCTCGCCTACCGAGGCCAGGCGGGAGGATACCTCGGCTTTGTCGCGCATAATCCTGGCTTCTCTTTCAACGGCTTTTTTAGCCGTGATGTTCCGGGCAAAAACCAGCGCCCCGTTATATCCATGGTAGAAAAACGGCACGGCTGATACTTCTACCGCAACCTCGCTGCCATCCAGCTTCAGGTAGATTTCTTCAATAGTGGACACCGGTTTCTTTTCTTCGTTAAGCAGCGTTATTCTCTCTTTTACCTTTTCCCGGTAATCCGGGTGGAAACGTTCCAGCACCGGCTTGCCGATAAGCTCATCCGGATTTCGGGCACCAAAAAGTTCGAGGGCGGAGCGGTTGAGGAAAGCAAACCGTCCCTGTGACTGTATGAATATTGCGTCCGGAGCGTTCTCCACCAGGTCACGGAAATGACGCTCGCTTTCACGCAGGGCCTGTTCCATCTCTTTCCTCTGAGTCATATCTCTGCCGATGCCAACCAGCCCGATAACGGCACCCTGCTCGTTCCGTATCGGGGAAAGGGAAGTCTGGTAATATTTGGTACCGTCATTTCCGGTAGTTTCCCAGTCGTAAATTACAAACTCGCCGCCCAGAGCTTTAAGGTTAGCCTGTTCGTGCACCCGGGCTGACCCTTCCCCGAAGATATCCCGGGCGGTTTTACCCAGAAAGTATTCAGGGGTGAGCCCCATCTCCCTTACCCAGGGACCGTACACGCCGGTATGGCGCATTGAACTGTCCAGGGTAAATACTATCTCTTCCATGGAATTGACGGCGGTGCGGAAACGTTCTTCGCTTTCCTGGAGAGCTTTGTCAGCAACTTGGCGAGCTTTTTCAATTTCAAGACTGTTTAGAGCGTAATTTATATCGGCGGCGATTTCCTCAAGGAGCTTCCTCTCCTGTTCCGAAAAAAATCCGGGGTTATCGGAATAGAGGGTGAAATTGCCCGCTATCCTGTCGTTCAACTTAAGGGGAATGGCTGCAAAAGAGCGAAATCCCCTTTGCAGCAGCGCTTCACGGTGGATCACATGCCTTTCCGAGTTTTCCACATCATCACAGATAACAATCGTGCCTTCCATAATAGCCCGGGCTGTGTTGGTGGCGTTGTGCCCTTCCAGTTTCAGGTCGATCACCACTTCGTCAAAGAAGTCTTCAATGCGACCGGAACAGGCTACCGGTTTTACCATGGAGGTGTTTTCATCCACTTCACCCACCCAGGCCATAGCGAATTGTCCGGCATCTACCGCAATGCGGCATATGGCATCGAATAAATCCTGCTTGTTCTTGATACGCACCACCGCCTGGTTGATATCGGAAAGAAAAGCATACAGGCGGTTCGCCGCCTCCAGCTGCTTATGGGCCATGCGTTCTTCGGTCTGGTCACGGAAGACAAGTACCACCCCGGTAATATCGCCATGATGATTGCGCACCGGCGCGCCGCTGTCGGCGATAGGGCGCAAATTTCCTTTTTTTGAAATAAGCTGGGTGTGGTTGGCAAGGCCGACAACCACACCTTCCCTGAGTACCCGTGACACCGGGTTCTCTACTTTCTCCCCGGTGTTTTCGTTGACGATGTCGAAGACTTCCTCCAGCGGTTTGCCTGAAGCCTGGTGTTCCAGCCAGCCGGTAAGATATTCGGCTACCGGGTTCATCTGCTTAACCAGACCGGCGGTATCCGTGGTGATTACCCCGTCCCCTATGCTATACAGGGTAATTCGAAATTCTTCCAGCGCCGCCCTCGCAGCGCTCTCCGCCTGGTAAAGCTGCTGCAACTGGCGCAAACGTCTCTGCCTGAACAGAATAAAAACCAGGGCGCCCGTGAACAGCAAAAACAGAAGAACGAGTCCGGCAATGGCCCCGGCACGAAAATAGAGATCCCGGTATATTTCGGAGCAGTCGATTTTAGCAACCATGAACCAGGGAGTGCCCGGAATCGGGCGTACGTCCGCCAGTACTTCCCGGCCTCTGTAGTCTATACCCATGAACCGGCCCTCGTAACCGAGTACTGCCTGGACTGCCGGCAGAGATGTATCGGACAATGGCTCACGCATCTCGAGAGCAGTGCCGGACCGGTGCCTCAGTTCATTCAGGAAAAGGACCTCTTCCCCATCCCGTTCTACCAGCAGGGTTTCAGCGCTCCCGCTGGATGCAGGCCAGGATTGAATCAGGGGGTAAAGAAGAACGTCGGCATCGGAGCGCATCACCACCAGCGCCAGCAAAGCACCGCCTGGGTCATATACCGGGGCTGCCGCATCGATGTGCACGATACCGTTCGGGCATTTATAGAAATCCGACAACACAGCCTCCCCTGTATCAGCCGCTTCTTCAAGCGCTGCAGCGGCAACCGGGTCCAGCGGGTCATTCTCATCCTCGGCCGCAAGAAGCAGGCTGCCCTGCCTGTCATAGACAAGTACCGTCCAGTAAACCGGAGTCAGTTCCACCTTCAGCAGGGCTTCCAGCCGGTTTTTCAGTTCGTTTTCGCCCGGGTCAGCCAGCCATGTCGCGAGTGATTGAATGAAAAGCGGGTTGCCGGCCAGCCTGGCTGCGTCCTCCAGCCTCTCCTGTTTCCAGCTGGTTATCTGGCCGGCTTTTAATACGGCAATCGAAGCCAGGTCTTCATATTTTTCCTGGTGGATGCGGTCTGACTCATACCGGTAAAAGGCCGCCGACCCGGCTACGATTAAAACCGCGGCCGCCAGAAGGAGGAAGATGCTGAGACGGTGGAGGGACCGGTCTGACAACTTTTGAATGCGCATGGGTGCTTTTCTCCGCCGGACGAGCCGTTATTGAATTGAGCATCATTGTATACCAAGCGGCAGGCAGCCACAATAGCCTTTCGCCCGGAAACCCGGCTACATAAGGCTGGAAATAAGCCAGTATACCAGCATACCGACGATTACCGTTCCGCTCAGCGATTTTACCTTGAGCGCAAAAACAAGGGTTATTATGCCGGCAAACAGTTCGGGTGTGAGAGGGCTGTCATGCACGGCGTCACCCGGTATGACCATAAGAGGCAGGAGCAGGGCAGCCAGAATCGCCACCGGTATGAGGTCAAGCCACTCCACCAGCCATCCGGGCAGCCTGCGCCCCGCCAGGACCGCCAGAGGCAGCCAGCGGGGCAGATAAGTAACCAGGCCCATGCCCAGAATCAGCCAGATGTAGTCCACTTCAATCACCGCCGTGCTCCGGTTTCAGCCTGCGGTTGATCAATACTCCGCCAAAGGCAGCCAGCATCGAAGCTGCGATTATGTAAAAGTTGCCCGGCAGTATCATGGCAAACAGCACCGCCAGGACGCCTGCCAGAATGGCAGTTACGGTATAGCGCCTGCCGCGAAGCTGCATCACCAGCAGGCCTATGAACATAGCCGGCAGCGCATAATCGATGCCGAATGCTCCTTCGGGAATGAATTCGCCGGCAAATCCACCCGCGACGGTACCGGCAATCCAGAAGAAATTGGATACATGGTTCACCGTCAGCGCCTGAACGAGCCCCCAGCCGCCCTGCCTGAACCTGGAAAAATTGATGGCAAAACTTTCATCGGTAATTCCATAAGCAAAGAGCGACAGCAGCCATCTGCGGGTGCCACCCATGTAGATCGCCAGCGAAGAACTCATCAGGAAATGACGCAGGTTCACCGCAAAGGTTGTAAGAATAATGGAAACAGCACCTGCCCCGCCGGCCAGCATCGAGACGGCAATGAACTGGGCGCTGCCGGCAAATACCACCAGCGACATGAGCCCGATCTGGTAGGGCTGCAACCCGGCTTTCTGAGCTATGACCCCGAATGCCAGCCCAATAGGAACATAACCCAGGCATACAGGCCAGGCCGCAGCTATGCCCTGGTATATGCCGGATTTCACCCGGTGTGTGTCGTGGAAAGATCGACGGTTCATTGAGAAAGATCATGCCCGCCGGGGAAACGGCAGCCGCCGCCTTCCCCGCGCTGCGTCTAGATCATTACCGGAACGCCCTTATTTTTCAGATAATTCTTGACGTCGGGAACGGTGAGATCGCCGAAATGGAACACAGAAGCTGCCAGCACCGCAGAAGCCTTGCCTTCGGCCACAGCCGCATACATGTGTTCCAGCTTGCCGGCTCCCCCGGAGGCGGTCACAGGAATTTTTACCGCTTCCGCCACCGCGCGGGTCATCTCTATGTCATAACCAGCCCTGGTGCCGTCGGCATCCTTGCTGGTAAGCAGTATCTCGCCGGCACCAAGGCTTTCAACCCGTCTGGCCCAGCCGACTATATCCAGGGCGGTTCCCTCTTCCCCGCTTTTGATGACTACCTCCAGCCGGGGCAGGCCGGAACCGGGCGGATTTTTCCGGCCGTCTATTGCCACCACCAGGCTGCCGGAACCGAACCTCCTGGCAGCCTCCTCGATGAGTGACGGGCTCTTTACCGCGGCAGTGTTGACAGACACCTTGTCCACCCCGAGTTCCTTCAAGGCATCCATCTCGGCAATGCTGGCGATACCCCCGCCGACTGCAAACGGCACGGTGACAACATCACGCACCTTTTTAACCCATTCCAGCCGCGTCTTGCGGTTTTGCAGGGTGGCAAATATATCCAGAAATACCAGCTCGTCGGCCCCCTGTTCGCAGTAAGCCTGCGCCGCCTCCACCGGATCCCGGGCATCTTTCAGGTCTATAAATCTTACCCCTTTGACTACGCGGCCATCCTTGATATCCAGGCATGGAACAACTTTAATTCGTCTCAACTGATGCCCCCTTCTAATAATATTGTCTTGTCCTGCGGTTCGCATTCATTTAATTTAAAGGCAGTTCCAGGCTGCGGCTGTATTACGAATTTTGCTGCCGCAACAGGCTCTCGATGCACCCGGTTATTATAACCCAAAATCCAGGTGCCGGCACTCGGATTATTGAGCCAGCTCGACAGGCACTGGGGCCCTTTCCGGTCCGGAAGAGGCCAGCAGAACCCCGGGTTTGAAGCCGGTGAGGATTGCCACATATCTCTCCGGCAGAGTTTGCAGCCGGGTATTGTAGAAGGTGGTGACCTGATTGTAGTAATCCCGCGCCAGAGCCAGGCGCTGCTCGGTTTCGATAATCAGGCTCTGCAGTTTCAAGAACTGAACGCTTGCTTTCAGTTGGGGGTATGCTTCGACCGTTGCCATAATGACAGGCAGGGTTTCCTGCAAGCCGGTGGCTGATTCGAGTCCGCTTTCAGCCCGGCTCCTTAATTCGGTCAACATGACCTGTAACGATTTTTCATAAGCGGCATAAGCCCTTACCAGCTCGACGATATCCGGAACAAGCCTGGCACGGCGTGCCAGTTCGACTTCTATCTGCGACCGGCCCCTCCTGACACGCTGGCGCAGCCTGACCAGGCTGTTATAGGTATTCCATATCCAGCCGAACAGCACCAGCAATGAATATGAACCGGCAGCGATAAGAAGCGAGTACTCCCAGGGCGAAGCAATCCGGTTTACGGCATTGTAAATTGCCACCCCGCTCAAAACCAGTACCAGCCCCAGCACAAGCCAGAACCAGTACCACCGGCCGAAGCGGGAACTGTGGTGTTTTTCATCGCGGGTGGAAATTAAGAACACTGGGGATTTCTTGTCCTGAGCAATTTCAGCCGCTACCACGTCCTGCCGCTCCCGGGCAGGCCCGAGCACATACAGCGGCGCGTGAAGCGGTATCACTTCCTCGGTAAAACGGCGCCGGTGCGTCGAACTGCCGATGGACTCAGCCGGGCCCTTGGCATAATATAAGGGTTCGTTGCGGGAACACGTACGGTTGAAAACCCTGTCGGCATGGATTTCAGCCCCTTGGGGAAGTATGCGTATGACGCCGGTTTCGTCTTTTAGAAAAAACGGAACACTATCGGAGCCGCTCTGAACTGTTTTCCAGCCGCTTTCGGTGCGGGTCCGGGTACGGTGACGGCCCTGAGCATCCGTATACGACTCGGTTACGGTGCGCTGCCACTGCTCTTCAACCTTATAGGAATAGTAAACGCACCTTGCCTCTGCCAGAAAGCTGGTGAGCGGCGCCTCGGCTTCGGCAGTCCCGGCAAGTTCGGTAAGGCCGATGAACACACCCATTGCCCTGGAGGTAGGCAGGTCATCGACCAGGCGCTTGCGGCGGAAAAAATGAAACGACGCCATCATGCAACCGGCACCAAGCAACAGGCTGAAGACCAGTATCAAGGCTGAATACGGATTGTCAACGGGCATTGCGGATGATGTTTGCTCCTGATTTAAAATTATATCGGCGCAGTTTGATATGTGTCAAAACAGATTTCCTTGAGCCCGGCCTCGAAAGTATACCGGTTCGGCTAAAGCTCCGGAGATTGTTGACAAAGCTGTTTGATAAGGGCTATATTGTTTGCTGATTATCACGGACCGGTGTGCCAAAACGGGCATTGCCCCTTTGAAATATTATTTTATCAGGAGGATTTTATGGCGAAGAAGGCACTGATTCTTACCCTGCTCTTCTTGGCCACCGTACCTCTGGGCTGGTACCTCTCAGATAGCTTGGGTGTCCTCTTCTTTGACGATGCCTGGTGGCTGCTTCTGGTGGCAGTAGGCCTGGGTACGGTGCTCGGTATCTACAGCGGGATTACCCGTCCCAGGGAACGAATTGAAGGAGACAAAGTCGAACGGCACGGCGCCCGGGGATTCCTGTCTCACTGGGGCACTTCTGTAGGTATCTTTGTATGCCTGGGTACCGGAGTCTATATGGGCTTCCTTTTCATCGAGCCGTTTATGAACAGCATCGCCGACACTGTGCTTCCATTGAACCTGCACTTTACCGGTGTAACCCTGCTGTTGTTTGCCGGCTTTTTCTTCGCATTCGATTATCTTGTAATGCGAGACTTCGACCGGCTTATCCCCAACCTTAAAGACCTCATCCACGGTATGCTGGGTAAATATTTTCTGAGGCGCAAATGGCACGCAGAAACCAAATATCTCTCCAGCCAGAAAGTGGCCGCGCTCGGCATGGCTTCTATCGGCGCCGTTATTCTGCTTACCGGTGCTTTCAAGGTAGCCGCCCATGTCTGGGATATTTCAGCCGATGTTTGGGGATGGATGACACTGATTCACGATATTGCCACCGGGCTGTTTATCCTGATGCTTATTATTCATGTACTCCTGGTACTGGTCTTGAAGAGCCACTGGCCGACACTGGCTTCCTGGATTACCGGCAAAGTTTCACGTGATTTCGTTGAAGAACATCATCCGGTATGGTACGAAGAAATGACAACCGGCAAACAGAGGACTTACAAGCCATTCGGCTACAAGGAGGACAGCTGTGAATAATAAAAGATTGAGCCTGGCACTGTTTTTCGCACTGATCCTTCTGCTTATACCCGTTCTCGGCGCTTGCGGATATACTGCCGAAAGTGGTGACGGCGCCAAGCACATTCCGCATGACGTCGATATGAAATTCGAGAACTGCTGGGTGTGCCACACCGGCGGCAATTTCCCTGCAGGCGCTGAATACCCTTACCGGGCAGACCATGCGGCCTATCCCTTGATAATGTGCTCTTCGCCGGCCTGTCATTCCACGACTCCAACCGAACCGACGCAGCCAACCCAACCGACGGAGCCAACATCGCCGACAGAGCCGACGGAACCCACTGAACCGACGGAGCCGACATCGCCGACAGAGCCGACGGAACCAACTGAACCTACTGAACCGACGGAGCCGACCGAGCCCACCGGACCGCCTACTGCTGAAAACGCACCGGCAATTACCAACCACCCCATCGGCCCCGGCTACGACGGCCTGTGCATGATCTGCCATATGCTGGGAGGCACCGACCCGATACCCGATGACGGCTACCACCCCACCTACGATGCATCAGCCAATCAGTGCTACGAATGCCACAAAGCAGGATAGCTCCTGCTGATATACAAAACCTGAAGCGCTGTGCCCCAGGGGCACAGCGCTTCTTTTTACCGGCAATAATTAGCCTGCAGGTACTCTTTGTGTTATAATCGAGCCAGGAACGGGTCACATGAAAAACAAGAAATTTCTTATAGGCGGGATAATTATCGGTCTGGCTATCGTCTTCCTGGCCTATATGGGTTTTCAGGGTGGCTCCGGTTATTATTTTACAGTAGCCGAAGCCCTTGAACAAAGAGAGTCCGCCGGGCAAAGCTCGATACGAATCCAGGGAGAGGTTGCTGAAGGATTTCAAACCTCAGGTGCCGGGCAAAACCTGTTTTTTACTCTGTTGCACATCAATGAAGAAGGAACCGGGCCTCCCGTGAACGCCAGCATCGAGGTTAACTACACCGGTACCGTTCCCAATAACTTCGAGGCCGGGCGCCACGTTGTCGTGCAGGGCCGGTTCGAGGATGACGGCAGTTTCGCAGCTACCAGCGTCGTAACGGCATGCGCCTCCAAATACGAGCCGGCTTAGCCGGGAGAAACAGGCAGGATTAATGGCAGAATTGGGTTACATAGCTCTGGTACTTGCCCTGGCCGGGGCTGTTTTTGCTGTAACCGGTTCTGTATTCGGCGGCAAGGCAGAGACTTCATGGATAAACCGGAACGCCCGAAAAGCGGTAATTGCCGTATTTGCGCTGATGAGCGCAGCAGTGGTTATTCTCGAAGCTGCCATTCTTACCCACCACTTTGAAATACAATACGTTTACCAGTATACCGACAAAAGCATGTCTCCGCTGTATCTTTTCAGCGCCCTGTGGGCCGGCAATGCCGGTTCGCTGCTTATCTGGGCATGGTTTATTTCCCTGTGCGGCTACATCCTGGTGCTCAGGCAGCGGCCGGGGAAACGGGAACTGACCCCTTACACCCTGGCCGTGGTCATGAGCGTCCAGCTTTTCTTTACCTCCCTGGTGCTGTTTTTTACCAATCCCTTTACCCGGCTGGATGCGGCTTCCTTCCCGGTTGTGCCTTCCGACGGAACCGGCATGAACCCTCTTCTGGAAAACCCGGGGATGGTGCTGCACCCGCCTACCCTGATTGCCGGATTCGCTCTTTTCGTGGTGCCGTTTGCCTATGCCGTATCCGCTCTGCTGAACAACCGGCTGGATAACACATGGATAAGCCATGCCAGGCGCTGGATGATAATGGCCTGGCTGCTCCTGGGAGTGGGCAACCTTATCGGCGCCTGGTGGGCATATGCGGTACTCGGCTGGGGCGGGTACTGGGGCTGGGATCCGATCGAAAACGCCGGGCTGATCCCCTGGCTGGTAGCTACCGCGGCGATTCATTCCATGGTGGTTCAGAAGCGCCGCGGAGGGTTCAAACTGTGGACCATCAGTCTTACCATCGCTGTATTTGTCCTGATAAAAACCGGGGCCTTCCTGGCTCGCAGTGACATCCTGTCTTCGGTGCATACCTTCGGGCGCACCGCCATGGACCCGATGTTTTTGACCCTTATCGGCATTTCTCTGGCGGGTTCTATCGGCCTTTTGGTCTGGCGGCGTAAAAGCCTGAAATCAGAAATGAGCATCGAAAACCTGGTCTCCAGGGAAGCTACTTTCCTGCTTTCCAACCTGCTATTAGTCGGTGCCGCCGCCGTAACCCTTGCCGGCACGCTGGCTCCGATACTGCCCGGTTCCGTCAACCTGGATACGAGCTTCTACAACCGCGCCGTGGTCCCCATTCTGGTGGCCATTGTACTGCTGATCGGGATATGCGTCACCATTGGATGGAGGCGCCTGGAAGTGCGCCGGCTGCGCTCTACCCTGCTCGTCTCGGGCGGCGCAGCCCTGGTAGTAGTCGCCATTCTGCTGATTGCCGGTTTCTACCAGTGGTATGCGCTGGTACCGGTATTTATCGCCGTTTTTACCATATTCTCCTCCATATTGAACTGGTTCAAGGATGCCTTTGCCCGCCGCAAAGCTCTTTCCGAAAGCTTTGCCAGGGCGTCAATAAACCTGATCGGTTCCAACCGTGCCCGCTACGGCGGCTATCTGGTCCACATTTCCATAGCTTTAATGGCCATCGGCGTCATCGGCTCTTCGGTGTACAATGCCGAAGCCTCGGATGTGCTGGCGCCGGGTGAAAGCATGGAGGTTAACCAATACACTATCACCTATGCAACGCTCCAGGGAAAAAACGACGGTACCCGCATGGAAGTCTGGGCGGTTCTGGACGTTTACAAAGGCGAACGCTACCTTGGCGAAATGAAGCCCGTCCAGCTTACCCACGCCAACTATAAGGGATGGATGGCCAGGGTAGCCATACGTTATTCCCTGGTCGAAGATTTGTATATCTCCCTTACAGGTTGGGATGCCATCGATGCCGACGATCCCGAAAAGGGTTACTGGGCCGGATTCATGGTGGACGTCAACCCGCTGGTCAGCTGGATATGGGCAGGCGGCGTGCTGTTTCTGGCCGGGGGCCTCACCTGTTACTGGCCGAAAGGTAAAAAACAGCCTGCCGGCGCCAGCGAAGACTAAACCGGGATTAAACCAAAACCCCGGTGCAATGAACAAAGCCCGCTGCTGATGAACACGCAAGAACCGGTCAAGATGGCCAATGACACAAACCCGGCTGTGGAAATAAAGAACCTCAGCCGGAATTTCGGCACTTTCGAAGCACTGAAAAACCTTTCCCTGACGGTCCGGACGGGTGAAACGCTGGCCATATTCGGCCACAACGGCGCCGGCAAGACCACACTTCTCAAAATCCTTTCAACCGTAATGAAGCCCACCGCGGGAGAGGTATATTACAACGGGTTGAATATCACAACCGGCGCTGAAAACATCCGCCGGCTCCTGGGCATAGTCAGCCACCGGAGCTTCCTGTATTTAAGCCTTACCGCCTATGACAACCTGGTTTTTTACAGCCGGCTGTACGGCGTTGCCGGGTATGACGGCCGCATTAAACTCCTGCTGAACCATCTTGGCCTGCGCAGCCGCATGTACGACAAGGTCGGCACTTTTTCCCGGGGAATGTCCCAGCGCCTGGCGATAGCCCGGGCATTGCTGCACCGCCCGAAAGTATTGCTTATGGACGAACCCGAATCCGGCCTGGACAGCTTCGCCGTAGACGCTTTGTGGCAGCTCGCAGGTGAAGACAGCCGTACTGTCATATTTACCCACCATAACCTGGAAAGGGGTTACCGGGTTGCCAGCCGGGTGGCAATCATGGCTCGCGGGAGAATGTTCTTCTGTCCCGACGGCAAATGCTCGCCAGGCGAGCTCGAGAAGGCCTACGCATCGAGCCTGGAGACGGCATGAGAGAGATCTCCAAAGCTTTTATTATTGCCGCCAAGGACCTGCTCACCGAGATCCGTACACGGGAAGTGATTTCATCGGTGGTTGTTTTTGCTGTACTGGTAATTGTTATTTTCAACTTTGCTTTCGGCAGCAACCCGCAGGCGGCGAGCCTGGTGGCACCGGGTATCATCTGGGTTACCTTTGCCTTTGCCGGCATCCTCAGCCTCAACCGCTCGTTTGTCCTGGAAAAGGAAGAAGACTGCATAGAAGGCCTGATGGCAGCCCCGATCAGCCGTGAATCCATCTACCTTGGCAAATTCCTCGGCAACCTGTTTTTTATCTTATTGATCCAGGCTATCGTGATACCGGTTTTCAGCCTGCTGTTCAATGTCGGTTTTTTCAACATCGAGCTTGTGCTGGTAACCATTCTGGCCTCGGTCGGCTTTGCTTCGGTGGGTACTCTTTTCGCTGCTATGGCGGTAAGTACACGCGCCAGAGAACTTGTGCTGCCGGTCCTTTTCTTTCCGGTAATAACCCCGGTGATTATAGCCGCCGTCAATGCTTCGGCCGTAATACTGGAAGGAGGCGTCTTGAGCGCCATCACGCAGTGGCTGGGTATAATCAGTGCTTTTGACGTCATTTTTCTGGTTGCGTCTTATCTGATTTTTTGTTTTATAATTGAGGAATAACGAGTGCGTTAATCGCGGAGGTGCCAATGAAACGCAAGGTGCTGTTTTTTATATCAGCCGGGTTGCTGCTGTTATCTTTTTACATGGTGCTGGTATTTGTGCCCACCGAAAGGGACATGGGTATAGTCCAGCGCATATTTTATTACCACGTGCCTCTGGCCTGGATTGCATTTCTGGCTTTTTTCGTGGTGTTTTTTGCCAGTATCGGTTACCTCATCAAGCGCAGGCCTCTGTGGGATCATATCGCCTGCGCATCGGCTGAAATCGGCCTGGTCTTCATCAGCCTGATGCTTGTTACCGGTATGATCTGGGCTAAAGCCGCCTGGGGTGTGTGGTGGATATGGGAACCGCGCCTGACCACCTCGCTGGTATTGTGGTTCATTTACGTAGCTTATTTCATTGTCAGAGCCTACGTTGTCGAAGAAGAAAGAAAAGTCCGGTTCGGTGCCGTAGTCGGCATCATCGGTTTTCTCAACGTACCCCTGGTATTTCTCTCGGTTACCCTGTGGCGAACCCAGCACCCGCCTCTGACCATTTTTACCGACGGACTGGCGGGTTCCATGATGGCTACCCTGCTGGTGTGCCTTTTTGCTTTCAACTTCTTTTACTTCTACCTGCTGGCCGAAGGAACCCTGATGAAGGCCGATGAACGCGCTGTCAGGCAGCTCAAAGAAAAAAGTATGCGGAGGAACCCCTGATGGAAAACGCAGGTTATATGCTCGCAGCCTTTATAGTAATATGGACCGCCCTGCTGGGATACATATTCGTACTGTCAAGAAGGCAGGCCAGAATTCAACGGGACATCCAACTGCTGCAGGAAACCCTTGGCCGTCAGGATTAAAAATAGTAGCGCCGCTGCCGGCGTTTGAATATCAACCCGCCGGCCAGTCCGGCCAGTAAACCGCCCAGGTGAGCCTGCCAGGCGACTCCTGTCAGGAAAGAAAGAATGATGAATCCGCCGATTACCGCCACCCACAGAGGCAGCGGTGCCGGTATGGGAAACACAAAAACTTTGGTGCGGGGTACCAGGACAGCCAGTGCCCCTCCCAGGGCAAAAACTGCCCCCGAAGCGCCCACCGCCGAGTGATACGCCGGTGCCATCAGCACAAAAAATATGCTCCCGGCCAGACCGCCGGCCAGGTACAGAAGTATGAAGTCCCTGACGCCGGTAATTCTCAACAAGAAGTTGCCAAAAAAATACAGGGTAAACATATTGGCCAGCAGGTGGAACAATCCATAGTGGGTAAAAACACTGGTAATCAAACCCCAGGGTCGTTGACTGAAAAAGGGGCGGGAGTACAGTGCCAGGAAATCGAGCAGTTTGTCCGAGCCGAATTGATAGGTTATGTTAACTGCAATGAACACCACCACGTTAATGGCGATGATAACGATTACCGGATTGAGATTGCGAATATTTAAGGATTGCGTATAGTTCATCGGCCTCTCTCGAAATTAAGGGCGTGTTAAACTTTAACAGTTCGCACGCCTGTCTGGCAAATGGCCCGTTCAGGCTTCAACCCGGTTACGGCCTTTTTGCTTGGCCCGGTAGAGGGCTTTGTCGGCCCGTTCGATCATTGCCTCAAGGTTGGCATCATCGTGGCAGGTGGCGATGCCAAGGCTGACGGTCACATCGAATGCCAGTCCGTTTTCTGCCTCGAAACGGGTTTCGGACACGGTGCGCCGGATACGTTCGGCAGCCTGGACGGCTTCATCAGGACCAGTGTTAGCCAGAAGAATCAAGAATTCCTCTCCCCCGTACCGCCCGGCATAATCCGTCTCTCTCAAAGACCTGAAAATAATGCCGGCGATTTTTCTTAATACCTTATCCCCTGTCAGGTGGCCGTAAGTGTCATTGATCAACTTGAATCGGTCCAGGTCGGCCATAATCAGGCTGAATATAATCCCGTACCGTCTTGCCAGGCGAAAATGTTCGTCGACACGCTGCAAGATTATCCTGCGGTTGGATACACCGGTAAGCGCATCAACCGAGGCCAGTTGGTCCAGTTCCGCATTCTTTTTAGCCAGCTCTCTCCGGGTATTTATCAGCTCATTATTAAGAGCGCTGATGTCATCGTAAAGCCGGTCAAAACCGGTCTCCGGGCGAGCCATGGTGGCGATCAGCAGTATGTTGCCTTCCAGCAAGACCCCGGTGAGATTCAAGCTCAGGCATTGCTGGTGATCCTGACATTTGACTGTTGAGCCGAAACTGGCTCCGGTTTTCATGACCTCCCGGGTGAAATACCTGAACGTTTTAGCGGAATCAGGTGTAAAACAGTTTTGCAGCTTCTTGCCGGTCATTTCCACAGTTGAAATGGCAAGGCTATCATACAAAACCTTTTGCACATACCCTTCCAAATCGCAAATCAGGACAGCCCCGATTTCTTTCGGCTTCAATTGCTCCCTCGTGTCTGATTTATCAGGTGCTCTGCCAGTATCACTGCCTGCCTGCCATCAGCGGCATAACCATCTGCTCCGAGTTTTCGCCATAGTCCATCAGCAACATTGAAGGGTAAACCGCCAACAATTATACCGGGCCGGCATCCGTTTTCGGCTTGTCTAAGAGTAGCTATTAAACCGGCGGCCTGGCTTACATTGAAGGTCATCGTGGCTGAAACAGCCACGATATCGGGCTTCCATTCACTCACTGCATCAATCATGGACCTGTCGGGAGTGCTGGCACCGAGGAAATAGGTATCCCATCCATTCAGTTCAAAGAGGTCGGCCACCATCCGGATACCCATTTCGTGGTATTCTCCCCCAACGGTAGTTGCCAGCAAACGGTAACCACGCCTGGGAGTAGCAAATATCCTGGGGTACAACTGTGACATGACCATCTGGGTGGCTGCGGTCACATAGTGTTCTTCAGCCACGTTCAGCGACCCGGTTTGCCAGCGACGGCCGACTTCCCGCTGAACCGGCTGAAAAACCCCCAGATAAATATCACCGATGGGCGTGCCGGTGTCGACAGCTTCCTTTATCAGGGCGAGAGCGGCCTGCCGGTCCCTCTTGAGCAGCAAATCAAGATATTTGATGGCTATTTGGTTCAGGATGCCTGTCCCGCCGATAAAAGAGGCGGGGTGTCCGCAACTGCTCAGTGACCGTAAAACCTCTGTTCGATAGGATTCCAATAAAGCCCGGTCGTTATCAGTCAATTTGGTTGCAGCCGACTCGAAGGTGCAATCGATGGTAAGGAAAAAAGAGTTTTCGGCAAAACCCAACCCCTCAAACAGGATTTTCAGCCATTTGACATATTCGACAAAAAGAACCGGTTCTTCGGCCATGAGGGCTTCGGCTAAAAAAGCCAGGTTGTAACGGGCATCTTCCAGTGCTTTTTTACGGCCGGCAGCGCCGTACTTCTGCCATACGCCTTTTTCCAGCCTGTACTGGCACCGTACAGCCTCACGCGCCAGAGCATCAATATTATCGTAAATCAGTCTGCCCGGATGCTGTTTCATTATACACCCCGCTAATCAATCGCTTTAATATAACATGATAGCCGCCGAAAGGCGATTGATCCCGCTGCCATCCTGCCTGCATATACACCGAAGCCGGCGGTTAGGATACCGCCGGCTTCATCCAGGTCCGCCGGTGCTGCCGGGTGTTCCGGCTTGAACTACTTCTTTTCACCTTCAATAAGTTTGGTGGTTTTTACCTTGATTTGCCTGGGTTTGACTTCCTCGGCTTTGGGCAATGTAAGGGTGAGCATTCCGTTTTCGAAAACCGCTTCGGCTTTTTCGGAGTTGACCGATGTGGGCAGCCTGACCGACCGGCTGAAGGAGCCGTATCTCAGTTCTTTGCGGTAGTAGCTGGCTTCCTTTTCCTCTTTTTCTTCCTTGTGCTCCCCTTTGATGGTCAGCACATCTTCGGTGATTGAAACGTCGACTTCTTCGGGTTTGACACCGGGTAATTCCGCCTTCAGCACTACTTCCGAATCGGTTTCGAACATGTCCATGGCCACATCAGCCACAACCGATGTGCCCAATCCGGCCGGCCTTACAAAAGAATCCTCGAAGAGCCTGTCCATCGCCTGCCTGAGTGTCATCATATCGCGTATTGGTTCCCATCTCATTAAATCTGCCATAATGTTCACCTCCCTGGTAAGTTTTCCCGGCAGCATTGACTTATTTGGCTTTAACCTTTATCTGCTTGGGCTTGGCTTCCTCCGCTTTGGGTACGGTTACCGTCAAGACGCCGTTTTCCTGGCTGGCTTCGATACGGCCGGCATCCACCGGTACCGGGAAATTGACAGAGCGGCTCACGTCGCCGTAACCCAGTTCGGTAATATACCAGCGGTAGTCTCTGGCTTCCTCTTTTTCCAGGCTTGAAGGGATGCGGGCTTTCAGGTTTATGGCATTGCCGTCAACACTTATTTCGACGTCTTCAGCCTTAACACCCGGCAGGAATGCCTGGATAAAATAGGTGTCGTCCTTTTCACACAGGTTCACCGCCATAGTATGGACGGATCTCTCCTGGGCCCCCGTCTGACCGGGGCGGACGAAACTCTGTTCGAAAAGTCTGTCCATCGCATCCCGAAGGGATACCAGATCGGTAAAGGGTGTTCTTTCGATAGCCATTTGGATCCTCCTTTTTTAATTGTTATTTTTATCTAATATTGCCTTGATGCCGGCAAGATTTATCCGCCGGCTTTTCAGCGGTGCTACCTTTTTGACAATTTCCAGGTCCCTTTGAGTGTAAAGGCGGTGCCCGCCCCGGGTACGCTGCGGTTTAAGCAGCCCGGCTTCATCCAGGCGCCTTAAATAAGAGGCTTTTATGCCGGTAAGCTGTACTATTACCCTGGTGGTGTACCTGCCTTCCATACCATATCTTATCATATCGCATTAGATACCCTTATATGTTGTATTTTAATAATTCTTTATTTTATTGTCAATACCCTAGATACTTATACTGACACTACTATTGACATTCTTCGTATCAACTATTATAATAATGCTACAAAATTTACTTTTCAAGGGGCATTGGATGGAACAGAGAGTAGGAGTATACGTCATGCAGGTTGCCGCCATGCTGACCGGCCTTCACCCGCAGACGCTTCGCAAATACGAAAGAGTCGGCCTGGTCAGCCCGATCCGGTTGAACACGCTGCGCCTGTACTCGGAAGAGGATATCGCCCTTTGCCGGATGATACGCCGCCTGGTTGACGAAATGGGCTTGAACCTTGCCGGAGTGGAAATGGCTCTGAAGCTCCAGCAAAAGCTCGCCGAACTCAAGCAGCAGGTCGAGCAGGATGGAACTGCTAACCGGAAGCAGCATTTAGCGTTAATACAAGAGATGCTCCGAATGCTCTCAGGAGAGTAAATAATCGAGAAAGGGGGTGGCTGGTGATGTGGAAAATGAAATCATGCCCGAGGTGCAACGGAGACATGTTCGTGGACTGGGATGAAGACGGGATGTTCAACCACTGCCTTCAATGCGGTTATGCAGGCAATATCGAGTCCAGCTGCCTGGTCGCAGAAGGCCCTCTTGTAAAAAAGCACTTCACTACCGCAAACAAATAATAACCGGCCGTCATGCCAGGAGCAGAGAATGGATATTAATCGTTTTACGGAAAAAGCCGGGCAAGCCCTGGGCCGTTCCCATGAACTTGCCCGGGGAAACGGCCATACCCAGGTGGAACCCGAACACCTGGCACTGGCACTGCTGGAGCAGGAAAACGGGGTAGCCGGCCAGATACTTGCCGTACTGGGAATCCCGGTACGGCGGGTAGAAGTTGAAATGCAGTCACGGCTTGAATCCAAGCCCAGGGCAAGCGGCACCACCGATGCTTATTTATCGCCCGAACTCAACAAGGTTATCGATGCATCTTTCAAAGAAATGCAGCGGTTCAAGGATGAATACGTATCTGCCGAACATCTTTTTCTGGCTTTGCTGGAAGTTGCCGGCCCGGTCAGCCGCGCTCTGAAGGATATGGGCGTTACCCGGGATAATGTCTTCCAGGCTCTCTCCCGGATAAGAGGTTCCCAGAGGGTAACCGACCAGAATCCGGAGGGCAAGTACCAGGCTCTGGAGAAGTACGGGCGGGATTTGACCCAGCTTGCCGGTTCCGGCAAGCTGGACCCCGTTATCGGGCGGGACGAAGAAATACGCCGCGTAATCCAGGTCCTCAGCCGCCGCACCAAGAACAACCCGGTCCTCATCGGTGAACCCGGTGTGGGCAAAACTGCTATCGCCGAAGGGCTCGCCCAGCGCATCGTTAAGGGGGACATCCCTGCCGGGCTCAAGGATAAACGTATCGTGGCTCTCGACCTGGGTTCCCTGGTGGCCGGAGCCAAGTACCGGGGCGAATTCGAGGAAAGGCTGAAAGCCGTCCTCAAGGAAGTCCAGGAGTCCGAAGGCCGGATTATCCTGTTTATAGATGAACTCCACACGGTTGTCGGCGCCGGTGCTGCCGAAGGCGCCATGGATGCTTCCAATATGCTCAAACCCATGCTGGCGCGCGGCGAGCTGCATGCTATCGGCGCGACGACTCTGAACGAATACCGCAAACATATAGAAAAAGATGCCGCCCTCGAACGCCGCTTCCAGCCGGTATTCGTAGGCGAGCCCGATATCGAAGATACCATCTCCATCCTCAGAGGGCTCAAGGAGCGCTACGAAGTTCATCATGGCGTCAGGATTCAGGACAGCGCCCTGGTGGCAGCAGCAGTTCTTTCCAACCGTTACATTTCCGACCGCTTCCTGCCGGACAAAGCTATCGATCTGATAGATGAAGCCGCCGCCCGGCTTAGAACCGAAATCGACAGCGTACCTTCCGAAGTCGATGAAGTAGAAAGGCGGGTAAGACAGCTTGAAATAGAACGTGAAGCACTTAAAAAAGAGAAGGACGATGCCTCCAGGGAAAGGCTTAAGAACCTGGAAAAGGAACTGGGCAACCTGAAAGAGGAGGCAAACCGCCTGAAGGCCCGTTGGCAGAAGGAAAAGGAACAGATAAAAAGCCTGGGTTCGCTCAAGGAACGTATCGAACAGACCCGCGCCGACATCGAAAGGGCAGAGAGGCAGTCCGACTATGAACAGGCCGCCAAGCTCAAATACGGTTCGCTTATAGAACTTGAGAAAGAGCTGAAAGAAAAGGAAGGTGAAATATCCTCCCAGAAGGATGAACACCTTCTCAAAGAGGAGGTGGATGAAGCCGATATTGCCGAAGTCGTCAGCCGCTGGACCGGAATTCCGGTCAGCAATCTCATGGAAGGCGATGTTGAAAAACTGCGCCATATGGAACAGCGCCTGCACATGAGGGTGGTCGCCCAGGACAAAGCCATCCGGGCGGTCTCGAACGCGGTGCGCCGCTCCAGGGCAGGGCTTCAGGACCCGAACCGGCCTCTGGGCAGTTTCATATTCCTGGGACCGACCGGTGTCGGCAAGACGGAGCTGGCCAAAGCTCTGGCGGAATTCCTGTTCGACGATGACCGGGCAATGGTGCGGCTGGACATGAGCGAATACATGGAAGAACACACCGTAGCCCGGCTTATCGGTGCTCCACCCGGTTATATCGGCTACGAAGAGGGAGGGCAACTCACCGAAGCCATACACCGCCGGCCTTATTCGGTGATCCTGCTGGACGAAATTGAAAAAGCTCATCCCAAGATTTTCAATGTTCTGCTGCAGGTGCTTGACGACGGGCGTCTTACCGACGGGCATGGCCGGACGGTTGATTTTAGAAACACCGTGCTGATTATGACCTCCAACATCGGCAGCCAGTACATTGCCGAACTAAAGGAAGGCCAGGAAGAAGAAATGGAAGCCCTCGTCTCCGAAGCTTTGAAGCAGAATTTCCGCCCGGAATTTTTGAACCGTGTAGACGAGGTAGTAATTTTCCACCAGCTGTCACGGGAGCACATCACCCGTATCGTATCGCTTCAACTGGCCGTGCTCAAGAAACGGCTGGAAGACAGGGGCATCGACATCGAATTAACCCCGGCTGCTGAAAAACAACTGGCGGAGGAGGGCTACGACCCGGTATACGGCGCCCGCCCTTTGAAAAGGGTCATTCAGAACCGTATCCTGGACCCCATAGCCTTAAAACTGCTGGAGGGGGAATTCCAGCAGGGCTCCACCATAGTTGTCGACAGTGCTGCAGGTGAGTATTTCTTTACCCTCAAGGCTGGCCAGGGTTCGGCTTGACCGGTTTATACAACTAACGCCTCCGTAATAACGGAGGCGTTAACCTTACCGGGCTTTCGTCATAAACAAAAAAGCCCGAGATTAAAAGTCCCTCTGGCAGTGGCATATTTTCCACAAGGGGTTGCCCCCTCAGTATCGTCTGCGCTAAGGCGTTTCACTTCCGTGTTCGGGATGGGAACGGGTGGTGCCACCTCGCTCTAACCACCAGAAAGGT
>Ga0209270_1002343_pt1 | contig 20550 bp, 13 predicted proteins | sample MTBAKSrepl1MetaG_FD_187456 | JGI IMG/M metagenome (GOLD analysis project Ga0209270, IMG submission 187456) | Enrichment culture microbial communities from Arthur Kill intertidal strait, New Jersey, USA, that are MTBE-degrading - MTBE-AKS1... | ecosystem: Environmental > Aquatic > Marine >...
TCCAGAACGGCCACACCCACGGGAATGGAATCCAGGAGGGCGGACAAGGCAAGCGGCGAAGGAAAAAGGTCCTGCACAAGCGGCCCCATCGACGCTTCAAAACGGGAACACCCGCCGGCCATAGAAGATCTGTTTTTCCCCTCCCCCATGCATGAACCCCTCAAGCGACGCGGGTCTTCCTGAAACCTCCTCAGGGAAGACGATACCCGTCTCTCGACCTTCGGCGACCGGATGTTGGTTGACCTGTGACCCGTTGCAAGATCCAAAGGGCCTAAAGGTCGATCAACTGACCACCCATACCGCATGTCCCCGTGCCATCTGCACGACCTTGTTGCTGACCCTCCCCATAAAGAAGTCCGAGACTTTTGAGAGTCCCCGCCTGCCCAGGGCGATGGTCCCGTACCCTTGTTGGCCGGCCTCCTTGACAATGGTTTCCGAACGGCTTGTAACGCCCGTAAGGATCTGGGTCGTGATAAGGCCGCGGGGAATGCCGGCGGCAAGCAGTATATCCATGGCCTCATCAATTGAGCCCGCGATCTGATGCTCCGCCTCGGCGATAGCCTCCCTTTGCTCCTCCCCATATCGAATCACATGGGTCAGATTGACCTCCCATCCGCTTTTACCCACAATGGAGGCAACGGCCTTGACCGCATTCATTGCATCTTCGGATCCGTCAAAGCCCACCAGGATCTTTCCGGGGCGGGGGTCTTTTCCCACCAGGATAAGGGGAGCAAAGGATATGCCCTGGAGCAGCTTCATGGCCACGCTCCCCAAGACAATACCCGCCACCTTGCCCAGACCTCTCTTTCCTGCGACCACGGCCTCGTAGCCTTTCCGGGCCGCCTGGATGATATCCCGGGCAATGCCCGTTTGGCGTTCGTGGATGACGATCTCCACACGCTCCGAGGAAAATCCTGCCTTCAGAAGAAGATCCCTTGCATCCTTCATATAGGCATCCAGATCCAGAGACCGTTGCGTCTCCCACGATTGGATTTCCATGACCCTTGCCCTTAAGGCAGGGGCCGTCTTAAGGTCCCAGTAAGACTCGGGCACCTTGGAAAATACCGTGAAAAGCACAATTCTCCTGTCCTGGAGCGAAGAGAGATGAGAGAGATATCTGACCGTCTCAAAAGCAGGCTCCGAGCCGTCCAGCGTCACCAGGATTTGTTTGTCCCCACTTTGGTTCATGGCGCTTCCTCCCTTGCATTTCCATTGTTAAAGATATAAAGCAACGGATATGCCAAAGACCGGGCCAGCGATGGAAAGGATTTAACCTGCTTGAATATCAAGTAAAAGATTTCTTCGGCAGGCCGGGCTTTTCTAAATAAGTCGGCTGCCCATGTCGAATGGTTTTACAACCTGTAAGGCCTGGGCGCATGTTTCGTATGATCCGATCCCGCCACCTGGATACCTCTTAATTACACCTATAACCTAACCCACGGGGCGTGTCAATGCCGAAACAGCGTCTTCGGCAATTCTCATTTTGCGATTGAACCATGCCTCCTTCACCGTTCGTAGTGTTGCCGTAAGGCGATTTTCTGGGCCTTACGTCCCTGCTGCAAACCCGTGCAGAAACTAAAAAAGAGACATGTTGAACATCTTCCTCGAAGAGGCCATGATGGAACGTATCGCGGCTTGCCGGATCCGGGTGGATAGGGCCAGGACGGGAAGATACGCCCCGCCGGCCATCATCGAGGCGGGAGATGAAATATCTCCCGCCCTCATTTCTCTGTTGCGAACACGAATGGATGATGGGTATAATAAAAAAAATTGTAACCGTTCACGGGTTCAAAGGTTTCCCGCTGAAGCGGGATTCAGGGTTGTTTCTCGCTTCCTTCCATCCCTGTTTGGAGATCTATGAGCCATCAACCGACCCCCGTTCGTCGCTGCAAACCACGGAACAGGCCATCGAAGGGACGCATATTATTGCCAAAAAGGTCTTGTGCCAGGTTCGAATCGGGTCGCTGAGGGGAGCCTTGGGCAGGTCGTGACGACACCGCGTGGGAATAAATATAGAGGAAATAGGCCTCGTTTAAAAATGGTCCATTGGAGAAAATGGATCTGGATCCTCTATTCAGCCCTTCCGGTCTTCTGTTTCGCCTGCTCTGCCCAGACAGAGGGGAAACAGAAGCAAAAGACGGCCGCGCCTGTCTCCGTTGATACCGTAACCCGAAAAGACGTGCCGATCCAGCTCATCACCATTGGGAATGTGGAACCTTACGCCTCTGTCGCCATAAAATCCCTGGTCAGCGGACAGATCACAAAGACAGCCTTCCAGGAGGGTCAGGAGGTAAAAAAAGGGGACCTCCTCTTCGTGATCGACCCGCGGCCCTTTGATGCGGCTCTGAATCAGGCGGAGGCCATCCTTGAAAGGGACCTCTCCGCGGTGAAACAGGCCCAGGCCAACCGGGTCAGCAACGCATCCCGCCTGAAACACGCCGAGGCGATCCTGACCAAGGACCAGGTGGAGGCCAGGACCGCCAGGGTGCAGGCAGAACGGTATGGCGCCCTGGCCGCAAAAGGGAATGTATCCAAGGACGAATACGATCAGGTGCAGATGAAAGCGGACGCCCTGAATGCGGTGGTCCTCGCCGATGAGGCAGGGGTAGAGGAGGCCCGGGCCGCCCTGCGGGCATCGGAAGCGGCCCTGGAGAACACAGAGGCGGCGGTTCGGGCATCCCGGGCAAGCCTTCAAAACGCCCGACTCCAACTTGAGTACTGTTACATACACTCGCCCCTGACCGGGCACACCGGCCATCTTCACGTTAAGGAAGGCAACACCATCAAGGCCAACGACGCCGTTCTCGTGGAGATTCACCAGGTGCACCCTATTTACGTCGCCTTTTCCATTCGTGAGCAGGATCTGCAAGAGGTGAGAAGACAACTGGCCCTGGGAGAATTGAAGGTGGAGGCCCGGATTCCAGGCGACCCAAAACAGCCGGAACAGGGACGCCTCACCTTTGTGGACAATGCCGTGGACAGGACCACCGGAACGATCCGGCTCAAGGGCACCTTTCTGAATGAAGAAAACCGGCTGTGGCCCGGGCAGTTCTTGGACGTGGTCGTCATTCTGGATACGGAAAGGGACGCCACCGTGGTTCCCGCCCAGGCCGTCCAGATGGGTCAGGAGGGACCCTATGCATTCATCGTGACCCCGGAACTGACCGCAGAATACCGGAAACTGACGGTGGGCCGGTCCCTGAATGGAGAGACGGTGGTGACCGATGGGCTCGCGCCGGGGGAAAGGGTGGTGACGGACGGTTCCCTCCGACTGGTCCCGGGGGCGAAAGTGGAAATCAAGAGCGGGACTGCGAAGGCGGCCCCCGCGTCATGAACATCGCCGCCCTATTCATACGCCGACCTGTGATGACCACCCTGGTGATGACGGCAATCCTCATCTTCGGTATCATGGGCTACCGCCAGCTCCCTGTCAGCGATCTCCCGAATGTGGATTTTCCCACCCTCTTGGTGACAGCCAACCTTCCAGGGGCAAGTCCCGAGACCATGGCCTCGTCCGTGGCCACCCCGCTGGAGCGGCAGTTTTCCACCATCGCCGGCATTGACTCAATGACCTCCACCAGCACCTTGGGCAATACCCAGATTACCCTCCAGTTCGACCTGAGCCGCGACATCGATGCGGCCGCCCAGGATGTCCAGGCCGCCATTACCGCCGCGGCCAGACAACTGCCGCCTGACATGCCCAGCCCCCCGTCCTACCGCAAGGTCAACCCGGCAGACCAGCCCGTGCTCTATCTCGCCCTGAGCTCCCCTACCCTTCCCCTTTCCACGGTCAACGACTATGCGGAGACGCTTCTTGCCCAACGGATCTCCATGGTCACGGGCGTGGCCCAGGTCATGGTCTACGGCGCCCAGAAATATGCGGTCCGGGTCCAGCTGGATCCCAAGGCCCTCGCATCGAGAGGCATCGGGATCGACGAGGCGGTTGACGCCATCCAGAAGGCCAATGTAAATCTCCCCACAGGGACCCTTTGGGGGAGCGAGCAGGCCGTCACGGTGCGGGCGAGCGGCCAGTTAACGGATGCGAGAGCCTATCGTCCGGTGGTGGTGACCTATCGGGGGGGAGCGCCGGTGCGTCTTCAGGACATCGGCCGCGTCATGGACAGCGCCGAAGACGATAAGGCGATTACCTGGTTCAACGATGTCCCGGCCATTGTGCTCGCCATTCAACGGCAGCCCGGCACCAATACGGTGGAGGTGGTGAATGCCATCAAGGAGATCCTCAACACCCTTCGCGCAAGCATTCCGGCCTCGGTCAGTATCGAGGACCTCTATGACCGGTCCGAGTCCATCCGTGAATCGGTCGCCGATGTCAAGTTCACCCTCCTCCTGGCCGTGGGCCTGGTGGTGATGGTGATCTTCCTATTCTTGCGCAACCTCTCCGCGACCCTTATCCCGAGTCTGGCCCTCCCCATATCCATTGTGGGGACCTTTGCGGCCATGTACTTCATGGATTTCAGCATCAACAATCTCTCCATGATGGCCCTCATCCTTTCGGTGGGTTTTGTGGTGGACGATGCCATCGTGATGCTGGAGAACATCGTCCGCCACATGGAACAGGGGGAAGGGGTTATGGAGGCATCCCTCAACGGGGCCAGGGAAATCGGCTTTACCATCGTCTCCATGACCCTTTCTCTGGTGGTGGTCTTTGTGCCGGTGCTCTTCATGGGCGGCGTCATGGGAAGACTCCTCCATGAATTCGCGGTCACCATCGCCTGCGCGGTCCTCATATCCGGATTCGTGTCGCTCACCCTGACCCCCATGCTGTGCAGCCGGTTTCTGCGCCCTCCCGCGGCTCAGCGTCACGGTCGCATCTATAACGCTTCCGAAAAGGTCTTCCAGGGGATGCTCAACGTATACCAGTGGAGCCTTCGGCGGGTCCTGGATCATCGTCCGGCCACCATCCTCGTATCGGCCCTGGTTCTTATCGCCACGATCACCCTGTTCATTCAAATCCCAAAAGGTTTCCTCCCCAGCGAGGACACCGGTCGGATCTTCGCCATCACCGAAGCTGCCCAGGGGATCTCCTTTGAGTCCATGGTCCGTCACCAGCAGGCCCTGAACGCTATTGTCATCGAGGACCCCAACGTGGATTCATTCATGTCGGGGATCGGCGGCGGCAGCCGCGGCAGGGCGAACAATACCGGCCGCCTGTTTATTCGTCTGAAATCCCGTGGGGAACGCAGCCTGCATGTGGATGAGGTGATTCAGCAGCTCCGTTCAAAACTCGAGGGTGTCCCCGGCATTCAGGCATTTCTGCAAAACCCTCCCCCCATACGGATCGGCGGGACCCTCACCAAGAGCCAGTATCAGTTTACCCTCCAGGGTCCCGATACGGATGAACTTTACCGCTACGCCCCCCTGCTGGAGGCGCGACTCAGGGGGCTCAAAGAACTCCAGGACGTGACCAGTGACCTGGCCATCGACAACCCCCAGATTGACATCGAGATCCAGCGGGACAAGGCGGCGGCGCTGGGCGTAACGGCCCACCAGATCGAGGACGCCCTATTCAGCGCCTACTCTTCGAGACAGATCTCCACCATCTTCGCGGCCAACAACGACTACCAGGTCATCCTGGAACTTCAGCCCGAGTACCAGCGCGACACGGAGGCGATCCAACTCCTCTACATTCGGTCCGCGTCAGGGCAGCTCGTTCCCCTCAATGCCGTCGCCGCCATCACAAGGGGACTCGGACCGTTGACCGTGAATCACCTGGGTCAGCTCCCCGCGGTCACCATATCCTTCAACGTCCGGCCCGGCATATCATTGGGAGACGGCGTGGCCATGGTCGAGAAGGTCGCCCGCGAGACCCTGCCCCAAGGGATCAGCACCGGCTTTCAGGGAACGGCCCAGGCCTTTCAGGACTCCATGCGCGGCCTGGGGCTCCTCCTCCTGATGGCGATCCTGGTCATATACATCATGCTGGGGATCCTGTACGAGAGCTTCATCCACCCCCTGACCATCCTCTCAGGCCTCCCGTCCGCAGGATTCGGCGCCCTCGTGACCCTTGTCATCTTCGATGTGGACCTCAATATCTATGCCTTTGTGGGGGTCATCATGCTGGTGGGCCTGGTGAAAAAAAACGCCATTATGATGATCGACTTCGCCCTGGCGGCGGAAAGAAAGGAGGGGAAAAGCCCGATAGAGGCCATCTATCAGGGATGCATCACCCGTTTCAGGCCGATTATGATGACCACCATGGCCGCCCTTCTGGGCACCCTCCCCATAGCCATCGGGTTCGGGGCCGGAGGGGAATCCCGACAACCCCTGGGCCTGGCCACCGTCGGGGGCCTCCTCTTTTCTCAATTGATGACCCTCTATCTCACCCCGGTGGTGTACATCTATCTGGATCGATTCCAGAAGAAGGTCAGCCGAACGTCGGGAATCTTTGGAGTAAAGCGCCCGGATGGCGTTGAAGAGCAGTATTGAAGATATTGGGGACGGACATAATTAAATAACTAACTCATCTTTTTAAGCTCAAGATGATTTGACTTTGAGATCGGCTTGCCCTTGATAACGGCATATCCCACCCCCGGCTGGGTCATGCCCAACTTCTTCGCCAGCTCTTTTTGCCCGCATCCAAGTTCTGTAACCGCCCAAAAACAAAACAATCCTCTGGCACCGGCTTCGACCTTTTTCCTGCTCTTGGAAAATAGGTCTTCTCTATCTACGCTAAATATCTCGCATACTCGATCTTCAATTTTTTTATTAACCGTCTCAACATAATAACTACACAAGCACTTCCGGCACAAGATTAAAACAAGCTTTTTTTAGATAAAGACGAATTTGGAATAATGGAAGTATGGAATGATGGAATAATGGGTTCGAGGAAAAAAACCTTTCCTGGGTGATCCAGGTTCCTTTCCCAACCTTCCAGTATTCCAGCATTCCAGATGTCTGGCAACATCGAACCCCCCCTGATAATAAAAAGTCACTCGAGAGCCACTTTGCTTGCGCTTACCCGCGTTAGTTATCTATTTATCCCCGTCCCCCATTCCGTTGCAGATTGCCGCCAAGTGGAATGGCCCCGTCATTACTCGGACTATTACTGGAGACACAAGAACCTGGAGATCGATTTTGTTGTGAAAACGCCAAAACAGATGTGGGGCATCGAGGTGAAGTCAGGCAACCCAAAGAATCCAAAAGGGGTCCCCGGTTTTCTTCGCATGTATCACGAGGCCCGCACCCTGACCGTCGGATCGGAGGATATGCCCGTTGAAACACTTTTCAGGACCGATCCAAGGGACCTGTTTTGAAGGCAAGGGTATTGATGGGGGAACTGGATCAACCGATCCGCGAGGGTATTCAGATCGACCGGCACGAAGACGCGTATATCATCTTCCAGGTTTTCACGCCTTTCCAAGGGTTCGGGGTGCCTCATCCTCTCGGCAGTCTTTGACAATTTGCACATTGATTGCGCCTCTATGATGCTTTTGATGGGCTTAATATTGATGCATTCGTAAAAAGCCAAAAAGGTGAAAATCACACCTAATGATTTTAATTGGGTTATTTATACCAAAAATGGCAACTTCGGGCTTTTTAAGAGACCATCAATATTGACCCTGGTAAATGGCGGCGCCCTGAGGTAGTGCGTGAAATAGTAGATGGCGAGCTTCAACTAAATATTCATGAAACCAACAAGCCTGGCGGTCACTATGTTGTGAGCCATTTGACGGACAGTGATACAGAAAGGCTGTCCTCTGAGGTCAAGATTGAGAACAAGGCATGAAGGACTGGAAGAATTTCGGTTGACCATAGTCTCGGACCATGGTATTCTTTTTTCACGCGCCGACCTGAAGGCATGCGAGAAGAGAAGGGGGAGAGAAAAAATGAAACAAGTGGTGACGATTACGCGATTTAAGGCTACCTGCTTGCGTTTGCTGGATGATGTGAACCGGACGGGAAGGCCGCTTCTGGTAACCCGAAATGGCGAGCCAATTGCTCTGGTCTCACCGCCTCCACCCCGTCCATCCGGTAGGTGGATCGGATCTCTTAAGGGTGACATCGAGATTTCAGGTGATGTGGTGTCTCCCGCTTTGGATGAGAAGGAATGGGAGGTCCTGAGCGATTGAAACTGCTGCTGGATACCCATATTATCCTGTGGAGCGCCGCTGATCCTGAACGGTTGCCGCCTGGATTCATAAATGAACTCACGAGTGCAGATGCCGAGTTATGGTTTTCTCCCATCAGTGTGTGGGAAATATTGATACTAGCGGAGAAGAAACGGATTCGGCTCAAAGGGGACCGGATCAAGGCGGTTCGTCGCATGTTCCAGGAAATTCCTGCCAGAGAGGCGGCGCTCAACAGGGAGGTGGCGATGCAAAGCCGTTTGGTTGATATGCCGCATCAGGATCCGGCGGATCGGTTTCTTGCTGCAACGGCTCTGGTGTATGACCTGACCCTCGCAACCGCGGACAAACGTATAATTGATGCGGCTTGTGTGCCGGTACTCTCAGCCCTTTGATTGCATAATTCAAATCTGCGATTCACTTTTCTTTCGGTACTGCTCAATCAGGCCGCTGGAGGAACGTTGGTGCTTCAGCGATGTCCCTGAGTCCCCCAGTTCGGGCAGGATCTTCTGGGCTACGATCGAGCTCGGTCCCCCCCACTGATCAAAGGAATTGATGTCCCAGGTAACCCCGAGGATGAAAGTGTCCGTCCGGCATGTTCTGGAATTACTATTCCTATGTACTTCAGGTAGGTTGGGAGCCAGGAATCAACCGGTGCACCGAGTTGCCTTGATTGCCTTGGGGTCAACCAACGTCCTCACTTCCCCTCCTAGCCGTACCCGAGGTTTATAGAAAATGGAGACGGGACAGTCACAGACAATCTGACCGGACTGCTGTGGCTCAAAAATGCCCACTGTTTCGGCAGCATGACCTGGCAGGATGCGCTGAAAAAAGTCGCGGATCTGAATGCGAGTCCCGGGTCCTACACTTGTGGAGGGTACTCAGCCGCCATTCGTACTGGGACGCCCAATGTCAATGAACTGGAGACCCTCTACAATGCAGAAGTAACCAATTTTGCAGCCTGGCAAGATGACCAGGTCCCCTCAATGCTTGAGCCGGATGGGCCTTCCGGCAAATACAGGAAAAGCTGGACCCGGTTGCCCGGCCTGGCGCGACCAATCGAATCCAAAGCGCAGAGGCAAATAATGAACGGCGCACCCAGTCCTTTGCCTATGTATTTGACTGCCTGGCCGTCTTAACCGTTGTTCATATCAATAATGGGGAACCAATTATCAGTTTTCGAAGGGCCAGCCGGGAAAAAAAAGAGCTGTACCATGCATGGCTTGAAACCGAATTTGAATAATCAGCGAAAAAGTATCATCGAGGCAACCGCTGTGCCGCCCAAGGCTGGGGATTATGTCTGGGACGGTCAGGATGAAGATGGTCGCCCATTGAGAAAGAAGGAAATGTGGTCACGCATCAAGCGGCCAGGTAGACGGCCACGCTCGGACAGTCCGAAGCAATCAACCACCATCCCGCTAAATGCCGATGTGCTGGAATATTTCAAGGCACAGGAGAGAGGATGGCAGACGAAAATTAATCATGTGCTCCAGGAATACGTCGATTCAGTGCGATAGAAGGTTACAAAAACTCGTTTTTTTGTTTTGTTCCGGAAGAAGAACCTCCTTTGTTTTCTACAGCTATATCCACATTACCATTCGAGCCCTGATATACGACTGATCCGGCGCGACAAGGCGGTTTCCAGGGCCGCGTCTGTCCCATGGAGGATGATCCGTTTTCTGGCCCGGGTAATCCCTGTATAGACGATCTCCCGGGTCAGGAGTCGATGGGTGTCATCCTGCGGAAGGACCAGAAGTACATCGTCGAACTCCGATCCCTGACTCTTGTGAACGGTCATGGAAAAGGCCAGCTCCCAGGGGGGCAGCATATCCATGGAATAGGCAATGTACGAACCGAAACGGGGGAAAAAGGCCCGGTATGCACCGGCCCTGTCCCTGACGACAACACCCACATCTCCGTTAAACAGCTCTTTTGCATAATCGTTTTGCGTGATGATGATCACCGCCCCTGGAAAATAGCCTTTTTCGAACCAGATCGAATGCCCCGCCGCATCCTCCAGATGCCCGGCGACCTCCCGGTTGACGCCGTTGCACCCGTAGATGCCGTTTCGCACCAGCGACAGGATCCTTGCCTGTTCCACCCGTTCGAAGATCCGCCCAAGGATCTCCCTTCCCGATGCGGAGTGAAGAAGCGTCCCGACTTCCATGCGACCCGCCTCGACTGCCAGGTCTCGGAAATTGCTTTCACCGCCATTTCCCGGGCTCAAATAATGGTGATCTACCCAGAGGCGTATGCACTCTCTCCATGCCCTGATCCCCTCATTCGGCGCCACCGCCCATTGGTCCGGCGCCATTTGAAGGGCCGAAGCAAAGGAAACTGGCGCATATTCCGGAAATGTCCCCTGATTGATCTGCCCGGCCAGTTCCAGCAGATTTTTCCCCGAACGATAGACGGTTTTAAGAACTGTCAGACGGTCCTTGAATCTCTCGGCCCTTGTCCCATCGGGAATCATTGCCGCAAAGACGGCTCCAGCCTCCACAGAAGGGAGCTGGTCCTTGTCTCCCAGAAAAATCAACCGGGTCCTGGACGCATCGACGGCCCGCAAGAACCGCTCCATCATGATCACGTCCACCATGGATGCCTCGTCGAGGATAATGACCGATGCGGGAAGGGGATTGGTCTCGCGATAAAAGAAGTCATGGTGGGAGCCACGGTATCGCAGCAATTTGTGAAGAGTGCTTCCTTTTAGATTCAGGAGCTCCCTGTCACACTCCTGGGGCGATGCGATGGTGGTGATATTGCGTTGCACCGCCTCGGTCATCCGCTGTGCCGCCCGGCCTGTAGGGGCGCCGAGGAGGATGTCTTCCGCCCGTATCCCGACACGAACGAGGCAACGGAGCAGGTTGACCATCAGGGAGGTCTTGCCGGTCCCGGGACCGCCTGAAATAATACAGAACTGTGATCGAAGCGACATTCGAAGGGCTTCCACCTGGTCTGCATCGCGCTCGATCAGCCTGGCGTCCTTTCCAATACGAATGGAGCTCTCAGGGGAGTGGATCTCGTCCATAAAAGCGTCTATGTCGCCGTCAGCGCACCTGACCGACGGTTTCGCTTGCAGCAGGGCCTCCATGCTCCGTCTCAGCATACGCTCATGGATATAAAATTTCTGAAAATAGAGGAGGCTTCTGCCGCCGGTCGAAGAGAGAATCAACGGCAGATAGTCATCGCCATTTTTTGTGACAAGCGCCTGGTACGTCTCACCTGACAGGGCGGACAAGAAAGATGCTGCTATTTTCTCTGCCTGTTTGTCATCGAGAAATCTCATCAGACTGGCGCACAGGTTCTCTTTCTCCAGATCGACACAAAGACTCCCCTCCTGCAAGGCCCCGAACAGGGTCATGAGCACAGCCATAAGCGGACCGTCATACCTGCGCTCAGCCAGTTCGAGCAGATCACGGATCGTCAGATAGTCGAGCAGCGGGAGTTCCAGCCTCCAGGACCGGGCATACAGATCCCTTATAACCGGGTCCGCATCCTCCCCCGGTATTCCGAGACCCGATAGCTGTTCCATCAACTGCGCTGCTTCTCTTCTTTCTTCTGTCATGGCATGCTTTCAATTAAGCCGCAAGATATAAGGCGCAAGGCGTTAGGCACAAGGTGTGTCATCCATCAGCCATGAGCTATCAGCTATCTGCCAGCATCCAGTATCAAGTATCCAGCATCCAGCCAATCTCCTCTTCAAGATGTTCCAGTGACCCCAGTTGATCCGCCGGGACATGATAACTGCCTTCTCCCCTTGCGCCGCCCATGCCTCGCAGGTAGAAGTAGAAGACGCCCCCCCAGTGCGATTTCGGAATAAAACGATTTCCGAGGGATTGTTTCAGCCAGCGTAATGCTGCGACGGCGTACAGCTTGTACTGGAGGTGATAATCCGATTCGGCCATGCTCCCTGCTATGGACTCCGGGTCGTAACCGGTTTCAAGACGGTTGGATTTCCAGTCAGCCACATAGTAAGTTTCGTCTTTCCGGAAAATAAGATCAATAAAGCCCCGGATCAACCGATTCGGCCGTTTTCTTCCCTCAGCCAACCCGGAGCGATCGGACAAGGGAGAAGAGGAGTAGTAAAACGCTGCCTCGTGGAGGCGGTCTTCGCTCTTCAATCGGGAAAGGGTAAACCCGTCTGAGAATGGGGGAATGGGCGTTGTTAGGGTATTCCACAAAATCTTAGTGACCGCGTCCTGCCATCGCGCATCCACCCGGTAGGCCGCCATCTCCCTCAAAATGATCTCCCGCGTGCCCGGATCTTGCAACAGACATTTGCCGGAATCCCCCCCCTCCAGGAGCGATCTCAAGGCCACGGCATAATCCATCCGTTCCAGTATGCCGTGAAACATGAGTCCTGTATCGGTCCCGCCGGGTACCTCATCCGGTTCTTCCGCATAGAACGTTGCCTTCGGGGCAAGGAGGCCCAGGGGTTCATCCGGTTCCTTTTCCGGTTGATCCGGCTGGAATGCTATTTCTCCAGCCGGAATGTCGTCCATCAGGCCCCGTTCCCGATGCAGACTCGAGAAGGAATCCACTCGGGTCCGTCTTTCGGCATAGCTCTCCGGAATAACAAGATCATCAAAGCCCACTACCAAAGGGACGCTCTCCTTTGGCTCCGTGATCGGTGGCCTGACAGGGGCTGTCATGCCAGCATCCGAACGATCGGCCGTCAACCAGAGCACATTGTCATTTTCCGAGTCCCTGGGAAACGCCTCCATCAGGGCCGGAGAAAGGAGCGTGCAGACCGGCCCGAGCCATGTCGCCTTGTTGCTGTGGATATAGAATGGCAGGTAGAGCTTGAACTGGGCACGGGTGGCAGCCACATAGTAGAGACGCTTGTCCTCATCCGCCTTTTCCGCCTCGTGCCGTCCGTCCCCTCCCGACTTCCCCAGGTCCATGATCCGCCTGATCTTTGGGAAGGACCTCCCCTCCTCCAGATGGTGATAGGTATGATACGCCTCCTGGTGGGACATGGGCTGGGTGAATCCGCCGGCGACAAAGACCACGGGAAACTGAAGCCCCTTGCTCACATGCATGGTCATGATCTGGACTTTCCCTGACTCGGTCTCGATCTGGTGGATATCCACCCCCTCTTCCGCCTCCCACGCGGCATTTTGATGGAGATCCAGGAGGGCGGACACTCCCCTGAAATCGAGGTTCTTTCTGTAGGCGACCTCCTTCAGGTACTCGAAGATCTGGCGGTAATTGGTGTATTGCCGATCCCACCCGATCCCCCCGGCGGCCCCCCGTGCCAGAAGACCCGAGTCCTCCATGAGCGACTGGAACAGATAGCCCCATCGGCGGGTCATGGCGTACCCGTTCCATTTAAAGAGGATCTCCTTAATCGAGTGGGTGGGGGGCATCTCGTCATAGGCGTACAGATCCTGGACGTGTCGTTCAAAAAAGGGGGTCAGCAGCGCCTGTTTGACGGCCGACCCATTTCCAGGGTCCAGAATGGCATGGAACACCAGACGGGTATACACGGCCTCATTGGAGGCAAAGAGACCGGGTTTCTTGTAAAATGCATACGGGATATTCCGTTTTGTCAGCTCATCTTCCAGAAAAGGTACGTCCGATTTCCCCCGAACCAGGACGGCCATATCCCCAAACCCGATAGATCGCTCCCCTTTGGCCTTTTCCACGATTCGAATATTCGACCCTGTGAGATGTCGAATCTCTTGTGCCACGAACCGTGCAAACCTCAGTTTGGCCGGTTTTGGAGACGGCGAGAGACTCAGATCGACGACGGTCAAGACAGGCCGGCCCGAGGGATCTGAAAGCATCTCACCAAGTGCATCTGCCGGGTCCGGGGCCCTGGTCGCCTGATATCCGATGTCGAACCGGCCTGCCGCGGCCTGGGGCTTGAACCACGCATCGCGACAGAACAGCCTGTTGAATGCCGCTATCAACGGGGGCTGGGAGCGCCAGTTGACGGCAAGGGAATAGGGGCCGCCCGTCCCTCTCGCAAGCCTTTCCATCTCGATTTTTGCAGACAGATAGGCATAAACGTCCGCACCGCGAAAAGCATAGATGGCCTGTTTGGGGTCGCCAATGACGAAAAGCCGGTTCCCGGATTCATTCGGGCTGTCTATGAAGATCTTTTTGAATATCCGCCACTGAACAGGGTCCGTGTCCTGGAATTCATCGATGAAGGCCACCCTGAACCGTTCTCGAAGCCTGCTGAGGAGATCGGCCGCACCCTCGGCATAGAGGGCCGCGTCTACCAGATTCAGCATATCGGAATAGCTGATCCAGCCGTGGACCTGCTTGGTCAGGGTCACATCGGCCTGGAGTTGGCGAACAGCGTCCACTGTCAGGCAGTGGCGAAGCTCTTTCAGCCGCTGGGCTGCGTCTTCCAGCCCCTCCTTTAGCGCTGCGAGTTCAGGGCACACGTGGAGGTTGTCTCCTCCCTTGTTCCATTTTTCAGGGATGAGACAATCCAGCCCTTTCCTCTGGCTGGAACTTACCTCCTGGATACGCGCCATAAATGCGGAAAAAGCGCTGAGATCAAACTTCTCTGTTTTTGCTTTGGAGAAGTACTTTTCAAGAGGAACAACCATCTTTTGAAGGATGCTCCGCTTTGCCGTCGCATTGAAATTGAGGTGATCATACCTGTCGGAAAGAGCCGGCTGGATCAGGGATTGCAGGTTCACACAGACCGAGCCGATCTCCTCTTTGATCGCCTTGAAATCCCTTCTCCTTAGGTCGGGAAGAATCCTGTCTCCGGCCCGTTCGTTCAGAGATGTCGCCAGCCGGACGACGGCCTTCAGGAAGTCATCCTTTTTTTCGTTGAACTGTGACAGATCCAGTATTTCCTTCAGGTCTTCCCCATAGATTTGAGGCCACATCCGTCGCATTTGCTCTTTCAGGAGGGTCTCATAGAGGGGGCCATCCTTGATGACCTCGCTCTGAAAGGGGGTGCTGTTTTCAAAGGCAAAGTCCCTGAGAATACTCTGGCAGAATCCGTGAATGGTGTGGATAGCAGCCCTGTCGAATTCATCTACGCAAAGCCGCATTTTTTTGACTGTGGCAGGGTCGAGGCCCGGATCGTTGAGCGAGCCTTCCATCTTTTTCCGTATGCGGACCTTGAGTTCGGATGCCGCCTTTTCCGTAAAGGTGACAATCAGGATGTTTTCCAGTTCCACATCCGCCTCTTCCCTCAGGAGGCGCACCACCAGGTTCTCGATGGTGTAGGTCTTGCCGGTCCCTGCAGAGGCCTCGATAAGCCCGTGATGCCCGAGATCGATCTGTTGAATGTCCTCGACAGGTTGATACGTCATGACTGCTTCTGAACCCTGTATTTGAAAAAGATCCCGAACCGCTCCCTTACCCTGTCAAAGGCATCTTCGGGGATATGGGGGTCGGCCAGCCGCACCAGGAGGGATGTTTCATCAGCGTAGGCCTCCCGCAGTTCGGCGTAGAAGCCCTCTCGACTCCCCTCTCCTATCTCGTCGTCCGACATCGAATGAGGTTTGACCGATTGCGACGTCGCGGCCTTAAAGGGGAGCCATTCCGGTCTGTCGCAGGCCAGATAATCCGACACCAGGCGGGTTATGTAGGTCTCGGCAGCCTCTGGGTCCACCCTGTAGGTCCAGACCTTTACGTGTTCTTTGTACAGCACGTGGAATGTGATGTCCGAGTCCCCTATCCATTGCCGTCCCTCTTGGGTCGACGGGCAACAGAGCCAGAAAAGAAGCGGCTCCAGGATATATTTATCGGGGGCGCTTCCCGGTTTCTTTCCGGACCCGGTCAGGACCAGGGCATGCCACCCGGTTTCCGTCTCTTTCCAGATCCAGGGGAGCTGCCCATGGACCTCCACCCGTGTCTGAAGGGTTTCCCCAGAAGCATCGACCACGCCGACCCGGAGGCGGAGCGGCTCCAGATGCTCCACTAATAACCGGTTGTGCGGGGCGATATACTCTCCGGTCTGCTCACCCAGAAAGAGGGTGCGATATGTTTTTCCCCCGGAACCCATTTGTGCGATGACCGGGCTCAGGGTCCCGGCCCGCAGAAGAACATCCTCCCCCATCGCCTTCCTGTCCAGTTCGGAAAAGGCCCCCTCAGGGACTGCGCTCATTCTCTGGAAACGATCATATACCCCGTCGCAGATCTCTCTAACCGGCGAGAGATCCCTATCAGGCTTGCCCGAGGCCGCAAACCTGTCCAGCCAGAGGGCGAGGGGGGTCATCCTGAGCTGGTAATCCACCGGGAACTCGGAGTAGAAGGGCTCATCCTCCTTAAGGGCCGTTTCTTGAAGGGACGCCTCTTCCTCATATATCCCCAGATGCCGTTTCAGGCCCAGAGACACCGGGTCTTCCAGGAACATTCGCAGTTGCCTGACGCTCACCTTTTCGATCAATCGATCATCCTTTGCGGCGCGTTCCCCGTCAAGGCTGAAATCGGGGAAGCAGGCCTGAACACGCTCCCTCAGCACCTCCGGCACGGCCCTTTCGGCCTCCTGCCACAGTCCATTTTCCTGATAACAGGCGATTCTGTCCGCCAGGGAGTAGTTGACCAGCACATCGGAGACAGCGGTAACGGCATCCGTCGAAACATACCGAACGCTGGTCCCCTTGAGCGGGATCTCGGCCACGCGAAACCCCTGTCCCGATGGAAGGATTTCCCGCTCCACCACCCTGCGCAACTGATTCACCACCGAACAGGGCTGGATGACGCGATCCTTTTGAAGGTCTCTGGCCACATAGCTGATGTAGAGCTTGTCGCGCACAGAGAGGAGCATCTCCAGAAAGAGATAGCGGTTGCGCTCAGGGAGGCTGACATCCCCAATCCGCCGCTTTCGAAGACGAAGGTCCAGGGATAAGGCGTCCGCCCGTCCGGGAAACGCCCCCTCCTGCATGCCGAGGACATAGACGATCCTGAAGGGGATGGGCCGCATGGGCTGAAGGGCCGAGATGGTGACGCCGTCGGTCAGATAATCTCCATAACCGCCGGAAATGGCTCCGAGGCTCGATGTGATGAATTCCCGCATCATCTCGATATTCAGTTCCAACCGCGAACCTGATTCCTCTGGACCGCCTTTCTGGAGTTCATCAAATATCTTCAGGTCCCCCAAGGCCTCCACCAGTGACTTCTGCACCGCGGACTCTCCCCTGAGGTCCGGCGGGACGTTCAGGAGCTCATCGCAGACCTTCAGAAACCGCTCCGCCCATTCCGCCCCCGAGACACGCAACCCCGCGAGCTCCGTCACGCAACGGTACAGCCGTTCAATGACCAGCGAAAACGTCTCCACCAGGTCGGTGTCTCCGGTATGAACATCCTGAAAGGGCACACGCCCATGAAACGATCTGAAGCCGGGATCCGGCCCCTGATGGGATGATCCTTCGTCGGGGGCCGCAAGTATCCTCGACAGACGCAGCCGCTGAAGCCCCTGTTCCCAGGTATAGGCGTCACTGGCCGGATACCCCATTTTGGCCTTATGCAATGGATCGAAGCTGTGAAAGATATTCAGATCGTCGGCCCAGTCGGCCCATATGGAGACGTCTTCAAAGCGGATCTTCCACCGGTCCATGAAGCAGGGATTCAATAGGAGGTCAAAGACCTCTTTTCGCGAGAATCGTCCTGCAGTCAGATCGAGGATCCCTGTCACGGCCTGACCGTAGACGCTTTCGATATCCGCCCGAGAGTCCACCAGATTATAAAGCACGCGCCTGGGCCTTCGGTTAAAGACCGAATCGATGGCCGGTTTGTAGATCGACATATCGGAAACAAGGACGGCGATATCGGTGAGTTGGAGCTGAGGGTCGGCTTTCAGATGGTAAAGGATGCTGTTATAGACGGTTTCCACTTCCCGGTAGATGCCCGGGCAGGCCATGATCTGGAGGGATGGGTCCTGCGGGAGCCTCTTTGCAGCTTCCTTTTCAGTGGAAAGGGTGAGGATGTGGCGCTGAACCGCTTGAAGCACGCTCGAAGGGCTGTCAGCCTTTGAAAAACAGGCGTTGAAATCATAGTCGGTAAGTTCGCACAAAAGGCGGATATGCTCCCGACCTGGCTTGCCCCACATGGCCAGGAGTTCGTTCTCTTCCGGTTCCAGGATTTCCCCAAGGCTCAATTCTTCAGATGAGATCTCAAGCCGTTTGACTGCACGTCGCTCGATCCACCTCCGTTCCTGAGGCGTCCGGATGTCTTCCCAGAATTCCCGGCAGGGATTCAGGCTGTAGATGCAGATCGTGTAGTGCACTTTCAAACGGCCCATCAGCCTGAGATGAAACGGCGAGACCTGAGACAACCCAAACAGATGCACGAATTTTTCAGGCCGGGATGTGCCCGAATCCCTGCCCCCCTGTGCCAGCACCTCGTCCGCATACTCGCCGAGCGAAAGGAGACGATGTTGCATTGCCCGAGCATACCGATCCCTTGACCCTCGCATCATTCGGTACAGGGTCTGCTGGCATCCCTCCATCCCTTCAGCCCGGTATTCACCGTCGGGCCACTGGGCGATCATGTCGGCCCGATGAAACTGGTAGGCTTCAAAGAGCTGTGCCATCCGCTCCGTGAGCTGCCAAAGCTTCACCTCATAGTCGGGTTCCTTTCTGCCGGCCGGGTTGATCAGGTAGTGATCGAGGGGTCCCAGAGACGGATCATCCCCCTTCAGACCCATCAGTTCTCTCAATAAAAACATCCTTACATGAGAACCGGTCATCCTTTCTGGAGGATCTGTTCGCGGATCTATCCGTGAAAGCAACTGCCACAGCCCGGCCTCCAGATACTGGAAGTCCACATTCATGAAGACCGACCGTTTCGCAGCAAGGGTCAGTTGCAGCCACTTCATCAGATTTTGATTGGGAACGATGGTGAGGGGACCTTCGAGGATATTCTCTTTGACCTGATTTTCGAGATCGACAACCTCCGCAAACTTTTCCGCCAGGGTCTCAAGCCGGTTGCTGAAAAAGAGTTGAATCGCCAAGGGGCCTCAGTCAGCCTCCTCATGTCCCAGGATGATCATTCTTTCTTTGGCCGCGGCCTTACGTTCCGCCTCCAAGCGGTTCCACGCCTCCTTCAGGCGTGACAGTTCCTCTTTCACGCTCAGGCTCTCGCCGTCTTCGCCCTTGCCTGATTCTTCGAGCGAGACCAGACGGTCTTTGAGCGGCCTGACCTGGTCTTTGATCGACCTCATGGCGGCCAGGGCCTTCTGCTCCCTGGGCGTGGGGACCTCCAGCTGTCCCGGACAGGTCCGGTCGGGATCCTCCATCAGAGGGAACAGGTGATCACGCGGTCCATCTTTCACCGATTTCTCATTCATTCTCACGGTCCTCCCAAAGGAGCTTCGGCAAAACGCCTCACGGCGTCAGTATGAACGGGGATTGACGTCTTGGCGCAACCGGCGGCATCCCACACTCAGTTCGCAGTGTGCCCGCGAGGGCATGGCATTCTCCCACTGTCTACGATGCAAATCCCTCCTCCGGGATGTCCATCGCAGACATATCTTTGCTCTTGATCGCCTTGGCCGCCGCCTTTGCCTCGGGAAGGACATTTTTGATGAAGTATCTCGCGCTAAAGATCTTTCCCGCATAAAAGGCCGCGTCTTTACTTCCCTTGACAAATGCCTCCCATGCGGCCCTGTCCGTTGGTGCCACGCTCTTTTCCTGGCTCAATGCATCCAGCCTTTCTTTGGCCACTCCCGCCTCCCACAACAGGAACCACCCCGAAATCACCTTCCCCATCATCATGAGAAACGGGTAGGCATGATTGATGGGGGTCATGAAGTCCTTCTGCCCCGCGCACTGGGCAAAGAAAAAACCGGTCTCGCCCAGGGCGCCGACCGCCTGTTGCACATCCTCTGCAAGGTCCTTCAGATCGGGAACCTCCCTGTACCGGGCAATGGTTTCGTTCATCTCTGAGATCAGGTTCATGAAGTACGCCCCGTTCTTCTGCCCCAGCTTCCGGCCCACCAGGTCCAGGGCCTGGATGCCGTTGGCCCCCTCATAGATGGAGGCGATCTTTTCGTCCCGCAGGAACTGCTCCACCGGATATTCCGAGCAGTATCCATAACCGCCATAGACCTGGATCGCAGTTTCGGTGACCCGGAAGCCGACGTCGGAGTTGTAGGCCTTGCAGATGGGGGTCAACACCTCCACCATGCCCCGCCATTTGTCCTTCCGGGTCTCGTCGGTCTCGATCTCGGCCCGGTCTCCGCAAACAGCCGTGTAGTAAAGGAGTGCCCGCATACCCTCCAGGTTGGATTTCATCCATAGGAGCATCCGCCGCACATCCGGGTGCTGGATGATCGGGACACGGGGGGCCGAAGGGTCCTTGAAATTGCGGATCGAAGACCCCTGAATCCGCTCCTTGGCATACTGGAGCGCATGGAGATAGGCGATGGACGCGCTGGTCACCCCCTGCATCCCCACGCCGATGCGGGCCTCGTTCATCATCTGGAACATGATCTTCATGCCCTGGCGCTCTTCCCCCAGCAGCTCCGCATAGCAGTCCCCGTGAT
>Ga0209270_1002346_pt1 | contig 20528 bp, 12 predicted proteins | sample MTBAKSrepl1MetaG_FD_187456 | JGI IMG/M metagenome (GOLD analysis project Ga0209270, IMG submission 187456) | Enrichment culture microbial communities from Arthur Kill intertidal strait, New Jersey, USA, that are MTBE-degrading - MTBE-AKS1... | ecosystem: Environmental > Aquatic > Marine >...
GGACCAGTTGAAACCCCTCCTCACATGCTCACACAGGAACCCCCACAACAACTTTGTCCAAAAGATGGAAAATACAAAAAGACGTCAGAAATGATTTGACAGGTGACCCCATAGAAGGATGGGTAGAGCGAAGCGAAACCCATCTTTTTTTTGGGGGTTGCACCCTCTTCGGTGATGGGTTTCGCTTCGCTCTACCCATCCTACTCACTGCTCGCGAGGCGCAGTGTTTTCTTGCTGCTTACTGCCTACTGCTCACTGCTTACTTTCAGTTTTCTAAGGCTTGCCTCTATGAAATCCGGGATGTCCGAAGGCTGGCGGCTGGAAATCATGTTCCCGTCCTCAACCACCTTCTGATCCAGAAACTGAGCGCCCGCGTTCTTGATGTCCTGGACGATCGATTTCCAACCGGTAACCTTCCGGCCCCGGAGCACATCGGCCGTGATGAGAAGCTGCGGGCCATGGCAGATGGCGAAAAGCGGCTTCCCGCTCTTGAGAAAGTCACCACAGAATTGCGCCGCCTTTTCATCGGCTCTCAGCTTGTCAGGAGAAAATCCGCCCGGGATCAGCAGGGCGTCGAAATCCTCTACCGCCACTTCCGCAACGGCTTTGTCGACCTTGACCCTGGTTCCTTTACTCTTTCCCTCCACTACAACGTTCTTCTCCAAGCCGACGTGGACAAGCTCATGCCCCGCCTTTTTGAAGGCGGCGGCGGGCTCCACATATTCCGAATCCTCGAAAAGATCGGCTATGATGACTGCAATCCTGCTCATTGTTTGTTCCCCCTTCTATAATGAAGTCTAAGAATCCGATGCCCCCGATTTGGAGTTGCTTTTGTTCCTTCGTTTCGCTATGCGCTATGCCCCATGCGCAATGCGCCTTACGGCAGTTTTGTAGGATGGGTAGAGCGAAGCGAAACCCATCGTTCAATGGCCGGAGTTGATGGGTTTCGCTTCGCTCTACCCATCCTACGGGAATTCACTGGAAGTGAGATCGAGATGCGCAGTTTTCGGGAGATTTATCACCCAATTCTTCCAGAATCCATGCGGTCTCCGAAGTCTCCGAAATGCCACTGCACCCGTTTCTTATGCAACCATAAAGTTCACTCTGTCGTTTCGCTATGCGCTTCAGGGCAGCCGCGGCAGAACCTCCGTGTGAGCGACAACGGTCGGTCGATACTCCCGAGCGCTCCCGCCCGGCTCCTCTCTTTTCCATGGAGGTGATGCGGAAATGGGTCCAAGAATTTCTTCGATTTCCTCCTTGGAAAGCGTCTCGCGCTCGAAGAGCTCCCGGGCCAGCGCATCCACTTCATCCCGGTGCTCCACAAGCAGCTTCTCAGCCTTGGCTTCCATGGATTGAATGAGATCCCGCACCTCTTCATCGATGATCTGAGCCGTCCTTTCGCTGAAATCCCGGGGCTGGCTCATCTCCCTGCCGAGAAAGGGGTGGGTCTCCCCCTGCCGGTAGGTCACGGGGCCGATCCTGTCACTCATGCCCCATTGACATATCATTCGACGCGCGAGCTCGGTCGCCTTTCGGAGATCATCCCCTGCACCGGTGCTTATGTCCTGCTTGGTGATCTTCTCCGCAACCCTGCCCCCCAGCATGATGGCGATCCGATTTCGAAGGTATCGGCGGCTGAGATTATGCTGATCCTCTTCCGGGATTTGTTCGGTTGCACCAAGGGAGCGACCCCGGGGAATGATGCTCACCTTCTCGAGGGGATCCGCTCCCGGCAAAATTCTTGCCAGTATCGCATGACCCGCCTCGTGAATGGCGATGACCTCCTTTTCCTCGTCTTTGATGATATCCTCCCTTTCAATCCCCATCAGAATCTTGTCCCTGCCCTCTTCGAAGTCAACGGCATCGACAGTCTTCTTCTCTTTCCTCGCAGCCAGCAGGGCTGCTTCGTTTACCAGGTTTTTCAACTCCGCGCCTGAAAAGCCCACCGTTCTCCTGGACAGGAGATCGAGATCCACATCAGGGCCGAGTGGAACGTTGCGCGTGTGAACGTCGAGAATCTCTTTGCGCGCCTTTCTCTGGGGAAGGTCGAGCGTGATCTGACGGTCGAAGCGCCCCGGCCGGATCAAGGCGGGATCGAGGACATCCGGACGATTGGTAGCGGCCAGTACCACCACCGACACATGTGGCGAAAATCCATCCATCTCGGCGAGGATCTGGTTCAGTGTCTGCTCCCTTTCGTCATGTCCTCCTCCAAGACCTGTGCCGCGAACCCGGCCGATGGAGTCCAGCTCATCGATAAAGATGATGGAAGGTGCCTCGCTCTTCGCCTTGGTGAACATGTCTCTCACGCGGGAAGCGCCCACTCCTACGAACATCTCGATGAATTCGGAACCGCTGATGCTGTAAAAGGGGACATTTGCTTCTCCCGCCGTTGCCCTTGCCATCAGGGTCTTTCCCGTTCCGGGAGGTCCGACCAGGAGAATCCCTTTGGGGAGTTCGCCGCCAAGCGATTTGTATTTTGCCGGGTTCTTGAGAAAGCCTACGATCTCTTCGAGCTCCTTCTTGGTGTTGGCGAGACCTGCCACATCCTTGAAACCGACTTTGCTGGTCTCCCTGGTGTACAATTTGGCTTTTGACTTCGCGAACCCGAATATCCCCCCTCCCATTCCACCCTGAAGTCTTCTCGAGGAGTATAGGAAAAGTCCGAGTATAAGAATCCAGGGAAGCCACCCGATTATCAGCATCCGCAACCAGGAGCTTTCCTGGGATTCCGCGCTGATCATTACCCCGTTCTGCTCAAGGAGATTGAGCAGATCCGGATCGGCAAAGGGCGGTTTGGTTGTTCGGAAATTTTCGTAAGACCGTACATCCTCCCCGGATTGCGGCGGCTTCAATTCCTCAGTCAAACGTCCTTTGAACTCCCCCGTTATCTCGTCTCCTTTTACGGTGATCTGAGCTATCTGTCCGCCCGAGGCCAGGTTTTTGAAATTTGTATAGGAGATCTTCAGCCGATTGACGGATTCACGGGGACTGACAAGGGAGAAAAGGACGAAAGAGAAAAATAGAAGAATCAGGAGTCTCTTACCCTGAGACCACTCATTCTTCTCCAGTGGTTTCATGCCGTTCATGACGTTTTCCTTTGCATTTTTGTTTGCCCATGGAGGCGCCTGAAGTGTGCGAAAAAGTCCGGTCATTTTCAGTGTTCTTTAGAAGCCTGGTGAAAGAAATAGGGTGGAAAACGTATCGAAAAAAGAAGGGCAGTGTATTTCCAGCCGGCGAAAAAAAGATCGCAAGGGAGGTTACAAGCAGATCGGTTCTGGAAATACAGGTTTTTACCCATACCTTCGCTGGAGAGCGATGGTTAAAGGCACAATGAACAGGAGGAACAGAGATGAAGTGGGGTAAGAGTTGGATCGTCTTTTTAGGGGCTCTTTTAATACTGGGAACGATGTCCATCTCGCTGCAGTCGGTGGCAATGGCGAAACCCTCCCAGAATTGCCCCTGCTCGTTCAGAGAACTGGCAGAAGCGGCCGGTCCGAGCGTCGTGAATATCAGTTCCATGAAGGTCGTCAAGGGAGGTCCCTTTCGCTTTGATTCACCTTTCGGAGGCGAAGACGACCCGCTCAGAGACTTCTTCGAGAAGTTCTTCGGGCAGAGGGGGGCGCCAAGAGAACACAAACAGAAAGGATTGGGGTCCGGATTCATAATCGATCCTGAAGGCTTTATCCTGACCAACAGCCATGTGGTGGAGGCCACGGATGAGATTCTCGTCAAACTTGGGGACGGCAGAGAGTTTCAGGCAAAGATGGTGGGAAGGGATCCTCAAACGGACCTGGCGCTCATCAAAATCGAACCGGACAGGCCCCTTCCGGCGCTCAAGCTGGGCGATTCCGAGCAGCTGCATGTGGGTGATTGGGTCCTCGCCATCGGGAGCCCTTTCGGCTTGGTCAGCACCGTGACAGCCGGAATCGTCAGTGCAAAATACAGGAGAATCGGCATAGGGGCGTACGATGATTTCATTCAAACGGATGCCTCCATCAATCCCGGGAACAGCGGCGGTCCTCTCCTCAATATGAATGGCGAAGTGGTGGGTATTACAACGGCGATCTTTTCCAAGAGCGGGGGCAATATCGGCATCGGTTTTGCGATACCCGCGAATATTGCCAGGGAGCTCCTCCCCCAGTTGAGAAAAGGAAAAGTAGTCCGAGGCTGGCTCGGGGTCATGATACAGCAGATAACGCCTCAGCTGAAAGACAAGCTGGGTTTGTCGACCGAGGCCGGAGCACTGGTCTCGCAGGTCACACCTGGAGGCCCTGCGGAGAAGGCTGGAATACAGCGCGGAGACGTCATTGTTTCCTTTGACGGCCAGACCGTCAAGGAAATGAATGATCTTCCCTTCCTTGTTGCAAAGACGGAGGTGGGAAAGAAAGTCCCTGTGGTCGTGCTCCGAAAAGGACAGAAAAAGACCATCCAGGTTACCATTGCACAAATGAAGGAGGAACAGGAAGAAGAGCAGCGAACCGAAACGGGCGTAGGGCCGGAACTCGGTCTCGGGCTCGAAGATCTCTCCCCGGAACTGGCTTCAAAATTCGGCATCCCTGATACCTCCGGGGTGCTGATCACGAATGTACTAGAGGGTTCGCCCGCCGATGAGGCGGGCCTGAGGCCCGGCGATGTCATCATGGAGATGGATCAGGAGCCGGTTCAAGGGGTTCAGGAATTCGCCAGGAAAATAGCGGGGTATCCGAAGGGGCAAGCCGCCTTGCTCCTGATAAACAGGAAAGGAAACACCATGTACGCCACCCTTGCGATTCCAAAAGGCTGAGCAAGCGTTCTCCCGTTCCTCGCTCCCATCCTGCTCCTCAAATCGCGCCAACCCAGGAAATCTTTGCAGGAGCAGCTCTTTCCTCCGCAGGAACGCTACTGCGGAGGATGGAGAGATTGCTCCTAAACTCTTGGAGTACCTGTTCACTGCTCGCTGCTTATCGGCCTTGCCTTCCCCTCCAATTTTCGCCCAAATTCGACAATCTTCGTTCTTCTTTCATTCCCAACCGAGGGGAGGCGACACAGGAGATTGAGCGGAAACACGAGCGCCGGGCTTGTCGATAATCTGCACGGTGCTGGCCTGCGGGCCATCTTCTCCCTCCTCCTCTTCGTACCGCACGCCGGTACCTATCTCCAATCGATCAAAATCGTTCTGGAGCACGGAATTCTGATGAAAATACAGATCACGGCCATCCAGTGTTTTCAGAAAACCGTAGCCGTCCTCACGGAAGAGCCGCACCACCATAGCCATGGACTCCTCGTGAACAGGATGGGTCTTCACCTCGCCGCGCTTTTTCTCGGTAAGCCTTTTCAGCTTCCTCCTCGCAGCATCAAAAGCGTTCCTGATCACCGCAGGCAACTCATCATGAATGCTTCCCTCGCTTGCTTCCCGTCTGACGGCAACTTCATGTCCCGGCGGAACATTCAAGGTGATTCTGACCCGAAACGGCCTGCCTCCACGCTGGTGTTGCTGAGGCGCCTCCACTGCAACTCTGCAACTGATCACGTGATCGCAGACTTTTTCCAGAGCCGCCGCCTTTTGCCGGATAAGCTCCTCGAGAAAGTCCGATTTTTCAACACCCCTGAATGTGATTTCCAGTGGAACCTTCATAATCCATCCCCCTTAGGCAAAGCCAATTGTCTCTAACATGGTCAAGAGGACCGGGTTTTGCGTTGTACAAATAAAGTACCGAGCGACAGGAACGCGGGCAATAGGGGCAATCACGTACTTTCCATTTTCCGTTTACCCGACGGCCTGCTACCCAAAGGGAACCGTTTCCGTTCCGAAAACTGGATGCCCTCAAACCCGTTCAGCGGTTCGATATCCTGCGTTACCTCAGGATGAACAGAGGAGGTGACCGGGGCGTACCCTGTAAGAAAGTAAAAGCCGACCAGAGGGGCCGGCTTTGGTGCACCCCGGAGGGGTGAAGTTTGTGGTGCTGACAGACCGGAATATTGTAATGTTGGAATAGTGAAATATTTGGGGAAGAACAGCATCCAAAAGCCTGGATTTGAGAATTCGGGTTTCCCCCTCAGGAGAGATAGTCGATGTATCTCTCCTGAAACCCGGGAATCTCCTCCTCGAGCCATTTCTTCAGCTTGAGGACGATGGACTTCTGCCTCTGTCGTACTCTCTCGCGGGAGATCCTGTATTTCTCTCCAATCTCTCTAAGCGTGAGCGGCTCTTCCGCCATGATGCGATGGTCGAAAATGAACCCCTCCTTTTTGGAAAGCGTTCTTCGAAACTTCTCCAGTTTCTCCTTCATCATCTCCTTTCTCTGCTTTTCGGAAAGCTTCATGCAGATATCTCCTTCTGCAACAGGATGAGCCTCTGCTCCTTCCAAAGAGGAGAAATCAAATGGAACATCTGCACCCTCAAGCCTCTCCGCCATTTCGATCACTTCTTCCTTGCTGACGTCCAGACGCTGAGCAAGGATCTCCGGTTCAGGAGCGAGTCCCAGGGATAGGATCTTCTGTTTTTCTTTGTTCAGGTTGTAGAACAGCTTGCGTTGATGCTGGGTCGTTCCGATCTTCACCAGTTTTCTGTTTTCCATGATGAAACGGAGAATATAGGCCCTGATCCAGTATGCTGCATAGTAGGAGAACCGAGTGCCTCGTTCGGGGTCAAACTTTTTCAAGGCATGGATCAACCCCAGATTGCCCTCCTGAATCAGATCCAGGACCTTCGAAGAATTGTGCCTTTGGAACCCTAGGGCGATTTTCACCACGAGACGGAGATTGGACGTAATCAATCGGAAGGTCGCCCTCTCGTCCCCTTTTTCGCGAACGCTGATCGCGAGTCCCTTCTCCTCCTCTCGGCTCAAGAGCTCGAATCGCTGGATCTCTGCAAGGTATTTGCGAAGGGGATCATATGGCGCAAAATCCTTTCTGACCGGATCAGGAGGATTCGGATCCGGTCTTTCCTCCTTGTCAACCACATCGATCAGGCCGCCGATTTCAAAACCCGCATCTCCCCATTGTGCTTCTTCTGCTTTCATACAATACCCCCCCCCGGTTGAAAAAAAGTGAGACAGGACGCTATTGTATCGGCGATCCGGAAACTGAGAATGGGTTAGTGACTGTAATTGTGAATAACACTTTCCTGTATCTTCTGAGCCCGCATCCTACTTTGAGGACGATTCTCTCAGGTCTTCTGCTTCATTTCTTCCAAATTCAGCTTTCCCCCGGTTCCTTCATGAAAACCTGTCCTGTTTATTTCAGTGACAAGAGCAGAGGAGAACAATAAGGAGGATCACGTATCCGTCTTGCAGAAAATCCCTATTTTTAATGCACGTTGAGCAACAATGCGAACCTGATCCGAGCTCCCGGCATCAGGTGTGAGTTGACCCGTCACGCTTGTCATGTTTGACAGGCTGAGTTAGGATGGCCAAAGATGAATTCCCTGCGTTTCGATGCAGATCATTTGCTGGAGGATGATATATGGCTCTTCCCCCGAACAAGACGAAGATCGTCTGCACCATCGGACCCGCCTCTGCCTCGCCTGAGACAATGGAAGGGTTGATGCGGGCAGGGATGAACGTGGCCAGGCTTAATTTTTCTCATGGAGATTTCCCGGGACATGGACGGGTGATCAAGGATCTTCGTGCAACCGCAGAGAGGGCCGCCCATCCCATCGCCATTATGGCAGACCTTCCAGGACCAAAGCTGCGCATAGGCCGCTTCGCGAGCGAGCCCGTCGAGCTGACCACCGGAGATCTTTTCACCCTCACTACGGAGGATCTTCTCGGCGACAGAGAAAAGGTTTCCGTAAGCTTCGAAAGATTGCCGAAAATTGTAATGCCGGGCCACAGGCTCTTTCTGAACGACGGGTATGTTCAGCTGGAGGTGATTCAGGCCGGGGAAAAGTCGATCCTGTGCCGCGTCCTGACAGGCGGCGAGCTTCGCTCTCGCAAGGGACTCAACCTGCCGGGCATCGATCTCGGCATTCCTGCCTTTACCGAGAACGATTTCCTGTGCATGAAATTCGCCCTGGAAAACGGGGTCGATGCAGTCAGCCAATCGTTTGTAGAGACTGCAGAGGACGTTCGCGCGGTACGCGAGGCAGCCAGGTCTCTGGGCTACGATCCTTTCATTATCGCAAAAATCGAACGATCCCGCGCGCTGGATCACATGGCGGACATCTTGCGATGCGCGGACGGCATCATGATCGCAAGGGGGGACCTCGGAGTCGAAATTCCTATCGAGCAGATTGCCGTGGTGCAAAAAACTCTGTTAAAGCAGGCGAACAGTGCAGGCAAACCCGTGATAACGGCCACTCAAATGCTCGAATCCATGACCCATCACAAGCTTCCCACCCGGGCCGAGGCAACCGATGTTGCCAACGCAGTACTGGACGGAACGGATTGCCTCATGCTCTCGGGAGAGACCGCCATGGGAAGATATCCGGTGGAGTCGGTCTCAATGCTGTCGAGGATCGCTTCCGCCATTGAACCGCGGCAAAGTGAAGAACCGTCATTGAAACCGCCGGACCCCGAAGACGGCAGAATGAAAATGGAACTGCGCGACCTCATTGCACTGAGTGTTCAAACAGCGCTCCGGCACCTCATTCCCGCCGCAGTGATCGCCCCCTCCCGCAGCGGCGCCACGGCCAGGAGCCTTGCCAGGTTCAGGCCGCCCCTCTGGATTACCGCAGTAAGTCCTCTACGCGCCACGTGTCAGGATCTTCTCTTCTCCTATGGCGTCATACCGGTTTTTTCCGCAGAGCACCCCCACGACTGGAAGCCCTTTGCTCGCGACTGGCTGCGATCCCACGGCATGGCAGGTGATCTTGTGGTCCTGATCGAGGGCCCCTCAGCGGAAAACCCTGATGCAAACAACCGTATGGAAGTTCTCGACCTGCGTCGCGGTTAGCAGGATCTCGCCACCAGGGAGAAGCCTGCGCGCCGAAGCGGCCGGCCGGCTCATGCTCAGGTTCCCCTGGGCTTGCCGGGTGAAAATTTCGTCGTTGCTCCGAACGGCGCACGCATTCTCTTGAAACTGCGCCAGCCGGTCACATTCTGCAGAAACCCTCCCGATCTCCCCAGCTGATCTACGGATCCTACTACTCCTCGGACACTCCTGACGTTCATCATGGCGCCACAACCGAAGCATTTAACCGGGCCCTGATAGTTCTGGAACTTTGCATGGTTCAGGATCATCTCTTGTCGGCAGGCAAGACATTTTACGATCATGTGAGTTCCTCCCTGAGCCGTGACGAGAAAACGGCTCCCGCAGAACCGGATCACTGCCCTCGTTCTCACCCTCGCTGCTGCCTTCAAACAAATGGTCTTGGATCTCTTGAAGTGAAATGGGGGATCTCCTGCAATTCACGGGAGAGCCGGCAGTAATCATAGTGAAACGCAAGGATTCAGGTGTAAGGGTTTAAGTGTCGTTTCGCGGAGTATCCTGCCTTGGTACTATGCGTTTTATACACCGTATAGTCTGCACCTTCTCCGGCCCCCCTGCCGAAATACAGTGTAAACCCTATTAAAAATTCAACACCGTTTCCCCTATAGTTGGGGTGAATTTCAAGAGGGTAGAACGGCTCGTCTCCGCAGCTGTTTAGAGGACACGAGTCCAGTCAGGAAGAGTGTTGCCGTTCTTTGAAAAACAAATGACAAGAACCCGGGCTGCAGGAAAAGGAATCATTTCAGGCACGGTTATTGTTGCACAGGCGCGCGTAGAACTCCAGAGTCTTCTCGGCCACAGCTTTCCAACTGAAATACTCTATCACCCTCTCTCGTGCGCAAAGCCCCATCGCTCTTCTCTTCTCCGGAGAGGTTATCAGAGTGTTCACTGCATCGGCCAGATCCTTGGCAAAGGTTTCGGGCGAGCGAGGTTCAGAGTCGTCTTCGCTCGAAGTCTCGAACGAAACCAGACTTCCTGTCACCCCTTCCACCACGACTTCGCGGATCCCCCCGACGGCCGAGGCCACAACAGGGGCTCCGCAGGCCATTGCTTCGAGGTTGACGATCCCGAACGGTTCATAGATCGAGGGACAGACAAATACTGCGGTCTCGCTGTACAACACGATCAGATCCTGTACAGGGACAGTCTCCGTGACCCAAATGATCGTGTTCGAGGAATGTTTTCTCACCCGGGCGATCTTCTCCTTGGTCTCCTGCATCATTCCGGGGGTGTCGGGACTGCTTGCACACATGACGACCTGGATTCCGCGTTCGAGATATCCGGCCGCATCGAGAAAATGGGATATTCCTTTCTGGCGCGTCAGTCGGGCAACCGCGAGCACAAACGGCCTGTCCGGGTCTATCCCGTACTTCGTCAGAACGGAAGGGTCCTTTGTGGGGCGGTATTGCTCTTCATCGATCCCGTTATGGATCACCCTGATTTTATCGTGATCGACGCCATACAGGAGGTGGACGTCCTTCTTCATGGCTTGTGAAACGGCGATGACCCCGTCGGCGTTCTCATAGGCGGTTTTCTCGATCCAGGATGAAGCCTTGTATGCCGTATCCAACTGCTCCCGTTTCCAGGGCCGGTGGGGCTCCAGTGAGTGTGTGGTCAGCACAAGGGGCGCGCCCACCATTTGTTTCAACAAACATCCGGCAAGGTGAGTGTACCATGTGTGACAGTGGACCACGTCCGCTTCTTTCAATCGACCCAACATGGCCACATCCCGGTAGAGGGCATCCAGAAGGGCGCCATGCCGCTGGTCATAAGAGTCGAGAGCAGCGGGCGGCTCCACACCATTGACTTTCCAGTGATCAGAGGTTTCCTGCTGGTCCCCGAAGCACAACAATTCGATCGAATGTCTCCCTCCGGCCGCTCTTCTCAGCTCTCGTGACAGGTATTCGACGTGTATGCCCGCCCCCCCATAGACATGAGGCGGGAATTCCTTGGTTAAGATGGCTATCTTCACGGAGATTCTCCTGGAAACGAAATGGGCTGACATTCAGCCTGAAATGAGAGATGGTATATAAGATTCCCTGTTCTGTCTATCCGTGGATGAATATCGTGGATGAGTAGAAGGAGCGCAGGCGTGATCCCGGAACAAAGAACACCCAGAGTCGTTATAGAGAACGTGGCCCCGCAAGTGGATTGCGGCAGGTTTCCGATCAAGCGAACCGTTGGAGAGAGCGTCAGAGTGGAAGCCGACATCTTCGTTGACGGCCACGATGTCATCTCCTCTGTCCTGCTGTTTCGAAGGGAAGCCGATTCGGATTGGGCATCTTCGCCGATGAACCCCCTGGTGAACGATCGATGGCGAGGCTCTTTCGAGGTCGCGGAAGCAGGGATCTATCGCTACACCCTCCGCGCATGGGTAGACCCCTTCAAGAGCTGGCGAAGAGATCTCGATAAGAAAATGAGAGCGAGACAAAACGTCTCGGTCGACATGCTGATCGGCATCCAAATGGCTCGCGAGGCATCGAAGAGGGCGGAAGGAAGCGCGGCTGCAAGAATTCAAGGTCTTGCCGAAGAGATGGAAAAAGCGGGAGGAAGGGGTTCCGGAATTTCTCCGGTAATCTGGGACGAACTCGACTCCTTGATGGATCGCTGGCCGGACAGGAATTCCGCCGCCACATACGGATGCGAGCTGGCGGTGGTGGTTGACAGGCAGAAAGCCCGCTTCAGCGCCTGGTATGAGATGTTCCCCCGTTCCCGCTGGGCCGGCCGGGAAGGCGGCCATGGTACGTTTGACGATTGCAGGGAGCGGCTGTCGTATATCGCCGAAATGGGATTTGACGTTCTCTACCTCCCTCCCATTCACCCCATCGGGACCACTCATCGAAAAGGCAAGAACAACTCGCCGGTTGGAGAACCCGGAGATCCGGGCAGCCCATGGGCCATCGGCTCGGAAGAAGGCGGACACAAGGCGGTGCATCCTAAACTCGGGACACTCGCCGACTTCCGTTCTCTCCTCAAGAAGGCACAGGAGCACGGGATAGAAATCGCACTGGACCTCGCCTACCAATGCAGCCCCGACCATCCTTATGTAAAGGAGCACCCCGAATGGTTCAGGCATCGCCCGGACGGCGCGATCCAGTATGCGGAAAACCCTCCCAAGAAATACGAGGACATCTATCCCATCCATTTTGAAACCGATCACTGGCAGGAGCTTTTCTCCGAGCTCCTGAGCGTCGTGCACTTCTGGATCGAACAGGGGGTGCGGATCTTCCGGGTGGACAATCCTCACACCAAACCATTCGAATTCTGGGAATGGCTGATCGGCAACATCAAAAAAGATTTCCCGGACGTTCTTTTCCTCTCCGAGGCCTTCACCCGCCCCAAGGTCATGTACCGGCTTGCCAAGCTCGGATTCACGCAGTCCTACACCTATTTTGCATGGCGAAACACCGGTTGGGAGATCGTCGAGTACTTTCGAGAGTTGACCCTCACGGATGTGCAGGAGTTTTTCAGGCCGAACCTCTGGCCCAATACGCCCGACATCCTGACAGAGAATCTGCAGACCGGAGGCAGGCCGGCGTTCATGACGAGGGCGGCGCTTGCCGCGATGCTGGGAGCAAACTGGGGCATCTACGGGCCGGCTTTTGAGTTATGCGAAGGCAGAGCAAAAGAGTGGGGGGGCGAGGAGTATCTCGATTCGGAAAAATATGAGATCAGGGACTGGAACATTCATGATCCATTCAGCCTCAGGGAATTCATCGGCAGATTGAACCGCATCCGGAGGGAAAATCCGGCTCTTCAGAGCGACCGCACTCTCAGGTTTCACGAATCGGATCATGACCAGATCCTCTGCTTTTCAAAGCACACGGAGGACTACTCCAATATCCTGTTCGTGGTGATCAACCTCGACCCGCACCACACCCACGGGGCATGGGTCCATTTCCCTGCCGAGGAGATGGGGTTCGAATCGAGGGAGGGGTATCAGATGCACGATCTCTTGGGCGAAGGACGGTTCCTCTGGCACGGAGCAAGGAACTATGTCGAGTTGGACCCCGGGGTTTCTCCGGCTCAAGTTTTTCGCGTGCGCCGGCGTCTGAGGACGGAAAGAGATTTTGACTATTTCATGTAGAGACAGGGATCGATTATGAAACAGAACGGGCCACCACCGCTGTGGTTCAAAGACGCACTGGTCTATCAGCTTCACGTAAAGGCATTCTGTGACAGCGACGGCGACGGCATCGGCGATTTCAAGGGTTTGACCTCCACGCTGGACTACCTTCAGGATCTTGGGGTGACCGCGCTCTGGCTGCTTCCCTTCTTCCCCTCCCCTCTCAAGGACGACGGCTACGATATTGCCGATTACAGATCCATTCATCCCGAATACGGCACTCTGCGGGATTTCAGGAATTTCCTCCGGGAAGCCCACAGGCGTGACCTGCGCGTGATCACGGAACTGGTGGTAAACCATACCTCTGATCAGCACCCATGGTTTCAACGGGCGCGACGGGCCAAACCCGGAAGCAGGTGGAGGGATTTCTATGTATGGAGCGACACCCCTGTTCGTTACGAGGAAGCGCGCATCATTTTTCAGGATTTCGAATCTTCGAACTGGGCCTGGGATCCTGTGGCCAAAGCGTACTACTGGCACCGCTTCTACTCCCACCAGCCGGATCTGAACTATGACAATCCTCACGTGAGAAAGGCCATTCTCAATCTCCTCGACTACTGGCTCGACATGGGCGTGGACGGGCTGCGGCTGGATGCGGTGCCCTATCTTTTCGAGAGAGAAGGGACCAACTGCGAAAATCTTCCCGAGACACATGCATTTCTCAGGACAATGAGAGCCCACGTCGACGCAAAGCATGCAAACCGGATTCTGCTGGCCGAAGCCAATCAGTGGCCGGAAGATGCTGCTGCCTATTTCGGAAAAGGGGACGAAGCGCAAATGGCCTTCCACTTCCCCTTGATGCCGAGGATGTTCATGGCCATTCGCATGGAAAACCGCTTCCCCATCGTAGACATCATGGAGCAGACCCCCGCCGTGGCCGAATGCTGCCAATGGGCCATCTTCCTGCGCAACCATGACGAACTCACCCTGGAAATGGTCACGGACGAGGAACGGGATTACATGTACCGCGTCTATGCCCAGGATCCCAGGATGAGGGTCAACCTGGGAATCAGGAGGCGCCTTGCCCCGCTCCTGGCAAACAATCGCAGAAGGATCGAGCTCATGAGCAGTCTTCTCTGCTCCATGCCAGGAACCCCCATCCTCTACTATGGAGATGAAATCGGGATGGGAGACAACTTCTACCTGGGGGACCGAAACGGCGTGCGAACGCCCATGCAGTGGAGTGCGGATCGGAATGCAGGTTTTTCCCGCGCCAATCCCCAGAAGTTGTACCTCCCTCTGATCACCGACCCGGAGTACCATTATGAAACCATCAACGTGGAGGCGCAGCAGGCGAATCCGCAATCCCTTCTCTGGTGGATGAAGCGCCTTTTTCTCCTGAGGAAGCGATACAAACCATTCAGCAGGGGGAGCATTCAGTTTCTGGATCCGGATAACTACAAAGTCCTCGTTTATGTCAGATCCTATCAGGACGAGCACGTCCTGGTCGCGGCCAACCTCTCCCGCTTCGTGCAGTACACGGAGTTGGATCTTTCCTCCTTTGCCGGAAGAGTGCCCGTCGAAATGTTTGGCAGAACTACGTTCCCCCTCATGAAGGAAAACATTCTCCCCCTCTCGTTCGGTCCCCATGGTTTTTACTGGTTTTGCCTGGAACCTTCGAAAAAGGTGGGGGGCATGATCGAAATTTCCACCAGGCAGGATCTTCCGCTTGTTCCCCTCTCAGGAAAGGAGGATCTTCCCTTCCAAAAAGCCGACCGCGAATCCGTAGAGAAGGTTTTGCCCGATTTTCTCCAAAGAAGCCGCTGGTTCAGGAGCAAAGCCCGCTCTGTTCGAACAGCCGTTTTCCGGGAGATGCTCTCTCTCGAGCATGCAATAAAAGCTCTCACTCTCAGTCTGATTCAGGTAGAGTACAGGGATGGCGAGGGAGAAACCTATCTCCTCCCTCTCATGAAGGCGGAGGGAGAGCGGGCGGAGAGAATCATTGCCGATTATCCGCAGGCAGTGATTACAAGGTTGAAACATGCGGACGGCAGGGAGGGGATTCTCTTCGATGCTTCGGTAGATCGTTCTGCGAGCGAGGCGCTGCTCGATTTCTTATCCAAGCCGAGGCACGTGAGGGCGGCAGAAGGAAGGATTGTTGCACAACCCGCAAAGCATCTTGCCCGCGCATTGCGGGAAGCCGAATCCCTGGAGCCTGCCCTGATCAAGGCGGAGCAGACCAATACCTCGATCGTTTATGGGAAGCGTTTTATCCTCAAGCTCGTTCGGCTATTGGAGGAAGGGATGGATCCGGATCTCGAGATCGGACGGTTTCTGACCGAGAAAGGCTGCGAATTTGTCCCGGCCGTGTTGGGATCCCTGGAGTATGACAAGGGCAAGAAGGGTTCGATGAATCTGGCCGGCCTGGTGGAATTCGTTCCCAACCAGGGCGATGCGTGGGCCTATGTTCAGGATGTGCTGCGGGGGTTCCTGGAGATGGCCGCGGCGAAAAGAAAAACGATGGAGGAGATCCCCATCCCTGAGAAGCCGCTGGCCTGGTCCGGAGACGAGGAGGAACTGCCTCAGGGGGCCTTTGAAGCGGTGGGTCCTTTTATCGAGCCCGCCAGTCGTCTGGGGTCCCGAACCGGGCAACTGCATTCCATTCTGGCATCGGAGCGAGAGAATCCCGAATTCACTCCGGAGGGATTCTCAACACTGTACCAGCGCTCCCTCTATCAGTCGCTGCGGAACCTGAACGGCCGGGTTTTCAATACCCTCAGAAGACAGATCAAAGACCTTCCCTTATCGCTGAAACCCGACGCAGTGAAGGTCCTCGCTCTCGAAGACCCCATTCTTGAACGCTTCCGAGCCATTACGCGCGTAAGAATCACCGGCCGCAGAATCCGATGCCACGGCGACTTTCACCTGGGACAGGTCCTGTACACCGGCAAGGATTTTGTGATCATAGACTTCGAAGGCGAGCCCGCAAGACCCCTGTCGGAGAGAAGACTGAAGCGCTCGCCCCTGAGGGATGTGGCAGGGATGCTTCGCTCATTTCAGTACGCGGGCTATTCCGCTCTTTTCGCACAGCAGGCCCATGGGGTCGTGAACCCGGACGACATGGACTATTTCGAACATTGTCTGAATTTGTGGGTTCAATGGGTTTGCAGAGTCTTCTTGAAAGCATACCTGACGGCGGCTGAAACCGGAGATTTTCTCCCTTCAACCCGGGAGGAACTCCAGATGCTTCTCGATACGTTTCTTCTCGAAAAGGCGGTATACGAGATGGGCTATGAATTGAACAATCGACCCGAATGGCTGAAGATCCCTTTCAAGGGGCTTTTGGGATTCATGTCCGGGGAATCGAGATAGGACCGTGTCGATATTCGAAAGGGGGAGTGACGCAGTGGAGGCAAGAAAATCGAATGGACCTGTATGGTATGATCACACCCTTTTGAGCGAAGAGGACCTGTATCTCTTCAATGAGGGAACCCATCTGCATCTGTTCAACAAGTTGGGCAGTCATCTCGCGAATCATCAGGGAGTGGAGGGCGTTTCCTTCTCGGTCTGGGCGCCGGATGCGGAACGCGTGACGGTTTTCGGCGATTTCAATGGGTGGGACAAGACAACCCATGATCTGAGACCAAGGGGTCAATCCGGGATTTGGGAGGGATTCATCCCTGGCTTGGACAAAGGCACCAAATACAAGTACCACGTGGCCTCAAAGTACAACGGGTACCGCGCAGACAAGGCCGACCCCTTTGCTTTCCATGGGGAAACGCCTCCGCACACCGGATCCATCGTCTGGGATCTCGATTATTCCTGGGAAGATCAGGAATGGATGAGCGGGAGAAGGGATAAGAACCGCGGCCAGGCGCCGATTTCAATTTACGAGGTTCACCTCGGCTCATGGAGGAGGGTTCCGGAAGAGGGGGATCGGTTCCTCACTTATCGCGAGATGGCCAACTATCTCCCGGAGTATGTGCAGAAGATGGGGTTCACTCATGTGGAATTCCTCCCCATCATGGAACATCCCTTCTATGGGTCCTGGGGATATCAGTCCCTGGGATATTTTTCGCCTTCAAGCCGTTTTGGAACCCCTCAGGATCTCATGTTTCTGATTGACCGTTTTCACCAGCACGGGATCGGAGTGCTCCTGGACTGGGTACCCTCTCACTTTCCTACGGACGAACACGGGCTCGGGTTTTTCGACGGCACTCATCTCTATGAGCACGAGGATCCCCGACAGGGCATCCACCCCGACTGGGACAGCTTCATATTCAATTATTCCCGAAACGAGGTCAGGGGCTTCTTGTGCAGCAGTGGATTCTTCTGGCTTGAGAAGTACCATGCGGACGGGCTCCGCGTCGATGCCGTCGCTTCCATGCTCTATCTCGATTACGGACGAACCGAGGGAGGATGGATCCCTAACAAGTATGGAGGCAAGGAGAACCTGGAAGCCATCCAGTTCCTGCGCCGCTTCAACGAAGACATATACAGGGAATTTCCGGATGTGCAGACGATTGCGGAGGAATCCACGTCATGGCCCATGGTTTCGCGGCCCACGTACGTAGGAGGATTGGGGTTCGGCATGAAATGGGACATGGGCTGGATGCACGATACCCTGGATTACATGAGCAAGGATCCCATTCACCGAAAGTTTCACCATGACAGGTTGACCTTCCGCATGCTCTACGCCTTCCATGAAAATTTCGTACTCCCTCTTTCCCATGACGAAGTCGTTTACGGCAAAGGCTCGCTCATCAGAAAGATGCCGGGCGACGACTGGCAGAAGTTTGCCAACCTCAGGCTGCTTTTCGGCTACATGTATGCGCAGCCCGGCAAAAAGCTCATCTTCATGGGAGGGGAATTCGGCCAATGGAGCGAGTGGTATCACGAGGCGAGCCTGGAATGGAATCTTCTCGACTCGCCCCTTCACACAGGGCTTCAGCGATGGGTGAGCGACCTGAACGGCCTTTACAGAAGAGAGAAAGTCCTCCACCGAGTCGACTTCGAACCGTCGGGTTTCAGGTGGATCGATTGCAGCGACTCGCAACAGAGCACAATAAGCCTCATGAGAATGGACGGGGAAGAAGATCCCATTATCGTTGCCTGCAATTTCACGCCGGTTCCGCGCCAGAACTACAGGGTGGGGGCGCCCGCCGGCGGCTTCTGGAAAGAGGTCTTGAACAGCGACGCCACGGGGTACTCCGGAAGCGGCCAGGGCAACATGGGAGGAATTCAGGCCTCGCCGGTTCCATTCCATGGATTCCCTCATTCACTCAATCTGACCTTGCCGCCCCTTGGGGTGATCTATTTGAAGAGGGGGTAATCGTGAGAGATGTGCTGCAATTTCGTTCCAGCGCTTCGCTGGAGGTGCTGACCGGAAAACGGGCGTATACCCTTCCCGAACTCCTTGACCTGATCAGGACATGCACGGAATCCTCCATCTTCAACCACACCTTTTCGGCGCTCCACAAACTTCGGGAGGTTCGAGCCCCCTATAACAGCGACTTTGCGGTTTGGGTATTGAGGAGCCTTGGTGAACATGCGCTCGCCGAAAAGATCATGGCCGTGGATTTCAGGGAGTATTCTTCGGTGGAGAGTCTCAGGCAACGACTGGTGCACATTATCGAGAGCTACCGCACGTTGAAGCCCGCCGCGTTCGACAAGAAAGCCGACGATCCCTTTTTTCTCCACGATGTTCAGAGATTCATCTATCTCACCGATAAGTTCGCCTATGACCTCAATTCGTTTCGGGACATCCTTTCTTCGATCAGCAGAGATTCCCTGTATTACCATTTCATAGAATCGAGACTGGAGACGAAACTGGAGAGCGACGATTTTTCCACCTGGATCGAAAAAAGCCTTGGGCTGGCCGAACTGGCCTCCAGGATCAAAAGAATCGATATCCATGTCCATACCGTTGAAGACTTGCGATCGAGAATCATTCATATGGTCGATGAACACTTAAACGGTTAGTTGGTTTATCTCGCTTGTTTGGTTCGTTTAGTTAAAAAAATTTACGACACCGTTTTTCTTTTTGGTTTTCTGTAAACCAAACAAACCGGACAAACCAAATAAACCGGAGAAACCGGAGAAACCAGGGTAACTATGGACGGTGCAAATCTGTTCGACTACAGAGAAGTGGTGGGACCGGATGTGATCGAGGAGTTGACCATCCTCGCCTCTCACGTGGGCGGGCGAACCATCAAGATGGTCAACTCCACTGCGGTAGGTGGTGGAGTGGCGGAGATGCTGCATCGAGTCGTTCCCCTTTTGAATGAGCTTGGCGTGAAGGTGTCATGGGAAGTCATTAAGGGGGATGAACAGTTCTATGAGATCACGAAGAGCTTTCACAACGCCCTCCAGGGAAAGGCCCAGATTTTCTCGGAGGCCCAGTTCGAAAAATATCTCTCGGTCAATCGGATGAACGCGAAAGAGTTCATATTTGAGGAAGACTTGATCGTCATCCATGATCCGCAGCCTGCGGCCATGATCCTTCACAAGCGCAACCTGAAGAACCGATGGGTCTGGCGCTGCCACATCGATCTTTCCCGTCCCAATGCGCAATTGTGGCAGTTCTTGAGGCCTACCATTGAAAAGTATGACGCTGCAATTTTTACTTCCCCTCTCTTCTCACCCGAACTCGCCATTCCCCAGTATCGGTTTTATCCGGCCATCGACCCTTTGGATGACAAAAACAGGGATCTCGAGGAGTCCTATATCGACGGGGTTTTTGAAAAATACGGTATACCGAGGGACAAACCTGTTGTAACCCAGATTTCAAGATATGATCCCTGGAAGGATCCTGTGGGAGTGGTGCAGGCCTTCAAGCTGGCCAAAAAGTATGTGGATTGCAGACTTCTTCTCGTGGGAGACAAAGCTGCCGATGACCCTGAGTCGGACAAGATCCTCGAGCTTGTCCGCAATGAAGCGGGGAACGATCCCGACATTCACATCCTCCTTTTCAGTCCTTCGATTCCGCTGGAGATCAATGCGTTTCAACGCGGATCCCGGGTGATACTTCAAAAATCTTTGAAGGAGGGGTTTGCCCTGACGGTTGCCGAGGCGCTCTGGAAGGGTCGGCCGGTCATCGGCGGCGCTGTGGGAGGGATACCGGCTCAGATCATTGACGGTCACACCGGCATTCTCGTTCATACGGTGGAGGGGGCAAGCCTGGCCATCCGGTCGCTTCTCAACCAGCCGGAGCTGGCAACCCGTCTTGGTGAGAACGGGAAGCGCCGCGTGAGAAACGAATTTCTGATTACCAAGAAGCTCAAGAGATATCTTCTTCTGCTGCTGGCTCTGGACAAACCTCACGGGACGATCTTCCTGGACTGAGCCGGGTGGGGGCGTTGAAAAGCGAGGAGGTTTGCGATGGGGTCATCTCTGCGCGAACTCTGCTGATGGGTTTCGCTACGCTCAACCCATCCTTCTATGGGGTCACCTGTCAAATCATTTCTGACGTCTTTTTGTATTTTCCATCTTTTGGACAAAGTTGTTGTGGGGGTTCCTGTGTGAGCATGTGAGGAGGGGTTTCAACTGG
>Ga0209270_1002362_pt1 | contig 20411 bp, 18 predicted proteins | sample MTBAKSrepl1MetaG_FD_187456 | JGI IMG/M metagenome (GOLD analysis project Ga0209270, IMG submission 187456) | Enrichment culture microbial communities from Arthur Kill intertidal strait, New Jersey, USA, that are MTBE-degrading - MTBE-AKS1... | ecosystem: Environmental > Aquatic > Marine >...
AGCCTATGAACTGATCTTGGGTGTCCACCTCATCATTTCGTGGCCCGATAGCATGGATCCGGGCAGTGGCAATGAGGGTGTCGGTGGCCCCTATTCTTTCAAGGTATTCCCGGTAGGCCTCTTCCATGGATTCATTCTCAAACTCTTTTAGACTTTCATGACCACCGGGTTTTCGATCCAGAAACCACTTCAAATGATTGGTATACCCATACCGCTGATATCCATAAATTTGGATGTCGGTGAACCCTGCATTCTGCAAGACACAGCGAAGGGACGGTTCCGTATGAAGAATCAAATGCTCACTCCAGAAGGTAAAGGCACGGAACTCGGGCAAATCAACCCACTGCATGAGAAAATCGCGTGCATGTGGCACCTCGACGATGATGACGCCGTTTGAATTCAGCCTTTCCCTTATCTGCCTGAGAACAAGGCTTTGGTGCGGCAGATGTTCCAGAACGTGAAACAATGTTACCACATCGAAGCGATCCTCAAATGCATCAAGAGATCTTCTGATGTCGAACGTGGGTTCTTTTGTTTGAAGATGTTTCCGACAGCTCTCACGAAGTTCCACTCCACTCAACTGATCTGTAACCTGCTTGGCCAAATCCAGGAAATACCCATGGCCACACCCAAAATCGCAGAGTCTCTTGTCCGCAATCAGATGCTTAAACTGTTGATATCTTCTCAAATGGTTGTCCAAGGCCCTGGTTTTCACCATTGAGCCGTTCATAAAATGGACAATTGCCTTATCTTCTTCCCTGTCCGGCCTTTTTTGGCTCTCATAATACTGCTCAGAAGTCTCATAACGGCCCAGAAAGATCACCCTTGATGTGGTATCCAAGTATACAGGGATCTCTTGATCACGCGTGCAATCACTGATTCTCTTCAGTGTATCGGAATTAATGATCTTCAGTCGAACCAGTTCATGATACACCGGATTTGTGATCATCCTCTCTTCCTTGACCTGTGCCAGTCCTGTCATGTCGCGGATATGGATCTCATTTTCTTAAACCGTTCACTGTGCTGCACGTATCCCACCAGCGTAACCTTCACCGGAACCTTGAACCGCTCCAGATAAGAAGCACAATGTCGCTTCATGCGAGACTTGAACTCGGAGAGTGTCTCCTCTTCATTGAGCCGCACGCGCGCACAAACCACCCTGCCCATAATGGGATTGGCATCGCCGTACACAGAGGCCTCCGCCACGTTATCCATCTCCTCCAGAACGTTTTCCACCTCAGCTGGGTAGACCTTCTCTCCACCCACATTGATCAATTCCGAACGGCGCCCCAAGATACGGATATATGCTCCGTTCATCTCCACCTCGTCGCCGGTGTTCAACCAGCCGTCCGGTGTGAAGGGACTCGGATGATTCAGATACCCCAGCATGGCCGATTGTGCCCGGATCTGCAGTATTCCGTCTTGGATTCGCGTTTCAAACCCCTCTCCGCCGATCTTGAACCATAGTGAATCCGCGGACTTGGAGCGGGAGCGCAAAATTCCCACCTCAGAGAGGCCATACGTCTGCTTGAGGTCGACTTCGGGCAGAATCTCGTGAAATCGCTTCAGGAGGCCCTCCGGCATGGGCTCGGTGCCATAGGTCACCAACCTGAGACTGCTCAAATCATAGCGCCGATAAGCTTCACTCAGGAGGATCAATTTGATAAAGGTGGGCGATGTGGGCAACAACTCCACCCGATGCCGCTCCACCGTGGCAAGAATCTCATCCGGCGTCCGTTCGGCAGCGACCACCAGGCACGACGCGTTGGAGAGGGTATGCAGCATGGTGTTCACCCCGCCGATGTGGTCGAACAGCAGAAATGCAATAGTTCTGAAACCCCGTTTTGACAGCTTAAACTTTTCAAGTATGCGGGTAAGATCGTGCAACGCTGCCTTGCTCTTTCCTGTTGAACCGGACGAAAAAAGGACCAGACCGGGGTGACCGGCTCGCCTCAACTCCCTGTAAAACGAATGTCCGGCTCGTTGATCCAGGCGGTCCATATTCACCCGGCCCTCCCTGTCTAGCCGGAACCGCACCTCCGCCTCTGCAATTGTCTCAAACTCTCGTCTATTTGCGCCTACGCCTTCGGTGAGGGGGACCACAATGGCACCCTTATCGACCAATGCCAGAAACAAGGCCACAGAATCGGGCGAAAAATCCGCTTCCAGAACGGTCACCGCACCTTGATCAATTTCCTGCTGATGAATAAATCCCATCCAGTAGTGCACCCGTTCCAACAACCACTCGTATGGGTAAACTGCATCTCGCCACACGATTGCATCCGAATCCGAATTGTCTTCAAACGCCTTAAGTAGAAAATCAATGTGCATTTAGACTCCCCCCAGGTATATCACCTGCCCGGTGATGAAATCGCTCTCAGGTCTTATGAAGAAATCAACAACATTCGATACATCCTCGAACCGTCCCATTCTCTTGATGGCCTGTCGATCCAGCAGTTTTTGCAGTTTTTCCCTGGACACTCCCGAAATGAGATCAGTGTCAACTGGCGTCGGCCCGATGGCGTTTACTGTCACGTTCATATCCGCAAATTCCCGTGCCAAAATCTGGGTCAGGGTAATAACGGCTGCTTTGGATGAGGCGTACGCTGCCTCCCCTTCCAGTTTCAGGGGGACTGCGACACTCACCAGATTGACGATCCGTCCGGAGTCCCGTTTCATCAGCTTGACCCCCTCCCGGCTGAATAGAAACGTGGCAGTATAATTTACATCCATTAGTCTTTGGATGGTTTTCAAAGGCGTGAGCAGTGCATGATTCATGGAAGCGCAACCCGCGTTGTTGATCAAGACGTCCAGTCTTTCTTCCCGCTTTCGGACCGATGTCAGCATGGCCCTCACCGCTTCTTCGTCGGTTACATCAAGCCTAAAGTGGGTATAATCCTTTACTGTTAGTTCAGATCCGCTTCGACTGCAGCCATAAACGTGAAACCCCTGGTCTGTGAAGCGTTCAGCCAGATGGCGGCCGATTCCCCGGCTGCTGCCTGTTATCACCATAACGCGGGGTTCATTCATTTAAAATCTCCGCTATAAGGGCGACAGTATAGTTCTTCAAGCGCCCCAGGGTCTTAAATGGACTCCGCTCTTGAGACATTGCCCTCTCATCAGCAAGATTCACGCTCACCTCCAATTTGTCCTGCAGTCTCTCTTCCACAGCGACAATGAGATTAACCAGCGAAAGCGAATCGATGCGCGACCCCTTTCCATATAAGATTGCTTCCTCGGTTTTCTCCAGTCTTTCATCTGCCTCAAGGCCTTGGTTTATCTCATCGACAGCATCGAAAATAATATCGCGTATCACATTTTCGTCGATCATTCATTCCTCCCCAAAAATATCTATTTCCAATTGATTTTCTTCAAAAACAACCGACTGCTGAAGAATTTCCCTCCAGATTTCCATGGGCCAGCGTTGATCAGTCATAAACATCTCAGTTCAGGCATCAAAGTAAATCCTGTGGTGCTTGCCCGGAACGCCGACCACGAGGCTGCCGGGTGGAACGTCTCGCATGACAACGGAATTGGCACTTACCTTGCTCCCCCTACCCACCACTCTGCCGGGCGCAACCGAGGCGTGAGTGCCGAGAAAGACATCCTCCTCAATACACGCACCGCCACCCAGTGTTGCATAAGGAGAGAGCACGCTCCTGGCTCCAATGTGCGCGTCATGGGCGCATGAAGAGAAGAAGTTCATCATGGCAAATTCGTCAATCCCAGCATTGTCACTCACCAGGGCGTGAGGACAGATAATCACCCCTCGTCCCACACGGGCCGTGTCCACGACCAGTGCTGTGGGATGGATAAGACTGACGAACTGTGCTTCCTTTTCCAGCAGATTGTTGACAACTCGCATTTTTATGTCAATCTCGCCAATGCCAAGCAGAAATCGGTCCGTGGAAGTAATCCGATAGTTTTCCTCATCTCCCAGAAGTGGGATATCAATCCCGTAGGCAAGAAGCTCGGAGTGATCTTTTGACAGAAATCCTTTAATACTCCACGCATTAGCAGAGAATGCATCCTTGGTCCAGTGATACACCTCCCTGGCAAAACGGCCTGCTCCTACAATCAGAAGATCCTGCATTCCCATTAACTCTCTACTCGTGATTTGGTCCTAACCGACTTGTGCTTCCCATAGCAAGGGACATCTTCGGATTCTTCATACGTCAACACCCATTAGTCAAAGTACTCTGTGACCGTACGCGGTACGATAGAACATTTTCCTTTGACATGACTTCAGGCGCTTCCCAATTCGGAAATAGAGTCAGCCATACCTTGGTCTTCCGATATTCGATGAAGCAAAACCGAAACGTGTCTCTTGGAATCGATTCCCATTTTTCTTGACGTACCCTGTTTCCGAAGGGGACGAAATCCCGAGCTTAAGGAATTGATCTCTTTGCAGATTCTTTCCACGTCCTCGTCTTTTAAGGAAGGGCTGCTGGGAAGAGAGAGTCCTGTTATTCCCAGGCGGCTGGATACCGGGTAGTTATAGCCGTCTCGATAGGGCGGCATATTGGGTAAGGGCTGGAACACGGCTCGTAAGTCGATTCCACGCGTTTTGAGTTCACTGATCAGGTCGTCACGACTCATCCCGAACACTTCCTTATCCACCATTAGAGAGGTAAGCCATCGGACTCGCCGCCCGTAAGTCGATTCAGGACGAAATCGGAGACCGGGAACCCGGCCCAATTCCTCACGATACAGGCGCCCGATTTCATCCCTCCGCTTTAGGAACTTGTCCACCTGCTCCATCTGGGCAACGCCGATGGCAGCCTGCAAATTGGTCATCCTATAATTGTAGCCCACTGTCACATGCCAGTATCTCCGCTCCGGGTCCATCCCGTGGTCACGCAGCATGCGGCATTTCTTCCAGAGTGCTGAATCATCGGTGACGATCATGCCTCCTTCACCGGTTGTGACGATCTTGTTGGCGAAAAAGCTAAAGCACCCCGCGTTTCCCAAGCTCCCGACTCTGTGACCCTTGTGCTCCGCACCCATCGCTTCAGCCGCGTCCTCCACGATTTTGAGGTCGTACTTCGTGGAAATTCTCAGAATCGGCTCCATCCTTGCGGATTGACCGTACAGATGAACAGGGATAATCGCTCGCGTCCTCGGCGTAATTCGGCTTTCAACCCCCTTGGGGTCGATGCACCAAGTGTCCTCCTCAACGTCCACAAAAACCGGCCGTGCGCCGGTGTGGCAAACGGCTGCGGCTGTAGCTGCGAACGTAAATGCAGGGACGATAACCTCATCGCCTGGACCGATGCCCATCGCCGCTAGTGTCAGGTGAAGCGCCACGGTTCCGTTACTGACCGCAAGCGCATGTCGGCTGCCACAGAAAGCCGCGACCATAGATTCGAATCGTCCGATGAATTCTCCTTGAGAAGAAATCCAATTTGTTATCATACACTCAGTGACATAACGGAGTTCATTACCGGTCAAATCAGGTTGCGCAGACGGAATGTGATAGTGTCCAGGTTGATGATATGCATAGTCCACCAGCCTTCCGATCTCATCCAACAGGGGAATCACCCGATACCGGCTGGAAAAATGACGATAGATCTCTTTCGGCCGGGAGCCGTAGGGAAGGCTGAAGAAGTCTCTTTTCATGACATCTGTCACGGAATCTCCAAGAGATCCGCCACCCACCAGCCAGCGCCGAATATCGCCGTCTGTCAAGAGCCCCACCATACGGCCTTGGGCGCCCACCACAAAGATAAAGGGCTGCGCAAATCGGCTTATCTTCCTCATGGCGTTACCCAGATTCTCATTATCCGGGATGGTCGCTGCGGAAAGGGGTTCGCGGTCCTTTCCATTGGCATAACCATTTCTCTGTTCCCCGTCGGCCTCCTTCCTGCTGTTACCTGCGATAACATCGGCAAATCGCCGTTCATAACGCTTCAGGTCAAGGGGTTCATTTCTATGGACGGACTGGGCCGAACCGCCCCCCACCACTACACCGTCTTCGACATCACTCTTGACCACTGCCCCGGCACCGATGACGGCATTGCGGCCGATGCGCCAGTTTTCCGTAACCGTCGCATTGTTCTCCACACGAGAAAAATCCCGCATAGAGGCACCCTGTCCCAATGTTGTCGAAGGCCCCATAAAGCAATGTTCACCAACCACCGCATCATAATCCACCAAGGCCCCGGTACCCAAGATGGAATCTTCCCCGACACTGGCACCAGCCGCCACGTGGGCTCCCTGGCACAAATGCACCCCGCGTTTCACCACGGCCTCACTGGATACAATAGCTGAGGGATGAATCAGTGCCGGCAGATTTAGATCCCGCCTGGTCAACAAACGGAAAAAAAAGGCTCTCTCAGCATTGCTCGAAAAGGCCAGAAAAGCGTCTCCATCTGCGGCAATGTCAAGAAACTCATGCAGAGTTCCAACCACCCGCACACCGAGGATCTTGGTCCCGATATGTAGTTCCTCAGGGTCGAACAACCGCAGATCGGTATACCCGTTCTCCCGGACCAAATCCACAACAACCCGGGCCTGCCTGCCGCATCCCAGTATAAGCGCTGATCTATTCAATGTAATCCCAATCCATCAAAAGGTCCGAATCTAAATTACGTCGTGCCCGGCGCCCTTCCAACATTTTCCAATACCTCGGTGCGATACCCGTACCGGGTCGCTTGAGTGCCAGGTTTTCCTGGCTCAGGATTTCTCCACGAACCACGTCGCGTCGCGTGACAATGCTTTTGCGGGATATATCGCGCATCTCTCTCTCTTCATCAATAACCCTCTTTACGCCATCCCCCAACCCTGATTCAACTCTGCGGATATCCCGGACCATTTCCTTGAATTCCTCAGGCGTTGAAGAGGCCTTATGATCCGGGCCAGGCAGGTCACGGTCTATGGTAAAGTGTCTTTCGATCACCCTGGCACCCAAAGCTACGGCTGCGATGGCCCCAGCAGTCCCCTCAGTGTGATCGGAAAACCCCAATCGGCATCCGAATGCTGAGCGTAGGCTTCGAATCACCCTTAGATTGGCCGTCTCCAGCGCAGCCGGATAATTGGACACACAGTGAAGCAAGATGAGATGTTCCATGACGCCAGCCAGTCGATAGATGGAAACGGTCTCTTCGATTTCTCCCAACGTCCCCATGCCCACCGCAACCAAGATCGGCTTCCCAATGGAGGCGAGATGGGTATGAAGGGGCAGATCTACCAAGTCTGCCGAGGCTGTCTTGAACAATCGGACCCCCAATTCATCTAAAAAACGGGCATCCTCCACATGAGAGGGAGTTGAGAAAAACTCAATCCCACGGTCCGTGCAGTAATCAAACAGGATGTGGTGGCTCTCCTTGGAAAGTTCAAGTCTCTTGAGCATACTGTAGTGTGTCTCATTAGGATCGCTAGTTTTCAATTGATAAGCGACTTTGGGTGTGTTCCGGCTGACAAGCCGTGAGGTCTCATAGGTCTGGAATTTCACTGCATCGGCACCACTCTCTGCGGCGGCGTCAATCAGCTCTTTGGCCAATTTTACATCCCCGTTATGGTTTACGCCGATCTCGGCTACCATGTAAACATTATACTCACCGGGCATAAATTTCCCGTCGTTCATCTGTTTCACTCCTCCCAGGCGATTCCCACGCCCTACAATCGTCTCACTCTGTCCGCCAATTCGGCGAACTCTTCTTCCCTAAGAGGACCCGCTTCAATCACCACGTCACGTCCTTTGCTGAACTGCGCCAGCACTTCCCACACCCAGCTCTCTTTGTCTGGAGGCGCATGCTGGTCTGTGATACCATCATTATCGCTCACATGAAATGCCAGAATCCCTGAGTCGCATGCTTCCAGCATCTCCATGGGATCGTAATCCAATACCCGGGAAGTAACCCTGAGATGCCCCAAATCCAGTAAAACGCCCACCGGGACTTCTTTCATTAATCGAACAAACTCATGAGGAGCGACACATAGCAAGGGATGACCACCGTCTTTGTTTAGGTTGTGGGCGGGCAACACATTATTCTCCACAGCTATCCCCACGCCTAAGCGATCGGCATAGGCACAAAACTCCCGAAGAGAAGCCGTAAACCTGCCCCAGGATATTTCATAGTCTTCAGGCTCGTGTATCTTTAACTTTCTGCCCAGTTCACACGGATCGAGAACTGCCCGAAAACCTGCATGTACCGAATAATATGGGACACTAAACCTATGGCACAAATCCGCTGCCCGACGCACCATTTCCATGCTTTTGCGTCTTTCAGCGGCATCCGGCGAAGCCAGGTTCAGCACGAACGGGTGAAGAGGTGCGGGGAAATAATTGTGAAAGCGATAGCACAAATCAGATCGGCTTCTTAGCATGGCCTCTGGTTGCGGCTCATAATCAACACCTGAACCTAACTCGATTCCTCGTACACCATAGGCCTCTGCAAGGTCTAGGATACGGCTAAGTCCCCGGGTACCGAAGCAGATATTGCTCATAAAACAACGGGAGGTCACGATTACGATCCCATGGAAACGCTGTCACCCTAGATGGAAAACCGCTTGAGGAGAAACTCTGCCATATTTAGATCGAACATGGTATCGACGTCCAGGCTACGTTCTATTGGCATCACATATGGCGCAATTCGCCCGGCATATGCAGAAGTAGCATCTGAAATCGCTTGGTACCAGCTCACCTCCACGGCCCCATTCAACCGGAAAACCACAGGTAACAATTGCCGTCGCGGGTACCGATTGGTGTTGACATCTTGCATAAAGGGCGTGAGGCATCCTTCCTCAACCTTAAACATCCAATATGGATGATGCTCTGCCTTACAGACGGAACGTACCCAGTCCGTATTCTTTGAGAGAAGTATATCACAAGCGTTATCGATATCAGCGCCCGTTCGCAAAGGAGCGGTAGGCCGCAACCATACAACAATTTCCGGACGATATCCTTCTCGCTCTCTCAATTCATCTAACACATGCTGAAAAACTGGCAAGTCCGGTGTATTATCTAGGGCCAACTCAGGGGGCCGCATGAATGGAACGTCCGCTTCATAATATTTCGCGATTTCTGCGATCTCTTCATCATCGGTGGAAACGACTACCCGATTTAAACTAATTGCATCCCGCGCGGAGTCTATTGTCCATGCGATCAGAGGTCTGCCACACAATTGTCTGATGTTCTTGCGCGGCACGCCCTTAGAGCCACCACGTGCTGGTATTATTGCCAAAGTCTCTGGTCGTTCTGAACCGTTCATCTCCTGCCTCCACATTAGGCATCAGAGTTGTATTCGAGGTCTATCCTAACCTTAACCCAACATCCACCGAATCTGGTACGCTAAATCTTGTGGGCACCTTACTCACAAAAAGACAGCTCCGCCCCTTGAGTTACATATTCTTGCTGCATAACCCGCGCGGCAATAAGATTTGCAAGCTACAACTCCAGCTTGAACTACAGCAATTGCCATGCCAGATTCAGGCTTTCCGTTTTTGAATGTAAATTAAAGAACCCTGCATCTCGCTGCAGGAATCTCCCAAATGGTAGGAATTTTAAACAGTTGTTAATTGGCTCGCTAACCCCGCGGCCCCGTTTGAACCTCGGGACGGGGAATGCGCTCACTGCGCATTTTCAAATAGATGTTGATTCAATGGCGAGTTGGATCTGAAGTATGGTCAATCTTTTGACATAAACTTTGATTTAAAATGGCAGCGCTTGGAATGGGTGTCTACGACGCATTTGGGGGATGATTTGGATAAGTGGATGGATTCGACAGTGGTTCGATGTCTCTCGCAGAGTCACATAGGGCGCTGGTGTTTCTACATCAGGTATTTCTCACCGATACCTTAGAATTCGACAGGGTTACGCGAGTTTATAGTTTGCTTATCGCTTGGGTTATGCATGCAGTCAAAAATAATAACGATGTTTTTTCTGCCAAACACGTTTCACGCCGTGCGAGATGAATGTAAGCCCAATCATTGCATTGTGTCATTTCGTTTCTCAGCGTTTCATCACAAATCGTTCAAAGAACGCCTTGGTCCTTTCCCATTCTTCGTTTTCGAGGGTTTCAAAAGCCTGCTTGCCCTCATTATGCATCTGAATATTCAGATCTTTTTCGGCACCATCAAAATACACGAGGCTCTTTTTCAACTGAAGCTGCATCTCCTCGCCGATCTCAAATTTATCTTTAAGCTTTTCCAACAGAAATTCAAATGGATATCTATTCTGTTTAATCAGCGCTTTGAGATCGATAAAGTCTTTACAACTCCCCCTCTGGTTGATGGCCAGCAGTTTCATCAATGCCAGATCGATCTGGGAAGCGACATGAACGGGGATATCCTGCATGCCGGTAAGCGGGGCGACCAACGGACAGGGATAAGTGAAGAGGCTAAAACGGGTTTCGTTCAAATTCATAACAAGGGCGTTTTTTGTAACCTTGGTTTTTGCGATTCTAAAGCTGGTTCCCATGACCCCGGAAATGGTTGAGGAAAGGCTCAGGCTGTCAAATTCCTCATCTGTAAAAAAGTCCAAATCAACCGAAAGCCTGTGGCCGAAATATAAGGCAACGGCTGTACCGCCAGCCAAATATATATTGGGAGGGCAATGCCAAAAAATATCGCTCTTCAGTATGGCTCCCATATCCTTTGTGATGCATCCAAGAAACATCTTGTATCTTTCCCTGAAAATCCTAGCATCAGGGCGAAATAGTTCACGGTTTTGGGACTCACTGATCTGCTGTCGCTGATAACTTTCCTAACGGCTTCAGCCCCATAATCGTCCAAAACGGTTTCCACCTGGGATCCTGATCCAAACTCAAGAATACGCTCAATGATCACATACTGGTCTTTTTCAATATCCAATGAACCCTTGTCCCAAAAAAGGTGGCGACATCCCTCTAACATATCTGCCAACCGTTTCCGTCTATTTCTGTGAGCTGTTGTTGCAGGCATTTGATCCAATCCATTCTCTTAACGAAATATCTTAACCGTTCATGCGCCAGGGCGGACCCGGAACCTGTGAACGCTTACCCTTTTTGTTTATTCCTCCAACACATCCTGCGGCGCGAACCTTGGTCAAGTCGCTGAATATCTCACAGGTCACAGAGGGCGCTGAGGTTTCAGGCATCGTACATGCAGCGGCGTGCAACCATACTAAACGCTCAGCACGGATTCCTTGTATTGGGAAACGGATGCATCGACTGTGAGGAGAAGCATCCCTTCCGTACGGGCCTGTGCCAGGAGCAGCCGATCAAAGGGGTCTTTGTGAAGCAGCGGGAGCATTTCGATTGCAAGAACATGCTCTGCGGCAACGGCCAACTCGGAGTACCCATGCGTAATCAGCATTTTTCTCAGGCGTTGCGGATTCACCTTGAAGTCTTCGCGTCCCAGGCCCCGCTTGATTACAATCTCCCACAGGCTGGCCACGCTGAAAAACAACTTGTTCTCCGGTGTCGTTAGAAGAGTCCGGGCTGAGTCGGATAGTTTTTCCGGCTGTCCCGCAGCCCACAGCACAATATGCGTATCCAAGAGCAGTTTCACGATGATTTCCCCTCAAAGAGATGAACGATCTCTGTTGATCCGAGGTGATCAAAATCATCCGGTACCGCAATCTCACCCGTCATGAAGCCCAGTTTTTCGGTGGCCTTTGGTTCCCCATCGGACACCGGCAACACCTTGACCATCGGCTTTCCTGCCTTGGCAATGATAAACACATTCCCCTTCGCGGCCTCATCCACCAACCGCGATAGATGGGTTTTCGCCTCGTGGATATTGACGGTTTGCATAGAACACCTCCATAGGGTTGGTTCAGTGGACTTAGTCTATCTATCAAGGCTTGAACAGTCAAGGCATTTTTGCGTCGCCGCCACCATAATGGCCAATCTCTGGCAGAGGCCGCTGGGCGCTCCAGAAATTGGACAAATTCATTTTTTAACTTGCAAATTGTCCGAAAAGGCTGTACACATTTATAAACGGCCATATAAGGGGGGACCCATGACCTACATTAAAAGAGAACTGGAGGACTACCTCCGCTACATTTTCACAAAATTTCCAGTGGTAACCGTGACCGGGCCCAGACAATCCGGAAAATCCACTCTCGTACGGCATGTTTTTTCAGAAAAAAAATATGTTTCATGTGAAGATCCGGACAGTCAGCTGTTTGCGAAACAGGATCCACGAGGATTTCTCCACACCCACAAAAACGCCGTGATCGATGAAGCCCAAAAAGTTCCGGAGATTTTTTCTTATATCCAGACTTCTGTTGATGAAACGGATCAACCGGGACAGTTTGTCCTGACGGGATCCAGCGACTTTCTTTTGTTTGAAAAGATCACACAATCCCTTGCCGGCAGGACAGCCGTACTCAATCTTCTTCCGCTTTCTCTCCATGAAATCCAACAACCATCTAAAAAATATGAAGATTATCTCTTTACTGGATTTTACCCGAGAATCTATAAAATGGAGATTCCTCCAGCCGATTTTTATCCCGGATATGTCAAGACCTACATCGAGCGCGACGTGAGGGCGTTAAAAAACATCTCAGATCTTGCTCAATTCCAGCTTTTCCTAAAATTGTGTGCCGGACGGGTGGGCCAACTCTTGAATTTGTCTTCGCTGGCCAATGAATGCGGCATTTCCCATACCACCGCCAAGGCATGGATTTCGGTCTTGGAGGCCAGTTTCATCATTTTTCTCCTGAGGCCTCATCACAAAAACTTCAACAAAAGATTGGTCAAGATGCCAAAGCTCTATTTTTACGATACTGGGTTAGCCGCCTACCTCTTGGATATACAGTCCGCGAATCAGGTGCAAACCCACTACGCAAAAGGCACCCTCTTTGAAGACCTGATCATAACTGAGATCCTCAAACGAAGATTTAATCAGGGGCGTCCGGCCAACTGCTATTTTTGGAGAGACAAAACTGGGAATGAAATCGACTGCCTTATGGAAAAGGGCCAATCTCTGTTTCCCATCGAAATTAAATCCGGACGAACCGTCACCCCGGATTATTTTAAGGGAATAGACTATTTTTTGAAGATAGCGAATCAACTGGCCGCAAAGCCATGTATCGTATACGGCGGGGAATCAAACCAGGAAAGGACAAACGCGATCGTCCTTTCCTGGAATAGTCTCGACAAACTGGAAATATAGGTGTGGGGCGATGATTACAGATTCCGGTTTGCTGGTTGAAGCGTAGTGGAGATCCCGTCTATCGAGTTCGGAGCGAAGCAAGGACCCCACACCAGGTGGGATCGCTCGTTGCTGGTTAAGCCCTGAACCTATAAACCTCTCGTCAGCTATTGTATCTCAACACCGGTGGAAATGATTTCGCCCGCTAACGGATGGGAAGCGCCAAATTCATCTGTTCCTACAGTGAGTCGATAGGGCTTTAGGTCGCACGTAGCCAGGGATGATTACATTCCGACAAGCCATTTGACAAAATGTGTAGCATATTGTCTAATGATTGACTGAAAGGATATATGTGTAGACGCTTTCCATTTTTTGGGCAAAAGACCGGCCGTCACACAGTGGGGAGTCCATCATTCGGCCTCGCATGGTCCCTCTTAATAATGCCAGCTTATTCAGATCGCCAGCTAGGGCGAATGCCTTGCTGACATATTCCTCTTCTGTCTCGGCAACTAGCTCTTCCAACCCCACCCGCGTCAGAATGCTGGCCCCCACCCGGGACGAATGTCGATCTCCTTTAAGGGTCACGACAGGAACGCCCATCCACAGGGCTTCACAGGTTGTGGTCGTTCCATTATAAGGAAATGGGTCGAGCCCGATATCCACGCGGCCGTAGAGTGACAGATGATCCTGTTTCGTTTGGGCATATGGCATGATCTGGATACGGTCGGAGGCTACTCCGTACCTGGAAAACAGGTCCAGGTAGCGCCGCCTTACGCCCTTGTCCGAAAGGGGTCTGCTTTTCAGCAGCAATGAAGACCCAGCCACACCGTGGAGGATCTGCGACCATACCGCCACCACCTTTTCATTCAACTTGGGAAGATTGTTAAACGATCCAAAGGTCACCCGGCACTGATTCAAGGCCGGAAGGCTTGAAATATTTCCCGCTCCCTCTGGCGGTGCATAGCAGAGAAAGCCTTGCGGCAGCCGGATCAGTCGCTCGGTACAATATCTGTCACCATCCTCCTCGGGGTCTGCGATATTATCTGTCAGCCGGTAATCCATGACCGGCATGCCGGTTGTGGCCGGGTACCCCAGCCACGTCACTTGTATAGGGGCCGGTCTCCTGGCAAAAATGAGGAGACGATTATTGGCGGTATGTCCCGCAAGATCGACCAGAATGTCAATGCGGTCATCAACTATCCTCCGGGCCACAGCATCATCGCTCAGACCGACAATAGAACACCAGTGGTCCGCCAGTCCCTTGAGGCGGGATGTCATAGGGTCCGGCCGTTTCACACTAGCATAGCAAAACGTCTCAACCGCTTCGGAATGCATCTCCAACAGAGGGAGAACAAAATTGCTCACCGAATGCTCCCGGAAATCGGGGGAGACATATCCCACCCTGATCCTCCTGGAGGGATCCGGGTCATTATGATGTACAAACTTGTCCGCATAACCGGTCCCATGCTGTCGCCACCACGCCTGAGATTCTGAAAAAATATCGGATGCAGAAAGAGCTGGATCATAATGCATGGCAAAAAGGAGGCCGCTATGGCACCCGTCATCTGCCGGGTTTAAAGACAGAGCCAGCCTGTAACAGTCGATTGCATGACAAATCAGGCCCTGCTTTTCAAATGAAAGGCCCATATTTTTCAGGGCATCAGGATAGTCGTATCTGACCTTCAAAGCCTGATGATAACATTTGACAGCCTTTTGCAGCTCGCCCTGGGCGTAAAAGGCATTTCCCATATTGTTATATGCCTCGGCATACTTGGGATCCAGGCCAACCGCCTTGCGATAAAAAACCAGGGCCTCCTGAAATCTTCCCTGATCGCTCAATGCATTCCCAAGGTTAAAATGCGGCCCTGGACAGGTTGTATCCAAATCGACGGTCTTCTTGTAGCAGACAACGGCCTCCTCGAATCTCATCTGTTCACGATAACGGTTCCCCAAATCCGTCCATAGCATAATGGACCCTGGATTTTGACTGACGGCCCTTTGGAGACATTCAATTGCTTCATTCACTTGGCCGCGCGATTTAAGTGCGTTGCAGAGGTTTCGGTAGGCCTCGACCAGAGACGGATTCAGCTCAACGGCCTTTTGATAACTCCGAATGGCCTCTTCCACCTGGCCGATCTTCTGGTATAAGAGACCGATGTTCGCATGGGCCTGGGCACATGCCGGATCCAAACTTAACGCTCTTCTATAGGAGGCAAAGGCATCCGTCGTCCTTCCCTGACCTTGAAAAACATCTCCCAAACTGCTGTGACACACTGCAGATTGAGGTGAAATGCGAATCGCCTCCGATATCAGTCTTTCAGCCTCTTCGTCTTTTCCCATCTGTCTGGCCATCACGCCTAACAGATGGAGGGCACCCGAATTGGATGGGTCAACGCTCAGGATGGCGCGATAAATCCCCCCTGCCCCTTCCAAATCGCCTGAATTGTGCAGCGTGACGGCTTTCCTGATTTCTTTATTGGCGTCTATTGGAAGCTCCATTGAGCACGACTCCATTTAAGGTATAGCTCTGAGTTCAACCTTGAAACCAAGTATCTCAGGCCAGTTACCGCGTCACATTTTTGACAGCTCAAAACAGGGGATATCAAGATGTCCCTCTCATATCCGTTCTTGCACACCATGCACGCCACATCTTTCTGTAACAATCTTCAATTTCCCTGGCAATCCCCTTTGCATCGCATATCGGGGATGCTGCGACCCGCTCCCTGAGCGTTTTTCTCAATCCGTCCAGCCGGTCAAGATCACTGCCAAGCCTTACCGCCTTTTCAACGTACGCATCTCCATTCTCCGCCACCAGATCGGCAAGCCCCACGTTGCACAGAATGGATGTTCCAAACCGCTGTCGCGCATGCCTTCCGGAAAGCGATACCATCGGCAACCCCATCCACAAAGGGATCAACGAAGATGTGTGCCCACTCACCGGAAGGCTGTCCAGAAGGATGTCCACACGGCTGTAGACCTCCATATTCCGACCCCACCCTTCTGGCACATCCTCAATCTCCACCCGTTCGCTGAACGCCTGAAATGACTCGGCCCAGAGCCCTCGGGTATCCGAATCTGAAAAGGCCGGGTGCTTCAACAGAAGGCGGGAACCTGGAAGCCTTGAAAGGATACGACACCAGACGCTGACGGCCATGGGACTGATCCTGTCCGGTGAAGAAAAGGATCCAAATACCACCTTTCCATTTCGTGCGGCCGGAAGAGAAGATACCTCCGGCCAGGTGGACAGAGGTCGGAAAGGGGCTACATGGTGCGACAATCTGACAACCTGTTCAGAAAAATGCGATTCAAACCCTTCGGGCGTTAGGCAGGGATCTGTCAATACATAATCAAATGCCTTCAATCCAGTAGCCCCACCATGACCGAACAGGGTGGAAACCTGTATCGGGGCCGGCTTCAAGGTCAACAATTTGAGCCGGTTGTTGCTCGAATACCCGCCATAGTCAACAAGGATGTCAATCCGGTCCTCACGGATAATGGCATCCAGATCCGTGTCTGAAATGCCAACAGTCACCTTCCAGCTGTCCGCGCATTCTCGAAATGACTCAGTAACGGCATCGGGCCGGGGCACCTCGGCGTAGCAAAAAAGTTCTACTTCAGTCTTGTCATGCGCAGCCAGAAGGGGTAACAGGATGAAAGAAATGGCGTGTGCACTGAAATCCGGGGATATGTATCCCACCCGCAGCCTTCTTTCAGGATCAAGGATATTCTCATGCAGAGGCGGAAGTTCGCGTGAGCCATGCCGCCTATCCCATTCCCGGCATTCAGCAAGAAGGCTTTCTCCATTAATTTCCGGGTCATATTGAAGTGTAAAAACGAAGCTGCAATGGGCATCTGCATTTGTTGAATTTATCTCCATTGCCTTCCGGTGGCATGAGAGAGACTCTTTAACCCGTCCCTGTTTCCGAAAGGTACTCCCCATATTGCTGTAGGATTCTGCGTATTGAGGATCTACTTCAACAGCCTTTCGGAAATCATGGATAGCCGCCCCAAACATCCCTTTTTCACTTAAGGCCACGCCCCTGTTATTGTAGGCAGCCGCATAATGTGGTTCGATCTCGATAGCCCTGTCAAAAGCGGCAATGGCATCCTCTGCCCTTCCCAGCGCCCGCAGCACATTTCCTGCGTTGTTATGCGCCCTTGCACTTAAAGGCTCGATCTGGATAGCCTTGTTGAAACAATTGAGTGCATATTCCAGACGGTTCATCCGACAGTGGAGGATGCCCATGCTGTTCCATGCCTTGTCATAATCCGGTCTCACACCAACCGCCTTTTCATAGCAATTGATGGCTTCCCCTATCCGACCGAGACTTTGAAGGACATCGCCCAGATTAAACCACGATTCCACATGGTCCGGCATCATGGAAACGGCTTTCTTGTAATAGGAAACAGATTCCTCCAGCCTTCCGAGTTCCCTTGTGATAACCCCCATATTGTAAGGATGAAATCCGCTATCAGGGGAAACACGGATCGCCCTTTCATAAAGCGCCAGCGCGCTGTCAAGCATACCCTCCTCATAGGCAATACCGGCCAAAAGGGAGAGGCTTCCACTGTGTTCAGGATAGCTTTCGAGCACGCCTAAACAGATTTCCCTGGCCTCCTGAAGACGCCCTGTGTGAAAAAGATGATCGGCCTTCTTTATCCTTTCCGAATGGACATGATCCATTGTCGATTCCATAGTTCCTGCCGCAACATAGGTGCCAAAACCTCCGCGAAAAAGTCCGGCATCTATTTGCTTATCAAGTGAAGAAACCATAACCAAGATCACGGATTGTTCGGATCATCGGTCGCTTGTCTTTCATAATGCCAGATCATAATGACAGCAAGCCGCATGCCAAATCAGGCGTCATTATTCAAAAGCTCTCAAAAATCCCTTGCCGGCATAAAACATCCGTAACCGTTCACGGGTTCAAGGGTTCAGGGTTTTAGGGTTGTATCTCGCTTCCTTCCATCCCTGTTTGAAGATCGATATGCCATCAGCGAGCCTGTGTTCGTCACTTCCAGCCACGGGATTGGCCTTCGAACAGGCGCTTATTGCCGAATAAATCCTGTGCCAGGTTCGAATCAGGGCGCTCTTGTTGCTTTTGCCCTCAACCTGGAACCCTAAACCCGAAACCTGTGAACGCTTATAAACATCCTCGCATAAATGGCATGATTTGTGCTGGTACTCTCATCAGATATTCGGGTCGCTCCTAATCGACACGTAGATCGGCCGGCACGAAAAATCAAAAGCCAACGGCTATGGGTCGCAGGTCATGGGTAAGGGATCAGGAAACACCTCATCCCGGCATCCAATGTCCAGAGAGCGGCGCCAAGTTTTTATATGATACAGGCGACGTCATGCTTTCCGGCAGGCACGACAGTCTCAGATTTTAAAACCGGCCACTCAATTTCAGCCCACTATGATAGACGCTTTGTCGATGACCAGTGCTGTTATACACGCACCTACCGAGGCTCAATGAAAATCCTATATCTCTTGAGCCGATATGTCTCCCACCTAAAGGCGGGAACTGAGTATATCAAAGCCCTCAGATCCCTTGGGGTGGAGATGGCCAACAATCTGGAGTCGGCCGACCTGGTGATCCTTCATGATGAACCGCCGTCATATCCCCTATATTTTCAAAAATTTCCTACTTTAAAACAGAAATATACCATTGGGGTCGCCTTATGGGAGACCGATATGCTGCCGGATATCTATGTCCAGGCCCTGCATCTGGTCAATGAAATATGGACCTGTTCCGAATTCACCTACAAGGTCTTCACAGAATATTTCAGCAATGTGTACAAGGTCCCTTATGTGGTGCCCAGCCATGATGTCAAACATGATAATATCGAGGAGATGAAATGTCTCCTCGCATATGACCCGTCAGCCTATTACTTTTACACGATCGCCGATTCGATTAATCCCAGGAAGAACCTTCTTGCCACTGTTGAATCGTTTCTAAAGGTACAGTCAATGACTCACCGAAAGGTGTTTCTTGTGGTAAAGCAATACCGGAAGGCCCTTCCCTATCTCTCCTCCCTGCCCAATGTGATTACCATTGATCAGGATCTGGAGGAAGACAGCATCCATGCCCTGCATGCGGTCTGTGATTGTTATGTCTCTTCCCACTGCGCAGAGGCGTGGGGGCTTAGTATCTCCGATGCCATGTCATTTGGAAATCTGGTCGTTGCAACCGGATATTCGGGCAATATGGAATACATGAAAGAGAACAATTCATTTCCCGTGAGATATGTATTGAGACATATCAAAGAAGAAGACCTGAGGTTTCAACCTGCGCTGCTTAACTCCCGGATGAGTTGGGCATATATTGACACCAGTGACCTCATTATTAAAATGATGCGGTGTCTCGGACCATCCGATCATCGTGAAAAGCGGAAAAATGCCCGTAAGATCGCCGATCATTACAGCCATATGAATATCGCCAACGCAATTGTGAAAAGGGTTAGCCCTCTCTTTTAAGGGTCTACCCGTAATGGAAAGCCACAAGTTCCCCACTGAATGAGAGACCGGAAATGAAAGATGATGGATATTATTCTATGGCAAGACCGGAGCTTCTTCCGCTCATCCCGAAGACAGCCATGAGGATCCTTGATGTGGGATGTGGCGAGGGGATGCTTGGTGAAGCACTTCTCCATAGAGGGGCAGAACTGGTTGTAGGCGTTGAAAAAGAGTCTGGTGCCGCTCAAAGGGCCCGAGGCAGGTTGACCCAGGTCATAGAGGAAGATATAGAGGCGCTATCCCCCTCTTTGGATCTCGGATATTTTGATGCAATTATCTGTGCGGATGTGCTTGAACATCTCATTGATCCCTGGGGCATACTCAAGGTTCTGGCTCGATATCTTTCCCATAATGGATGTCTTATCGCCAGCATCCCCAACACCAGGTATCTGGCACTAATCGATCATCTCGTAAACGGTCACTGGACATATCAATCCTCTGGACTTATGGACAAAACCCATTTGCGCTTTTTCACCTTGTCCGAAATAAAAAAGATGTTTTCAAGCGCAGGGCTTTCAATCGCATCACTCCACGGCAACATTGGACCTCTCTATTCCAGGTTCAAAGACCAACCCAATAAACAGGAGATTTGTTTCGGCCGCCTGCACATCAAAGGGCTACGCCTTGACGAATTTAACGAATTCTTTGTCTTCCAGTACCTGGTTCAGGCGAGGCTGTCATAGCCAGTCATCCGGAGTCTTCCACTCTGTGTCAGGCGACGTCATCTTCCAAACTCGAATTTTGGCCTGTGCGGATACCAGGAATAGGCCCTCTGAATTGCCCGTTCCCATTTCTCTAAAAACGGTCCGAT
>Ga0209270_1002363_pt1 | contig 20401 bp, 19 predicted proteins | sample MTBAKSrepl1MetaG_FD_187456 | JGI IMG/M metagenome (GOLD analysis project Ga0209270, IMG submission 187456) | Enrichment culture microbial communities from Arthur Kill intertidal strait, New Jersey, USA, that are MTBE-degrading - MTBE-AKS1... | ecosystem: Environmental > Aquatic > Marine >...
TTGGGACCTTCTATTTCGGGGGCCTCTGGTGGACGGTCCGCCGTCTCCCCACAGAAGCACATCCGGCCCGTCTCACCCTGTTGAGCCTTGTGGTGCGCACCGCTCTCTCCATGGGGGCCTTCTACGTGGTCATGGGAGGACAGTGGGAGCGGTTGTTGGCCGCGCTTTTGGGCGCCATGACCATCCGATTCGTGATGGTGCGACGACTCAAACCGGAGTAGGGATGGGTACTGTGGGTATTGGGTACTGGGTGTGTGAAGGAAGGGCACATCGCACATCGCACGCAAAGAGGAAACAGCTATGGACTTAATGACCATAAAGGATATCAGCCCGGATCAGGTGATTTTCTGGCAATGGGGGTCGATTTCCCTGAATGCCACCATTGTATTCACCTGGATGGTCATGGGCCTCGTGACCATCGTCTCCTGGCTCATCACCCGTCACTTGTCCACGGATGTGCATATGTCGCGGTGGCAGAATCTGTTGGAGGTGATCGTGGACGGGATGCGAAATGAGATCCGGGAGATCAGCCAGCAGGATCCAGGTTCATACCTCTATTTTGTGGGGACGCTCTTTTTGTTTATCCTGATTTCCAACATCCTCTCCATTATCCCGGGCTACGTGGCGCCCACGGCGTCTCTCTCCACCACTGCCGCACTGGCCGTCTGCGTGTTTGCAGCGGTGCCCGTCTACGGCGTCATCCGCCGGGGCTTAGGGGGCTACCTGCGGCAATATATTGAACCCACCGTACTGATGCTTCCCTTTAACGTCATCGGCGAGTTGTCCCGCACCCTGGCCCTCGCGGTCCGGCTGTTCGGAAACATGATGAGCGGCGCCAAGATCGTGGCCATCCTTCTGGCCATCACGCCGCTCATCTTTCCCATTGTCATGCATGCCCTGGGCCTGCTGACCGGGGTGATCCAGGCCTATATATTCGCCGTACTGGCCATGGTCTATATCGCGTCCGCCACACGGGTTCAGGAGCAGCACAAAAGGAAACAGGAAGACAGGAAAGGAGAAGAATCATAATGGACAGCGTTTCGCTCATCGGGATGGCATCCGTGTTTACCGCCGGGATTACCATCGGTATCGGCTCCATCGGCCCGGCCCTTGGGGAGGGCCGGTCAGTGGCCCAGGCATTGAGTTCCATGGCGCAGCAGCCGGATGAGGCCAACAGGATCACCCGCACCCTGTTTGTGGGTCTGGCCATGATCGAATCCACGGCCATTTATGCCTTTGTGGTCTCCATGATCCTGCTGTTTGCCAATCCCTTCTGGGACCATGTGATCTCCAAATCAGGAGGATAAGCCGTGCTCATTGACTGGTTCACCGTCGTCGCCCAGATCATCAATTTTCTGATTCTGGTAGCCTTGCTCAAGCATTTCCTCTACGACCGGATCATCCAGGCCATGGACGCGCGCGAGGAAAGGGTGCGCTCCCGGCTGGAATCGGCTGAGAAAAGGGAGAAGGAGAGCGAAAAGGAGGTCAGAAGATATCGCCGGAGGCATCAGGAAATTGAAGAAGAGCGCCAGGAGATAATTGATAAGGCCAGAGAGGAGGCGGACCATCAGCTGAAAGAACTGACCCAACAGGCCCGCCAGGATGTGGAAACCATGCGATCCAGCTGGCAGGAGGCTATTGGACGGGAGAAGGAAGCCTTCCTTCGGGAACTAAGGCAACTGGCCAAAGACCAGGTCTATGCCCTGTCCCGCCAGGTGCTGAGGGATCTGGCGGATGTGAGTCTGGAGGAGCGGTTGATCCACGTTTTCCTCGATAAAATCGAAAAGGTCGGGGGAGAAGAAAAAAGCAGGATGGCTCAGGCCATCCAAGCGGACGGCAACCGGGTAATGGTGCGAAGCGGGTTTGACATCTCCGGGACGGAGCGTCAGAAGATTACCAGGGCCCTGCACGAGATTATCTTGAAGGATGCGGATATCAAGTATGAGACCGACCCGGAGGTCATCGCCGGGATTGAGCTTAGAAGCGGGGGGCAGAAAATCGCCTGGAGCTTCGACAACTATTTAAAAGACCTGGAGGAAAAGACCCGGGCGGCACTGGAGAGAACCTCCAACATGGAACCGACAAGTACGGGGCAAAAAGCTGAAAGCCCGGAGCGTGAAGAATAAGGAAGTTATCGGGTATTGGTAATCAGGCAGTGATGGCACAACGGGATAAACCCAACGAACCCGAGCAACCAGCAAGGCGAGGAACATGTGACGGCAGAGGCGGATGAATTGAAAAGGACCCTCCATAGGACATTCGATGTCATGGGGGAGGCCCTGAAATCCCACCAGACGCGGTTGGATATCCAGGATGTGGGGACCATCCGGTTTGTGGGGCCGGGCGTGGTCCGGGTAGGGGGATTGCGGGGCGTGCGGTCCCGGGAACTGCTCCGTTTCCCAGGCGAGCGCCTGGGGATGGCCTTTGATGTGGCGCCCGATATAACGGGGGTGGTCCTGTTGGACGACAGCCGTGACCTGGAGGCCGGGGATGAGGTGCGGCGTACCAACAGGGTGCTGGACATTGCTGTGGGTGACGATCTCCTGGGCCGGGTTATCGATGCCCAGGGCCGGCCCCTTGACAACCTCGTGCCCATAAAAAGCATAAGACGTCTGCCGGTGGAACGCCCCGCACATCCCATCATGGACCGTCTTCCGGTGACCGTGCCTCTGCAGACCGGGCTCAAGGTAGTGGATGCCCTCATCCCCATCGGCCGGGGGCAGCGTGAGTTGATCGTCGGGGACCGTCAAACCGGGAAGACCGCCATTGCCGTGGATGCCATTATCAACCAGAAGGATGGGGATGTCATCTGTATCTACTGCGCTGTCGGCAAAAGGGCCTCGGCTGCGGCAAAGGTGATCGCCGATCTGCATCAGGCCGGGGCCATGGCCTACAGTATGGTGATGGTGGCCACCGAAGAAGATCCGCCGGGTCTTCAGTTCGTCACCCCCTATGCGGCCATGACGGTGGGCGAATTTTTCATGGAACAGGGAAAGGATGTGCTGGTGGTCCTGGATGACCTCACCCGGCACGCACGGGCCTACCGGGAGATGTCCCTGTTGCTGCGGCGACCGCCTGGAAGAGAGGCCTTTCCAGGGGATATCTTCTATATCCATTCGCGGCTCCTGGAGCGTTCCACCCACCTTTGCGAAGAACTGGGCGGCGGATCGCTGTCGGCCCTCCCCATCGTGGAGACCGAGGCCCAGAACATCTCGGCCTATATCCCCACCAATCTCATCTCCATTACCGACGGCCAGATATACCTCTCGCCCGACCTGTTTCAGAAAGGGATCCTCCCTGCCGTGGATGTGGGCAAGTCCGTATCACGTGTGGGCGGCAAGACCCAGCTCAAGGCCTACCGGTCCGTAGCCGGCGATCTCCGCCTGTCCTACTCCCAGTTTGAGGAACTGGAGGCCTTCGCCCGGTTCGGGACCCAGTTGGACGAGGATACCCGCAAGACCCTGGAGAGGGGCCGACGGGTGCGCGAGGTCCTCAAGCAGCCGCAATACGCCCCCATGCGCGTGGCCGAACAGATCGCCGTCCTGGTAGCCGTGAACGAAGGCGTGCTGGATCCGCTGCCCCCCAGTGAAATGGCCCGGGCACAACAGCGGATACGCGAGGCAGTGACCGAGCAAGAGGGTGAACTGTGTCGCCGGATCGAACAGGGCGAGGAGATCGGCCAGGATCAGATCCAGGACCTGGCAAGGGTGGCGAGAAATGCGGTTTAGACTCTTTATTTGTAACTTCCCTGCATGGTGCGAAGAAGTTTGCCCGTGGGCGTCTCTGCCCAAGGGCTGCAAAAACCGAATACAGCTCGTGGGAACGGCAGCAGGGCTTTAAAATACAGTCTGTTTAAGCCCCAAGGACGCCCTTTCACCTGCCCGCCATGCGAGTGAGGCGAGTCAGGCGGGTCGATAGGGATTCCTTGCTGCCTTCAATAAACAGTATCCCGAGCCCGGGGGCGGTCGCCGAGCGATACGGCCGCATTTTATTGCAGCCCTTGGGCAGAGACCCCCACGGGCGGGCAGAACGCTGTTTGGTTGCGGCCGTCAGGCCGCCTTGGGCTGGATGCTGGTTACCGGCGGTTGGAGCGAAGCGAGATGGCCGATTTTTCCTGTCAACTTTAGCTCACTTTAGTCACTTTCTTTATGGAAACCCTGGAAGAACTGAAGCAGCGGATCGACAGCACCAAGGATCTACAGTCCGTGGTGAAGACCATGAAGGCCCTGGCCGCGGTCAGGATCCATCAGTACGAACGGGCCGTGGAATCCTTGGGGGATTACAACCGGACCGTGGAGATGGCCCTCCGCGCTGTGCTGCGCGATCGACCCCAGATGACCGTAGGGGCCCGACCTGGCCCAAAAAATCAGCTGGGCGCCGTGATATTCGGGTCCGACCAGGGGATGTGCGGCCAGCTCAACGATCAGGTGGTGGCCCATGCCCTCGAGGAGATGGGCTGGTTTTCCCAGGTGGGGCAAGAGGATCGGATGATTATCGTTTTGGGCGAACGCGCCAAGGGAAGGCTGGAGGATGCGGGCCAGCGAGTGGATGTGGGGTTGTCGACCCCGGGCTCAGTAACCGGCATCACGCCGCTGGTCCAAGACATCCTGATGACCATCGAGACATGGCACCGGGAACGGGGACTGGATCAGGTCTTTTTGTATTACACCAAGCACCTCTCCGGGTCGTCCTACCAACCTGTAACGCTCCACCTCCTCCCGGTGGACAACACGTGGCTTGCCAATATCAGGAAGGAGAAATGGCCCAACCGGTGCCTCCCCATGTTTACCATGGCCTGGGACCCCCTGTTTTCGGCGTTGATTCAACAGTATCTCTTCGTGTCCCTTTTCCGTGCCTTTGCGGAATCCCTGGCCAGCGAGAACGCCAGCCGTCTGGCCTCCATGCAGGGGGCCGAACGCAATATTAAGGAGCAGATGGGAATGCTCAACATGCAGTACCACCAGCAGCGGCAGATGTCCATTACCGAGGAATTGCTGGACATCGTGTCGGGATTTGAGGCCTTGGAGGCCGAGGAGTAAAAGATAGCGGTTATTGGCCGACCCCGGTTGACATTTCGCGTATCTGATCACGGGAGGGGAGCCCTTTGGGGGAAAGGCCTGTCTCCTGCTGAACGCGGCGAATAGCTTTGCCGTTTGAATGGTTGCGGCTGACCAACTTGACCAGCTCATTCAGGTACTCCTCCATGCTCTCGGCCTGTGCGTTCATCTCCTCTGCGGCGCTGGCCGATTCTTCTGCGCTCGCCGCGTTCTGCTGGGTTACCTCGTCCATGTCGGTCATCGCCTGGCTCACCCTGTCTATGCCGTCGGCCTGTTCTCTGGATGCCTCTGCGATCTGGTCCACCAGTGCGCTGACCTTGGAGGAGATCTCCATGTTGGCCTTGAATGACTCCTGCGTGGCCTCGGTGAATTGGTTTCCCTTTTCCACGGATCGAATGGTGTTGCCAATGAGGTCGGCCGTGTTTTTGGCCGCCTCAGCGGCCCGCAGGGCCAGATTCCTTACCTCATCGGCCACCACGGCAAAGCCTGCCCCGGCCTCGCCGGCCCGGGCCGCCTCCACGGCCGCGTTCAGGGCCAGCAGGTTGGTCTGAAAGGCGATTTCATCGATGGTCTTTACGATCTTATCGGTCTCCTGGCTCGACTCGGAAATGTCCTTGATGGCCACGCTCATGTCCCTCATATTGCGGTCAACCTGATCCACAATTCCCTCCACCTCTTTCATCATCTCCTTGGCCTTGTCGGCGTGCTCTGCGTTCTGCTTCACCATGGAGGACACTTCTTCCAGGGCGGCCGAGGTCTCCTCAATGGAGGCGGCCTGTCGGGAGGCCCCTTCTGCCAGGTCCTGGCTCGCCCTGGCCACATGTTCCGAGGAGGAGGTCACCTGCTCGGTCCCCTCCAAGACCCCGCCTATGACTTTGTTGATCTTGCCGACTATTTTTCTTATGGAAACTGCCGCATAGAGGATTCCCACGATCAGGGCTGCAAGGATGGCGGCTATGATGATCCGGTTTGAAAGATCAGCCTGGGCCTGCAGCCGCTCTTCTGCCTGGACGCCCAAGTGATTGCAGGTACTGAGGAGGTCCTGCTGTGCCTGATTCATGTCTTCCCGCAGTTCATCCTGGATTGTCACCTCTTTGTGATACCCATTTAAGGCCTCCATAAAAGCTGTGGACGCCTTCTTCATGCCCGCTGCCTTGACGCTCAAACTGTCGCTGTTGCTGACCCTTTCCTTCCAGTTGGACAAGGTCTTTTCAAATTTCGCAAGGCCTCTCTGCAAATCCTGCCAGTTGGCCCCGGAGGGTCTGTGAAAATAGGATGTTGCGTAATTGATGAGTATGCCGGCTGCGAGCTGCATCTCTTCGATCCAGATCTCTCCTCCTTCGATGTTTTTCATAAGGGTTTGATGCAGCGCCTCGCTCTTTTTTGCCAGTACGGCCTTGGTTTTGTTTGCTGAAATATAATTCTCAAAATCGGACCTATATCTGTCAATGGCGTTTTTGGCTGAAGAAAGCCCTTCTTTTTCCCCGGTGCTCATCCCCGATGCAGACTGCAAACGGTTCAGCTCCTCTTTAGCCTGGTCCAGAAGTCCAAACGCCGCATCCGTGGCCGCTTCCTGGCCCTCCAGATCGCCCCTCAGTTCCGAGACCATATACCTGCTGGATGCATCCTTAAAAGAGGCCACTAATCCCTGAAGCGAATTGACCTGTCTGTAGAAGCTCATGACCTGGGACACGCGGCTCAGACCGTAATATCCACCTGCGCCCACTACAAGCATCAACACAAGCATCAAGCCAATTCCAGACGCGATTCTCTTCCCCAGAGTCATCTCACGAAACATAGGCATTTGCTCCTTTATCTTGTTTGGTCTTTCAACATCCCCCGTGCTTTCTGCAAGAAGGGGGCCAACCCGTCTTGTCTTGCTTGCCCGGGTTCGAGACGTTCTAAATGGGACGAAGAAGCTGGAAAATGGCAGTGGATGCTGGATTCCCATCCATTTCCTGTCGGTCGTTGCCAAATTCCTGACGGTGTTGTCGTTGCGATTGAGACACCTAGGCGGTGTCGTCATTTGATCATTCGAGCTCACTGCAATTCTCACCACAGGATACGCCGGGCCCCTGTTTGACGCTGTTTTATGTGAAAGTGCCATTGTCATCGTCTATGTTGCATGGCCGCCCGTGTTGGATCACGGTTGAATTCCCTTGCATTCAGCCTTATGATATTACGAATCCATTGAATCATTCTGTATTTTCGCTGAGGGCCGGATTCGCCCTTATGCTTCAAAAGGTATCGTTACGCCATATGTGACATGGCAAAGGGGCGAGATGAAGATGAACTGTCTCAAATGGCTTACATTCGCCTGCACGGCCTGGCTGGTCCTGTGCGGATGCAGCAGGATGGAAAGCGAGCGCCAGAATGTGCCAAAGGTCCCCGAATCGTTTCAGTTTATGGATATCGGCGCCAATACGGTCATCGATTCCAGAGTGCGCGATCGCCTCAGGGACGCCCTGGGGCCTGATGCGGTGGACCCCCGCAGCACCATCGATCTGGAATTAAAGTACGAGGGGTTTCTCAAGGCCTACTATCCGGATCTGGCAAGGCTGAATCAGCGACTCAACATCAACGATGTGGTGCGAAAGGAATATCCGGCCACCAGGCTGACCTTCCGAAATACCCGGCAGAGAGAGAGTATTTTCGATTATGTGGAAGTGATTTATGATGATGAATCCGGATGCCCGCTCCTCATCAAGATGATCGCCAAAAGAGAAGTCCCGGGACTTATCGATCCCCTGGAAGAAAAATATGGTGAGCCGGACAAGATATCCATTTCGCAGGGAAAGAGCTGGTCCCTGAGCTGGCGCAAAAACGGGGATGTCTTTGTCATCGCCCGCATTATCGGACGTTATGACCTCCCGGAGCACCACATGATGATCCTCTACGTCAACCGGTTGGAGCAGATGCTGAGCCGCCTGGGAGGCGATGGGGCAAGAGAAGAGAGGCCTGCTGGCGAGGCATTCCTGTAACGTAGTGAAAATGGACGTTCCCCCTGCGACCGGTCCTATGAAAACATCGCCTGTGGTCTACTGCTTTAAACGGCCGGAAGAGATTTCCCCGGAAACCCTCGACCAGATCCGCAATGTCATCCAGGAGGGGAGCGGCGTGGGCACATCCTGGGTGACGGAAAATCTTAAAAAGGCCTTTCTCATTGGCTATGCCGAGCATGAGGGAAAGGTGGTGGGGACCTCCACCCACAAATACCCCAAAAAGGCCTATCGGGAAAAGATAGAGGCGGCCACCGGCCTTGATCTGGAGGGATATTTGGAGCGGGGATACACGGCCGTGAGGAGCGAATACCGCGGTTCAGGGATCGGGGGGCGGCTCATCAGGGGCCTGATTGAACGGTCAGGAGGGCGAAGGGTCTATGTGACCATCCGCCTGGACAACATACCTCCTTTGAAAATGACCTGCAGGGAAAAGATGGCCCTGGCCGGGAGATTTGTGAATGAAAGGACAGGTCACGAGATAGGGGTCTTCGTCAATCAATTGCCGCCCAGAAAGTCTCCGGCGTGAGAGCGGCGTTCTGAGAAGCGTAGAGGTAAGGAGGAATGGCTGAAACTTCGGAGATTGTCAGGCGAATGAAGGTTCTCGAAAGCGCTGTCGAGAATACCAACGAGGCGTTTGTGACCATCGACAGCGGACACCGCGTTGTCTTTTTCAATAAGGCGGCAGAAAGGATCTTCGGGTATAATCGCCACGAGGTAATGGGTCGCGATCTCAACCGAATCATGGCCCCCACGTGCAGCCGCAATCACCGGGAGGCAGTGGCCAGATACGTCCGTACCAGGACGCCCCAGCGCATAGGGCACGATACAGAGATCCTGGCCACGCGCAGAAACGGAGACACCTTTCCCGCCAGCATCTCCTTTTCAGTCTCCGAGGTGGATGAAGAGGTCTATTTCACCGGCATTGTGCGGGATCTGACCGAGGTCAAGGCCCTTCAGGACCGGATCATTCACTCGGAACGACTCGCGGCCCTGGGTCAGTTTGTGGCCGAGATCACCCATGAGATCAAGAATCCCCTCATGATGATCGGCGGGTTCGCCCGGCAACTGGGTCGTGAGATCCAGGACAACAAGGCCCGCTCCAAATTGGACATCATTGTGGCGGAGGCGGCCCGGCTGGAAAGCCTCCTGAACGAATCGAGGGACCTGTATGCGCCCAGAGGCCTTGATATGGAAGAACTGGACGTAAACGCCCTGGTACAGGAGGTCTATGAACTTATACGGGACGATTGCAGCACGCGGCATATTGAGACGACATTTCACCCGGCCCCCGGCGAGATGCGGGTTACAGGGGACCGTTCCAGGCTCAAACAGGTCCTTTTGAACCTGACCAAGAACGGGATGGAGGCAATGGAGAAAGGGGGGCATCTCTCCCTTGAGACGCACCGCAATGGGGAGCGGGTGGAGATTGCCGTGGCCGACGATGGGTGCGGCATACCCGAAGACCATCGAGACAAGATCTTTTCCCCCTTCTTCACCAGCAAGCAAAAGGGGACCGGTCTGGGCCTGAGCGTATCCAAAGGGATTGTGGAGCAGCATCCCCGCTGCACACTGGATTTTGAAAGCCGTGAAGGGAGGGGGACGGTTTTCACTCTGAGCATGCCCCTCAATGACCCAGTCAATGGTTTGAAAGGAGAAGATAAATGAGCGAAGAAGAGAGCCGGAAAAAGACCCAGGAGACGGCCAAGAAGCTTTTTGGGAAGGGGATCAAGATGGATCCCCCCTACCTGATGTGGAAGGAATTTGACAGGGATCTGGCCAATGATTTTTCCAAATTCATCACCGGGAACCTCTATTCCCGTACGGTCCTTACCCTTCCCGAGCGGCAGATGGCGGCCTGCGCCATGCTGGCGGCCATACGGGCTGGGGACGAGCTGCGACTTCACGTAAATGCGGCCCTCAATGTGGGCTGCGACCCAAGGAAGCTGGCAGAGGTCTTTTTCCAGGTCGCCACCTATGCAGGCATGCCTGCGGTGAACGAGGCCCTTGCCGTTTACCGGGACGTGCTCAAGGAGAGGGGAGAGTGGCCCCTGTCGCCCCCGACATCCCCCCGTTCGTAAGCTTCATCGTCCACAGATTGAATGCCGCCGGCTGCAAGGCCTACGTGGTGGGCGGGGCTGTGCGCGACGCCCTCCTGGATCGGTCCATCCTGGATTGGGATGTGGCCACGGCTGCACCCGCAGAACAGATCAAGACCATATTTCATGATCAGCGGCAGTTCAGCCTCAGGCACGATACCGTCACCCTGGTCCATTCAGGGGCCCATTTCGAGGTCACGCCCTTCAGGGGCGAGGCCAACGATCTGGTGAGCGACCTGTCGCGACGGGATTTCACCATCAACGCCATGGCCCTTGATGCAGAACGGTCTCAGGTCATCGATCCTTTTTGCGGAATAAAGGACCTGAGGCGGCGGATCCTTCGTGCGGTTGGAAGCCCGCAGGAACGGTTTCAAGAAGACCCCCTGCGCCTTTTAAGGTGCATACGGCTTTCCGCAGATCTGCGTTTTTGGATCGAAAAAGAAACCCTTGCAGGCCTTTCCAGGACCGCCCCGCTGCTTTCATCCGTCGCTGCGGAGCGGGTCAGGGATGAACTCTTGAAGATCCTCATGACCCACAGGCCTTCCCCGTGTTTTTATCTCATGGTCAGGACAGGCATCCTGAAATCGTTTCTCCCCGAACTCCTGGAGGGATATCTCAAACGACAGAATCATTACCACCGCTACACCATTTTCAGGCACATCGTGGAAACCGTGGATCGTGTGAGGAGAGACCCTCTCCTGCGGGTGACGGCCCTTCTCCATGATATTGGCAAGCCCCGCACCCGGATCAAGAAGGAGGGGATATGGCGTTTTTACGGCCATGAAAAAGAGAGCGCCCGGATGGCCGAAAAGATCCTCAAAAGGCTCAGGTTCAGCAGGGAGATGATCCAAAGGGCGAGCCACCTCATTCAGCATCATATGATCGGGTACTCCTCTGTATGGAGCGATGCCGCGATTCGGCGTATGATTCAGCGCGTGGGGTCTGATGAGATCCACAACCTTCTGGAGTTCCGGCGGGCCGATCTTATGGCCCACGGCCTCGCAGACCAGGACCTGAGCCTGTTGGACGAACTGGAGAGACGGGTGGAAGGGCAGATGAGGGATGCGCCCCCCCTACAGAGAAGAGAGCTCGCCGTGGATGGCAATACAGTCATGAGGGTTGCCGGCCTCCTGCCGGGTCCAGAGGTGGGGAAGATCCTGCAAGACCTGAACAGGAAGGTCCTGGATCATCCGGAACTGAATAATCCGGAAGATTTGACCGCCCTGATCCAGTCGATGGGAACTTCTGCTTGACCATCTCCGGATCATTCTCTATACTCCGATCAGCAAAAAGCTGTGCTGTCCAACGGAGGCGTATGCATTTCTATTCCAAGTCGATTGTGGTTCAATTGTATCTGACAGGGTTGATTGTCCTTTTGCTGATCTTTGCCGGGTGCGTTGCCGATTTCCCCTACACGAGCTCCCAGGAGGCGCGTGTGGCCCCGGTTCCCCCATCCCCACAGATCCCTGCCAAAGAGTCGCCATCACCGTCCATACCGGTCGTCCAGGAAGATCGGTCCGCGTCCGTCACCGAGGGGAGCGGAAAAAGCAGGGGCGGCGTTGCGCTGGAGATGGCGGACTATCCTCCGCCGCAAAACGGCACAAGCGAGTCGCCGTCGCTTTATATAAAAGAACAGACGCCCCCGCCCCGTTCTGCAGCAAAGGAGGGCAAATCGGCCCAGGAGTTGCTGGACTCTGCCATGGAGTTCTGCAACGCAAGCAATGACTTCTGGGAAAGGGGGGATCTGGACAATGCGGTGGGGGCCCTGGATCAGGCCTATTCCCTCATATTGCAGATCGATTCCCACCAGCCCCCTGAAATCCTTCAGCAGATGGACGATCTCCGGTATGCCATTTCTCAGCGGGTCCTGCAGGTATATTCCTCCCGTTTTACGGTGGTTAACGGATATCACAAGGCCATCCCCCTCGACATGAACCCGGATGTAGAAAAGGCCCTTCGGCTGCTCAAAGGGCCCGAGAGAAAATTTTTTCTCAATGCCTACCGCCGGTCGGGCAGATACCGGCCTGCCATTGTAAAGGCTCTCAAGAAGGCCGGCCTTCCGGAGGAGCTCTCTTGGCTGCCGCTGATCGAAAGCGGGTTCAGGGTGAACGCCCTGTCCAGGGCCAGGGCCTTGGGGATGTGGCAGTTCATTGCATCCACAGGTTATAAGTACGGGTTGAAAAGGGGTTTATGGGTCGACGAGCGGATGGATCCGGAGAAATCCACCGAGGCGGCCATCGCCTATCTCAAGGAGCTGCATCAGATCTTTGGGGACTGGCAGACCGTCCTGGCCGCCTACAACTGCGGCGAGGGAAGGGTTTTGAAATGTATCAATTCCCAGAAGATCAATTATTTAGACCACTTTTGGGACCTCTACAAGCGGCTCCCCTCAGAGACCGCTTTTTATGTGCGCAAGTTCCTGGCGGTGCTCCATATTCTCAACGATCCAGAGGCCCACGGCTTTACCCTGCCCGAGGTGGACGAACCCATTCGAAGTGAGACGGTGACCATCAACAGGCAGGCCTCCCTCAAGACCATCGCCCGCCATATCGGGGTGCCTGATCAAGAATTGGAGGAGCTGAACCCGGCACTCAGGCGCAATGTCACGCCACCCAGGCCTTATGATCTCAAGGTTCCTGTGGGAAAAGCTCCTGTTCTCCTGGCCGCCCTGGATGCCATCCCCGAGTGGCATCCGCCCGTTCCGACGTGCGTCACCCATAAGGTGAGAAAGGGGGAGACCCTTTCCACCATCGCGCGCAGGTACGGGACAAGCGTCAGGGCGATCATGGCCCAGAACCATCTCAAGAGCAGTCGATACATTATTGCAGGCCATTACCTTAAGATCCCTGTAGGCAAGAGGTACGCTGCTGCCGCGAGAAAACCTGTTTCAGCAGCCCCTTCCGCCGGGAGTTCCCATCAGTCTGGAACATCCTCCAGTGCCAGGTATGTCGTCAAAAAAGGCGATTCGCTCTGGAAGATCGCCAGGCGGTTCAATACCACCACCGATGAGATTCAGTCCTTGAACAATCTGCCCAACAGCCATTTGAGCATCGGGCAGGTCCTGGTGATTTCCAGGCGCTCCCATGAGGCCTCTGCCGGGGCAAGCGCAGGGACCGATACCTACCGGGTCATGAAAGGAGACTCTCCCTACACTATCGCCCAGAAACACCGCATGGAGCTCGCAGACCTTTTGCGGTTGAACAGCCTGACCCCCCGGAGCACCATTTTCCCGGGACAAATCCTTATCGTGCAAAACCAGTAATCAGATCTATCCTTCATTTCTTCCAGTAGGCCGGCGCAAAAAGGACGATCACCGTGTAGATCTCCAGCCGGCCCAGGAGCATGCACAGGACCAGCACCCACTTGCCGAGCAGGGGGACATCCAGATAGTTCTTGATCGGTCCCACCATTCCGAATCCCGGCCCGATGTTCCCTATGGTGGCCGCCACCGAGGCAAATGACGACATAAAGTCCATACCCAGGCCGGCCATGACCAGAGAGGCCGTCACAAAGAGGCTCAGATAGAGGATAAAGAAGCCCCAGATGCTGCTGAGAGTGTCTGCGGGAACCGGTCGGCCGGCCAGCTTCAGGGTAGTGACCGCATGGGGATGGATAATCTGAAAGATCTGCTGATATCCATGGCGGATCAAGAGCATGATGCGCATGATCTTCATGCCCCCGCCGGTGGATCCTGCCATGCCTCCCAAAAACATGCAGAGGAGGAGGAGGAGCTGGGAAAAGGCAGGCCACTTCTCGTAATCAGCAGACACAAACCCGGTGGTGGTGACAATGGAGCTGACCTGAAAGGCGGCGCTGCGAAGGGATTGGGCCATGGAATCGTATGCGGACCCGTAGATATCGATGGTGATCAGGGCGATAAAGAGGGCGACAAGGATCAAAAAGATGCGACATTCGGCATCGTTTCCGAATATCTTCAAATCGCCTTTTATGAACCGGTAATGGAGCGAAAAATTGATGCCGGCCAAGAGCATGAAGACGATGAAGACACAATCGAAATAGACGCTGTCGTAGTGGGCGATGCTCGCATTTTTGGTGGAAAATCCGCCTGTCGGAAGGGTGCAGCAGGCATGGCAGATGGCATCGAACAGGGGCATTCCGCCGAGGCCCAAAAGGATGATCTCCACAAGGGTAAAGGCCAGATAGACCTTCCATAAGGTCTTGGCGGTCTCAGAGATGCGGGGCTTCAGCTTGTCCACCACAGGGCTGGGCACCTCTGCCTTGTAGAGCTGCATGCCGCCGATCCCCAGGTAGGGGAGGATGGCAATGGAAAGGACAATGATCCCCATGCCGCCCAGCCACTGGGTCAGACTGCGCCACAGCAGGATGCCCTGGGGAAGGGCCTCGATGTCGGTCAGGACGCTGGCGCCGGTCGTGGAGAAACCGGACAGGGATTCAAAATAGGCGTTGGTGAAATCGGGAATTGCACCCGAGAGGAGGTAGGGAAGGGTGCCCACCAGACCTGCTGTAACCCAGCCGAGGGTCACGATGGCCACGCCGTCCCGATGGCTCAACTGCCTGTCGTCTTCCTGTTTTACGGCCATAAAGAGGATGAGGCCGCTCGCACAGGCTATGGCCATGGCGAAAAGGATCGCCCGTGTGCTGCCGTCCTCAAAAAGGAAAGAGGCCAGGAGGGGACCGGCCATGCAAAGCCCTAAAAATAATATGAGGATCCCTATGAATCGGACAATGACCTGGGTGTGCATTAAAAGTATTCCAGCTTAACGGTCAGGAGTTTTTCCAGCTTGGGCACTACCTCCTGGAGGCTAAATATAATGAGGCGGTCTTTGGGCCTGATAATGCTGTCTCCGCGGGGGATAATGATCTCCTCGCCCCGGACAATGGCGCCCACAATGGCCCCTTTTGGCATTTTCACCCTGGAAAGGGGGGTGTTGACGATATCGGAGGTCTCCAGGGCCTCGGCTTCAATGGCCTCGGCATGCTCTCCTTTCAAAGGCGCCACTGAAATGATCTTGCCTGGTCGTATGTGCTGCAAAATGGCCTTGGCAGCCGACAGCCTGGGACTCACCACCGTGTCGATTCCGATGGCCGACATGAGGGGGAGATAGCTCAGCCTGCTGATCCGGGTGATTGTTTTCCTTGCTCCCAGACCCTTTGCCAAGAGCGACATGAGGATGTTGCTCGCCTCGTCCCCTGTCACCGCCACCAGAAAATCGACATCGCGGATGTTCTCTTCCTCAAGAAGATTCTTGTCTGTGCCGTCGCCGTTAATGACCACCACATGATCCAGGATCTCTGAGAGCTTGGCGCATTTGGCGTCGTCTTCCTCGATGATCTTGACATTGATCTTGGTTCGATCCAGCCTCTTTGCCAAGGCCGTGCCGGTTTGGCCGCCCCCTACAATGATCACCCTTCTGGATGTTTTCCCCCTGATCCCGAAGGCTTCGAGGGTCTGATCCATTTCGGTAGTTGTCACAACCACATAGACCAGATCGCCCGGACGGATCAGATCCTCCCCTCGGGGTATGACCACCCGTTCGCCCCGGACAATGGCGCCTACCAGCACCCTTCCCCTCAGCTCGCTGAAGGAGAGGAGTTGGCGATCCGCAAAGGGCGAGTCCTCTGTCACAAAAAAACCGATGAGCTTGACCCGACCCCCCACAAAATCGATGACCTCCGAGGCGGCCGGAACCTCCATGATGCTCTGGATGGTGTTGACCATCTCGGACTGGGGATTGATTACATGGTCGATTCCCAGGAGTTCCTTGCTGAAGAGTTCTCCTTCCTGGAGGTATTCTTCGTTTCTGACGCGGGCGACCTTGATTAGATAAGGGTTGAGGGACTTGGCCATGAGACAGGTCATGAGATTGGTCTCGTCGCTGTCTGTGGCCGCCACCAGGAGGTCGGCCTCGTGGATGCCTGTCTCCTTGAGTATCCGGGGGCTTGTCCCGGAGCCCAGAAAGGCCTGGACGTCCAACCCTTCGGACACCCGCTTGACGTGCTGGGCATCCTTGTCGATCAGGGCCACGTCATGGCCTTCCTCGGAGAGCCTCTGGGCGATATGAAAGCCGACCTCGCCTGCGCCTGCAATGATGATTTTCACGAGATTCCTCCCCCATTTTCACAGCCGAGCCTGCATCGCTGCCCGGGCCGCAGTCGCCCCTATTTACGGCAGCGCACTGGAAAAGTCAACCACCCTGCGCTCCGCGCCTTATGGGTCACGACTTAGGCCTCACGCCTCAATTCTATTTACAATCCCGGCCTCACGATGGTATATAGTCCCCCAAACAGAGCTTCGAAAAAGGAGGACTTCAGGACTGCATACCTGATAACATGGCAGAATGGCTGAAATAAACGGAAATTACTACGATGCTGAATCCCTGAAAAGATTCGTGGACCGGTTTGCCTCGGCCAGGCTCCTGGTGGTGGGCGATATTATTATGGATGAGTATATCTGGGGCAATGTGAGCCGCATCTCGCCCGAGGCCCCGGTCCCTGTGGTGGATGTGGAGCAGGAGACCAAGATGCTGGGCGGCGCTGCCAATGTGATAAGGAACGTGGCCACATTAGGGGCAAAGCCGATCCTGTGCGGGGTGGTGGGAGACGATGCCACGGGCGAGGAAATTGTCTCCGCCCTGGGCCACATGGGCCTGCCCTCGAATGGGGTGGTTAAGGAAACAGGAAGGCCTACCAGCATCAAGACCCGGATCGTGGCCCAGAACCAGCAGGTGGTCCGATTTGATCGGGAAAGCCGTGCGGACGTCCGGCCTCAGAGCATCCAGCAGATCATCGGCTACATTGGCGATCACCTTGACGCGATTGATGCCATTGTGGTCTCAGATTATGGAAAAGGGCTGATCTCCGGTCACCTCATGATGGGAATAAGGGAGCTGCAGCAGTCGCGTCCGGATAAAAAGATCATCATGACCGTAGACCCCAAGATCGGCAACTTCGAGTATTATCAAGAGGTGGACGTGCTTACCCCCAACCATTATGAGGCGGGCATCTACTGCGGTTTCAGGATCATGAACGAGAGCGATCTGCGGCGGGCCGGACAGAAGATGCTGAATGATCTCAAGTGCCGTTCGGTCCTGATCACCCAGGGAAAGGACGGTATGACCCTTTTTGAACAGAACGGCGAGATCAGCCATATCCCCACGGTGGCAAAAAAGGTCTTTGACGTGACAGGCGCCGGGGATACGGTCATTGGCGCCATCTCCCTGGGTCTCGCCGCAGGTCTTGACCTGAAGTCGGCGGCGATCCTGTCCAATTTTGCGGCCGGGATTGTCGTGGGCGAGGTAGGTACCTCGGCGGTCCGGGCAGAGGATTTGAAAAATGCTGTTTTGCAGGCCCAAGGCGTGAGGCGTGAGGGAGGGAGCTGAAGGCATCCGGCGTCCCATGCCTGGTCATCCGCACCAAGATGAAGTTTCCCATGAGTCAGCCCCAGCTACCGGACAACGTTCTCCTCATTGCAAGCCTTTTTTCGCCTGAGAAAGGGATTGTCGACCAGACCATCGCCCAGCTTGAAGGGGCATTCGGGCCTGTGGCATGGATAAGCCCCGAGATGTTTTTTGATCGCACCCGGTACTATGAGAGGGAGATGGGATGGCCCCTCTATCGACGGTTTGCCGCCTTTCAGGAACTGATGCCCCCGGAAGACCTTGTGGAGATCAAACTGAAGACCAATGCCATTGAGGCAGGCTATCTTGTCGAGGGCAAGCGTCAGGTCAATGTCGACCCCGGCTATATTTCCGCGGAAAGGCTCATCCTGGCCACCGGGAAAAATTATATCCACCGTGTCTATCTGGGCAGGGGGATCTATGCAGACCTGACGCTCATCTTTAGGCGGGGCAGTTTCAGGCCCCTCGAATGGACCTACCGGGATTATGCAGAACCGGATATGATCTATATGTTTAATGAGTTGAGGCGCATGTACATGGAAAAACGAAGGGAGATGAAACGGATTGATTAAGAGCATGACCGCATTTGGTAGCGGCGCCATCCAGGGGGGGAACAGGCGCTGTCTCGTGGAAATACGATCGGTGAACCACCGCTACCGCGACATTGTCGTGCGCCTCCCCAGGAATCAGCAGGCCCTTGAAGAAGGTTTTAGAAGAATTATATCTTCGCGGATCAGCAGGGGCCGGGTCGAGGCCTCGTTCCAAATGGAGATGGAACCTGACGCGGCCCCTTATGATCTTGTGCTGAATCTTCCCCTTGCAGACGCCTATCTCAGGGCCTTCAGACAACTGGCTCATCATGCCGGTCTCGATCAGGAGATACGCCTGGAGACCCTTCTTCAAATGAAAGATATATTGGCGGTCAAACCTGAGCCCGAAGATGTGGACAGTTTGCGGGAGGGTTTTGAGGCGGCCCTGAGCATGGCCCTGGATGCCCTAAATGCGATGCGGATCAAGGAGGGCCATGCCATTTTAGAGGATTTTGTCAAGAGGGTCGATCGGCTGGAGGCATCGGTGGATGCGGTCCACACCCGTGCCCCTGAGCTGCCCGAGACCTGTCGGAAGCGCTTGACCGAAAAGGTGGGCGAACTCCTCAACGGCACGGAAGTGGATCCGGCCAGGCTTGCCCAGGAGGTGGCCTTTCTCGCAGAGCGATCCGACATCACAGAGGAGATTATTCGCATGAGGAGCCACCTGAAGCAGTTTCGCGACTATCTTGCAATCGATGATCCGGTGGGAAGGAGACTCGATTTTCTCATACAGGAAATGAACCGGGAGGTCAACACGCTCGGCACAAAGGCCTCGGACACCGCCATCTCACAGATTGTGGTGGAGATGAAGGCCGAACTGGAGAAATTGAGAGAACAGGTCCAGAATGTGGAGTGAAAGGAGTTTTGGTTATGGGTTCAAGACTTGTCAATATCGGGTTTGGAAATTCGGTTGTTTCCAGGCGTGTTATCGCTATTATCTCGCCCAATGCAGCGCCGGTGAAGCGGCTGCGCGATGACGCCCGCGATGAGAAGCGGTTGATCGACGCCACCCAGGGAAGACGCACCCGATCCGTGCTCATCACCGACAGCAATCATGTGATCCTGTCATCCATTCAGTCCGAAACCCTTGCTCAGCGGTTTAACCCGGAAGGCGCCCTTAGCATGCGCGGACTCGATGAATAGCATGGCAGGGACACTGTTCGTCATCTCGGCCCCTTCCGGGGGAGGCAAATCAACGATCGCAGCTGCGGTCCGCCAGCAGGTGCAGGGCTTGGGCTACTCTATCTCCCATACCACCCGGCCTCCCCGTAAGGGCGAACAGGACGGGGTGGACTACCATTTTGTAGACAAGGAGACCTTTTCCAGAATGGTGGAGAAAGGGGCCTTTCTGGAATGGGCCAAGGTCTATGAGGATCTGTATGGGACCTCTTTGAGGGGGATCCGGGATCTGACCGCGTCAGGGTCCGACATCCTCCTGGATGTGGACGTCCAGGGGGGCCGCAACATCAAGGCCCGCTTTCCGGAGAGCGTGCTCATCTTTCTGATCCCTCCCTCCCTCAATGTGCTTGAAGATCGGCTCAGGAAGCGGGGCACAGACGAGGAAAGGATCATCAGGATCCGGATGAACCAGGCCATGGACGATATCCGAAACTGCGTTTGGTACGACTACATTGTGATCAATGACAGGCTGGACCAGGCGATCCAAGAGACGCAATCCATCATCCTTTCGCTCCGCTGCCGGGCGAAACGCCGACTCGCCCAGGTGAAGAGGCTGTTTGAATTCATGTGACCCAGGCAGGCCAGGACCCCATCACGCCCTTTTGCACTTCCCGCCCAATGCGCCTGAGGCCAACCCGGAACATGCGAACCCTCGCGTTCAGCCTATGTGAGGGGAAGGGCCAGCATCCGCTCCACCGCGGCTTTGGCCCTTTTCTGGACACCCTCAGGGACCCTTACCTCCGGTTCCAGGTACTCAAGGGCCGAATGGATCTCTCTTAGGCCGATCTTCTTCATGTCCGTGCAGATCATGAGGGGGTCGGCCGGGATGAACCGCTTCGTCGGATTGGCCTTTTGAAGGGGGTGTAGGATGCCCACCTCGGTGCCTATGATGAACTCGCGGTTGTCGGACTCCCGGGCAAAGGCGATCATGCCCGAGGTGCTTTTCACCTCGTCCGCCAGGTCCAGGACCTCGGGGGGCATTCGGGATGGGCCAGGAAGAGGGCCTGGGGATGGGCCGATCTCACTTTTTTCACCTGCTCCACGGTCAGGTTGTTGTGGATGGGGCAGTATCCGTCCCAGCAGGTGATATGCCTGGGG
>Ga0209270_1002365_pt1 | contig 20397 bp, 18 predicted proteins | sample MTBAKSrepl1MetaG_FD_187456 | JGI IMG/M metagenome (GOLD analysis project Ga0209270, IMG submission 187456) | Enrichment culture microbial communities from Arthur Kill intertidal strait, New Jersey, USA, that are MTBE-degrading - MTBE-AKS1... | ecosystem: Environmental > Aquatic > Marine >...
GAATCTGGATGCCGAACAGGAGAAAGAGACAGCTCAACAGGAGCAGGAGGATATGTTTTATCCAGAAAAAAGTATTTAATCCCGGCTTGTTAATATCGGTTTTCATGGGAGCAGGTAGGGTTTAATGGCTTTATGAAATCTTTCAGCCATCAGGGCATACCCTTTGTCGTTGGGGTGGATCGGATCGCTCATCAGTTCACGCTTTCCAATAATTCCATCCAGAATATGGGGAATCAGAATTGCCCCGGTCCGGTTGCAGACATTTTCGTAGGCATCGCCAAAGCCTCTGCCCCATAGCGGAATATCGATGCCGCCGACAACCACCAGCGCCCCCCGGCGCTGGATCGATTCGATGATCATTTTTAAATTGTTAAAAGCCGTCTCCTTGGGGACTCTGTTTTTCAAGTCGTTGCCGCCAAGGGTGATCAATACAATCCGGGGGGACTGCGTCAGCACATCTTTTTCAAGCCGGCTTAATGCCGTTGCGGTGGTGTCCCCCGCAACCCCTGCATTTATAACCGGTTTTGAGATCAGCAGAGACAATTGGGAAGGATAGTCGCTGCCGGGAGTTGCACCTGTTCCGTATGTCAAACTGTCGCCGAAGCAGATGATATTGGACCCGCTTAAAGTAGTATTTTTAATACCGGCCGGCGGATTGATAAGATAATAGACGCCGGCCAGCACGACCGCGGCGGCGAGGAATATCAGGATTTTTTTCATGGTTGATATTTTCCGGTTTTATTAAGGCCGGCAGGAAGATTGAAGGCTGAAATGCGCTGGAGCATCAGATTTGCGGAACCCGGGTTTCAGTTTTCCGTCATGTTGATATGCTGCATGAGAAATTCCAACTCCGACAGGTGTTTGCCGGTCAGATCCTTGAACTGCCAGCTGCGTCGAAGCCTGTTCTCAATATTGTAAAAGGTATCGCCGAAATCCATGTCCTCAATTTCACAAGGGTTGTTGATATCGAAAGGAAGGAAGGATCCGTCCATCAGGGCGTCCAGCAGATTTTCCCCGTCGCCGTCGTTTGCCGCGGTCGTGGTATCGAATGGAATGTTGCGTCTGCCGATATCGACGATGAAACCGACGGTGCGACCAGTAGCAGAGGGGTGCAGGAACACCGCTTCGTTTCTTGCATGTGTTTGCGAAGGATGTTTCCGTTTTTTTAACTTGATCGGTGCAGCCATCATCCCACTCCTGAATATGCCGGGAGGTTATCCAAGTTTAATTACGGGAAAGAATAAAAGATTATATTTTGTGTGTCAATAAAAAAAACATACTATATCTTGTATTCCTTCCGGCACAATACCCCCGGCACTGATTCCATGACCCTGACACGGGGGGATTTTGAAAATTCAGCGGATCTTCAACTTGCCTTTTACGCCCTAAATACGCTATGACGATCCTGAAAATCGGGCGTTATTTCAATAACATCTTTTTAAGCCGGCATTTGCAGGTCCCATTAAAGCCTGCAGTTGCATCAACAGGGTATCATTCACGTATACGAGGTAAACCATGGACATAAAACCGATACCTTCGACCGATAGAAACCTGGGCGGAAGGGATTATTTTCTGCTGTGGGCCGGGGTGGCGATTTCCCTGGCTGAAATCTGGGCCGGCGGTTTTCTGGCGCCGATGGGATTCTGGATGGGTTTCTGGGCCATCATTCTGGGTCATGTCATCGGCAACACCTTTATGGCACTTGGCGGCGTAATGGGGTCGGATCACGGCATCATGTCGATGGTCTCCGTTCGTCCCGCTTTCGGAATCCGCGGTTCAAACCTGGGCGCCCTCATCAACATCATTCAACTGATCGGATGGGCTTCCATTATGCTGATTATCGGCGGCCGGGCGGGGGCCATGCTGGGAAAGCCTTTGGGCGGAATCCTGGCTTCCGACAATTTCTGGATCGTTCTGATCGGATTCGGCACCCTGACATGGGCGCTTTATACCGGTCGCCCTGTCTGGAAATTCATGCAGACAGCGGCAGTGGTGGCACTGCTGCTGATTTGCGCCCTGATGAGCTGGGTGTCGTTCAGGGAGTTCGGCAGTGAGATTTTGACTATCAAGCCCAAGGATATGCCGTTCATGATCGGACTGGACCTGGTTATCGCCATGCCGATTTCGTGGATGCCGCTGGTTTCCGATTATTCCCGGTTTTCAAAAAATTCCGTATCGGCTTTCTGGAACACCTGGTGGGGCTATTTTATCGTTTCATCCTGGATGTATCTGCTGGGCCTGGCGGCCACGCTGGCGACCGGTGAAACCGATCCGGGGGCTTTGATCCTGCAAATCATGGGGAAAATAGGCTTTGCGGCACCGGCGCTGATCATGGTGGTTTTTTCCACGATCACTTCGGACTTTCCGGATGTGTATTCCGCCACCTGCTCGATGATGAATATTTCCCAGAAAATAGGGGCCAAAGCGATCATGTGGATTGCCGGTATTCTGTCCATTCTGGTGGCACTGGTTTTTCCCATGGAGCAGTATGAAAACTTTCTTTTCTTCATCGGCGCCATGTTCATGCCGCTCTTCGGGGTGGTTCTGACCGATTATTTTATGGTGCGGCGGCGCCGCCTGGATTTGGACGCCCTCTATCGCAGCAACGGCCCATACTGGTACTTCAGGGGGTTTAATCGGATTGCGCTCCTGTCCTGGGCAATCGGTTTCGTGACTTATGAATGGATGGCATTAATGAAATTCAGCATCGGCGGTTCGATGCCGTCCATACTGGTTGCGGGGGCCTGCTATCTGATTCTGACCCGGTTGCGGAAGTAAAAGGGAAAACGGATATCCATGCACCTGGATTCTCCCCCTATGCGCCCATGCGCCGATTGAATTCGGAAGCGGCTTTAACTGCGCTGCAAGACCCACAACCAGAAGGCATTCATGAGATGGTGGAAAATAGTTGCAATGATGATGGGTACGGCCGTCAGCGCTGAAAAATTCAGAATGGCAACCACAAGGATAATCTGACAATTCCGGGACGAGGAAATCAGTGTAAGGGTGTTTTGGATATCCCCTTGGCGGACGACATGTCCGGCCAGGTAACCCAGCGCCCCCTGCAGGAAATAAATCGCAAACACGCTTGCCGAGAGGGCGAGCAGCATCGCATTCCATTCCAGTTCGTCGGAAGCGCTTGCAATCGAAGTGGACACAATCACGAAAACAAAAACGGGAGTCAGAAAAGCAGTTGTTTTTTTCAGGGACTGCTGCAGTGTTTTCCTGCAAAAGCGTTTTGCCAGGCGGGTTGCGATGTAAGGAATGATGATCAGGGCGGCGGTCTGGATCAGGATGGGGCGGGATTCAATGGGCGCCGTTTGCCCGAGAAACAATTTAAGGACAAACGGAATAACCAGGATCGACCCGAAAGTGGAGAACAGAAAATTGCTGAAAGCAAGCTGAAAATCTCCATGCTGAAGATAACGAATGAGAATGATTCCCATGACGCCGGTCGGCGCACAGGCAACCAGAAGGAGTCCGACGCGATATGGGGCTTCAAATCCTACCGAAAGCAGGTTATGGGTGATAAACGGCATAAAAAAAACCGTCAGGAAAAAGGTAATGAAAAGTTCTCTGCGGAATACGTGCGCCCACTCGATTTTTGCATCCAGGAAATTGACGAACAGCATTACGGCGATCATCAGCGGGATCAAACCTGAAAAAACGCTTAGCGCCGGTAAAAACAGACCGCTGAGGATTGCCAGGGTGATGCTGATATAAAAAAAAAGTTTCAAAAGATTATGCCGCTCTATTGATGTGATTTCCACATGTAAACCGGTTGGGGCAATTTAGACACGTTCCTGCCCGGCTTACATTTTTTCGATTGCTTCCAGCCGTTCATCAAAATCGGCTCTGTGCTCATCATATTGCGCCGATTTTTTTTCGAGTTCCGCGTAGAGTTTGTCGACGGCGCTGCTGCAGGCATGCAGGGACTTTGAAAGTGCTTCGATCACGGGGCCGTCCTGCAACCGGGAAGCTTCCAGCATTTCAGCGTTGAGGCCATTGAGGCGCTGTTCCCCGGCGGCAATTTCTTTTTCAAGCGCTGCGATCCGATCTTCAAGTTTTTTAATGGCGCTGGACCGCTGCGCAACGATTTCCGAACGCATCCGCCGCTTTTCTTTTTTGGTCAGCCTGGAGGGGTCCGCTTTGGCGTCGCCTGCGTTTGCCGGTCTATCGCCGGCTTTTTCATCCCGCCATCCGCCGCGTTCCAGAAATTCGGCGTAATTGCCCTCGAACACCTCGATGCCGTCATTCTGGAATACGATCAGACGATCCGCCAGGGCGTTTAAAAACATTTCATTATGGGTGACCATCACAATGGTTCCCGCAAAATTGACCAGCGCGGCCAGCAGGGCGTCGCAGGACTCCATGTCGAGATGATGGGTGGGTTCATCCAGCAGGAGCAGGTTTGCCGGCGTGACCAGAAGCTTTGCCAGCATCACCCTGCTTTTTTCGCCGCCGGAGAGAACGCCGATTTTTTTTAAGGCATCGTCTCCGGAAAACATCATGGCGCCGCAGATATTCCGGGCCTGTTGCCGATCCACATCGGGATGCGACCGCATGATCTCTTCCTCAATCGTGCAGCCGTCCATCAAACGATTGATATTGGTTTGCTCAAAAAGGCCTTTATGTACACCCGGGCCGAGGGTGATATCACCGTTTTGGGGCGTGAGTCCTCCGGCCAGGAGCTTCAATAAGGTGGTCTTGCCCTTTCCGTTTTTTCCGATGATAAAAATCCGTTCCTGCGGCCGGACCGTAAGGTTGAACCCTTTGATCAGCTCCGTTTTGCGGTCATATGAAAAAAAGATGTTTTGCGCGGCAAGCACCCGTTTGCCGGTGAAAGGTTTGCTCCGAAAAGAAAAGTCGAGCACCTGAATGGTTTTCAGTTTTTCTTTTTTTTCAAGTTTCTGCAGCGCCTTGACCCGTGACTGTACAAGATTCGCCAGTCTGGCTTTGGCCCTGAAACGGTTGATAAACTGTTCAATCTCTTTTTGGCGGCGTTCTTCATTGATCCGGGTCTTTTCATAAATCTCCTCGTCCTGGGCGATCTGGGAATAGTATTTGACGGTGTTTCCGGATATTTTCCGGATTTTTTGCCGATGGATTCCCATGATATGGGTGGCGATCGCATCCATGAACGACCGGTCGTGCGTGATCAGTATCAGTTCATGGGGCCAGTTCACCAGGAAGCGCTCGATCCAGCGGATCGAAGCAATATCCAGGTAATTGGTGGGCTCATCCAGCAGCAACAAATCCGGTTCGGATACAAGGGCTTTGACCAGGTTCAGCCGGACCTGAAATCCACCGGAAAATTCAGCGGGGTGCCGGTGCAAATCGCTGTCTGAAAAACCGAGTCCGGCCAGAATTTTTTCAACTTTCCAGTGCTGGTCCTGTTCGGTCGCCGGCAGTCCCCTGATTCCTTCCTTTATGACGGAATCTTCCGTAAACTCAATATGTTGTCGAACATAGCCGATGCGGTAATTTTTGGGACAGGTGATGCTGCCGCTATCGGGCTGCTCTTCACCGGCGATGAGGTGAAGCAGTGTCGTCTTGCCGTGCCCATTCCGGCCGACAAGCCCGATGCGCTCCCTGGGGGCGACGGTAAAATCCGCATTCTCAAACAACACCTGGGTGGCAAACCCCTTTGTAAGATTTTCAGCCAAAAGCATTTCAGTTTCCGAATACACTAAAATATTATGGTTATTTAAAGAGATCCGCTATAAGCACCGGCTTGCCTCGCCGTTATCAATGGGATTTGCAGGCAACCGGAAATTTTTTTTTGGCTACGCTATATGAGAAAGTGCGGAAAGAGTCAAACGGAAACCGGGCAGACCCAGAGGATAATCTCGCACGACAGCATGCGCCGTTGCTGCCTGTGAAAATACTCTTAAAAATTTGGGGGCGTTGGGCGAAGGCACGGTTGCATTTGTTGCGGCGCGCTGCGGCCCGAACCCTGTCAGGCTTATCGTATTTTTTCAAAAAGCTGAACGATTACAAAAATTGTTGATTTCAGGCGGGGTGATGATATAAAGGATCGTATAATGGAATCGCAAGGGGTTCCGGCACCCGGACGTGGCGTAACAGGCCGGCAGGACGTTAAAGAACAGAATGGATGAACAGGTAAAGGCGGCGTTGTTATCCCTGAAGCGTTCCGCTTTCAGGTCAGGATTCAGGCTTTCCACCAAAGACCTGTCTTATCTTCACGATAAAGGAATCGATACCATCCGCAGGCACGCTTTCGATTTTATCACCACGCGCATCGCTCCGGCTTTTCCCGAAAATGACGGCAAACAGACCCCGATGAAAAATCACCCTGTTTTTATTGCGCAGCATGCCACCGCAACCTGTTGCCGGAACTGCATATTCAAATGGCACCGGATTCCAAAAGGGAGAGTATTGAAAAATCCTGAAATCGACTTTATTGTTAATTTAGTCGTGGGTTGGATCGACCATCAGGCGCGAATGTCCGCCTGACGGATCGACCCCCGTCGTGGCCTGATTGAAGCCGTTTCGCAACGGCGTCAATCCGAAGGTGTATTCATCAAGAGGAGGAATTAAAATGGCAACTGGAGTAGTGAAGTGGTTCAGCAACAAAAAAGGGTTCGGATTTATCGAGCGGGAAGAGGGCGGTGATATTTTTGTGCACCATTCCGCCATCAACATGTCCGGATTCAAAACACTGGCTGAGGGCGACCGGGTTACCTTCGACGTCGAAGAGGGTGAGCGCGGACCGTCGGCAAAGAACGTTCAAAAAGTGTAAACCCGATCGGCAGCAGTGAAATTCCGCGTTCAAGGGCGGCCGGACCCGCGCAAACGGCAGGGATGATGGTTACGTTGCCGGCGTGATCCCGCCGCCCTTCCCACGGCATTTCCCCTTTTTTCAATTGCCGCTGAAGGGGTGTTGTCCTCCTCGTCCAGCCGGGCCCGACCCCCCATAAATCCGCACGGAAAGATGCCGGGGTTTCATCCCCATACTTTTTTAAAAACGATTGATTTGGGAATACCCCACAATGTACGCCGACCGGTTTTTGGGGTTGACAAAACCGTATCACTTCGTGGTATTATCCGGCATGGAGTAATTATGAACATCAGGGAGGCGACGGTGGAAAGCAAAGAATTCTCGCAATTTCGGAAAAAACTGAAAAAAACCCAGAAACAGATGGCGGAACTTCTGGGGACTTCGCTGAAGGCAATCCATAGTTATGAACAGGGATGGCGGACCATTCCGACCCACGTTGAGAGACAGCTTTATTTTCTGCTTTCACGCTCGCGGGACAGCCTGGCCCGCCAAAAACCCTGCTGGACCGTTAAAAAATGTCCGCCCGACCGGAAAAAAAAGTGTCCGGCCTGGGAATTTCGCTCCGGCAAACTGTGCTGGTTTATTAACGGCACCATTTGTGAAGGGGCCCCCCATAAGAACTGGAAAGAGAAAATGGAGGTTTGCCGAACCTGTGAGGTCCTGACCGCCATGATTTAAGCCGCAGCCGGCCCCTCTGCCGATTCCCCTGTATTCAGTCCAAATCGATTTTCCACTCAGCCAAATACGCGGGTATTTTCTGCGGATCGGCTTTATCGCAAATTTCAGCGAAAGGGGCGGATTTCCCCCGAAACGGCAGGTATGAGTGAGATAAGGAGGCAGAAAATGGAACGGAAATATCATTTTGATACCCTGGCGCTGCACGCCGGCGCGACGATTGACGAAACCCTTTCCCGCGGCGTTCCGGTCTATCGAACCAGTTCATACGTTTTTCGCGATACCCGGCACGCGGCCAACCTGTTCGGCCTCAGCGAACCGGGCAACATCTACACCCGCCTGATGAACCCCACCCACGATGTTCTCGAAAAACGGATGGCCGCACTGGAAGGCGGCGCCGCCGCCCTGGCGCTGGCATCGGGGACGTCGGCCATATTTTATTCCGTCATCAACATCTGCGGCCACGGCGACGAGGTGGTGTCTGCCGGCAATCTTTACGGCGGCACCTATACCATGTTCAATAATATTTTACCGGAAATGGGCATCACCGTCCGGTTTGTCGATCCGTCGGATCCGGTTAACTTTGATAAAGCGATCACGGCTAAAACCCGCATGATTTTTGCCGAGACCATCGGCAATCCCACCCTGGATGTGGCTGACATCGGCGGGCTTTCACGGGTGGCCCGAAAACACCATCTTCCCCTGGTGCTGGATTCCACCTTTACGACGCCCTATCTCTTCCGACCCATCGAACACGGCGCCGATATCGTGGTCCATTCCCTGACCAAATGGCTGGGGGGCCATGGAACCGGGATCGGCGGCATCGTTGTGGACAGCGGGAAATTTGATTGGACGGACGACAAGTTCCGCCTTTACAACCAGCCGGACGGATCTTATCATAACCTGAGATACGCCCATGATCTGGGCGATCTCAACCCGCTGGCGTTTATCCTGCGAATGCGGCTGGTGCCCCTCAGAAACCTGGGCGCCTGTATCAGTCCGGACAATGCCTGGATGTTCCTGCAGGGCATCGAAACCCTTTCGGTCAGAATGCAGCGCCACTGCAGCAATGCCGAAAAGGTCGCCCGGCATCTCAGCAGGCATCCGAAGGTGAAATGGGTCCGCTACCCCGGCCTTGAATCCGATCCGGCCTATGCGAATGCCGCCCGGCAATTTAAGAACGGATTCGGCGGCATGGTGGTGTTCGGCATCGCCGGCGGGAGAAAAAGCGGCGAAACATTTATCGACCGCTTGGAGCTGATATCGCATCTGGCCAATGTCGGTGACGCCAAAAGCCTGGCGATTCATCCGGCCAGCACCACCCACTCGCAGCTCAGCGAGGAACAGCAGCTTGCGGGCGGGATTACCCCCGACCTGGTGCGCCTCTCGGTGGGCATCGAAGCGGCGGAAGACATTTGTGCGGATATCGACCAGGCCTTGGACAATAACCCTGAACAATGAGTGAATACATCGAACACGACAAGGACGGTATTTCCGTCGGCATCGTGGAGAAGAAATTCTTTACGACCGCCGGGCCGCCCGATTTAATGACCCTTGAAAGCGGCGCCAGGCTCGGACCGGTGACGATCGCCTATGAAACCTACGGCGAATTAAACGACGATAAGAATAACGCCGTCCTGGTTTGCCACGCCCTTTCCGGTGATTCCCATGTGGCCGGCTATTACGATTCGGTCGATGCCAAGCCCGGCTGGTGGGATATCATGGTGGGGCCGGGCAAAGGGATCGATACCGACAAATATTTTGTGGTCTGTTCGAATATTCTGGGAAGCTGCATGGGAACCACCGGCCCCGGGTCCATCAACCCGGCCGCAAACAGACCCTATGGGCTGGATTTTCCTTTTGTAACCATCGGCGATATGGTCAAGGCGCAAAAGGCGCTGATGGATCACCTCGGGGTCCGGAAAATACTGTCGGTGGTGGGCGGCTCCATCGGCGGCATGCAGGTCCTGGAATGGTGCGTGCGCTATCCGCAAATGGTGGCCTCCGCCATTCCGCTGGCTTCCACGACCCGGCATTCCGCCCTTGCCATCGCCTTTAATGAAGTGGCCCGGCAGGCCATCATGGCGGATCCGGACTGGAACGGCGGCAACTATTATAGCGGGCAAAAACCGAACCACGGCCTGGCGGTTGCGCGCATGATCGGACATATTACCTATCTGTCGGACGAGTCCATGCGGCATAAATTCGGCCGCAGGCTGCAGAATAAAAGCGATTTTTCGTTTCATTTTGACGCCGATTTTGAGGTGGAAAGCTATCTGCGCCACCAGGGGACAAAGTTCGTTGACCGGTTTGACGCCAACTCCTTTTTATACATTACCAAGGCCGCGGATTATTACGACCTCGAAAAACAGTACGGCGACGGGTCGGGCGTCAAAGCCTTTTCCAGAACCGGCGCCAGATTTCTGGTGGTTTCATTTACTTCCGACTGGCTTTATCCGACGTATCAATCCAAGGCCATGGTGAAAGCGATGAAAAAGAACAACCTGGATGTGAGCTTTTGTGAAATCGAGGCCGAATGGGGTCATGACGCTTTTCTGCTTCCCAGCCCGCGGCTGAATTCACTGATCAGAGGTTTTTTAGAAAGTGTCTGCACTGAAATTCAAAAATAACGGCATGCGCTATGATCTCCAGATCATCGCTTCCTGGATCGAACCGGGCGCCCGGGTTCTCGATCTGGGCTGCGGCGAGGGTGATTTGCTGCATTATCTTGAGAAAAACAGACAGGTTGTCGGAACCGGAATCGAACGGGTGGAATCGCGCGTGGCCGGTGCGATTGAAAAAGGGTTGTCGGTCCTGCACGGTGATATCAATGCGGAGATTTTGGATTATGCCGATCATTCGTTCGATTATGTGATTTTAAGCCAGACCCTGCAGCAGGTATACGAACCGGCCGCCCTGCTGCAGGAACTGCTGCGGGTCGGGGGAAGGGGAATCGTCAGTTTTCCCAACTTCAGTCACTGGCGTATCCGGCTGCAGTTGCTTTTCAGCGGGTATGCGCCCATATCCAAGCAGCTGCCGTATGAATGGTACGATACACCCAATATCCGGGTGATCACTCTCAAGGATTTCAGGAAGTTTTCAAGGGAAGTCGGGTTTAAAATTTTAAAGGAAGTCGCGATCAACACCAACAGCCGGGATAAAAGGGGGAGCATCGTCCGTGTGATGCCGGATCTGTTTGCCACCTATGGTATTTTCATGATCGGTTTGCCCCGCTGAAACAGTCCGCCGCCGGCTCAATTACTGATGGGTGCAAGCGTTTTCGTGATTCGAACTGCGGCAACGGCAGGCGGCGTTAGGATGTTTACGCAATGATGCACTCTTTAATAAACCCGGATACGAAGCATCTCTCGGGGATGAATTATTCGGAGAATGTTATCCATGAACGACCAGAAAAAATCACCGGAAACATGCAAAGCGGAGGCGGCCTCAACTTCAGGCTTCCGCCGGCAACTGCCGGAAAAAGCCGAAGAGATCATCGCGAGCTGCCATGATACCGAATGCTATACGCATCTGGATGATGAACCGATTCCCTCCAATGGCTCGGTTGTTGTAATTATCCACACGTTGCGGGAGATATTTTTTCCGGGTTATTTTACAAAGGAAAAACTCGATCCGGTCAATCTGAAATACAAAATGGGGCAGACGGTGTCCGTACTTTATGACCTGCTGTCCGAGCAGATCATCAACAGCATCCGGCATGACTGCTTCCGTTACGATCAGCCCTGCAGTGATTGCGGCGAACGCGGCCACCGGATTACCCTGAATTTTATCGACGCGATCCCCTCCATCCGCAGGATCCTGGCCACGGATGTGCGTGCAACCTATGAGGGCGATCCCGCCGCCAAAAGTTATGATGAGATTATTTTCAGCTACCCCGGCCTTTTCGCCATTACGGTTTACCGGATTGCCCATAAACTCTTTGAAAACAAGGTGCCGCTGCTGCCGCGCATCATGACGGAGCATGCCCACAGCCTGACCGGTATCGACATCCACCCGGGGGCGGAGATCGGTGAAAGTTTCGTGATCGATCACGGCACCGGCGTGGTCATCGGCGAGACCACCCTGATCGGAAAAAACGTGCGGGTCTATCAAGGGGTTACCCTGGGGGCTCTGTCGGTGCCCAAAGGGGCCGGCGACCGATTGCGGGGGATCAAGCGGCACCCGACCATCGAGGATGACGTGGTGATATATTCGGGGGCGACGATTCTGGGGGGGGATACGGTTATCGGGGCGCGCTCTATTATCGGCGGCAATGTCTGGCTGACCGAATCGGTCCCGCCGGACACCACCGTGATGATGGAAACGCCTCGGCTGATATTTAAATAAGGGGCCAAGGGGTCGAGGATTCCAGGGTTCAAGTGAAATTCGGAAAAATCAACACTTGGCCCCTGGAACCCTTTGCCCCAATCCGTTTTTGGAACAGCCTATGGCGAATGATGCACTGATGGGGAGAAGAACCTTATAAGGAGTCAGACATGAAACTGTATTCCCGGATCGATCATACCATCGGTTCGACGCCGATGGTGCGTTTAAACCGGCTGACCGAGGGGCTGGCGGCCGAGGTGTATGCCAAGCTGGAGTTTTTCAATCCCCTGGGGAGCGTCAAGGACCGTATTGCCGCGGCCATGATCGAGGCGGCCGAACTGGAGGGGCGCATCGGTCCCGGAACCCTGATCGTAGAGCCCACCAGCGGCAATACCGGCATTGCGCTGGCGTTTATCTGCGCCGCCAAAGGGTATCGCCTGCGTCTGACCATGCCGGAAACCATGAGCCTGGAAAGACGCAAGCTCTTAACGCACCTGGGCGCGGAACTGGTGCTGACTCCTGCCGCCGGCGGCATGAAAGGCGCGATCGCCGAAGCCGAAAAGATCCTGGCCTCCCGCAATGACGCCTTCATGCCGGACCAGTTTAAAAATCCGGCCAATCCGAAAATACACCGTGAAACCACCGCCGAGGAGATCTGGCGCGACAGCGAAGGGCGGGCCGATATTCTGGTTGCCGGGGTCGGGACCGGCGGCACCATTACCGGGGTGGCGCAGGCCATTAAAGCCAGGAAGCCGGGATTCAAGGCGGTTGCGGTGGAACCGGCAGCGTCGCCGGTTCTTTCCGGCGGCAAACCGGGACCCCATAAAATCCAGGGGATCGGGGCCGGCTTTATACCCGATGTGCTGGATCAGACCCTGATCGATGAAGTCGTCGCCGTACAAAATGAAGATGCCTTTCAGACGGCCCGGGATCTGGCCGATAAAGAGGGGCTCCTCTGCGGAATATCCTCGGGAGCAGCGGTCTGGGCTGCGCTCCGGATCGCCGGGCGTGAGTCCTCCCGGGGTAATATGATCGTTGTCGTTCTGGCCAGCACCGGCGAGCGCTATATCAGCACGGATTTGTTTCGAGCCTGATTGGGTTCCTGGATTCCGGCCAAGAGCTTGCCGGAATGACAATAAAAATTGAGAATTAATAATTGAGAATTTTCAATTCGGGAGGGAGCATCCATGGCACGGCAGACATGCACACAATTTAAAAAGGAATACGCGCTGGGACCCGGCATCTTAATCATCGGAGTGGCAGGCATCCTCTTCGGTCTGATGACAACCCCGGACGAATTTCCGACGGTCTCTTTATTTCTGGCGGGGTTCGGATCGATCCTGTCGATCGTTATTCCCCAGAATTTCTGATCCGGCGGTTTTCCTCAGCGGTTGCGCAAGCAAAAGTTCGGATCGATGACCTCTTCCAGGCGGTCGGTTGCATTGGGCGGTTGAACGGACAGCTTGGATATTTCAGCGCGCAAATCGGGCGTCATGTTAAAGTCGGCCGCGGCCAGGGAAGGCTCGATCTGGGATACGTTTCGGGCTCCGATGATGGGCGCCGTTACGGCCGGGTGCGTGCGAACCCAGCTGACCGCCAAAGTGGCGGGGTGGGTATGGACGCTTTTGGCAAAATCGACCAGTCGCGCCGCAATTTCGAAATAAAGCGGATCGCTGTAGCGTTTGATGTAGCTTCCTTTCTGGACGATCCGGCCCGCAGCCCCCTTGTCCCCTTGGGAGTATTTACCGGACAGCAGCCCGCCCGCGAGGGGACTGTATACGATGACGCCCAGATTTTCAGAGAGCGCCAGGGGTAAAATTTCGACTTCGGCCTGCCTTTTGACCAGATTGTACATCGGTTCGATACACTCAAAACGGGCCAGGCCTTGCCCGGCGGAAATCCCCAGGGCCTTGGCGGTCTGCCAGGCCGCCCAGTTGCTGGCGCCGATGTAGAGCAGTTTTCCCTGGCGCACCAGATCGTCGAGGGCGCGCAGGCTTTCGTCGATGGGGGTCAGGCTATCGAAGTGGTGAATAAAGTACAGGTCGATCCGGTCGGTCCGGAGGCGTTTCAGGCTCTTTTCGACTTCGAGCATGATATGGCGCCGGGAAGACCCCAGGGCGTTGATATCCCTGCCGGTCCGCTGGGTTGCCTTGGAGGCGATAACGACTTCGTCGCGGCAGTCGCTGATGAGCCGACCCAGAATTTCCTCTGATTTGCCCTGGCAGTAGACATTGGCGCAATCAAAAAAATTGATGCCGGCATCGCGGCAGCGCTTGAACATGCGGGCCGATTCCGGTTCATCCGCATCCCCGCCGAAACTCATGGTGCCGAGGCACAATTCGGAAACCAGAACCCCGGTCCGTCCCAATACCTTGTATTTCATTTTGTTTGCCTTTCGCGGTTATTAAGGAGATATTCCGGTTCAGGATGCATATGTCGAACACTTGCGAACGGCCATGGCCGCCTCCTGAAGCGCTTCGGCAAATGTGGGATGGCCGTGCACGCTGCGGGCGATATCTTCGGAAGAGGCGCCGAACTCCAGGGCCAGGACGCATTCAGCGATCATATCGGCCGCCCGCGGCCCGATGATGTGGACGCCCAGGATGCGGTCGGTCCGGCCGTGGGCAATCAGCTTGACAAAGCCCTCCTTTTCACCCATGCAGCGGGCGCGGCCGGCGCCTGAAAACGGAAAGGCGCCGACGCAGTAAGGAATCGCGCGCTCCTTGACCTGCTCTTCGGTAAGTCCCACGCTGGCGACTTCGGGCCAAGTGTAAATGACGGCCGGGATCGCATCGTAATTGACCTCGCCGGGAACTCCCGCCATTCCTTCCACCGCAACGATTCCTTCGGCCGAAGCCTTGTGGGCCAGCATGGGACCGGCGATGATGTCGCCGATGGCGTAAACCGAAGGGATGCTGGTGCAATAGGCCTCGTCGACTTCGACAAAGCCGCTGGCGGGATCGGTTTGAACCCCGACTTCTGCCAGTCCCAGGCCGCTGGTGTTGGGCCTGCGTCCCACCGCCACCAGCAGGCGGTCGCAGCTAAGCGTCTCCTCCTTGTCGCCGCCAGCCAAGGTGAGGCGCACGCTTTTTTTGAGGCGTTTTACGCCGGTCACCCGGGTGCCGGTGCGCAGGTCGAGCCCCTGGCTTTTGAGAATCCGTTCCAGGGCCCTCCCGGTCTGGCCGTCCAGGGCCGCAGCGATTCGCGGCAGCATTTCGATGATGGTAACCTTTGCCCCCAGGCGCTGCCAGACCGAACCGAGCTCCAGGCCGATATAGCCGCCGCCGATGACGGCCAGGCGCTTGGGGACGGCGGTAAAAGCAAGCGCTTCGGTGGAGCTGACGATGCGGTTATGGTCGAATTCGATTTCCGGAACCGACGCCGGGGTGCTGCCGGTGGCGAGCAGGATCGTTTTGGCATGGAGCTTCCGCCCTTTTCGGGAGCCGGAGCCTTCCCTGACTTCCACCTGATCGGGAGCGCTCAGCCGGGCCGTGCCGCGAATGACCGTCACCTTGTGCCCTTCCAGCAGTTTCTGCACATTGCCGGTCAGTTCGGCTACCACCTGATCCTTTCGCTTCATCATCGCTTTCAGGTCAAGGCCCACCTTTTGCAGCCGGATGCCGTGCGCCTTGAAATGCGTCCCGGCCAGGTGAAAGTATTCGCTGGAATCGAGCAGGGCCTTGCTGGGGATGCAGCCGATGTTCAGACAGACGCCGCCGACCCTTTGCTCCTTTTCGATACAGGCCACGCGCATTCCCAGTTGAGCGGCGCGGATCGCGGCCACGTAGCCGCCGGGTCCCGCGCCGATGACGATCAGGTCGTATCCTTTTTCAGCTTTCATGCCGCCGCCTCCTTGAAGGGATCTTCCGGATCTTCGATCCATTCCTTTATGTGTTTCAGAAAGCCGACGGCCTCACGGCCGTCCACGATCCGGTGGTCGTAGCTTAGGGCTACGTACATCATGGGCCGGATCACCACGCGGTCATCGACGGCCACCGGCCGCTGCTCGATTTTATGCATGCCCAGGATGGCGCTCTGGGGTATGTTCAGAATCGGGGTGCTCAGAAGCGAGCCGTATACGCCGCCGTTGCTGATGGTAAAGGTGCCCCCCTCCAGATCTTCCAGCTTGAGGCGGTTGGCCTTTATACTCTCAACGAAATCGACAATACTTTTCTCCAGCGGGGCAAAACCGAGCCGGTCGGCGTCGCGGATGACCGGAACCACCAAGCCGCGATCGGAACCGACGGCCACACCGATATGGCAATAGTCATGGTAAACAATGTCGCTCCCCTCGATAAAGGCGTTTATTTCCGGAAAGGCCTTTAATGCCGAGACGGATGCCTTGATAAAAAAGGACATGATGCCGAGAGATACGCCGAATTTTTTACGAAACGCTTCTTTGCGCCGGCTCCTGATCTCCATGATCCGGCGCATGTCGATTTCATTAAAGGTGGTCAGCATGGCGGTCTGCTGTCTGGCCTCCAAAAGCCGCTGGGCAATTTTGCGCCGGATCGGACTCATGGACTTGCGGGTGGTGCGGCCGAACGCAGGCGTTTTGCTTTCCGGCGCCGCCGGCGTCTTTTCCGCCGCCTTTTCTTTATCCGGTAAAGCGGCATCGGCGTCCGGCTCCGATTGCGGCTCGCCGGGACTTTTACCCTCCAGGTAGAGCAGGACATCGCCTTTGGTGATACGGCCGCCGTGGCCGCTCCCTTTCACCCGGGCGATGTCGACATTTTTTTCAGCCGCCAGCCGCCGTACGGCCGGAGAGAGGATCGGGTTCTTTTCCCCCCGAGGGGATTCTTGCGTTTGGGTTTCCGGCTCCCGGCGCGGGGACGGGTCCTTTGCGGCGGGTTCCCGCCCTTTGGCTGCAGCGGGTTCCTTTTTCTTTTCAGTCGCAGCGCCGGCCGGGTCATCTTTTTCCGCTTTCTTAGCGGATGCCGCCGTTTTTGCTTTCGCAGGGGCTTTGCGGTCGGTTTCAATATAACCGACGACCGCGCCGACGGCCACGGTTTCGCCCTCTGCCACAGCAATTTCCAGGATGCCGTCCGTTTCGGCGTTCACCTCGAGGGTCACTTTGTCGGTTTCGATCAGAAAAAGCGGTTCGTCTTTTTCAACCGGCTCTCCGTTTTTTTTGTACCACTGAACCAGTATCGCTTCCTGCACCGATTCCCCCACGGCGGGGACTTTTATTTCGGTTTTCATGACATCTCCTTCATTGATCAAAAGCGGATTGAACGATTTGCGCCTGTTCCTCCTTGTAGATGGCGGGAAAGCCGGGAGCGGTGGCGGCGGAAGGCTTGCGGCCGGCATAGGCAAGGGGTCCGTTCAAAAGTTTTTCCAGACGAGGCCGTATAAACTGCCAGCCCCCCATGTTCTGCGGCTCTTCCTGCACCCAGATCCACTTCTCGGCCGAGCGATAGTTTTGCAGCATTTTTTCAAGGCGGTCGTGCGGGAACGGGTAAAACTGTTCGATCCGCAGGATGACCGCGTCGTCCGCCGCCTCGTCCCTTTTTTTCGACAGCTCATAGAAGATCTTGCCGCTGCAAAAAAGGACGCGGCGCGGGTTGCGAATGCCGGCCGGGTCGTCCAGGACCTCTTCAAAGAAGCCGCGGGAAAATTCTTCCAGGCGTGAAACGGCCAGGGGGTGGCGCAGCAGGCTCTTGGGGGTCAGCACGATCAGCGGCTTGCGCAGATTGCGCCTGACCTGACGCCGAAGCAGGTGAAAATACTGCGCCGGGGTGCTCGGATTGCAGACCTGCAGATTGTCCTGGGCGCAGAGCTGCAGGAATCTTTCCGGACGGGCGGAGGAATGCTCCGGGCCGAGACCTTCATACCCGTGGGGCAGGAGCATGACCAGGCCGCACAGCCGCCGCCATTTGGCTTCCCCGGCGGCAATGTAAAGGTCGATAATGGCCTGGGCGTTGTTGGCAAAATCACCGAACTGAGCTTCCCAGATGACGAGAGCGCCCGGCTGCGCAAGGGCATAGCCGTACTCGAATGCCAGGACCGCGGCTTCGGAAAGGAGGCTGTCATACACGCAGTACTCGGCCTGGGGTTGGCCGAGATTGTTCAAGGGAACAAAAGGGACGCCGGAGACAACGTCGTACAATACGCTGTGGCGCTGGCTGAAGGTGCCGCGGCCGCTGTCCTGACCGCTCAGGCGGATGGGAATGTTTTCCTTCAGGATCGACGCAAAGGCAAGGGCTTCGGCGCCGGCCCAGTCGATGCCGGCGCCGGTTTCAACGCTCTCCAGCCGTTTTTTTAATATGCGCTCCAGCTTGGGGTTGAGGGCAAAACCGGCGGGCGTCTGATTGAGTTTACGGGACATGGCCGCGAGCGCTTCGCGGGCCACGCCGGTCGGTTCCGGCCGCCGGTCGTAGCGGCCGTGAAATCCTTCCCAGTTTTCGTAAAAGCGCGATTCGGGAAACGGACAGGCGGCCTGCTGCGAGGTTTGGAATTCGTCTTCGAGCCGTTTTTCAACCGTGCGCTGCAGGCTTTCAAGGGCGGCGTCGTCGATAGCGGCTTCGGCCTTGAGTTTTTCGGCATATAGATCAAAGAGCGGTGTGCGGTCCTTGATTCTGGCGTACATGAGCGGCTGGGTAAAGTACGGATCGTCCCCTTCGTTATGACCGTAGCGCCGGTAGCAGACCAGGTCGATGACGACATCCTTGGAAAATTTGCGGCGGTAATCGTAGGCCAGGCGTACGACATGCAGGGCCGCCTCCGGGTTTTCGCCGTGTACGTGAAAAATCGGGACCATCAGCATCTTGGCGATGTCGGTGCAATATCGTGTGGAGCGGGCGTCTTGCGGCAGGGTCGTATACCCGATCTGGTTGTTGATGACGACGTGGATGGTCCCGCCGGTCCGATAGCCGGCGAGCTGCGACATGTTGAGGGTTTCGGCGACGATGCCCTGACCGGCAAAACCGGCATCGCCGTGGAGCAGCAGGGGGAGGACCTGCCGGCGCGTTTCCCTGAAGAGCATGTCCTGGCGGGCGCGCGCAAACCCCTCCACCACCGGGTTGACCGATTCCAGGTGGCTGGGGTTATTGACCAGAAACAGGCGCAGCGGGCGGCCGCCGGCGGTCTTGATGTCCGCCAGATAGCCGTTATGGTACTTGACGTCGCCGCTGCCCACCAGGTTTTCGGGATCGTAGCAGTGGCTGAATTCGTCGAAAATTTCCCGGTAAGGTCTCTGCAGGATGTGGGTCTGAACATTGAGACGGCCCCGGTGGGACATCCCCAGAATGATTTCACGGCACCCGTCGGCGCCGGCATGCTCCAGCAGAAAATCCAGCATGGGTATGAGTGTTTCGGCCCCTTCCAGGGAAAAACGGGTCTGGGCCACATATTTGCGGTTCAGGAACGTTTCAAAACGATCGGCTTGACACAGTTTCGTCAGAATGCGCCGGCGGGTTTCCGGGCCGAATCCGGGTGCATTCCGAATCGGCTCCATCTGCTCCCGCAGCCAGCGGCGTTCAGCCGGGTCCTGCAGGTGCATATACTCAACTCCCACCGAGCGGCAGTAAGTCCGGCGCAGCATCCGGATGATACCGGCCAGGGGCAGTGGGTCTTTTTCGGACAGTGAACGGGTAGGAAAGACCGTGTCGAGATCTTTGTCGGACAGATGAAACGCTGCAAGATCGAGGAGCGGATGTTCGGTGGGACATGCGCTCAAGGGATCCAGGCACGCCAGCAGGTGGCCGATTTCGCGATACCGGCGGATGAGGGCTTCCACTCCGGACGGTTCCAGGTCGCGGGACTTATCCCGGACGGCTTCCGCCGGCGCCGGTCCGGTCCGTCCCAGTTGGAACCCTTCAAAAAAAAAGCGCCAGTCCGGCGACACGGCCAGGGGATCGTTCCGCCACAAACGGTACTGGCTATCGACATAAACGGCATTTCCGTATTTGGAAAGGTCCATAGTTTATTCAATCTCGGAAAACCTGGCCTTCTGAGCCAGGTCAGAGTTCAGTAGCTCTGCCGTATGAAGTTCAAAAACGCTAAACCCGAAGCACGAAACACGGCTCGGTTTAAGGCGGCAGCCGCAAATCCGAAACAATATATAATGACCAAAATTTCTATGATTTAAACAATTCTGACATTGAGACTATGAATTTGTTTTTGTCATTAGGGAATTTGATATTTGGATTTGTCTCGAATTTCGATATTCGGATTTAGAAATTTTCCCTATGACAAATGGCAAATCATGCCCATCAGGCTTATGCACTCTTTTGCGCGTATGTTTCTAATAAAGAATCTAAATCCCTCCGGCCGCCTGCCGGCTGAACCATTCCGTTACTGTTTCGGCCACCCGTTTCCGGTGGGTTTCCCGGCTGAAGAGATGGTCCGCTCCCGCAATGATTTCCAGGGTAATTGCATCACGATTGCGCCGATGCGCCTGCAGGGCTTCATCCACCGGGACAATTTCATCCCGGTCGCCATGGATAACCAGCAGGGGACGTTTAAACGAACCGATTACTTGGGATATATCATAGTTGTCCGCATCGGCAAAGAAGTCCTTTGACAGCTCCAGGGAGCGGCCCCTGCTGGTAAAGGCCGTTCGCCCGGTCCGCTCCATTTGGGCCTGTTGTTCT
>Ga0209270_1002373_pt1 | contig 20324 bp, 11 predicted proteins | sample MTBAKSrepl1MetaG_FD_187456 | JGI IMG/M metagenome (GOLD analysis project Ga0209270, IMG submission 187456) | Enrichment culture microbial communities from Arthur Kill intertidal strait, New Jersey, USA, that are MTBE-degrading - MTBE-AKS1... | ecosystem: Environmental > Aquatic > Marine >...
GTCGAAATGACTATCCCAAGAAAGTCTCGGAGCAGTAAGCGAGAATAGCGACTCACTCAAAAGGGCAAGGAAGGTGGTTCAAGGAACGGAGGCACAGAGTTAGGGGTTCCAGTGAATGTCAATGTATCAGGATGTCCCTTCCAAAGCCTAGAGCATTGCCATCACTTTTCCCTCTCCTCTGGCGGGAGAGCCTGTCCTGTCGAAGAGCCTGAAGCTCTCGAAGGGAGCGTAGTCGAAGGGCTCTACGCTCCACCCGTCCTCCGTAGCCTTGGGCGAAGGAGGATGCTCTACGCTTCTCTCAGGGAAAGGTGGGGGGTCACGAAAGCAGGTCTGCGACGGGAATTTCTAATATTATGTCCCTGGCGCACAGAAGGGGAAAGAGCCCAGGCGGTTATGTCAAATATCAAGGCCTGACACCTTCCTCGCATGAGTTTTCTGGTGAAGGAACCAATAATATCCTGGGGTACCAGGAAAGGCCTTTAAGTGCACTAATCAAGACCCCACATTCCACAAATCGAAGGGGCGAAGGCGGAAGCTAGGCGACGGCGGCCGCATTCTTCTTTTTCTCTGTCCTCTGATCTTAGCTCCCTGTCGAAGACCCTGAGCGCAGTCGAAGGGCTCCGTGCTGCTTTTGACGCTTTAGCTTGAATTAGCCCGACTGAATCTCCTTCATTTAAAATTTTTGACCTTCGCTCCCCGTTTGAGTATATTTATCCGTGACTTTTCGCTCCAGTGGATATCGGCTTTCTGAATCTGAAAACGATTGAGATTCAAGAGTGTTGAAAACAAAACCCCCGAATGAAACGAATTCAAAACCCCATGTCCCCGCGCAAGGGGAGTGGGGTTTTGTCTTTCACGGACTTTGAATGGGGATTAAGATAAAAGGAAAAGATCGAGGTAGCCAAGCATCCGGATGAAAACTTGAAGTCACAAATTGTGACCTCAAGTTGGACCGGTCCAATTTGTGAGCAGTTCTAAAGAACACTGTTAAAGAGGGATCTGAGCATGACTTCAAAGCAATTATCGATCCCGGTCGAGCGGATCGAGAAAGCGATTCTGCTTATCCGGGGCGAGAAAGTTATCCTGGACAGAACCCTGGCGGAATTGTACGGCGTCGAAACAAAGCAATTGAAACGTGCTGTTCGGAGGAACATCCGTCGATTTCCTTCTGATTTCATGTTTGAGCTGACGAAGGAGGAATACGAATCTTTAAGGTACCAATTTGGCACCTTAAAGAGAGGCGAGCATTCCAAGTATTTGCCTCTAGCCTTTACTGAACAAGGCGTTGCGATGCTATCGTCCGTGCTGAATAGCAATCGCGCCATTGAGGTCAACATCCTTATCATGAGGGCCTTTGTCAGGTTGCGCGGTATGATCTCCTCCCACAAAGAACTTCTGAGGAAGCTGGAAGATATGGAAAAGAAATATGATGAACAATTCAGGGTTGTGTTCGAAGCCATCCGCCAGCTCATGACTCCCCCGGATCCTCCTAGAAAGAAGATCGGATTCGAGGTAAAAGAAGGGGGCGCCGGATACGGCAAAGGCAAAAAAGCAAAGGCAGATGCGAGTCGCTGATTAGAGAAAGTCACAAAATCAGGATGTCCCCTAAGTTTTCCGGTGAAGGAACCAATAATATCCCCAGGCGCCAGGAAAAGCGTTTAAGTGCACTAATCAAGACCCCACATTTCACACATCGAAGGGGCGAAGGCGGACCCGTCCTCCGACTTGTCCGTCGTAGCTTCAGCGAAGTCGGAAGCCTTTTGACCGCCATAGCTTTAGCGGCGGCGGTTGGCGAAGGAGGAAGCCTGCGGCGAAGGCGGCTGTGGCTCCTTGGCCCGCCATCTTGTCCGCCGACTTGTCTCGCCGAAGCCTCGGCGAAGGCGGAAGCCCTGAGTCTATCGAAGGGGCGAAGGAGGAAGCCTGCGGCGAAGGCGGCCGCGGTTCTGTTTTCGGTTCCGTTTTCCGTTCTTGCTGCGGCTCCGCGGTTCCTTGGCTCGCCATCTTGTCCGCCGTAGCTTTTTAAAGCGAAGGCGGAAGCTTCAACGAAGGCGACGGCGGCTGAGGCTCCTTGGCCCGCCATAGCCTATGGCGAAGGCGGCTGATGCTCTGTCATCTGGTCTTCCCATCCTTCCACCATTCCATCATTCCAATATTCCAGTCTTTGCCTTTCTACTGACTTCTGTCTACTGTCTCCTGTATTCCTCTTTGTCTTGACCTTTCCTCCCCATTTGAGTATGATCATTGCGGTTTTTTGGCGCCGGCCTGTATGGCCGTTACAGATCCGGAAACGTGTGAGATCGAGGAGATTTAGCCACGAAGGCCCCGGACGAAACGACTTCAAAGCCCTATGTCTCACTTCCCGGGACATGGGGCTTTGTCTTTTGACCGAATCTGACAAAAGGTGGGATTAAGTTTGCGGTTGTTGAATATTGCGACCTGGCCTCTGGGGCTAGCCATGCTGTGAAAGAAGCCAGAATGACTCAAAGAAGGATTCAGAAAGGGGAGGACTACGACCGCCTCATCGGTGGAATCTCCAAAGTTCTGGAGACAGCCCGTCGGGCCTCAGCGCGGAGTGTTAACGCTATCATGACAGCCGCCTACTGGGAAATCGGGCGGCGTATAGTAGAGTTTGAACAGGCTGGCAAGCTCCGGGCCGAGTACGGCGAGGAGTTGCTCAAGAGGCTCTCCCGAGATCTTACATTAAGATATGGCCGTGGCTTTGCCAAGAGCAACCTCTACCAGATGCGATCCTTCTATACGGCCTATCAGCACATTTTCCAGACAGTGTCTGGAAAATCTGATGGTCTTCATGCGTCGAGTGGTTCGGAGAAATTCCAGACGCTGTCTGGAAAAAGCAGATGGCTGGGTTTGCAGCGCCTTCAGTCCGCAGCAAGTCATTTCCCACTCCCATGGTCTACCTACGTTCGGCTTCTCTCCCTTAAGAATGAGCATGCGCGAGCATTTTACGAAACCGAGTCATTGCGTGGAGGCTGGTCTGTTCGCCAGTTGGACCGGCAGATCGAGTCCCAATTCTATGAGCGGACCGCCCTGTCAAAGGACAAAGCTGCCATGCTTCAAAGGGGGGCAAAAGCCAGACCCGTAGACAGAATGACCCCTGAGGAGGAAATCAAAGACCCCTACATTCTCGAATTCCTCGGCCTCAAGGACGAATACTCGGAGAGCGATCTGGAGGAAGCATTGATCCGCCATCTCGAGTTCTTTCTCCTTGAGCTTGGTGGGGACTTCACTTTCGTAGCTCGTCAGAAACGACTCCGTGTCGGGGATGAATGGTATCGTGTGGACCTGGTTTTCTTTCATCGTCGGCTGAGATGTCTCCTGCTGATAGACCTGAAACTTGGCAAGTTCACCCATGCCGATGTGGGCCAAATGCATCTCTATTTGAACTATGCCCGCGAGAATTGGGTTCTTGAGGGTGAGAACCCGCCGGTAGGGCTAATCCTTTGTGCTCAAAAAGACGCCGCGGTCGCTAAGTATGCTTTGGAAAATCTTCGAAACAAAGTGCTGGCATCGGAATATAGGACGGTCCTTCCGGACGAGAAGGTCATCGCAGCAGAATTGGAACATACCCGCCACGTGCTGGACATGCGCATGAGCGGTGGTTTGGCATTAGCTCCTGGCAAGAAGAGGATCAAACCCGGACGACTGCTCCCGGAAAGATGAAGTACAAGCTTTACCCAAAATGAAAAGACTCGAGTCACTGGAGAAAGATCTGAGTGAAGCGCGAAACGAATTTTGATCGGTACTTGGAAGAGCACCTCAAGGATCCGGATTTTGCCGAGCGATTCAGAAAGGCTGGCGACCAGGCTCCAGAATCCAGCATCGGGGATCCAGGATAGTGATTCAGGAATCGCATGCCCGTGAGGCAAAAAAATTGTGTAAAGAGCCAGGGTCAAGAATCCAGGATCCAGCATCTAGAGCACTTTAACGACTTGAACGATTTCTACGGATCCAGTGGATCATTTATATTCTGATGTACGTGCCCTCCGGCCAGTGGTGCAAGAAAGAAGGCGGCGGTGTGCGAGTCTGCCTAGAAAGTCACAAAATCAGGGGCGTCCCCCAGATTTTGGGTTACGCCTCCCCCGCGACTTCACCTGCCCCTCTCTCGTCGCGGCGACCTGTCCACCGTAGCCCTGAGTCTATCGAAGGGGCGTAGGAGGAACCCTGCGGCGACGGCGGCCGCGGTTCTGTTTTCGGTTCCGTTTTCCGTTCTTGCTGCGGTTCTGATGCTCTGATTTTCTTGCTTTTCCCTGCCCATTTGAGTATGATTGTTCCGGTTTTTTGGCGCCGGCCAGCATGGCCGTTACAGATCCGGAAACGCTTGAGATCGAGGAGTCCTAGCCACGAAGGCCCCGGACGAAAGAAATTCAAAGCCCCATGTCCCCGCAGAGGGACATGGGGCTTTGTCTTTTCTAGGCGTTGCGTGTTTCAAGGGTTATCGGCTTTCGCTCCGCCTGTCCTCCGAAGCTTGCAGAGCGAAGAAGAATGCTCCACGCTCCACCTGTCCTCCGTAACCCTAAGCGAGTCGAACGGGCGGAGGAGGATGCTCTACGCTTCTGTCAGGGAAAAGCGGGGGAGTGCGAAAGCAGGTCTGCGAGGGAAACCTTTAACAGGATGCACGTGCCCTACACTTTGGAACCAGTGGAATTGTCAAAATACAAGACCTGACTCTCTGCACTGACCCCCTGCACGTTGCCAAGAAATGAGGGAATGCGGCGGCTTATTGAAGAGCAGTTTCGGGAAACACAATCCTCCTTTGAGAAACCAGAGAAAAGGGAATGACTCTCACAGACCACGAGATCACTGTCGAGCAGGTGAAACTCCTCATCCGTGAGGGCGAAGGTCTCACCGTGGAGTTCAAGGAGCGCTACACCCCGCGGATCGACGAGGACATCGTGGCCTTCGCCAATGCCAAGGGCGGGACGCTTCTCCTGGGCGTACGAGATGACGGAAACGTTATCGGCGAACGCCTGACCAACGACCTGAAGGCCAAGATCAACAGCCTGACGCGAAACTGCAAGCCGGCCATCACCACCGAGTTCTCGCAGGTCGGCGAGGTTGTGGCCGTCGTCGTGCCGGAAGGCACGGAGAAGCCTTACTCCTGCGGTTCCGGCTACTACCGACGGCTCGACGGCAACACCCAGAAGATGAGCCACGACGAGCTGCGCATTATGTTTGCTGAGAACGAGCCCCTGCCGTTTGAGGAGAAAACGGTCAAGGGATTTACCTTCGACGAGATCTCTAAGGCCAAGATACGCGCGTTCACCAAGGAAGCGGCCATACGTATCGGCTCCGCCGCCGTGCCCGACTTCCTGCGCAGCCTCAAGGTTGCTGACGAGACCCGGGTCAAAAACGCGGGCATTCTCTTCTTTGCCAAGGACGTCTATGACCACCTGCATCAGGCGCAGATGACGCTCCTGGCCTTCAAGGGAACGGACAGGCTCCACATCTACGACCGCCGCGATGTACGGGACGACCTGCTTACCCAATTCAATGAGGCCGTTGGCTTTCTTCAAAAACACCTGAACGTCCGCAGCGAAATCCTGGGTGTCAACCGGGAGGACATTTACGAGATCCCGATCGAGGTTTTGCGCGAGGCCTTGGTGAATGCCCTTATGCACCGCGACTACAGCATCACCGGCACGCAGGTCAGCGTGGAGGTCTTTGATGACCGGGTGGAGATCGTGAACCCCGGGGGCCTGCCGAAAGGCCTGTCCATCCGGAACCTCGGCACGGTTTCGATCCGACGGAACGAGCTGATTTCGGACCTCTTCTTCCGCCTGCACAAGGTCGAACGCATCGGCATGGGCATCCAGAAGATGAAGGAGACTATGGTTGCGGCGGGACTCCGCGAGCCGACTTTCGCGAGCGATGCGTTTTTTCGGGCAACATTCCAACGGTCGCCGGAATTCGCTCTGAAGGAGGGCATCCTCAGGGCCGAGGTATCCGAAAAGAAACCTGAGGGTAAGACTACCCAGAAAACTACCCAGAAAGCTGCACAGAAAACTGCCCAGAAAATCATGGGTCTAATTCGGCACAAACCCGAAATAACACGACAAGAACTGGCGATGGAGCTCGGAATGACCGACAGCGGAATTAAATACCACCTTAAGAAGATGCAAGCCAAGGGCTTGATCCGTCGTGTTGGTCCGGACAAAGGTGGACACTGGGAGGTAGTCCGGTAAGATGAATGTCGCGGCCATGATAAATGAGAGGGGGAGCCGAGATAGCCCGGAGGCGTCTTAGAACCCAGAAACCAAGTTAGCCAGGACCAAGTTCCGGGGCCGAGTCTTGAAACCCCTCATTGAGGCAGGGCTGGTCGAAATGACTATCCCAAGAAAGTCTCGGAGCAGTAAGCGAGAATAGCGACTCACTCAAAAGGGCAAGGAAGGTGGTTCAAGGAACGGAGGAGAAACGCTCGTGAAACCTGGAACCACATTCGAGAGCACCAATCAGTCCCTTCAAGATCTTCCCAAGGAGATAGATTCCGGAAAGATCCAACTGCCTGATTTCCAGCGTGGCTGGATATGGGATGATAATCACGTGAAGAGCTTGCTTGCGACTGTCTATGTGGCCTATCCTATCGGCGCGGTGATGATATGTGGAAACAGGAAACCCGGATCTGTGATGGGAATTTGTGACATGGACCGGCCTAGGCCAGGAAAAGGGCGCAGGGCGTTATGCCTTACGTCAAGACCTGACACCTGTCTCCCAGGAAGATGTCGTTCTCTTCTAAGGGAGTTTTCTTTTCTCTTGACTGGTGCCTTTTAATGGGTCACACGGTCCCCACTGGCAAGAAGTTTTGGGGATGTACCGGATACCCCGGATGCTGGACAGTCCGGAAAGCTAAGACAGGCGAAGAAAGAGAGCAAGTCAGCTTGCGGATGCAGTAACTCTGAAGGGACCAGCCACGGCCTGGAGGTATTCCCAATGACGGACACAGCAGCCGACTTTTATGATGTAAATGCGCCAACCTATTTTGAGCAAACGGTAAGAGTAAATCCAGAGAGTTTTCTTGGGCCTTTTGCCGATCGTCTTTTGCCGGGTTCACAAGTGCTGGATGTCGGGTGCGGGAGCGGGCGTGATCTTCTGTGGTTACGAAACCGGGGGTTTGAAGTCAAAGGTCTTGAACGGTCCTTAGCCTTGGCTAAACTCGCGAGGAAACATGCAAGGTGCGAGGTGTTTGAGGGAGATTTCGAATCGTGGGATTACGCTGCAAATCCTATGGACGGTATTCTGCTAGTGGGATCTCTCGTCCATATTCCGAACGAGGATCTTGCGCGCATCTTGGGTCGCATCATACATGGCTTAGTGCCGCATGGTCTTCTTCTCTTGACGTTCAAGGAAGGGGAAGGTGTCACGAAGGTCGCAGATGGCCGGATCTTCTATTTGTGGCAGGATAAAGACTTGCGGGGTCTGCTGAAGGAACTTTCACTCGAAGTCTTGTATTTTGATCGGCTCGTATCGGCCATTCGACAGGAGGATATTTGGCTCACCTATGTTCTTGGGAAAACCCAAGACCCAAGTCAGTGTGTCCATGCGGAACCGGGGAGGTCCCTCTCCCCATGAGCAAGGAAACCGTTGTGCATAGAAAGCTCGTTCGGGACAAAATTCCTGAACTCATTCGGGAGCTTGGAAGTGAGCCACTCATCCGCCAACTTTCGGAGAAATCTTTTATGAACGCCGTTGGCATGAAGATCCTGGAGGAAGCTTCCGAGCTCTTCAGCCAGTTGCGTCAAGAGAATCCGCAAGGCGTACTCGAAGAATCCGCTGATCTTCTTGAAATCAGCTTGACGGCCCTGCAAATCTACGGGTTCGGAATGGAAGATTTGGAAAGGGCAAGAGACGAACGTAACCGCATTCGTGGTGGGTTCAGAGACCGCTGCTTCCTGGAGAGCATCGGTACTCCTGTGGTTAGGATCGAAGGAGGGGATGCACCGACGCTCTTTTTCGCCCCTGATCAGAACGCTGATCTTATAAACCTTGTCAATCAAGAATTAGGCCGGAGTGAGGAAGCCTGGATTGCATCAGCGTTCTTCACGCCCGGTGTGCTCAATCTTTTCTTATCGGCCTTCGAACGATTTCTCGCCGAAGGAGGGGGGCTAAAGGTCCTCCTCTCGACAATGGGCAATGTGACCCGGCCTGAATACCTTCAGCACCTAAAGAACGAGGTTCCGCGTGCTCTACTGAAAGTTTTCCACCCTCATGACGTCCCCTTTGACCAGACACCGCCTGAATTTCATGCAAAGGCATTTCTGTTCAAACGTCGAAACGGCTCCGGATCCATGATCATTGGATCCTCTAATCTAACACAGGCAGCCTTTACTCGTAATGTGGAGTGGAACTACTTCACCCCCAATGAGATTAATCTCCCTTTCGAAGATTATTCACCTTTTGAGATTCTGCGGCGGGAATTCGAACGCTGTTTCTCTCAGGAGGCAGTTCCTGTTTCAGAGGAATTTCTGGAAGGATACAGGAAACGGTGGGAAAAGGCAGGCTCCATCTATACGGTCCCCTATGCGCCGGAAAAATTTCCCCCGCCCCCTGTCGCCGTGGAGCATGAGTATGGCTGGGCTGTTCCTGATAAGATCCGGCCCAATCCGGCACAGATGGAGGCCATGGAATCGCTTGCCGGACTCCGTGGAAAGGGTGTGCAAAAGGCGGCGGTGATCGCGGCGACAGGAGTGGGCAAGACTTATCTGGCGGCCTTCGATTTCTGTGCATTCAAAGGAAAGAAACTGCTCTTCATAGCCCATAGGGAGACCATCCTGCAGGCAGCACTGGACAGCTTTCGCAAGGTCCTCAAGAATGATGAGTTCGGGTCTATTTTAGGTGGGGGGAGAGAAATTAACCCCGTGGGAGACTCTGTATTCGCAATGATCCAGACCTTGAGACGAGAAGGTGTCCTCAAGTCATTCCCCCGTGACCATTTTGACTACGTCGTTCTCGATGAATTTCATCATGGAGAAGCATTTTCTTACAGGCAGGTGATAGAATATTTCCAGCCTAGATTCTTTCTGGGCCTTACCGCGACGCCGGAGCGAATGGACGGCCGGGATGTTCTGGCTCTGTGTGACTATCAGATCGGCTACGAAGTCCGCCTGCTCGATGCAGTGGACCGCGGATGGCTTACCCCATTTCAATATTTCGCCATACAGGACGAGACCGATTACGGCCGAATATCCTGGAGAGGGACAGGCTACGACGAAGCCGAGTTGGAACGGGCACTCAGCACTGACACGCGAACAGCGGTTGTGGCTAGGAATCTGAAACGTTTTCTACCGGCCAGCGGCAAAATCAAGGCGCTGGCCTTCTGCTGTTCGGTCAATCACGCCAGGTACACTGCAAAACACCTGAGCCTTAACTTCGGGATACCATCTGTAGCCCTAATGAGTCTATCCACCGAGGCTGAGCGCAGAAGTGCTATCGAGCGACTGGAGTCAGAGTCGGATCCCTTGGAAGTAATATGCTCGGTGGACATTTTCAACGAAGGGGTGGACATCCCCAATGTAAGTCATGTCCTCTTTCTACGGCCAACCCAATCCTTTACGATTTTTCTCCAGCAACTGGGAAGAGGACTGAGACTCGCTCCTAAGAAAGAGTTCCTGGTGGTCCTAGATTTTGTAGGGAATTTTCGAAAAGCATACGTGGCACCTCTTGCCCTCGCCGGGTACACTTCTGTTGAGAGCTTTGTGGAAGAGATACAAAGTGCGGCCAAGCTCGATTTCCGCCCAAAGCTGCCCAAGAGATGTTATCTCAGCCCGGACCTAGAGGTTCAGCGCGTCTGGGACGAAGAGATTCGTAGAATCATCGAGGGAAGGGTAACTAAAGAGGATAGACTTCGCACCCTCTATTCGGAGATTCAGGAGTCGCTCGGTGGCCGGCCCCCATCTCTCACGGATTTCTACGCCAGCGGATTTGATGTAGATCCGATGGCGTTTATTAGGCAATTCGGAAATTGGCTGCGGGCCAAGAAGTTCTGTGAAGGGAGTTTGCCGCCCCATGAAGAAGCCCTTCTGGGTACCGCTGGTGAGAGTTTCCTTCAACACCTGGAAGGTGAACTCAGACCAGTCCGCTCTTACAAAATGGTTGTACTCTCGGTTATCTTGGATCTTCCCGGCGGGGACTGGGCTGTAAAAGAGATTGCGGAAGGTTTTCTTTCTTACTTCCTCATGCACAGGGACCAAATCTGGGACTTTCAGGACCTCTCACGATCAAGGGATCCCGAGCGGTATCCTCTTTCGAAGGTTGTAGCCAAGCTGAAGCAAATGCCTCTGCACTTCTTGAGTAATACTGCCCAGGATTTTTTTATTTTAAATCCAGGCTCAGGTCGGTTCCGGATAAAGGATGAATTGATTGAATTCTGGCGCGACCCCCGGTTCAAGGAACTGGTTCATGACCGGGTCCAGTTCGCATTGATTCGTTATTTCGGAAGAAGAACGAGCAGAGAAAAAGAGAACAAAGAATCGAGAAAAGGTGAGGCAGGTTAAGACTCAGCGAAGAGGCATGACAGAGCAGATGCCAATGGACTTTGCGTCATCCAAATTCCTCTCCAGGCTCTCGGAGAAAGTGGATGTACTGGGTGACACCTGATCATAAAAGAATTTTGAAAGATCTGGTTCTTTGCTCTGGGAGTGAAAGCTCTTGAACTTTGCTTAGAGCAGACGTTTTTTTGTCGAAAGGTTAAGGGGCACAGAAACATCTTAGAGGGAACAGGGATAATGGGAAGTACTGGGCAAACTGATCTTTCCTCATTTCTGGGTAGATGTCTTCTCCTTGATTTGGAAGCCAAGGAAGATCACATCTACCGGATCGGGGCTGTCTACGGTCAGGCTACATTTGAACGGAAAGGTCCTTTCGATGTGGCGCAGGCGCTTGCCCAACTTGACGCCTTTTCACGGGATGCTGAAATGATTCTGGGGCATAACCTGCTGGCGCATGACCTTCCCATTCTTAAGGCCATAACACCCAGGCTTGAGCTGCTGGCAAAGCCTGTTATCGATACTCTCTACCTCTCAGTCCTCGCTTTTCCTGAAAACCCCTATCATCGTTTGGTAAAGGACTACAAGCTGGTGAGGGAGTCGCTGAGCGATCCTGTTGCCGATGCAAGGCTAGCGGCCTCCGTGTTCGAAGACCAATGGAAAAGCTTTGAAAAGACAAGAAAGGGGGAATTGAGTGATCTGCTCCTTTTCTACCGTCACTGCTTTGAGCAAACAGCCTCGGATGAGACGGCAAACCGGGGATTTTCTCTATTTTTCGAATCCCTCGGGGCTGAAGCGATTTCCTTCGATGTCGCCGCGCGGATTTTTCGGAAACACACAGCCGAACGGGCCTGTCTAGCAGCCTTTGATCAGGTTGTTTTGCCGGTCCTTCAGTCGAATCAGGATCGGCCTGTGCTGAGCTATGGGCTTGCGTGGCTGCGGGTGGCTGGGTCCAATTCCGTACTCCCTCCATGGGTGCGTCACCGGTTTCCAATCCTGAGACAGATCCTTCGTTGCCTTCGAGATGTCCCCTGCACTGACCTGGGCTGCACCTTCTGCCGTGCGGCCCATGATCCCCTTGCGCAGTTGAAGCGTTACTTCGGTTATGACGCCTTTCGCTCAAGCCCTGCGAGAGAGGACCGTCGGAGTTTACAGGAAGACATCGTCAGACATGCCATGGGAGGCCAGTCCTTGCTGGCGATCCTCCCCACAGGCGGCGGCAAGTCCTTGTGCTATCAGCTTCCTGCCTTGGTTCACCATTACAGAAGAGGCGTTCTCAGCATCGTCATCTCACCCCTCCAGGCCCTCATGAAGGATCAGGTGGACAACCTTGCAAAGAGGACCGGCACTCCGTATGCGGCCGCACTTTCAGGCCTTTTGACGCCACCTGAGCGTGGCGAGGTGCTCGAACAGGTGAGGCTGGGGAACGTGGCGCTTCTCTACGTGGCCCCCGAGCAGCTTCGCAATAGATCATTCAGACAGGCGATCGCACTCAGGGAGATCGGCGCCTGGGTGTTTGACGAGGCCCACTGCTTGTCCAAGTGGGGGCACGATTTCCGGCCGGATTACCTTTATGCCGGTCGGTTCATCCGTGAATTCGCCGACGAGCAGGGAGACCCGCCACCGCCCGTTTTCTGTTTCACCGCCACGGCAAAGCCGGACGTCAGGATGGAGATCATCGACTTTTTCCGACAAGAGCTGGGCCAAACATTGAGCGTCTTTGAGGGAGGAGTTGAGCGTGAAAACCTCCGGTTCGAAGTCAGAATGGTCAAAGGGTATGAGAAAAATGATGAGATCCAAACTATCCTTTCTGAGCGGCTTTTGATTGGAGACGGAGCTGCCGTGGTTTACACCCGCACAAGAAAAGGAGCTGAGAGAGTAGCCGAGTTCCTCAAAGAGCAGGGTTGGGCGGCGGCGGCCTTTCACGCCGGTCTCAACGCTGCCGAAAAGCGTACGATTCAAGATGGATACCTCTCGGGTGAACTCAAAGTCATAGCCGCGACCAATGCCTTTGGCATGGGCATCGACAAGGAGGATATCCGTCTGGTGCTTCATGCCGACGTCCCGGGGTCCCTTGAAAACTACCTTCAGGAGGCAGGACGGGCGGGCCGAGACCTCAAAGATGCTGATTGTGTGCTGCTTTATGAAGAAAACGATGTTGAAGATCAATTCAGATTAGGGGCATGGTCGGAGATCAGCCGACGAGATATAGTCCAGATCCTTCGGGGTATTCGGAGGGCAAAACGGAACCAAGCAGGAGAGATCGTGCTTACGTCTGGAGACCTCCTTCTCGACGACGAGGTGGAGACAAGCTTCGAGGCCGGTGAGGACCAAGCTGACACCAAAGTTAAGACTGCCGTCGCCTGGCTCGAGAGGGCAGGATTTCTTTTACGAGATGAAAACAACACCCGCGTTTTCCAAGGAAGGCCGTCGGTAAGGAGCATGGAAGAGGCCAAGGCAAAAATAGGGACCCTCCACCTGTCTTCTTATCAAGAAGCGGGGTGGCTTGCTGTTTTCCAGGCGATGATGAATGCCGAGGCGAATAAAGGGTTGAGGGCAGACGAACTGGCTGAGTTGCCTTTTTTTCAGCCACATGATGCGAGTGGCCAGAATAATCAGACAGGCGGCCATGGGAAGGAGGAAACCGCATCCTCCCGTGTCATAAGGACACTTCACAGTATGGCGGAGGCAGGGCTCGTCGAAAAGGGACTGGTCCTGACCGCGTTCGTGCGCCACAAGGTGCAAAACCCGCCTGTCGAAATGCTGAAACGCATCTGCACCCTTGAAGAAAACATGCTCAATCTCCTCCAGGAGGAGGCGCAAAATATGAGTGACGAGGGCTGGAACCACCTGTCTCTTCAGCTCCTGAATCAACGGTTAAAAGACCTAGGTCACGAATGTACCCCCGCAGTTCTCAGTGGTTTATTCAAGAGCCTGAGCTTGGATGGGAAGGGCCTTGCCGGCAGCAGGGGCAGCTTGATCTTCAGACACGTTTCCCGGGATCAATATTGGGTGAAACTCTTGAGAAACTGGGAAGGCCTTGTGACCACCGCAAAGAGGCGGATGGCAGTGGCATCAGTGGTGCTCGATGCCATCCTTTCTCGAATTCCCGCCGAAGCGCACCCAAGCGCCGAATTGCTCGTAGAATTTTCAATCGAGGACCTCACCCGAGCCATAAGATCAGACCTTTTTCTTCGCCAGGAGGTCAAGGACCCGCTCGCGGCTGCTGATCGAGCGCTGCTCTACTTGCACGAACAAAAGATCATTATCCTGCAGCAAGGACTCTCCGTATTTCGGCAGGCCATGACCATCCGGATCCTTCCGGACTCTAGGAAAGGGCGCTATCTCAAGGGCGATTACGAGCCGCTTGCGCTGCACTACAAAGAGCGAATCTTTCAGGTCCACGTCATCAACGAGTACGCTCGGCTCGGTCTGCAGAAGATTCGACAGGCTCTTGATCTTGTCTTGGCCTATTTCAGTATGCCCAGATCAAGTTTCATCAAGCGCTTCTTCCCGGACCGGAGGGAAATGCTCGATCGGGCCACTTCTCTGGAATCCTTCCGCAGAATCGTGGACGAGTTGAAGAATCCGGTGCAAATGGGCATTGTAGCCGCCCCCGCGGAAGGGAACATGTTGATCCTCGCCGGCCCCGGATCGGGAAAGACCCGTGTGGTGGTTCACCGATGCGCGTACCTTCTAAGGGTCCTGCGCGTGCCTGCAAGAAGCATCCTCGTGGTCTGCTTCAACCACCATGCTGCGGTAGCCCTAAGACGACGCCTCTTTGATCTTGTAGGAAATGAGGCACGGGGGGTTATCGTAGCGACCTACCACGGTCTCGCCATGATTCTTACCGGGACCTCATTCTATGGCTTGGCCGAGCGGGCTCGTGGAGAGGGGATCGATTTCGATGCGCTCATCCACGAAGCCATACGACTTCTTCGAGGAGACGTGCAATTACCGGGGCTGGAAGCCGATGAATTGAGAGACCGCCTGCTGGCGGGGTTTCGTCATATCCTGGTTGATGAGTACCAGGACATCGATGGAGACCAGTACGAATTAATATCGGCTCTCGCAGGGCGTACAGAAAAAGACCCTGACTGCAAGCTTTCCATCCTTGCCGTTGGCGACGACGATCAGAATATATACACCTTCCGTGGTGCGAACGTGGAATTCATCCGCCGCTTCCAGGCAGACTATGACGCCCAGATCCACTACCTCACATGGAATTACCGCTCAACGGCAAATATTATCAATGCGGCAAACAGTCTGATCAAACACAACCGGGACCGCATGAAAATTGATTACCCGATCGTGATCAATAAAGAGAGGAAGAGTGACCATCCTGGCGGTGCGTGGAGCTCTCTGGACACCGTCTCTAAGGGGCGGGTGCAAGTGATCGAAGTAGGAAATGAAAAGGAGCAAATTTCTGCCTTCGCGGCCGAGCTCGCAAGGATGATGTCCATTAAACCGGCTCTCGGGTGGTCCGATTTCGCCGTTCTTGCCAGGACGCGCGAGCTGCTCCACCCCATGAGAGCGATGTTTGAGAAACACAATATCCCATTCGCGTGGACTTTCGGCCGCGAGACGGTGCCACCACTTCATCACCTTCGGGAAATCGATCGCTTCATGAACATGTTGAAGTCACGCGAGGAAGAGCAGATAAAAGCGTCTCAGGCTGAATCAATCCTGTTGGAAACAGTCGGTAATAGGGATGACAATCCCTGGTGGGCACTCCTGATGAACCTCATCCGGTCGTATGAAACAGAGACCTCTGATGCAGCCCTTCCGAAATTCTTGCTCCTAGAGAGCCTACATGGTTCGCTCCATGAGCTGAGGCGTGAACAACCTATTGGCAACGGTGTGTTCCTGGGCACGATACATGGGGCGAAGGGAACTGAGCTCCCCCATGTCTTCATGCTGGATGGCGGATGGAGAAACGAAACAGACCCCAAAAGAAGGGAAGAGGAGCGAAGGGTTTTCTACGTAGGCATGACTCGGGCCCAACAGACCCTTAGCCTTTTTCGGAGGAAGGACATAGTAAATCGTCATATGGAGCTCCTCTCTGGAGATTCGATAATGGCACGCCAATGCCCCATTCTGGAGGATACGCCTGAGGAAGTCATGGCGATCCGTTACGAACCTCTGAGCCTCGCGGATCTTTATATCAGCTATGCAGGGAAGTTTGGGGCAACTCATGTCATCCACTCGAGGCTCTCGCCGATCGAGCCCGGTACTGAGCTTTCCATGCGCAGAATGGATGACGGGCTTGAACTTATTGATGCTGGCGGTTTTTGTATCGCGCGTCTTTCAAGACAGGCTGCATTGCGTTGGACTGAAAGATTGGACAAGGTGAAAAGGGTGCGGGTCATAGGGATGATACAGAGGGAAAAGAGATTCGAGGGAGAGGAGTTCCGAAACCAATGTCTGGCCGACAAATGGGAGGTACCATGGGTGGAGGTTGTCTGGACTCCATAGTGAAAGAAGACACAATCTGAAATTGCAGATGTCTGTGTGGTCTCTGGTCTGGGGTTGGACTACGGTAAGAGATTGGAATGGGACTAGCCGGCCTTACCAGCGGTAAGTCAATGATGAGCCAGCATATTCTTACCTTTGAAGAAAAATCGAGAGGGCGCCTTGAGTGTAGGCTCGACCTTTCAGCGTTATACCCGTCCAAGACTGAGCTTGCAGAATTCAAGAGAAGGTATAGCGAATTTCTCTTCTGTGACAAATATACCGGTTCTCTGTACGAGCTCAGAGGCAATAAGCTCATATACCGGAGCGAGCAACTCATCCCATCCAAAACAAACAAGAAGCCTCCTCTTTTACTGATCTTCGGGAATCCAGCGAGCCACTCTGTCGTGGCCGGGTGCTTTTTTGCGTACAAAGATGGTTGTAACAGTTTAGTCCCTCCCGCCTATTGATGAGGCAGTGTGCCCTGCCACGCCCGTGCTCCAGCCGAGACCGGGGAAGGAGCAGGTCGATAGTTTATCTGCCTTAAATCTTCGACATCAACTGGAATTATTATAGAGTGCTGCCTGTGCGGTAGCTGCGTCGGAGGTGAGAAGAGTTTTGAGGAACGAGAGGGGATGGACGCCCTGCCTTTTTGCTGTTTGTACGAGGCTGGGGATGACGCTGTGGGACTTGAGCCCTTTGTCGGACCTGGTTCCGAAGCACACTTTTCGGAAGATGACCATTTTGCGAAGGGATTGCTCGGCATGATTGTTCGTAGGGGGCACGCCGGGGATGCGGAGAAAGGTGAAGAGGCTTTTCTGATCAGGGCCGAGGAGATATTTTCGCAGGGTTTCGGCAGGCTTGAAACGAAGGGGTTGTTTGCAGATGGCCTTGAGCTCCCTGAGAAAGCGTTTTTCAATCTTCGCGGCTGAGTTCTGAGAGATATGGCCAGATTTGATTTTCTGGCCGATGTCACATGCCCAGGAGCAGAGCTCCTTGAGGCGGAGCGTAAAGGAATCCACGCCGTTGTCTTTCTCTGGGTCGGGCAGGAGCGAATGCTCGCGCTGGATCTCTTTGCTCGTGGTGATGATATGAGCCAAACAGGCCTGCCAGTGGGCGCCGATCCCATTATAAGCGGCATAGCGATCACGGACCAGCGTGCCGGAGAAGTCCTTTCCGAAGATGGCTTTTGCCACCTCGGCGGAACGGTGTCGGTCGATGTGAAAGAAGGCGATATGGTCGTTGCCCCCGAACCACACGAAGTGTCCGAGGCCATCGTTTCGCCACGAGGTCTCATCGGCGTGGGCGATCCGGGATGCCCTGAGCTTTTCGCGAAGATCGGCGTGGATCTTTTCACTCATTCTGACTGCTTTTTGATCGAAGCCAACCAGGGACGCTGGAACGGCGGATAGCCCGAACAAAACCCTGAAGATCTCCACGACTTTCCTGTAGGGAACACCGATCTCATAGCGTAAGTACATAGCCGTGGCCTTTGCAACCGGCCCGATGGGGGCGTGGAGAATCTCATCGGATGCCGGCTGCACGACCGATCTTTGACATCGATTACACCACGCCTGTTCATGCACATATCGCGTAACCATGGGATGAGGCACAAGCACAATGTCTTCCTGGATGTGCTCCATGCACTCATTCAAGGGTGCCATCTCTTTTGAACCACAGTGGGGACATTGCTGAGGGGCAGTCACAGCAACCCTTCGATCAATCTGTGTGGGTTTCGCTCTGAACCAACCCGGATGCCCTAGGGGTGGACCGCGCTTTTTCCTCTCCAGGGATCTGTCCGCAGCTTTTTCTTCGCAAGCGGCATGCTTCTTTCGGTTTGGCTTGAACTGTTTTTGATGTAGGGCTTGATACTTGGCCCGAAGCTCGGCAACTTCCCGCTCAAGTTCCCGAATGCGCTTTCGGTCCTTCTCCATTGTCTCATCGAATGCGTCGATTATCCTTAACTGTTCATCATAGGTCTCCTCCCCCCGCCGGTACTCTTCCAAGACCCAGGTGGTAGACATCCCGTCCAGATGAGGGCAGTGGGACATGGGGACGCTGGTAAGAAAGTAACTTGACACCGGCGCCGGGTTATGAGATACGAGGAAGCATGCCAAGGTTAGCCCGTCTAGGAAGAATAGGGACGTCCATGAAATAACAACTTGGGGAACTTTGGGGGATGTGCATCATTTCAGTCTATTTGATCTGACCGAGTCTCAACGATAAGCAGAAGTAAAACCTGAGGTGCTCGTTCTGAGAGATGCTTGAGAAATACCTCCAGATGTTCGCGAAGTTTCGAGGTGCCTAGGTCTCGAAACGGATCATGGCCGCCCCCGCAAGGGGACAGGAAGGAAGGGCCGAGCTTAAACATGAGGTGCGCAGATTATGAAGAGCTTGAGAACGCCGGATGAACGTTTTGACCACCTACCCGGGTACCCTTTTGCGCCGCAGTACCTGAATGTCCCGGACGGCGAAGACGGCCGGTTAAGAATTCACTATGTGGATGAGGGCCCAAAAGAGGCCGAACCGGTCCTGCTTATGCACGGAGAGCCTTCCTGGTCGTACCTGTATCGAAAGATGATCCCCATCTCTGTCCAGGCCGGTTATCGAGCCGTGGCCCCTGATCTGGTCGGCTTCGGCCGCTCCGACAAGCCTGCCGACCGCAACGACTACACGTACCAGCGCCATGTGGACTGGATGCAGGACTGGCTTGAGCGGATGGACCTGAAGGGAATCACTCTTTTCGGCCAGGACTGGGGCGGACTTATTGGATTACGTTTGGTAACGAATCATCCGGATCGTTTCGCCCGCGTGGTGGTGGCCAACACGGGGCTGCCGACGGGAGATCATCCCATCACTGATGCCTTCCTGAAGTGGCGGAAGTTTTCCATAGAGACCCCGGAATTCCCGGTGGGGTTCATTGTAAGCGGCGGCTGCAAGACCAGCCTGCCTGCCGAAGTGATCGCAGCGTACGATGCGCCCTTTCCCGATGAGTCCTACAAGGAAGGGGCTCGCATTTTCCCGTCCCTGGTGCCTGTCACCCCTGACGATCCTGCCGCCGCTCACAATCGCAAGGCCTGGGAGGTGTTGCAGAAGTTTGAAAAGCCTTTCCTGACCGCATTCAGCGATGCCGACCCTATCACCCGTGGGGGGGAAAAGGTCTTTCAGAAGCTGGTGCCCGGCGCCAAGGGGCAGCCCCATGTCATCATAAAAGGCGGCGGCCATTTTTTGCAGGAAGACTGCGGCGAGGAACTGGCCCGGGGGATCGTAGAGTTTATGGCCAGGACGCCTGTGAGCTGAGCACATAGGAAGGAGTTAAGGGGAAGGGCCCCTGCATAAGAATATGTGTGTTCATCGGGGACGCTCCTGATTTTGTGAATTTCTCGACCCGAACACGACTCGATAGTAGGCAAGACATAGAAAAAGCTGAATTAAGGATACCGACACATGCTTGCGAAATACCTCCAGATGTTCGGAAGGTTTTGCCCCGAGAGGGGCGGGATCGGCGGATACCCGATCAAGCCCATTATTCTTGACACAGAAGGTATTTTCAGTATCATCTCTTGCAGTTAGTTTCCTTCCTTTTGTCCATTAACCTCTATCCCGGAGGTTCATCATGGAGCATCCCCTCAAAATGGGCCTATTATTCTCCTGCGAGCTTCAGGGCCTGCTGTCCTGATCCCTGTCAGGTGTGGCATAGAAGCCTACTTTTTCCAGAAACTTCAATTTCAGGAGGTCAGTGATGAAAAGACAACTTTATCACGTTGGCATGTCTTTGATGATGATCCTCTTCGTTGCTGCGGCAACTCCGGCCCTTGTCCACGCATGGAACCAATCCTTTCACGCCCTTGTGGCGAAACAGTGCCTTAACGTGCAATCAAAATACATAGCCAGCTACAACGCGAGAATCGGGGCTATGGTACCTGACTTTGCATGGTACCTTAAAGATAAAGGCTCGATCACTACAGCTCAGGCCGAGAAACTTCATGGGGACACGACGGATGAATGCGTTATTCGTGGTGATACCACGTACCTTTACGAGACAGCTTCAGCTCTTGTCCCTTGGTGGGATTACGGATCACGATACCTGGTGAAGGGCATAGGGTCTCACGTATTCGCGGACATCATCGCTCACAATATTTATGATGGTTATGTGGAGCGATGGATTGCGGCTTTTCCTGCAAACGGTGAAGTGGTAGATAGAGAGGCACTTCATCTGGCGCTGGAGTTTGCCGTAGACGCCCTCTTAACCCTAACGTTGCATAAAATCTGGGGTTCCGGCTCGTGTTTTTTATGCTGCCTTCTGAAGTACATCGAGGAAATGCAGCAGATCTTGTTGGACTGCTTGGTTCGCGCTCATCGTGAGAGTCAGTT
>Ga0209270_1002379_pt1 | contig 20297 bp, 17 predicted proteins | sample MTBAKSrepl1MetaG_FD_187456 | JGI IMG/M metagenome (GOLD analysis project Ga0209270, IMG submission 187456) | Enrichment culture microbial communities from Arthur Kill intertidal strait, New Jersey, USA, that are MTBE-degrading - MTBE-AKS1... | ecosystem: Environmental > Aquatic > Marine >...
TGCATTTGGCAGAAATCAAGAAAGTGAAGATCAATGATTCATGGCATACAGCCGAGATAACCAGTAAATCTCAAAAACTACTGGAAAAGTTGGGTATACATATTACGTAAATCGGGCGGAGTTACGGGTTAACCAACGTTCACTATTCTTGCACAAAAAAAAGCGGGACATTGAGTCCCGCATATGGATTGAGTACTGGTATTTATCAGTATTTAAATTGTATGGATTTATCGGACCATCGTTTCAGGACTTACTCCTTCTTCCAGGATAATGACCTCCACCCTCCTGTTCTGCTGCCTTCCGGCTGCTGTAGAATTGCCCGCAATCGGGTACTGTTCGCCATATCCTTTTGTCATAATCCTGTCCGGCAGAACCCCCCCGGCAATTAAAGCTGTTTTTACAGCATCAGCACGACGTTGCGAAAGCCCTATGTTATACGTCTCGCTGCCAACGCTGTCCGTGTGGCCCTCTACCAGAACACTTCGTCCCGAATGTTTCCGGAGGAATTCGGCAAGCTGATCTATGGTGCGCGCAGCCCCCGGCATAAGCTCAGATTTTCCCGTCTCAAAAAGAATATCTCCCAGTGTAAGGACGATTCCACGTTCTGACTTTTTTGCCTTTAAGGCTTCGATCTCGCTTTCCAGAGACCTTTTCTCTTCAATGGCCTGTTCTGTCTGCATCCTGGCCCTTTCAGCCTCGATTGCCTTCGCCTCAGCTTCTTTTCTTGCCTTTTCGAGTTCCAGGGCCCTCACTTCTGCCTGTTTTCTGGACATCTCGGCTTCAAGAGCCTTTGCTTCTGCCTTGCCCTTCGCCCTTTCAATTTCAAGAGCCTTTGCTTCAGCCTCTCTCCGCGCTATCTCAGCCTGTTGTGACAGGGCATCTGCTTCAGCTTTTATACGTTCTATCTCCTGTTCACGGGCTGCCAACAGCATCCTATCTTTCTCCTTGGTCAGCCGCTCCCTTTCCTGTTCAGCCTTCTTTTCTTCTGCAAGTTCCATGGCAATTTGCACTTTTCTTTCAGCCATGTAAGCAAGGTGCTCCATCTCCACTGTATCCTTTGCCTGTTCAGCCCTTTTTAAGTTTTGCGAGGCTTCATAGAGGGCAACAGGCGCATTCTTTGTTACATCGGGATCTGCCTTTGCCTGTTCATAGACAGCACGGGCACGATCCATAGCTTCATTCTTTTCCGGTACTGTTGCACATCCTGTCATGAACGCTATGACCGGCAGAAGCACAAACATACCAAAACATATAAAGAATACTTCCTTGTGTCTAACTTTCATAGCCCCTACCCCCCTTTATTGCTCATTACTGATTTGTGACCGTTCAATCTCCTGTCGCAGTGTATCAATACTGCCCTGCATCTCCTGCGCTACCTTTTTGGCTTTTTCAGAACGTGATTTAGCCTCAGCAAGTTGCGCATCCAGCATCGCCTCATCAGCCAGACGCCGGGCCTCATCAAACTGCTCCTGTTCGATTGCTGCTTTTGCCTGATTTAGTTTGTCTGTCGCGACTTTTAGTTCAAGCGGAGCATGGACTGAAGCACTACTTTCCTGAGCCACCTTAATGGCCATTTCAGCACTTGTAATATTTTCAACGGGCGCTACTTTCTGGGCACAACCAACCATAAAAGGGATGAAGACAGCAATCAATATTGTCAGCGCCGGCCATGCAATTTTCTTTTTTTCGATCATTTGACACCTCCTTTCTCTTGATGAAAAGTTGTTTTTATAAAGCAATGAGCCCTCCTTAAACCATAAAAAACATACCAATTTTTCCGGTTAGTCCAATAATGGGGCGTGACAACAATATCTTACCACTTATCGGCTGTAATGCCAATTTTTTTTAACCCGGAAAATGCAATTGATTGTCGGACCGGAGGCAAAGTCGCCTTCAAAGTCTTTTGATTTGATTCTCCCGGCTTTTGTTTGAGTGTTATCCATTCTCATAACCCCACCTTTACCCTTAACTTAAGGGGTGCAAGGCCGGGGCCCATGTGAGACCCTCAAATTACCAGGGTTGGGCAAGGTGCTATAAAAAAGTACTTGAGAAAAATAAACCGGGATAGGAGGGGTTCCCGCATAATATTAGTGCAGGAACGCCTTTTTCCTTCTTCTTTCTTGTACTTCAATCAAGCCCGACAATTGCAGATATTTCTGAAATCACCCTGTCCTTGAGCATAGTATACCTTTTCTGAGGCTTATCATTTTTTATCGCAATTGCAATGGCCTTCTTGGTCCCGACCAAAATTACCAGGTTCTTCCCTCTTGTTATACCCGTATAAAGGAGATTCCTTTGCAAGAGCATGTAGTGCTGGGTAAGGATAGGCATTACGATGACGGGGTATTCACTCCCCTGTGATTTATGCACCGATACGGCATAAGCCATGACTATCTCATCAAGTTCTGAGTACTCATAGGAAACAGGTCTGCCGTCATAATCCACAATAATTTCCTGTTTTTCCCTGTCTATTTTTATGATTCTCCCGATGTCACCATTAAAAACCTCCTTATCGTAGTTGTTCCTGATCTGCATGACCTTATCCCCGACCTTTAAAACCCTTCCTCCCCTTATAAACTCATCACTTGAATGATTGAGATGCTTCTGGAGTTCCGCATTAAGATTGGAAGCCCCCACAACACCTCTGTGCATCGGCGTCAAGACCTGGATATCATTGACAGGATTGTACCCGAATTTCTTAGGTATTTTGTCCTTGCAAAGCTCAATGATCTTCTCCAGTGCCTTTTCCTGTTCTTCTATCTCGAAAAAATAGAAGTCCTGGGCATGGTCTTTCTTATAAGTAAACACGGGCATCCGACCGTTGTTCACCCTGTGGGCATTCACGACAATCAGACTGTCTTTAGCCTGCCGGAAGATCTCTGTCAGTCGTACAGTAGGTATAAACCCTGAATCTATGATGTCCTTCAAGACATTCCCTGCACCTACCGAAGGTAATTGGTCGACATCCCCGACAAGGGCTAAGGTAGCCTCTTTCGGAACACCCTTAAGTAAGTGATACATAAGGATGGTATCCACCATAGATGTCTCATCTATGACTATTAACGCTGCATCGAGCGGGGTGTTCTCGTCCCTCTTGAAGCCACCTCCTTTGGGACTGAACTCTAGAAGTCTGTGGATAGTCTTGGCCTCATGCCCGGTAGCTTCCGTCATCCTCTTTGCAGCCCTGCCTGTGGGGGCTGCAAGCAGAACCCTTTTCCCTAATTTCCTGTATATCCTTATGATGGAATTGATTATCGTGGTTTTCCCCGTGCCAGGACCCCCTGTTACCACCAGCACCTTCTTGTCTATGGATTCCCTGACAGCCTGTTTCTGATTGTCGGCAAGCTGCATCTTTAACTCTCCCTGCACCCATTCTATTGCTTTATCCTTATCGAAAGCTCTTAAAGTCTTCGGTACGAGCATGAGATGCTTTAATTTGCTTGCGATGCCGACTTCACTGACATGGAATTTGGCAAGGTAAACTGCCTTGTTATTCTCCTTCAATTCCCCCTCTTTGTTTAAGTCCTCGATGATTATCTTCTTCTCTGCGGCAATCTTCCCGAATGCCTTAATGATGGTCTCTTTTTCTACACCGAGTATCTTTTTACATTCCTCTACCAGAGATTCATACGGATAATAGACATGCCCCTCATCGGATAACTGGTGGAGCACATAGAGGATTCCTGCCTCAGCCCTTATCTGTGCTTCTCTGGCAATACCGAGTTTTTCTGCTATTCTGTCGGCTGTGATAAAACCGATTCCAAATATATCCTTAGCAAGTCTGTAGGGGTTATCCTGTACTACATTGATGGATTCCTTCCCGTACTGTTTAAATATCCTGGCTCCATATGCCGGGCTGACACCCTGCCCCTGAAGAAACAGCATGACCTCGCGTATTTCCTTCTGGTCATCCCATGCTTTCCGAATCATCCCGATTCTCTTGTTACCGATGCCCTCCACTGTATGTAACTTCTTTATGTCTGTTTCGATGATATTCAGGGTTTCCAATCCGAATTTTGAGACAAGTCTCTTTGCCATCACGGGACCTATGCCTTTAATAAGTCCCGAACCGAGATATTTCTCTATGCCTTTGACTGTAGCAGGGACTACGGATTCGTAGGATGTTATCCTGAACTGTTCCCCGAATTTAGGGTGATTGTGCCATTGACCTTTCAGTTTCAGGACTTCTCCTGCATTTACGGAAAGGAGATTTCCCACCACTGTAACAGTGTCATGCCTGCCTCCCACCTTTGCTTTTGCAATGGTATAGCCGTTTTCTTCGTTGTAGTAGGTAATTCTCTCTATCTGTGCTTTGATCTCTGTAAACACGGTAATCCCTACACTGGATGCCCGCTTAAGACCTGCGGGCATGACGTACAAGAGACTTCTATGAATCTAAGAGTGTCAATGTAATTATAAGCCCTTTAATAATTTTGACAACAGGTGTTCACTTTTAATTGGCAAATGTATTTAAAAAACTTGACATTTCAAGATTTTTATGTTATCAACTTTTGGTAGTAGATATCTTAAGATACATCTATAAGAGATATAAAGAACGGATACAATGAAAAATCATAAATTTTGCTTGATTATTATAGCGGTTTTTGTTCTTACGCATGTTTTCCCTGCCGTTGAAGTTTGTGCCCGGCAAACAGCAGCCTACGGAGAAATAAAGACTGCCGGTAATGTCCAGGTTGAATCATCGACGGGCAGATGGACCGGGATGCCTGATACTTATCCGCTGCTGTCCGGTACAAAACTCAGAACAAATGACGGAATTGCTTCTATTACTACAAAAGACGGTTCAAAAATAGATATTTCCCGAAATACGGAAATTGCTGTTACTGCTGCTGATTCAGGCTATACCATTGACCTCTTGAGTTGCACGGGGACCATTTCTTTTAATATGGGTCCGTCTGCCCTGCTTCATGTAAATACATCACAGGCTGTCATTTCAACCGTCGGGGGCACGACAACAAATATACAGGGAATGGTTACAGGCATTGTTAATGGAACGGAGGTCAGGAGTATCTCCGGAGCGGTTGCGATTGGTGCAGGTCAGGGCGGTAAAGAACAAAGGGTCCTGAACACAGGTGAGAGTATGTTCGTAAGCGGTGAATGCTATCCACCGGCGGCGGGGGGCACAGATGAAGAAATCTCAGCAGCAAGATCTGCACAAATCGCTCAGGCCCTTCTTATTGGTACGTTTGTTACCGCCGGTACGATTATTGCGCTTGAAGCCTTTCGCGGCGATGACGTAGCAAGTCCCTCGGGTTTTTAATTGTGTGCATAATGACATGTTAAAAGTACACAGGAAACTTTTTTTATCAATTCCGCTTGTGCTTTTTCTATTCTGTGGATGCAGCACGAACTATGCAGAAAAGACCCCTCCCACTGTTGATCTTGCATTGAAAAAAAATTCTGAAAAATTAAATGAGGTACTCATGACGAGTGCTGCCAACAGGCTGAGGGCTGCGGATGATTACCGCATAGGCCCGGAAGATATCCTCGATATAGAGGCTTATAATCTCGAAGAGCTGAAAAAGACCGTAAGGGTCAACCATCAGGGAGAAATTGCCCTGCCCCTTGCCGGTATTATCAGGGTTGAAGGCATGTCAACCCAGGAACTCGAGCAGGAGATTAAAAAAAGGCTCGAACGATATGTCCAGGAAACAGTTGTCAATGTTTTTGTAAAAGAATACCGCAGCCAGAGAATATCGGTTCTCGGGGCAGTAAATAATCCCCAGATATATGCAGTGACCGGCCAGCGGTATCTTGTAGATATGCTTATGACAGCCGGTGGCCTGCGGGAAGATGCAGGAAATATCTGTTATATTATCCGGCCGCCGTCCGGTGACTCGCCGGACAGGGCTGCCGGCACAGTCGTAATCGATCTCAAGGAACTCCTCATAAACGGTAATTTTAACCTGAACGTACCCGTATTTGCAGGAGATGTGATAAATGTTCCCCAATGCGGTGTCATCTTTGTTGATGGTGCAGTGAGAAAACCCGGGGTATTCGCCATGAAGAATGAGATAACCTTTATGCAGGCAATCTCAATGGCACAGGGAATCAGTACAGACGCCAGGCTCGGCGATATCAGGATATTCAGGGATAACGGCAATAGTGACAGGGATATTTTAAAAGTGGACTACGATGCAATAAGAAAGGGGGAGGAACCTGATATCTTCCTCGCAGAGAACGATATAATTATTGTACCGCGCAGTGGTGTTAAAAGCTTCTTTAACAATATCCGCGGGTTTTTTAATATCGGTCCGGGAGTTGGTCTTGGTCTGTAAGAACCCATATATCGAGGAGGACTGATTTACGGAGAATAACCACAAAAGAAACAACAAGGCCCTGGAGAGATCTCATCAATATCCTCCGGCACCTCCCCTGCCTTCCTCCTTCCCTGCCCGTGAACCGGCAGAAGAAGAAGTACATCTCAGGGATTATCTCCATGTAATAATGAGAAGGAAATGGATCGTTATCACCGTGCTTGTCGCGGTCGTCACTACGGTTACGATCGGGACATTCATTATGAAACCCGAATACAGGGCAACCGCCACATTAAAGATTGAAAAAGAGAATCCGAATATCCTTGCCTTCAAGGATGTCATAGGTCTTGAGCGGGCCGAGGAGGACTACTACCAGACACAGTACAAGATTCTGAAGTCGAGGAACCTTGCCAAACGTGTCATCCGTTCGCTTAAACTCAATACTCACCCTGAGTTCGCTCCAAAGACGAAGGGGGCGGAAGCGGCTCATGAGGACACCCTTCTTGAGAAGAATAACCCCCTGGAAGATGAAAGCATAAGTCCCGGTCTCGTCGATACCTTTATTAAGAGAATCGATGTGAAACCCGTCCAGAAATCAAGACTTGTAGACGTCAGTTTTGCCGCGTTCGACCCGGAACTTTCGGCAATGGTTGCCAATAAAATCGGGGAATCGTTTATCGGCCTGAACATAGAATCGAAGTTCGAAGCAACCTATCAGGCGCGGACATGGCTTGAAAAACAGATCGAGATTATGAAGGCGAAAGTCGAGCAGGCTGAAGAGAAAGTCAACGAGTATGCTGCACGAAATGAAATCGTCTTTCTCCAGAAGGATATGGGGGGAGACAGCAGTGACAGTGAAAACATCATTACAAAAAAGCTTTCAGAGCTCTCAACCGAACTTACCGGAGCCACCGCGGAAAGAATTGAAAAAGAGGCGCTTTACAGGGAGATAGGTACAGGAAATTCCGAAGCAAGCTCTGTAGTGATAAATAATCCGCTTGTATCGTCACTTAACAGGGACATCGCTGCCCTTGAGTCCGAATACAATCAAAACCTGAAGATATATAAACCTGATTATCCAAAGATGGTCATGCTCAAAGCGAATATCGACCAGTTGAAAAAGAAAATTGCCGCCGAGACAAGAAAGGTTATCCTGAGTGTCAGGAAGGATTACGAAGTAGCATTGGCACGCGAGAAAAAACTCAGCGCAACCTTCGATGCCTTTAAAAAAGAGGCGCTCGACCTGAACCAGAGGTCCATACAGTACCAGATACTCAAGCGTGAGGCGGACACCAACAAAGAGCTATATAATGGCCTTCTTCAAAGACTTAAAGAAACAGGTGTCTCTTCAAGCCTGACCTCAAGCAATATCCATGTGCTTGACAAGGCAGAGGTCCCGCGAACGCCTTATAAGCCGAAAAAGCTTCTGAATATCATGTTGTCTCTTATTGTCGGGCTTTTTGGCGGCATCGGCCTCGCCTTCTTCACAGAGTACCTCGATAAAACTGTAAAGACACCCAGGGACGTAAAGGACAAGATATGCCTGACACCTCTTGGATTTATTCCCCACCATAACGGCGGCAAAGAGCTCATGCCGGTAGAATATGTGACCCATATTGACGCCAAGAGTCCCATTGCAGAAGCATACCGTTCCATCCGGACTTTACTCCTCCTTTCTACAGGCAGCAAACCTCCGCGGGTCATGATGATCACAAGTACGGGACGGGAAGAAGGGAAAACCACAACAGCCATAAATACAGCTATCATGCTTACCAAATCAAATGTAAAAGTCGCACTCGTTGATGCCGATATGCGGAAGCCGAAGATTCACAAGATCTTCAATCTCGATAATACGGTTGGTTTGTCTTCTTATCTTTCAGGAGATGCAGATCTTGACAAGGGTCTCATAAAAACGCCTCCTGTACCCAATCTCAATATAATTACCTCAGGATATACTCCGGCGAACCCGGCAGAGCTTCTCAGCTCGGACAGGTTCCGGCAGCTCATCAGTGACCTCAACCTGCTTTACCACTTTATTATTATTGATACGCCCCCTGTGCTGAGCGTTTCAGACCCCCTCATCGCCAGCAGGCATGCAGAGGGAGTTATACTGGTTGTGAAGTCCGGGAAGACCGAACAGGAAGCCGTGCAGGAGGCAAGGACATTGCTCCAGAACGTCAATGCAAAAATAATCGGCGTGGTACTGAACTCGATGCCTGAGTCATTCATGAAATACAGCTATTACTACAACTACTACAGACAATATTATATGCATGAAGAAACATGAACACTGGATCATTACATTATCAGTAATACTCCCGGTTTATCTCCTCGTCAATTTTTTTATATGCAGTCAATTTATCGCCTGGATATACTTCAGCAAAGGCACGGAGAAGGGTTTTCTTTCCTCACATGCATTCGATAGAGGCAATGCAACATACTCTTATGTCCTCGGCCGGTTCTATCACAACACCGGCGGGACACCTGACCTGAAAAAGGCGATCAGCTACTACAGGGATTCTCTCAGGCAGAGTCCCCTCCAGGGGGGATGCTGGCTGGACCTGGCAAAGGCATATCAGACAGCAGGGTTCAGGGAAGAAGCAGTTGAGGCACTGGAACGGGCTGTGAAGCTCATTCCGAAAAACCCGGGTGTCAGATGGGAAGCAGGTGTATTCTTTTTAATAAACAATAACCTGGAAAAAGCTGTTCGGAACTTCAGGGAATTTATCCGGCTGAGACCCGACAGGCAGGAAGATGTATACGACCTGTTCTGGAAGCTGTCTGTTAACTCGCATTCCATGGTAAAGGACCTCATGCCTGCCTCGTACACTTATTATAAACAGTATCTCCTCTATCTTATCGCATCAAACAGGACCGGTGAGGCCAGAGACCTCTGGAACAGGATGAAGGGCTTCAGCGTAGAAGACGAATTATGCCTGAGATATGCAGACTTTCTTATCTCGAATCATCGCTATCAGGATGCCGGGGAAGTGTGGAAGGCTTTTGTTTATAAAAGGTTCAGGGAGGCAGCGGAAGGGGAAACGCCGCTTATCTGGAACGGAAGCTTTGAGTATGAAATACAGAATAGAGGGTTTGACTGGAGGATCAGGGAAACCAGGGGGGCTGATGTCTTCCTGGACAGGGACATTCATCTTTCAGGAAATAGTTCGATCGGGATTAGCTTTGACGGAACGGAGAATCCCGGGATCTTCGTAGCATCCCAGGTTGTAAGGGTTGTCCCTGCTGCCCGCTACAGGTTCAGGGGGAATATCAGGACTGATTCTTTAACAACCACGAACGGTATCTTCTTTTCAATCGTTGGACACGACTGCAGGGGATTGAATAAAAAGTCAGAGGTTATAACGGGTACAAACCTCTGGCGTGAAGTAACGCTCGAAGTAGACATCCCCGACGGATGCAACGCAGTATCGGTAAATATCGGCAGGGAGAAATCACATAAACTCGACAACAAAATCAGCGGAAATGCATGGATAGACGATATCAGCCTGATCAGAAGATAGCCTTTACTACATCAGCGATTTTGATATTTGCGGTTCTGTCTTTCGGTGCCGTAGAGATCTGGGCTTCAACACTCATCATGGTCTCTGTTTTTACATTTTTCCTGTTATGGATCATGGGAATCGGCAGAGACATTCATGAAAAGACAAAGATCAGCAGAGATGAAAAATTTATGCTCTTTGCACTTTTCGCTCTTGTTGCATATATTCTGATCCAGATGATTCCGGTTCCGTCATTTATTCTGAAATATGTGTCACCCAAATCCTTTGAAGTTTACTCATACTTTGCCGTTGACCCTAACCCCGCCATGTATATCAGTCTCTATCCCTATAGAACGGAAGGGGAGCTGTTCAGGATACTGGCCTATACGCTGTTTTTTGTTATGCTCGCATTTCAGGTAAAAGACGAGCACACACTGATAAGGATGTTTACAATTATGAGCTATTTCGGTTTCGGACTTGCCGTCTTTTCAATACTCCAGAAGGCAGCATGGAATGACAAGATTTACTGGTTCCGGGAGATAACAGCCGGCACACCCTTCGGCCCTTTTGTGAACAGAAACCACTATGCAGGATTCATCGGCATGCTTCTCCCCCTCACCCTCGGGCTTTCCTTTCTTCAGAGACGTAAAGAGCGGAGACTGCTGTTCGGTTTCTTTTCCGTCATCATGGCTGTATCGATATTCCTCACGCTCTCAAGGGCCGGTATAATCAGCTTTTTTGCAGGCATAACTCTCTTTGCCCTGTTCCTGTCGTGGTACAGATTCAGGGCAAGGAAGATATGGGTTCTGGCAGCCTTCCTGTTTATCGTATTACTTTATCTGCTCTATCTCGGAATCGATCCGGTAATCGACAGATTCTATGCGACTGATATTACGCGGGAAGCACGGCTGGCCGTATGGTCGGATACGCTCAGTGCATGCAAGGACTTTTTTCTTGCCGGCAGCGGGCTGGGAACGTTCATAAACGTGTTCCAGCTCTATTCTTCTGAAAAGTTCATGACCATATACGACCATGCACACAACGACTACCTCGAATTTTTTCTCGAGATGGGGATAATCGGAACATTACTGCTTTTCTCATTTTTATTCCTCTATATCCGTCTGATAGTTAGAGGGAAATGGGATGAAAGGACCGGGATTGTCAGGATTTCGCTTTTCTCTTCATTGATTACTGTTCTTGTACACAGCATATTCGACTTCAACCTCCACATACCGTCAAACGCCCTTATGTTTTCGTTTGTTCTCGGTGTTCTGTTAGCCGGCTCTAAAATGGCGGGAGAAAAAACATGAGGATATTTCCATTATTGCTTCCACCTCGGAGGTGGAGGTTTTTTGGGGGCTTGCCGCCGGCCGACAGTATCAGAATCAACTGAGCAGCCATTTCCATAATGGAATAATCTGAATCATGCGCTTTCCATAAACCTCTTTCCCATCTTCACTCTTAAGGTTCTGTAAAGTTTATAACCAGTCCATTTTAACCCTTGATTATTTTTTATACCTGATAGTATATTGATTGAAGATTTATCAAGGAGACAAGTAAGAATGAGAGTGTCACGTTTTCACATTTGTACCGTGTACACAGTCTTATGTGTAGTCATGATTATGGCTCCCCAAGCATTTGCCTTAACTCAAATCGTTGAAAAGAATACAGATACAGACGAAAGGGGCAAATCTCAAAGAGGGTCTTTTCAGCCGCCGGTGATACTCTCTCCTGTGGAGATATCGGAATTCAGAGACATATTTCAAATACAATGTACTTGGTCCGAGGTTCCTGACGCAGCACGATATCATGTTGTCCTTGCAAAAGACAGGAGATTTAAAGATATTATTCACGAAAATACCGACATCACTGATACATCATATACAATTGGAAATCTTGACTACGGTTCTTATTTTTTAAAGGTCAGTTCTATTGCATCAGACAATGCTGAAAGTCCATTTTCAGATATTCTAACCTTCATAATCGTCCCTTCGCCACCGGTAAACGTTCCTCTGGATTATTATTGGTAGATGATTTTTATGGTATCTTTCCTTTAACTGGCCCTGTGAAGGGATCCTCTGTTCCGGCAGCAACTTACTAAGACATAATTTAACAAAGCCTCATGGTTGTCATTCACGCAAGCGAAGCGCGTCGGGTCGCCCCAGCGACTCGCCTGAGGCGAGAATCTTTCCTGAAAGCCTTCGGAAGGATTCCGAACCCTCCAGAAGGACGGCGGGCAGGCAAGTCGGAATGACAAATAATATGGCATAGTAAACGTATCCATTAGTAAGTATACCGAAAGCTACTTGGCGCAGCGAAAACCGGTATTCAGATATCTGTCATCGGGGTAAAACCAGTATCGGTAGGTGCTTCTTATCACTAACTCTCCATAACTGTCATACCAGGAACCACCACGTAGTACTTTGAAACTTCCGATCGGAGGGCCTTGGGGATTATTTCTTGGCGGCTTTGGCAATTCTTTTTTGTTTTTATCAATATCTTCAGGCAGTCTTTCTAAACCGGTAAATCTTCCTGCCAACATATAATAATCAAAATCCGGCATACAATAGTCGAAATAGTTTTGCCTGTACCAGTCATTAACCCACTCCCAGACATTACCGGACATATTATAGACACCGTAATAAGAGACTCCCTGATCGAATGAATCAACGGGCACCATAACATGAAAGCCCTTTTCTTCCCATTTCTGATTAAAGTTCGCTTTGGCAGCATCAGGGTAACTATTGCCCCATGGGTATATCCTCCTATCATCACCCCGTGCTGCCTTCTCCCATTCTGCCTCTGTCGGGAGGCGTTTTCCCTTCCAACGGCAATAGGCTTCAGCGCCGAACCACGAGACATTATTGGCTGGGTAGTTTTCAAGCCCTTTCCTTGCAATATATTTTTCAGGGGTTTTCTTTCTCTCGACAGCTTCGTCACTTACAGAGGAAACACCAATAATAGTCGAATAGTCATCGTGTGAGAAATATTTGTCTTCGGTATTCCCTTTCTCATTCAAAAACTCGGCAAACTCTTTTGCCGAAATTTCATATTTGTCTATCATGAATGTATCAATGTATATCTCATGTTCTGGTCTTTCATTAAGATTGCCTTTTTCTAAACCCATATAAAACCAGCCCCCCGGTATCTTAACCATAGGAACAGCGTTTTCATTTCCTGTTGAGCTGTCTTGAGTAAATTTTCCGGTTGCACAAGAGATAAGCACAACCGATAATAATCCAGCAAGAATAGTAAAGTAATATTTCATGCTGTTCATATCAACAGAATTTTACCCGTTCCCTCCCTATAATGCAATATCCCGGGTCTGCCGATAGAATGTGTTATTGAGGTCCCCTCACCCTTTGTCATTCAGGGCGAAGCGAGGAATCTTAAAGGCTTACAATTCATCGTGAATTGCCGGAATTCCGTCTATTGACATGTGCTCTATCTTTGATATAATAAAAAAACAGATAATAAGCAATAGGAAATAATGGCAAATAAAAGATTAATTGCACTGACAGGAGCGGTAGTTTTTATTGTGGCCGTTTCTTTTGTCGTTTATACTTTTATTATTGAGAAAAAGGCTCCTTCTGAAGTTACCGAAAAGAAGGTTCCGCAGGAAGTCACTGAGCAAGAGATTCCCCCGGTAATCACCGAAAAGAGGGCGCAGTTACCGGTTACCCCAAAAGAGGCCCTGCCGGTTGCCGCTCAAAAACAAGTGCCAACGGTAATCATGCAGAAAGTCACCCGTGAAGAAGTACCGGTGGTAGTCACTTTAAAAGAGACACCACGGGAAATCCTGTCAAGAGAAAGAGATACCTGTTCTGCCGTTAAACTAAGCATACAGGAAGGAATGAACGCAAAAGACATAGTTCAAACAGGAATAAAACTCGGCCATAGCGCCTGCCTTGTTATCAAATGTGCCATAGAAGGGGGCGGGGATTTAAAGGAAGTCATTATAGGGGCAATTGAAGCCGGGGCAACGCCTGATGTTGTTTCATGGTGTGCGGTCGATGCAGGGGCAGATGCTAATGAGGTGGCCGGAGGTATCATGCTCGCTGCAGAAGCGGGTTTATGCTATTATGATCCTGAAGGACTTGGATATTCTTCCCCGGCTGAGCCCGGGCTGACACCGACAGAAATCACTTTCCCCGGCGGAAACCCTGAAGGCGGATTTATCAGCCCGTATACATTTTAGCACTGTTCTTAATCCCTCAGGTGTTCTTCAACATACTGTGCAAGTACTTCGTGTATTTTTGTCGGTGTACGCACGCCGTAGTAACTGTCTATAATCACATGAGCAATCTCATGCGCTAAAACACCAAGACGCACATCGCTTACAGAAATGAATATTGTTTTGTCTCTCGGATAATAAAACGCAATATAATCGACGTTTCTCCTGTATTTAGTCCGGTAGATACTCTGAACTTCATTATCAGAAGCAAGGAGCACTATGCTGAACCGGACATCGCGTGGAAACATTTCAAGGATCGTTACAACTTTTTCAATGAGAACATCAACTTTATTGGCGACTTCATCCGAAACTGTAATGCTATGTTTGTTTTTTAAAAGGTACGAGAGGCTCCCGAGATGTATTTCATTGTTGAATTTCCTGAGTAACGCTTCGTCTTCGTAAATGATCGTCGTAAAACGTGTTTTCAGTTCAATACCCGATGAGAGCCCGGGGAAAAGGACGATACAGAGACTGATCAAAAAAGTCTTGAAGATGCGAACGTTCATAGCTATTCTTCATTCTTTATCTTGAATTGGTACAGGAGTTCCTTCAATTTGTTACTGAGAGCGTTCGCTTCATCTAAAAGACGAGCAGCTCCTTCTTCACCTCCCTTACCAAGACTGATTTCCTTTTTAGCCTTTTCCAGCGAGTTTCCAATTTCATCAGCAAGACCCCGCATATCTTTAATGTTTGAAGAAAGCTTATTTATTAACTCGTTCATCATTTCGGCAATTTCTTTATTCTCATCCTTTTCTCTCAGTCTTATTGCAAAATTAAAATTACCTTTGTTCATTTCTTCGAGAGACTTTTCAAATTGGAAGATAGGTCCTGCAAGACGATGGGTAAGGAACATAGAGATTACAGCTACCGTGAGGCCGGCAGTGAAAATAAATATCCAGTAGGCACGCAGGATTTCTTTGAGCAGGATGAGCGGAGTATTCCCGATCTGAAGGTTGGAATCCTGATAGACGATCGTCAGGGTATCGAAGGAAAGGAAACCGAAAATGAGCGTAAAGATGATACTCCCTAACGAAACGAACATAAATAAAATGAATATGTATTTTCCCTGAAGCTCTTTTTTTATAAAATAGTTTCTTCTCCTCCATCTCGGTCTCATAGTTAACCCCCTAATCGTTGATGTTTATCAATATTTTTATTGAGGCATTTTCACTTAAGCGAGCAATCCAGTCGTCTATAATTTTTTCTTTTTTCCATTCTGTAAATGTCTGCCTGATCTGCTCTCTGTCAAATTGTGTGGCCGGCTGTGACAGGTCTTTTTCTGTTTTATCCAGTCTTACTGCAGTGTATTTTTCACCCATTTTGATCGGTGCTAACATATCCCCTTCGTTGAGTGAGATGATACTGTACCGTATATCATCACAGAGATCTTCAAAAGAGACGGTCATTTGTTCGCTGTCCCGGTAAACGCCTTTCTTTGCCTTGTTTTCATCGTCATAGTTGAATATTGTAATCGTTACGTTCCTGTTTGAGAGTTCTCTATACCTCTTGAGTTCATCGTCGGTAACAATTACCTGTATAGAAGAGAATTTTCTATCCATAAGGAGCTTTATGAGAGATTGTTCATAGAAATTCTTTATTGAACAACGAAACGGTTCTTCTTTATCAATCACTTTCTCCTGAGCCTCCTGAATGAGCAGTTCTTTCACTATCAGAGAGTTAATGAAGTCTGTTTTGGATCTCCTATCGGCCGGCAGTGAATTATACAGGGTGTTGAATTCATCAGTCGTAATGATCCTGTCGTTGATAATTATTGCTGCATTTTGTACTGGTTGGCGTTTTTTTATAAACTGATACCCGACGACCGCCGACAGGATAACCAGTATGCAGAGAATATAAAAGATATATCTCATGAGAACGCCTCCTCTTTTTAGTGTTTGGTAAATCGTGTTAATGAATTACATAATTTGTATCTTTTTTGTCGAGCCGAAAGTACTCCAGGTGCCTCCATCATCGATAGTAGCTTATCATACATTTTGCCATAATCAAAATCTGGAATCAGAGAAAAGAAATGCCCGGATAATGAAAAAGAAGAAATGTATCGGTAAACTGCTTCTTAATATAGTGTCTGTCCATAAAGTCGTATTTTGTCATCCTCCTGCTTGCTTGCCCGCCGTCCTTTTGGAGGGCTTGGGGGATCCAGAAGTCGTTGAAAAAACCGGATTGCCCGATCTCCCGATCGGGGTCGAGGGCAGGCAAGTCGGGCAATGACGATTTTAATTTTTTTATGCAACGTTTAGGTTTATTCACATGAATATGATAAAAATTTGTGCGCTTTTGTCAGTTTTAATTTAAAATTTCTTGATTCTCAGGTTGGGGGTTTTCCCTTTATCCCTCTCCAATGCTTAAAAAGCCTGCACGCCAAATCATTTCGGCTGGGGTAGGATGAGGGTTTATTTTTGGGACAAAGGGTAATCTTTTCTTTATGGCAGTCTGTTGCCGGGGGGAGATAAAGTAAGATTATATCTTGAAAACTATGATAAATTTTATAAAAATATATGAAAGAAGGATAGTATGCTAAATTGATCCTGCTGATAACGGTCACGCAGTAAGTAACCATGGTGACGAAGTTCACTATGAATTGGATCCTTTTATAGGGATGTTAGATATCATGATACAAGAAAAAACAGGACGGTTAATAGTCGTCGATGATGAAATTGAAACCCTAACCCCTCTCTGCGACCTTCTTTCGGAATGGGGGTATGAGGTAACGAGATGCACGTCAGGCAATGAGGCATTAGAGTCCTTCAAGAAACAGCAGTTTGACGTAATGCTCACTGACCTTGTCATGCCTGAGATGGACGGGATTGCAATAATCAGGGAAGCAATGAAGTTAGACCCTCTCCTTGTCAGCATTATTATAACCGGGCATGGCACGATTCAGACCGCTGTTGAAGCAATGAAGCTCGGTGCTTTTGATTACCTGACAAAGCCATTGGAGTGGAAGTTACTGGGGCCGACTATTTCACGTGCGGTGGAAATACGGAGACTGCGCGAATCGGAAAAGAAATACCGTACCATCGTCGAGGACCAGACGGAACTTGTCTGCCGCTGGAAACCCGGTGAAATACTGACTTATGTTAATGAAGTCTACTGCAAATACTTTCATAAAAAACCGGAAGAATTGATAGGGCGCAGTTTTATGCCGCTCGTTCTGGAGGAAGATCATGAGAGAGTCCGTCAGCATTTTGCGTCACTTACTCCGGGAAATCCGGTATCAACACTTGAGCACAGAGTTTTATGTCCTGAAGGTGAACGATGCTGGCAGCAGTGGACAAACAGGGCGATATTTGATGAAAAGGGCAACATCATTGAATACCAGTCAGTAGGACGTGACATCACTGATCGCAAACTAGCAGAGGAAGCGCTGCGGGATTCAGAAGCAAGATATAGGGACATATATGATAATGCCCCGGACATGTATTATACCCTTGACGAAAATGGAGTAATACTCAACTGCAATAAAACCGAAGCGAGAATGATCGGATATGAGAAAGAAGAAATCATTGGTAAACATATTACGGATTTCTTCACAGAAAAATCGAAGAGGCTTTTTGAGACCGATTTCCCACGATTGAAGGAAAAGAAGGAATTATTTAACCTTGAAAGAGAATTTATTCGGAAAGACGGCACAATATTTCCCGCCAACCTGAACGTTTTTTCCGTTTATGATGAAAACGGGAAATTCATTGGTACAAAGACAATTGCACGGGATACAACCCAACTAAAACAAATAGAAGATGCACTGATAGAAAGCGAACACCAGATAAGAATGATCACTGATAATATACCGGCACTTGTTTCCTATATTGATATATATGGCTGCTACAAGTTTGTCAATGTAAGATATGAAGAGTGGTTTGGCATATCCAGGAGTGAAATCATTGGTAAACACATAAGAGAAGTTCTTGGAGACGATGCCTACATTTGTATAGAGAAGTATATCGAGCAAGCATTTTCAGGACATCCTGTCAGCTTTGAGTATAATATTCCTTATTTATATAGTGGCAAACGCTGGGTAAATGTCCAGTATATTCCAGACATCGGGGAAGAGGATGAGGATAAAGTTAAAGGATGTTATGCCCTGGTAACCGACATTACCGAGCACAAAAAGGCTGTGGAAGAACTTAAGGAAAGTGAAGAACGTCTGCGTTCTCTTGCTAATGCAGCTTTTGAGGCAATATTGTTTCATAAGGATGGTGTTCTCTTAAGGGCCAATAAACAGTTTTTCGACATGTTCGGGTATGAGCCGGAGGAATTACTCGGGGAACAAATAATCCCGATTGTTGTAGCGCCTGAAGCCAGAGCATTTATGAGAAATCATATTGCGGAAGGTAGAAAAGTCATGTATGAGTCCAAAGGCTTGAAAAAGGATGGAACAAAGTTCCCGATGGATATCCGGATAAGAGAGGCTGAACTTGACGGTGAAAAAATCAGGATAGCAACCCTCATGGATATCACCGAACGGAAACAGGCGGAAGAAAGGCTGAAAAAAACACATGAGCAGTTACGGGCGCTTTCTTCACGGGTCTCCGAGGTAGAAGAGGCTGAAAGAAAGCGGCTGGCGCAGGAATTGCACGATCAGGTAGGCCAGAATTTAACTGCCTTTGGAATAAACCTGAACACCCTGACGACACTTATTTCGCGAGGGGAAACAGCGAAAATAAATGATTGGGTAAAAGACATGCAGAAACTGCTTGAAGAAACTACGCAAAGTATCCGTAATATAATGGCAGATCTCAGACCGCCTGTTCTGGATGACTACGGCCTGTTGGCCGGCATTCGCTGGTTCTCTGCTCAATTCTCTGAGAGAACCGGAATATCGGTTAAGATAACCGGGAAAAAACTCCGATCCGGTCTGTCAGGATTTTTGGAGACAACGCTCTATCGCATCACCCAGGAAGCCCTGACGAATGTTTCGAAGCATGCCGGGGCAAGTGAGGTAAACATACGCATAAGCGAGGCAAAAGACAGCGTGATTCTTACCATTACCGATGACGGAAAAGGCTTTAATCCCGAGACTGTTTATAAAGAGAAAAAACAGACAGTCTGGGGGCTATTGACCATAAAGGAGCGGGCTGAGGCAATAGGTGGATAGTTCGATATCTAATCGTCTCCGGGGAAAGGAACGAAGGTCATTGTGGAAATCAAAATGGCCGTGTGATACCGGATGACATACTATGAGATTTCAATTATGCAGAGCGTCATAATATAGACTCGCATAAGCTATCATTCCGGCTTGTCCGGAATCTTTCTTTATTTTCGAAGGGATTCTCGCCTCAGGCGAGTCGCTGGGGCGACCCGACGCACTTTGCTTGCGGGAATGACATGAGCTATTATTTATGACGTTATGTATAGAACAGAATAAAAGATGAATTCCGAAATCCGCAATTCGAAATCCGCAATTATCAGGGTTTTTCTCGCTGATGATCATGCCGTGGTTCGGGACGGGCTTCGAATGCTTCTTGAGTCCCAGATTGATTTTCAGGTTGTAGGTGAATCCGGCGACGGCAGGCAGACGGTCAAACATGTCAAGGAACTCTGCCCTGACGTTGTAATCATTGATATTGCAATGCCAGAAATGAACGGGATAGAGGCAACTCCGCATATTCTGAAAAACTGCCCTGCGACAAAGGTTATTATTCTCTCAATGCATGCTACTTCTGAACATATTTTCCACGCACTGAGGGCAGGTGCAAAGGGTTATTTGCTAAAAGAGTCCGCCGGCAAGGAAGTAATAGATGCTGTACGTTCTGTTTACAAAGGACGCCGTTACCTGAGCAATCAGATTTCAGATATTATGGTCGATAACTATTTGCATAAACACAGAGGCTGGCCCCCTAAGTCACCCCTCGCCCTTCTCAGCTCACGTGAGCGGGAAGTCCTTCAGCTTGTTGTAGAAGGCAAATCAAGCTCGGAAATCGCTCAGACACTTAATCTCTCTCCTAAAACAATAGAAACCTATCGCAGCCGTCTCATGACAAAACTCGGGATCGAAAACATCACAGCTTTAGTCAAGTTTGCTATCCAGCATGGAATAACACCCCTGAAATAAACGATACCGGATTAAAAATATCAAATATCAACGGGCATCACGTATACAGCACCTCCTTTCTCATTTCTACTTACTAAGACATAACTTAACAAAGCCTCATGGTTGTCATTCACGCAAGCGAAGCGCGTCGGGTCGCCCCAGCGACTCGCCTGAGGCGAGAATCTTTCCTGAAAGCCTTCGGAAGGATTCCGAACCCTCCAGAAGGACGGCGG
>Ga0209270_1002381_pt1 | contig 20274 bp, 19 predicted proteins | sample MTBAKSrepl1MetaG_FD_187456 | JGI IMG/M metagenome (GOLD analysis project Ga0209270, IMG submission 187456) | Enrichment culture microbial communities from Arthur Kill intertidal strait, New Jersey, USA, that are MTBE-degrading - MTBE-AKS1... | ecosystem: Environmental > Aquatic > Marine >...
GCCCATGAGCTGTTTCAATCATGATCAGAGCATCGAGAGAATTGTCTATGCAGTATTGAGTCATCTGAATGAACAATGGGGTAAGCATCCCTTAAAAGAATTTACACAAAATGATTGACACTACCTTATCCGCGGTCAGGATTTACAAAATAACTGAAATATCCATATACTAACTGCTCATGAATAATCTCAAGAAAATTGACGTACTGTTGGCTTTTGTTGTCGGAACTTTCAATGCCCTTATCATTGTTTTAATAGCCAGGAATCTTGCAGTTGACTACCCGGTTATAGAGATAGCACTAAGCTTTCAATACCATTTCATAATAGCAATTCCGCTATTGTGGGTTGCCGTAATCATTACCTCATATTATGTGAGCAGGATAGTGCCTGTTTTCTATCAGTTTTCTAAATTCATTATCGTCGGCAGTTTGAATTTCCTGATCGATATGGGCATATTGAACTTTTTGATTTTCTATACGGGTATTTCAGCGGGTCTCCAGCAATCAGCATTCAAAGGATTTTCTTTTATCGTAGCGGTCTTGAACAGTTATGTCTGGAATAAATTCTGGACATTCAGGCATTCAACAAAGAGGACGCTTGGAAAAGAGTTCTTCCAGTTTTTTGTAGTCAGCACGGTTGGGTTTTTTATTAATGTCGGCGTGGATTACTTTTTTGTGAATGTTTTACATTCACCGGGGGGGATCCCTGTGAAGAGCTGGGCACAATTTTCAGCTATGGTAGCAGCAATAATCGCGCTCTTCTGGAATTTCATCGGGTATAAGTTTATTGTCTTTGAAGTGAAACAGAAAGAAGTAAGCCATGTGCAATTTAAAGCGGGGCAGTAGACACAGTTTCCTCATTCACAGGTTTAGGGGACATTGTTGATTAAGTTGTAGAATTGATCCCAAATTCAATCTCATTATTACTCTGGATGTTCCAGTGAACCCGTGTAAAACACCGTACATTTTTCTTTCCCCAACAGAGCTTCTTTAGTCTTCTTGAACACGCCCAGTACGGGTCCCAGGGCTACCTCAACAGTACTTATTTTTTTAATTACAGGGCTACTGAAACGACCATGCATTTTCTGGACGAGCACAGCACATCCCTTTTTATCGAGGACTGCTAAAGTGACATCAAGGAACTGTTTGTTGACAAAATCCAGTTTCCCCCTCATTGCGATCCTGTTCTTCTCTGTTGACAGGGCTACATCCTTTGCATCTGCAACGCCGTTATTAATGTTCCATGAACATGTGAGTTTCCGGATCACGCTGTCTTTCTCCTTCTGCAAGGAACTATAAATGTTTGCAAACTCTCGCCCCTTGGTGATTACAGGACCGAACGGACCGACAAAAAAATAAGCACCCACGTCGAAGAGATTAAATCTCTTGCTCTTGTCAAACTTGTAAATAAACTCATCAATATCAAGCCCGTGGAACACTAAATTTTCTCCCGTGATAGATACATCTCCATTGAGTGTCTTTTTACTGTCTGCCGGACTTTTCCCCTTCATTGAAAGGTTCACAGTAAGATTTATCTTGCCTGTCAGAGTTTCTCTCTGGGAGAATTTTTGCAACAATTCTTCAGCCGGAAGTCCCGATCCGATGTATTGGACAGTGAAAGCAGGAATATTCTTCGTCAAGTCTATGGTGATACTGCCTTTATAGCGAGCATCACTCCTCGAAATTGAAAGCAGTTCAAAAATCCCCTTCTTTGCTTTTATATGAAAGGCGAGGTCTGATAGCTCATAATCTTCAGCCTTCAATTTTCCAATGATCAATTTCCCATTGAATAAAATCTTTTGTATGAGGGTTTTACCGCTATTATCGTCTATTGATATATTTGCTAATGCAAGATCAATCCCGCTCATCATAATTTTATCATTGGTATGTTCATCCGAATATATAATGTTACCCTTTGAGATAGAGACATTTCTCACGGGTGGAAGCGTTTTCGATGGAGACTTGCCGGGTATCTCGAAGTTAAAACCCCCCTCTTTATTCTTTACTAAATTAAACGTTGGGTTCACGAGTCCAAGTCCCTTTACTTTAACTTCACCACGTATGAGGGGGAGAAGCTTTAGGTAGATTTTCACTTCATCGGCAACGCACAAATCGGTGCTCCTGCTCCGAATGTAAATGTTCTTTAAAGAAACGCGGAAGCCCGGCAAAAGCGCGACTTGCATTTTCCCTTGAACCTTTACATCCATTCCCAGGGAATCAGATAGGGCAGCTTCTATCCTTTTTTTATAGGTATTTAAGTCGATAATAAAAAAAACAACAATGACCGAGATAATAATAAGAGTAATAATGACGGCTGTCATAATAATTATTTTTTTCTTATTTACGCTCATTTTTGCATTATCCGGCGCTTAATTGGAAAACAAAGACAACCCTAAAAACAAAATAACGGAGTCGCGTCTCAATCCCGATCAAAACGGGATAAACCTCGAATAAAGTACACTTATGCGGGACATTTCTCAAGAAGAAGAAACTTCCGAATGTATGTTTCCATGTCATAGAAAAGAATTCTGAGGGTCAGGTTGCACATTTTACAAAATAATATCACTTTAAGCCTTACAGCTTCTTCCCCAATATTTCGGGAAGGAGAGCAGACCTGACCTTACCCGACCCTTCTGATATTAAAGTTTTGTCCTCAGTTACTTATGATGATTTCGCGATTCGTAAGCTTGATCAGGATAATAACCAATATAACGATAACAAGTAATGCCACTATAATTCCCAGTCCGTCTCCACCGACATCTAACCGGTCAATATCCTGTGCAAGAGAGTGAATCTGTTCATCAGTCAGTTGTTCCAATCTCTGCCGGATTTCATCTTCTGAAAAACCAAGTACTTCCAGCCTGTCCCGGACGATTTTCTGCTCAAGTGCTTTTTGTATTGTCTGAAGATCTGCCGAGCGTTCAAACCCATTGAGTATGATTGTCTCTGATGGAACAAAACCCCCCTCTAATTTAGGAACAATTCCAAAAATAAACATGGCGAAAGCAAGATATGAAGCTATGATTTTCATGTATGATTTTTGCATTTATTTTTAGCTCCTTCCGTTTTCGTCATCGTCTATAACGCTTTTTGCGAGGTGGGTAATATTTCCTGGGTAATTTATGCCATGGCCCCCTTTCGTGCTCTCCGTAATACCAGTCCCCATGATAATTGTAATAGTAGACGTTGTTATAGTGATAGAGGGAAGGCCTGTCGGGATAATAAATGACAGGCGGAAGTGGTCGAACCACGACATGCGGAGGAGGAGCTACAACGACAGGCGGTCCTACGATAACCGCGGCGGGAAGAGGCTCTATATATGTTCCCTCCGGGGTAATGTGGGCTGCACAGCCTGTGAAAAGAATTGAAATAACAATCACCCTTAGCATCGAATACATCGAGACCTTTCTCATATTTACCTCCTTATCAAGTTCCTATAATTATCACTATATTTTAGCAACAAAAGGAATAGAATAGGCATATTTCCTATTTTTTTGTAGGCTTTATTCTTACAAAACTTCCAATAAATGCCTTCACTGGACCGAATACCGGATCTAAAATGGGACGTTGCCAAATTACCCGGATAGCAATGTTATAGAAATTCACTTCCCTGAAACTGATAGCTGCTGTTTCCTCTTAAGGATTTTCTGTTCATACATAGCCTGGTCCCCATGAGCCAATAGTTCATGTATAGAACACGGATTAAGGGGATCATAATATGATACCCCGACACTAATTGATACATTATATCTCCGCTTTACCTTCGCATTATGGATCTCAATGCATTTTTTTAAACGGGTAATGATTATTTCTTTGTTATCTCCTTTACTTCCTACAGGGAAAACCACGAACTCGTCTCCACCTATCCGAGCAATAATGTCCGATTCTCTGAAATTTTCTTTAAGAATATGTGCAATCTCAACTAAAACCATATCACCCTCTCTATGCCCATATGTATCGTTGATCGCTTTCAGGTTATCCACATCAGCGTAAAGCAAAAATAAACCTTTTTTTCTCTCCTCGATATCTTCAATAATTGATCAACCAGGGCAAAGAATCCGCGTCTGTTATAAAGACTGGTTAGTTCATCACTAAGGGACAATGTTCGCAGTTCTCCCTCCATTTTTTTGTAATCTGTTATATCCCATGAAACGACAGTTATTGCTTGTATCTTTCCTTCTGATTTCCTCACAGGGCTTAGTGTAAAATGAAAATACCTGCCGTCAGTATCACTTTTATATTCGTGTTGGATGGACTTGCCTGTATTGAATACAATATTTGCTTTTTTGATAAACCATCCTGTTTGCTCAGAAGAGTGAAACTTGCTATAGTCCTGACCAAGATAATCAGCATCTTCTGAAAAACCCATCCTATTCATATGTTTTTTATTTATAAACAGATATTTATAGTTTCTATCTACTAAATAGATAGAATCATCAATGGATTCAACTAAGGAGCGATATTTTTCTTGCACGTCCTCTAATTCTCTTTCTGCTCGCTTATGTTCGGTTATATCTCTGATGACATGTGCAATATGGGTCATGCTTCCATTCTCATCAAATATAGGAGTTGCTGTAACCCATATCCAGATGTCTTTGTCAGATAGGTATAATTCTGCCTCTTCATGTTTTTTTGTTTGTTTGATTATGAGAACAGGACATTCTTTTGGAGGCTTATCTGAACCATGCATCAACCTGAAACACTGCTGGCCGATAATCTCTTCAACGGATTTATTCAGAAAGTAAAAAGTCGATCTATTTGCCTGTTTTATTGCAAAATTCAGATCAAGTAGCATTATCGAATCTTTTGCTGAGTCAAAGATTATTTTCCAGTCTTTTAGTGAACTCTTTGTATCTCTTCTTTTCATCAGGGTATTTTTGTTTGTTTACCATTACACAAAATTTCTGTTTTAAAGAAATTTAAGCCAACTACTATATAAAATAATATTTTTCAATAAAATTCTGTGATATCAGTCACAAAATAATTACCTGTAATTGATAATAATCTTTAACCCGGAAAATGCATTTATCGGAGGCAAGGTTGACTGAAAAGTCTTTTGTCCCGACAAAAGTCGGGATTGAAATTAAAAGACTCTGAAGGCTGCTTTGCCTCCGATTCAACAATCAATTGCAGTTTTCGGGTTAAAATATTTATTGGTAGGAATAATCAGTTTAAAAATATTGTATCGATTCTCTTATGTAATATTGCATCACCGGGAAGGACTGCAGTCGCCATTTAGCCGAGATAATTCATTAGGCGCGGAATAACACAGCAGATGTCCCGAAAGCATTCGGGATAAGGCGACGAACACTCTGTAAAGCCGCTCCGATACGGCATCTGCTCTGATTGATCAGGAAATTTGTGAATAATACAGATCAGGAACGCAATAATCGTAGGCTATATGATTTGCAAGATTACTCTTAAAACAGTCTGACTTTTACGGTGTCGCCTTCCTGAACCCCGAGTTTTTTAAGGGGGATTACAAATGTTCCGTCAGCCCTTGTCAGGGTCGTAATAAGACCGGACTTGCCGAGTACCGGGACTGCCCATAATTCCCCGTTTCTCTCTTCGAGGGCTACTGCAATATGTTCCTGACGACCGGGACTCGAAGAAATATTTTTTGTAATCTTCGCAACGACAGTATTCTTTTCATTATCAAACCTATTCCTGCATAAACCTGATAACTCTTCCAAGACCGGTTTTACAAATATCTCAAAGGACACCGCAACAGCTGCCGGATGTCCCGGAAGTCCAAAAATGGGGAATGAATTTATCAAACCACCCATGGTAGGTTTCCCGGGCTTTAATGACACACCGTGGAACAGGACACCTGGCTTCCCGAGATCGTTTATGACCTGCGCCGTCATATCTTTTGTGCCTACTGAACTCCCGCCTGTAATCAGGATCATATCAGAATCACTTAAAGACTGTTCAACAATTTCTCTTAAAACATCATACGTATCGCTGAAAATACCTTTTCTGTTGGGTATCCCTCCGGCAAGGGAGAGCAGGCCTGAAAGTGTATAAGAATTTATATCACGCACCTGACCGGGTTTAAGCGGCTGATGGGCTGGTATTATTTCATCGCCTGTCGATATAATTGAGACAGCTGGTTTTTTACAGGCCCATATGTCTGTTATCCCCAGGCCGGCAAGCGCTCCGATATCCTGGGGCCTCAATCGGTGACCTGCTTGCAGGATATGTTCGCCTCTCCGCGCATCTTCTCCTGCCTGTATGACATTCTCTCCGGGTGCAACAGGTTTTAAGATCTCTATCATTTTTTCGTCTATCTGCTGTGTGTGTTCTAACATGACGACTGCATCTGTACCGTGCGGGAGCATTCCCCCCGTTGCAATTTTTGCAACCTCTCCTTTTTCTATGAAACAATCAGGTTTTTTACCCATGGGGATGTCTGCTTTAACAGTAAGATATGAAGGGAGGCTTTCTGTAGCTCCAAAGGTATCAGAAGCAATGACTGCATAGCCATCAACTGTTGACCGGCTGAATCCGGGAAGGTCTTCACGTGAAATTGCATCCCGTGCAAGAACCATTCCGTATGCGTCTTCGATAGGGAGGTTTATTTCGGGTGGTGTCCGGAAGGGAGCACTTTTTAAAAGAAGATCCAGAGCTTCTTCTACTGAGATAAGCTCTTCTCTGCCGAGCATGTCACGCATTGATCTGCTCCTCTCGACTATGGAGATCGTAGCCGTAACCCCGAAAGCTTTCGGGAGTGCGTTGGTTTATAATGTATTACTCCTGTCTTTGAGAACTGAAACGCAGGCCAAAGCCTGTGGCTGCAAATCAACTCAGTTGAATTTGTTCATTGCCCGCTCAACGCCTTCTGTCACAATGGAGTAAACAGCATCTGCTGCCGTATGAATTAATTCCCTGACGATCGGGAGTTCGTGCCTTTTGAACCGCCTCAGCACATAGTCCTCAGCCGCTATCCCCTCATCCCTTCCTATACCGACTTTAAGTCTGATAAACTCCCGGGAACCAATGTGATGAATAACCGATTCAATCCCCTTATGTCCGCCTGCAGAGCCATTTCTTCTGATTTTTATTTTACCTAATTGGATATCGAGATCGTCATGAATGAGTATGAGATGTTCAGGGGTCACCGGGAAGCGAAGCAGAACTTTCTTGATGACCATGCCGCTTACGTTCATATACAGCAACGGTTCGACCAGCAGGATATTACATCCGTCTATAGTACCTTTTCCAATGCGGTAGCCCTTACGGTCTTTAAGGTCTATGGAATGTCTTCTGGAGACTTCTTCGAGAACCATGAACCCGATATTGTGTCTGGTTCTGCAATATTTCTCCCCCGGATTACCAAGACCTGCAATAAACCACATGTAATAGTTACGTGATATCGCCTATGAATGATTTGTGCGCAAAGAAACCTGGAAAAAAACCTATTTTTTCCCCTCTTCCTGTTGGGTCTTTTCTTCCTCTTCTTTTTTCCCTTTCTTGATTACCTCGGGCTCTGCAACCTCAGGCGCTCCTGCCTCTAATGCTGCAGCTTCCTCAACAGGCGCAGCTACTTCCTCGACAGCAGGAGCAACGATCGTAACGATAACTTCTTCAGGATTCGTCAGGATCTTTACATCGTCTCCTAAAGATAGTTCACTGACGTGAAAAGACTGGCCTATTTCAAGCTCTGAGATGTCGATTTCGATATTGCCCGGGATTTTGTCAGGAAGACACTCTATTTCTATCTCTCTAAAGAGGTATTGTAATATTCCCTTGTCTCGTTTTACACCGATTGGTTCTCCGACTGTTGTTATATGTGCGGTCACCTTTACTTTTTCTGTCAGAGATACCTCGAGGAAATCAGCATGTATCAATTCCCCCCTGACAGGATCCAGCTGGTATTCTTTCATAAGAGCAAGTTTACTGCCGCCATCTGAAAATTCAAGGTTCACCATCATCTGTTTACCAAAGGTCGTATTGACGAATTGATTCAAATCCTTTTTGGAAAATTTTATAGGTGTCGATGCTCCTCCTCTATAGAGAACCGCAGGAACCATACTGTTTTTCCTGAGTGAACGGGCTGCTCCTTTCCCGAGTTCTTCTCTTATTTCTGTTTTAATGGTAATTCTCTCCATTCTTCCTCCTTTACATGAAAAGCGAACTTACTGAAGATTCTTCATGGATTCTTCTGATTGCCTCACCGAGAAGAGGCGCAATACTGAGTACAGTTAATATTTTACATTTTTCTGTTTTACTATCAAATGGTATTGTATTTGTAACAATAAGCTCCTCCAAGTCCGACGCATTGAGTTTATCGATTGCCGAACCTGAAAGAACCGCATGGGTACATGCTGCAACAACATGCCGTGCACCTTTTTCTTTAAGGGCGGCAGCAGCCTGAACAATTGTGCCTCCGGTGTCGATCATATCGTCGAGTATGATCGTGTCACTGTCCTGCACATTACCTATGACGTTCATGATCTCGGAGACATTTGCTGCTTCACGTCTTTTATCAATAATTGCAATCGAACAGCTAAGCATTCTCGCAAAGGACCGTGCTCTCTCAACACCGCCTGCGTCAGGCGATACAATGATGAGGCTATCGTGAGAGTATTTTTTCTGGACATAATCAAGAAGAACCGGTGATGCATACAGGTTGTCGACAGGGATATTAAAAAACCCCTGGATCTGGGCTGCGTGAAGATCCATGGTAAGGACCCTGCTTGTCCCGGCTGCTGTAATGAGATCTGCAACGAGCTTTGCTGATATCGGGACACGCGGCTGAACCTTCCTGTCCTGCCTTGCGTATCCGTAATAGGGGATGACAGCGGTTATTCTTTTAGCAGAGGCCCTTTTCAATGCGTCTACCATGAGCAGTAGTTCCATGAGATTGTCATTAACCGGGGTGCTCGTCGGTTGAATGACAAAGACATCGTGACCTCTCACATTCTCATTGATATGGACATCAATCTCTCCGTCACTGAAATGTTGTATGACAGCATCTCCAACAGGCATATGAAGGTATGCTGCAACCTCATTAGTAAGCTCTTTATGGGCATTTCCGCTAAACAGTTTTATCCACTCAGGCATAGAGCCTCCTTAACCGTTCCTCTGTAATGCTCAGGTTTCTTTTTTTTACTTAGTGACTGGGGCGGGAGGATTCGAACCTCCAGATGGGAGATCCAAAGTCTCCTGACTTGCCGTTTGTCGACGCCCCAAATTATACCATTTTCACTATAGGTTTAGTTACGCAACTCCAACACTGAGCACCCATCATATTTGCTGCAGAACATGCTGTCTTTTTTGAGTCAAAGACACCAAAGACCGTTGGACCGCTCCCGGTCATTAATGAGAATAACGCTCCACTCTCTATCATTTTTTTCTTGAGTTTCTCAATAACAGGGTGCTTATCAATAACGACATTTTCCAGATCGTTTTGGATCATGGAACTGAGAGAAACAACATCCCCCCTCACAAGGGCATGGCAAAATAGTTTAATATCAACAGGTTTCTTTGTCAACTTGGGGAGCTTATGCATGTCGAAAAAACGATATGCCCATGCTGTTGAAATGCCTATCGAAGGCTTTACGAGTAGGATTACAAATGGTGAGGCACAATGGTCAATGTCCGTGATCTTTTCACCCCGCCCCTCAACGATTGCGGGTGAACCGTGCAGGAAAAAAGGCACATCTGCGCCAAGTTTTAGGCCCAGTTCGCATAATTCTTCCCGTCCTAACCCGACCCCCCACAGAAAGTTAAGCCCTAATAATGTATGTGCGGCATCGCTACTGCCACCCCCAAGTCCCGCACTGACAGGGATAGTCTTCTGTATGGTTATCTTCATACCCCCCTTATAAGAGGTATGTTGTTTCAGCAGAGAGGCTGCCTTATAGACGAGGTTACTCTCAGGAGATATATCGAGATCGCTTGTGACCTCAATGGAATCTGAAGATTCAAACTCCAGGGTATCGTAAACATCTATACACTGCATGACGCTGAGAATATTATGGTAACCGTCATCCCGCTTATTGATTATTTTCAGAAACCAGTTTATTTTTGCGGGGGCTTTCAGGGATAATGAGGGATGACGTGTTGTAAAGGGCGAGGTTTTCATTGCAGATCTTGAATTTTCTTTTCAACCCTTTCCTGAACTCCTTCCTCTTTCTCAGACGTTGCAAGTGCTTTCTCCCAGTATTCCCGGGCTTTTTCGTTAACTCCCATAGTGTGATATACATCACCTATATGCTCAAAAATGACAGGGTCTTCTTTGGTTAATTCAGCTGCCTCCAGGAGCTTTTCGAGAGCTTCATCATGGTTACCTAACTTGAAGTAAAGCCAACCAAGACTGTCGATGATGTAACCATTACCCGGTTTTAATTCGATGGCTTTCTTGATGAGAACGTATGCTTCATCGAGATTAATGCCCTTTTCCACGTAACTATATCCGAGGTAATTCAGTGCATCTGCGTGCTCCGGATTGATCTCAATAACCTTTTTGAGATATTTCACCATGTCATCAAACCTGCCGGTTTTTTCATAGAGAATTGCCAGATTGAAACAGAGATCAGCATTTTCCGGAAAACGGCTTAATGCATCTGTAAGGAGTTTTTCTGCTGAAGTGTATTCTTTTTCCCGGAGATATAGCAAAGCGAGATAGAGATAGATCTCAGGTTTTTCCCGCTCGAAACCTAAAAGCTCATTGTAGAGAGCGATTGCATCCGCATCCCTTTTAAGCTTGGAATACAAGTATCCGAGATGAAGAAAGGCGGGTACATGCCTCGGATCCTGCAAGATGATCTTTTTTAACTCTGTGACAGCCTCCTCGTCCCTTCCTATATCTTCAAGTGCTACCGAAAGATAGTAACGTATAGGAATATCATCGGGTCGTGCTTCAAGGACGATCCTGAATTCTTCAATGGCCCTGTCAAACCGGCCGTTCTCAAAATAGAGAATCCCGAGTTTTACGTGCAGATCCATGTTTGCAGGGAGTTGAGTGCTTAACATTCTGAATTGTTCTATTGCCTTATCTGTTGCGTTTTGTCTAAAGAAGACCTGCGCGAGCCTGTCCCTGGCCTGTATGTTATTCGGATTTATTTCTATAGCGGACTGATAATATTCTTCAGCCTCATCCAATTTATTTTGACTCTCGCTTATCAGCCCGAGATTTACATATGCAGCGTCAAACTGAGGTCGAATATTTATTGCCTGGTGAAAATATTTCGAAGCCTCTTCAAGATTTTCTTTTTCAATATTTATGAGGCCGAGATAGTAGAGTGCCATGATATTTTCCGGATGAAAGGTTACGAGTTTTCCAAGAATACGCAGGGCATTGTCATATTCCTTTAAAGAAACGTACAGGACACTCAAAAAGAGGGAAGCCTCATCATTATCCGGTTGCAGGTCGAGGACCTTCTGATATATCTTTATTGATTCATCGGTCTTTTTCTGACTGTTGTACAGTTCACCGAGAAGCATCAGAGCCGGAATGTAATCCGGATTGTTTTCAATGATCTCCTCGACGAGAACCGTGGCTTCTTTTAACTTGCCCTTTCTGAGAAGCATGGAACTAATCTGTGTTTTCAAATATGAAGAAGAAGGGTCTTTCCCGAGGGCCTTATAGTAATGCTCGATCGAATCTTCCCATTTGCCTTCTTTTTCGGCAAGGTATCCGAGGATATAGTGATAGTATGCATCTTTTGGGGGGATGTGCCCTTCCTCTTGCAATTTAGCCTGTTTTGACGTGCATGACAGTGCAAAGACGGGCAGGAAAAGTAAAAGAATGTACCTTGCGAGCATTATTAATTATGACACAAAAAATATATCGATAACAACATATGATAAAATTCTATATGAAGTTTTATGATGTGCTCTTTCCTGTAAACCTCGGGCCTTTGACCTATCGATGTGATGATGAACTTTCTCATCAGATAAAACCCGGAATGATTGTTAGTGCACCGCTGAAAAACAGAGTCTCCCCGGGGATTATTATTGCTGAATCTCAAGGCATTCCGCCTGTTTCGGTGAAAGATATTCAGCAGGTTATGAGCGATGTCCCGGTGCTGAGCGATACGCTCATGAATCTTCTGAGATGGATTTCGGCGTATTATGCAGCAGAACAGGGTCTTGTCTTAAAGAACATGCTTCCGAGAGAAACATTCATTAAAGTAAAACAGAGGAAGAAGAAAATCCCGTCCCGCTCCACTTCTCTCAACAAAGAAGGGGAGCGGCACCCATTTCATGACATCCATATTGATACAAATATAGCTTCTGACATCAACGCTTCTATAAAACAACAGATATTTAAAACGTTTCTTTTTCATGCTCCGTCCTCAGCGTATGAGGCCTCTTTTTTAAGGGCTGTACTCATGAACGTTGACAGTGCGATTATTCTTGTACCGGAGGTATCACTGATTCACGATCTCTTTAGTTTCCTTGAGGAAACATTCGGAGATTCCATATGTCTTTTCCATAGCGGATTAAGCAAAGGGAAGAAGACAGAGGCAATTGAGAGAATTCTATCAAGTCATGCCCGCATCGTAGTCGGGACACGTTCTGCTATCTTCACCCCGGTGAAGAAGGTCTCCCTTATAGCAGTTCTCCATGAACACAGCAGTTCCTATAAACAGGAAAATACCCCCTGTTATAACGGAAGAGATGTTGCCGTCAAAAGAGGGTATTTTGAGAAAGCGACAGTACTTCTTTCTTCTATCTGTCCTTCTGTAGAATCGTTCTATAATTGCAGTAAGGGAAAATATAATCTCCTGAAGCCGACAGGTACTGTAAAAAGGCCGAAGATGAAGATTATCGATATGAGATTTGAGAAACTGCTTAAGCCATATGTAACCAAATCGGTCATCAGTGCATCTTTAAGGCACGTCAGGAATGAACATAAGGTGATGTTTATTATGAACAGGAGAGGATATGCAACGGTCCTGCAATGTATGGATTGCAATCATAAAGAAGAATGTCCGCATTGTAGAGTTCCTCTCGTTTTTCATAAACAGGATATGTCGTTGAAGTGCCATTACTGCGGGCATATGCTTACCCGGCTCCCTCAATATTGTGGCGTTTGCAAAGGTTTCAACATCCGGTTGCTCGGTGCCGGCACCCAGAGAGTAAAAGAGGATATCGAGGAAATGATCGGAGTAAAGACACTGAGAATAGACAGCGACAGGTTAAGAAAGAAAGCGGATACCGAAGGGTTAATCAATGATCTGATGGGTATCGATTACAGGATACTTGTCGGTACAAGGCTTATGACAAGAAGACTGACTCTCCCTGAAAAAGTTTCTATGGCGGCCATTCTCAATGCCGACCAGTTTCTCAATATACCTGATTTCAGGTCTGCTGAGAAAGCATTCCAGGAAATTTTAATTATAGCGGACAAGATAGAACCTCATGGTGAGCTCTACATCCAGACGAGGATGCCCGAAAACTACCTTTACAGATATTTAAAGACTTATAACTATAGTGATTTTTTGAAAGAAGAAATGCATCGGAGGAAATCCCTTCGATATCCGCCGTATGCGAAATTGGCACTGGTGAGATTTATCAGTAAAAAGAATATAACAAAGGAAGTCTCAGAGGTCCTGAACACAATAGACAAAGACATCGAGATCCTCGGCCCTTCACACGTACGGGAGAGAGGAAACCATGAAATAAAATTGCTGCTCAAGTCTTCTTCACAGGAGAAGCTCCGTTCAGGGGTGGAAGTCTTCATGAAGTTGTGCGAGGATTCAAAAGAAACAAGGATAAAAGTCGACGTCGATCCCTGAACAGGGGTAGGGTACTTTATTCTGAAAAGAGCAGTGAAAGTGATAAATAAGAAAGGAGGACCTGTGGCTGATGTAAAACATGGCGATACCGTGAAGGTGCACTATACGGGATCACTTGATGACGGCGCTGTCTTCGATTCTTCCTGGGAAGGTGAACCTTTAAAATTCACCGTTGGTGAAGGGACGGTTATCAAGGGCTTGATGCGAACCATCCTATGGCTGGAAAAGACCTGACATTCGAAATAGACTTGCTGGAGATCATCGGCTAGGTTTTAAAAAGTGCTGATACTCTAAATCAATTTGGGGTGTTTTGTTTTCAGGATCCTTTTTGCGGTTTCAATATCGTTTCTTATCTGCCGCTCGAGACTGCCGGCATCGGGGAAACGCCGTTCATCCCTGATCCTGTCGATAAAATAGATCCGGATCCTTTTACCGATAATGCCGCGGGAAAAATTGAACAGGTGTACCTCATAGCTTACCTCATTGTTTCCGAATGTGGGATTCCTGCCGATATTTGCAACGCCGTCATAAACACTGTTATTGAATCCGATTCTCACGGCATAGACACCTTCCTTCGGTGCGATTTCGAGCGGAGTTGTTATATTCGCTGTGGGAATATTGAGTATTGCCTGACCCCTGCCCTTGCCCTGTATTACCATCCCCTCTATTGAATATGCCCTTCCGAGGTATGTTGATATGTCCAGGGCAGCGCCTTTTGAGAGGAGGCTCCTGATTCTGCTGCTACTTACAATATCACTGTTAATCCTGGCATGGCGCATTACCTTGACTTTAAAACCGTATTTTTTACCCCGTCTCCGTAACAGCTCAATTGTACCTTTTTTGTTTTTTCCAAAAACATAGTTGGATCCGACTACGACTTCTTCGGCATGGATTTTTCCAACAAGAACATCCTTAATGAATTCATCAGGAAGGAGATTTGCAAAGGCCCTGTTGAAGTGTATGCAGAGCAAGACGTCTATTCCCAGATCCGCGATCAGTTTCGCCTTTTCTTCAAATGTCGTTAGTATCCTTAATTCCCTTTCAGGTGCAAGGACCTTCATGGGATGAGGTTGAAACGTCATGGCCATTGAAGTCCCGTTTATTAGCTGAGCCTTCTTGATGACCTCGAAGAGTATCTTCTGGTGTCCCAGATGGATACCGTCGAAATTGCCTATAGTAAGCACAGTACGGGGATAGATTCTGTTTAGGGTTTCAAGACCTCTGATTATTTCCAATGCTTGCCTCTTGCAGAAGTTTCTGATAGGTTGCGGTTACCTGTGTCATTGTATCACCGAGTGTATCGTTGTTGTTTATAAGAAAATCGGATTTTTTTATTTTTTCATCAACAGGGAGTTGGGACTGTAACCGTTGCATTGCCTCATTCCGTGAAATACCTTTTTTTTCGAGACGACACAATGCGGTTTCAACATCTGTAAAGACAGTGATAGTCCTGTCAAACCTTTTTTCATACCCTCTTTCGAACAATAATGGTACTCCAATGACCACAACCGCCTCTTTATTGTTAATGGTTTCTAATAAACTCTCTATACGCTCAAATACAAGCGGATGGAGTAAATCTTCAATATAAACTCTTAATATATCATTTTCAAATATTAAATCGGCAACTATCTTTTTATTAAGGTGACCATGCTCATCAAACACCTTGTTCCCCAGGATTCCCCTGATCTTTTCAAGAACCTCTTTTTGAGACAGGAGAGATGCAACAATCTCATCCGAATCAATAGTTATCGCACCCAGGTTCTCAAACTGAGCAAGAACAATACTTTTCCCCATCCCATAGTTCCCTGTCAGTCCAACAAGAAGCATAGAGTATATTATACACCAACTTTTTTATGGTATTATTGTCAAATGGAAAAAGCAGTTCTTTATTTTTAAAAAGCAGGCGGGGAAAATACCGGTCTACACAAGGAGGAGATCATGCCAGACGTTCTCTCAAAAAAAGAATTAAAGGCAATGAATGCTTACTGGAGGGCGGCAAACTATCTTTCAGTGGGACAAATATACCTCTATGACAACCCACTGCTGAAAGAAAAACTTACGCTCAAACACATCAAACCGAGGTTGCTTGGACACTGGGGAACGACACCCGGTCTCAATTTCATCTATGTACACCTCAATCGCGTCATCAATGCTTATGATCTCAGCGTCATCTACATCACCGGGCCAGGCCATGGCGGACCCGGCTTGGTTGCCAATACCTATCTGGAGGGAACCTACAGCGAGGTATATCATGGTATTTCTCAGGATGAAGAAGGAATGAAAGAACTCTTCAAACAGTTTTCCTTTCCGGGAGGGATCCCGAGCCATGTTGCTCCTGAAACACCCGGCTCTATTCATGAAGGGGGAGAGCTCGGTTACTCGATTTGTCATGCGTATGGAGCTGCATTCGACAACCCTGACCTTATTGTAGCCTGCGTGGTGGGTGATGGCGAGGCCGAGACAGGCCCTCTTGCAACGGCATGGCATTCAAATAAGTTTCTCAATCCAATCCGTGACGGCGCTGTGCTTCCCATCCTGCACCTGAACGGCTACAAGATTGCAAATCCTGCGGTACTGGCCAGAATCAGCCATGATGAACTGGAAAACCTGTTTATCGGTTATGGATACAGGCCTTATTTTGTTGAAGGCTCTGACCCTGAACCTATGCACCAGTTAATGGCTGCAACGCTTGATACGGTTATTCATGAAATTAAGGAGATCCAGGAGAAGGCTCGCAGGAGTGGTGTCGCAGAACGCCCTCGATGGCCGGTGATCATCCTGAGAACCCCAAAGGGCTGGACAGGTCCAAAGAGAGTGGATGGAAAGAAGACCGAAGATTCCTGGAGGTCGCACCAGGTGCCCTTTGCCGAGATGGCAACGAAGCCAAAACATGTCAGGCTTCTTGAGAACTGGATGAAGAGTTATAAGCCTGAAAAACTCTTTGACAGGAACGGGAAGTTGATTCCTGAGCTTGCAGAACTCGCTCCGAAGGGAGATCGCCGCATGAGTGCTAACCCACATGCCAACGGAGGAATTCTCCTGAAAGATCTGAAGATGCCCGACTTCCGCGATTATGCTATCGATGTCCCGAAACCGGGCCAGGTCACGGCTGAAGCTACCAGGGTCATGGGAAAATTCCTGGGAGATGTAATGAAGCTCAATACGGACACACAAAATTTCAGGGTTTTCGGTCCGGACGAGACAGCCTCTAACCGGCTTGGCAACCTATTTGAAGTAACCGAACGAACGTGGGTAGCAGACAGAATCCCCGGGGATGACCATCTTGCTCCTGACGGAAGGGTAATGGAAATACTCAGCGAACATACCTGCCAGGGCTGGCTCGAAGGCTATCTCCTGACCGGCCGTCACGGCTTATTTTCATGCTATGAGGCGTTTATTCATATTGTTGATTCAATGTTCAACCAGCATGCCAAGTGGCTCAAGGTCAGCAAGGAAATTCCCTGGAGACTGCCTGTTGCGTCACTCAACTATCTGTTGACGTCACATGTCTGGCGCCAGGACCACAACGGCTTCAGCCATCAGGACCCGGGCTTTATAGATCACGTCGTCAATAAAAAAGCCAATGTCATACGGGTGTACTTGCCACCTGACGCAAATACCCTGCTTTTTGTAACTGACAAATGCCTGCGGAGCAGAGACTTCATTAACGTTATCGTAGCGGGGAAGCAGCTTTCACCGCAGTGGCTTGATATGGATGCAGCAATCAAGCACTGCACCTCCGGTATCGGTATCTGGGAATGGGCAAGCAACGATCAGGGAGGTGAGCCGGATGTCGTACTGGCATGTGCCGGGGATGTCCCGACACTTGAAACCCTTGCAGCGGTTGATTTTCTCCGCCAGCATATACCTGATCTGAAAATACGGGTGATAAACGTCGTTGATTTAATGACACTTCAGCCGAAGGAGGAGCACCCGCACGGCCTCTCAGATTGGGAATTCGATACACTCTTTACAACAGACAAGCCGATTATCTTCGCCTATCATGGGTATCCGTGGCTGATCCATCGACTTACATACAGAAGGACGAACCATAAGAATCTCCATGTCAGAGGATATAAGGAAGAAGGAACAACCACGACCCCTTTTGACATGTGTGTCCTGAACGATCTGGACCGCTTTCACCTCGTTGCAGATGTAATCGACCGCGTTCCAAAGCTTGGATATATTGCTGCCTATACAAAACAGGCCATACGCGATAAGTTGATTGACCATAAAGGGTATATCACACAATACGGTCAGGACATGCCCGAAGTCAGAAACTGGACATGGAAAGGGGACGATTCAAAGGGCAGGAAGGGGAAGAAAAGAAAAAAGTAAGATAAGTACTAGTGCAGTGCGTCTAACAGATCTTTACATTTGGTTGTCATTTCGAGGAGCGTTAGCAACGTCCTCCTCAGGCGGATCCGCCGAGGCGGAAAGCAATCCCGGTCTCAAAGGCGAGATTACCACGCTCCCTTTGGTTGCTCGCAATGACAGTTTACGAGGCTCTCAAATGTCAAGTTATTTATGACGCACTACACTAGTGTCCTGAGTCAAAAATTGTTTGTCATTGTCCGGCTTGCTTGCCCGCCGTCCTTTTGGAGGGACCGGACAATCCAGAAGCCTTTGAAACAACTGGATTCCCCGATCAAGTCGGGGAATGACACTATAGAGAACTAATGCAAGGCATTTATGACTCAGGACACTAGTCGGTTTCTGTAAATAGAACATTATTGTCTGACCGATAGCGTCCATGAGTTTCTATTTTATGATTTTTCAACAAAATTGTTTAGCTTGAACCGAAGGAGTTATGAAAGTACTTGTTATCAATTCAGGGAGTTCTTCGATTAAATATAAGGTCTTCAATGTTCGCGATTCAGCAACCCTCGCATCCGGAAAACTGGAAAAGATCGGCGAATCAAACAGCCGGCTGACATGTAGCTGGCAGAATACCGGGGGCAAACGCAAAGAGAGCAATCAGAAGCGGCACGTTCCCGGTCATAAAGAAGGCTTTGCGTGGATCGTTACATCGATAATAGAACAGGGCGCAGTTAGCGATGAAAGGGAGATATTCGCGATCGGACACCGCGTTGTGCATGGTGGAGAAATATTCCAGGAACCAATGCTTATCGACAAAAAACTTATTGAGACCCTCCGGTCGCTCATCCCCCTTGCTCCACTTCATAATCCGGCTAATCTTTTAGCTGTTGAAATTGCCATCGAGCGCTTTCCCAATGTGCCCCAGGTAGCTGTCTTCGATACTGCTTTCCATCAGTCATTGCCTCCCTGTGCGTATCATTATGCACTCCCCTATGAATTCTACACAGCCTACCACGTACGCCGGTTCGGTTTTCACGGTACATCTCATTTCTATGTTGCTCAGCGGGCTGCCCGGTATCTCGGAAAACCGTTAAGTTCTCTTAATTTGATTACCCTCCATCTCGGAAACGGAGCAAGTGCAACAGCAATCAGAAAAGGAAAGAGCGCTGATACTTCCATGGGTATGACCCCTCTTCAGGGTCTCATCATGGGAACCCGGTGCGGAGATATAGATCCGGCCATAATTTTCTATCTCGGCAGGATAACGGGAAAGTCCAACGAAGAACTGGATGAAATACTAAACGAGAAGAGTGGTCTTGAAGGCATCTGCGGAGTGAACGACATGAGGGAGGTGGAGAGCCTTGCAGGTTCAGGAAATGCGCGTGCACAACTTGCTATCAACATGTTCTGCTACCGGATCAGGAAATATATTGGTTCATACTTCGCTATACTCGGGAGGGTCGATGCCCTTGTCTTTACAGGTGGTATCGGGGAGAATTCCGTATTAATCAGAAAAGAATCGTGTCATGGCCTGTCACACCTCGGGATTGTTGTCGACGGCAGGAAGAATAAGAGATCTCCTGACGGGATTTTAGAAATCCAGGGAGACAGGAGCGCTGTTAAAGTCCTCGTCATTCCCACGAATGAAGAACTCGAGATAGCCAGGCAGACACTACACATACTGCAACGTAACCCCTGAACAAGAGGACGGTATCCTCACCCCTTAGAGCTTGCCGGTATCTACGGCAGGATAACGCCTGCCTTTTCGCCGACTTTGATGCCGTAAGTTCTTGCTGCATTGCCGTTACGTACAAAAAGCTCGAGATACCCAAAGCTGTTTATGAGGGCATAAAGATCGGTGTCTTTCACTTCTGCATAAAAGGTTTTGAAGGAAACTTCTTTACCCTTGACAAGAACCTTCAGTTTATTTTCGGAATTGCCGCCGGTCAATTCGTTTATTTTGTTCTTGGGTATATTTGTCATCACATTCCCAAAACGATCAATATATACTGCTTCTCCCTCGATAAGATTCTTCCCGGTTAATTGAGGAGTCGGTATGGATATTTTCTTAAAATCCGTGATGGGATCGCCGAAATGAGATATGTCAACACCCTTTGACAGCGATCCGGCAATCGGTGCAAAAATATCCTTACCTTGAAACGTAGAACCGTCTTGCTTCAAAAAGTAATGTTCTGCTGTGATAT
>Ga0209270_1002384_pt1 | contig 20254 bp, 20 predicted proteins | sample MTBAKSrepl1MetaG_FD_187456 | JGI IMG/M metagenome (GOLD analysis project Ga0209270, IMG submission 187456) | Enrichment culture microbial communities from Arthur Kill intertidal strait, New Jersey, USA, that are MTBE-degrading - MTBE-AKS1... | ecosystem: Environmental > Aquatic > Marine >...
GGACCGCTGCCGAGGCTCGTTTCCGCCCCCTGATGGATTTCCTGAAAAACCGGCTTTCCACATCCGTCCGGGAGGTGCGCCTCTCTCGGCGCCTTACGGATTCACCCGCCTGCCTGGTCCACGACGAAAGGGACCCTTCCCCGCAATTTGCCCGCGTGCTGGCTTCGCTTGGGCAGGAAGCCCCGCAATCCCGGCGCATACTCGAGCTGAACCCGGAACACCCGATTGTCCGGGGCATGGCGGGACTCCTGGAGGGAAACCCGGCCGATTCGGCCCTCGAGGCCTATGCCGAGCTGCTTTACGGAGCGGCGGCCCTGGCGGAGGGAAGCCTTCCGGAAGACGCCCCGTCCCTCTCCAGGCGGCTTTCCGCCCTGCTCAGGGACCGGATGGCTCCAGGCGAGGATTCGCAAAGCTGAATCTTGTCAGAATAAAGAGGGAAGCTTATATTTGGGTGAAGAGGCAGAAGGGGTGGGTTCCCGGCCACAATTCCAAAAGGGGAGGTGTCGTGGGCTTGTTGACGAATCGTCACGTGGAGTGCCCGCATTGCGGGACCGAGTTCAACGTCTACCTGAACTACAAGGAAGGCAAACTGGTCTGCCCCGGCTGTTCAAAGGATTTTGTTCCGGAATACTTCAACCTGGATTTCAAGCAGCTGGAGGAAGGAACCGAAAAGAAGCAAGGCCCGGGATAAACGGAACGGGAAAGGGGTCCGGCGCTCTTGTCGAGAGCGCCGGACCCCTTTCTTGCCGCCTTTAGAAGAGATAGCGCAGGTACAGGTAGATCGAGGAGGTCGCCAGGGTCGCAAGCGTGATGGGGATGCCCTTGCGCAGGAAGTTGCCGAAGGAGATGGGCCGGCCGGCCTTTTCCGCAAGGCCCGCCATCACGAGGTTGGCCGATGCGCCGACCAGCGTGGCGTTGCCTCCCAGGCAGGCCCCCAGGGAAAGCGCCCACCAGAGCGGGCCCGGATCCAGGTGGGCGAGGCTTGCCGTGTCCCGCACGAGAGGGATGACCGCTGCAGCGTAGGGAACGTTGTCCACCACTGCGGAAATGGCGCCGGATCCCCAGACAAGGAGCATGGCCAGGATCTTCGGGTGTCCGCCGACGACTTTCACCATTGAACGGGCTGCGATTCCGATGATGTCGAGGTGCTCGAGGGTGCCCACCAGCATGAACAGCGTCGAGAAGAACAGGATCGTCACCCAGTCGATCTCTTCGAGGGTCGTCTCCACCTTGACCGGGCAGATCACGAGACCGAGGGTGGCCCCGGAGAGGGCAATGGTCGCAGCCTCCAGGTGCAGCCACCCGTGGAGAAAGAAGGCGGCCAGGACGAGCCCGAGGACTGCCAGCACCCGGATCGCCAGGGGGCGGTCCAGGTGGCGTTTCAGGGTATGGAAGCCTTCGATCAGGTCCTCGATGGGCTTTGTCTCGGAAAGTTCCCGGGCGTAGAGAACGTAGAGGACCGCGTACATGGCGCCGAGCGATAAGGCGGCGGCGGGTCCCACGTTCAGCAGGAAGTCGTTGAAGGAAAGCCCCGCAGCCGAGCCGATCAGGATGTTCGGGGGGTCCCCGATCAGGGTGGCGGTTCCGCCGATGTTCGAGGCGAAAATCTCGGCGAAAAGGAAGGGAAGCGGGTCAAGGTCGAGGGTTTCGCAGACGGCCAGCGCGACGGGCCCGATCAGGAGGATCGTGGTGACGTTGTCCAGGAAAGCCGATACGACCGCAGTCAGGAGAGAGAGGGAAACCAGGAGGCGCCAGGGGTTGCCCTTGCTTTCGCGTATGGCCAGGAGAGCGGTATACTGGATCAGGCCGGTTTGCTTGACGATCCCGACGAGGATCATCATGCCGATCAAAAGCCCGATGGTGTTGAAGTCGATGAACCCGAAGGCGTCGTTCTGCTCGACAAGCCGCAGGAGAAGGACTCCGCTTAACCCCACGAGTGCCGCCTTCAGGCGGTGCATCCGTTCCGTGACGATGAGGCCGTAGGTGAAGACGAAGAGGCCCAGGGCAATCCATTGTGTCGCCGACATTTTCCCGTCTCCCGTTCGCGATTTGCACTCAGTTGATGACCGCGTATTCTAGCAACAACGGAGGCATACGGCAATAGGATTTTGAATAGACCGACCTATTCAGAAAAAACGGAAAACACTGTCTTTTGCGCAGGTGACGAGAGGAGGAGGTCCCATGAGCCTGAGAAACCTGCTGTCGAAATGCCCGCCCTGAATGCTGATCTGGGGGGCCGTGGCTCTCGCTGCAATCCTCCTTTGGCTTTTCAGGGTCCTGAAAGCCTAGGTGGAAGCATGAAGAAGGGGCCCGGGCAACCTTGCCCGGGCCCCTTCCGTTTCGATCATTTCCTGAACAGGTAGGGGTAGCGTTTCGTTTCGGGTTTTTCTCCCGGCTGTGAGGCAGGCCCGGTTTTCGAACCGGGATCCTGCCGGAATCCTGCCAGCGAAAGGGCGTCTTCGGCCAGAGCCTCTTCGGAAGCCTTGCCGATCAGGGCGAAGATGCGGCCAGCGGTGGCCTGGATGTTTTCCCGCACCGATTCGCGCACCGTTTGGGAGAGGGCCTGGACTTGCCGGTCCAGGTCGTCCGATTTTCGCAGCGCATCCCCGACCTGCTGGTAGAATTCATGGAGGCGTTCCTCGAAATGGCTCCGCAGGTCCCGTTCGAGGGCTCCAAACTGTGCGACGAGATCCGATGAAAGACCGTGGATTTCGTTCCGGTCGCGGAGTGCCGCCTCTTCGAAGGAGGACAGCCTTGCGACCTGTTCCTGGAAGATCTTTTCGAGGACCTGCAGCCTTTCCCCGGCATCCGGGGGAAGGTCCCGGGTTATCCCTGCCAGGTGGTTCAATTCGGCAGAGAGAGGCCTCAGGGATTCCATGGTTTTCTCGTTTTGCTCTGCCGAGCGGCGGGAGGTTTCCTCGAGGCCGGCCAGGACTTCCTTGCGGGTCGATTCCACCAGGTTGCCGAAAAAGGACAGTCGTTTTTCCTGGTCTTCCTTGCCGCTTTCGGCATCCTGCAGGATACGTTTCCGGGCTTCCTCGAGGGTGTCGTTCACCTCGTCCTGGATGCGGTTCACGCGTTCGTTGAGCGACAGGACCGAATCGCGCAATCCCCGTATCTCGGCGGAAAAGCGGTCGTGGGTCTCGGTCGTCCGGCGTTCCAGGTTTTCCTGGACCCGAACCGACGTTTCCCTGATTTCCCTGGATGCTTCAGAGATGCGGCTGTGGCAGAAAATGAGGCCCACCGCACCGATGCCGAACAGGATGAGCAGGGTCAGGGTGTTGAATTCGAAGTTCATGACCGATGCCTCCCCCCGCGAAGGGTTCAAAAAGATTCATTTTAGAATAGACTGTAAAATGCAGCGCTCCTATCATAACATGGGTAATCGATTTGGTAACCAAGTCAAGGTGTGAATCGGGTTTTTTTTCTACAAAACCGATTAGCAATGGATTGGAGGATCCCTCTTTGGGTCGAAACCCTGGAAACGCGTTGCTCCACTTCCTTTTCGGATTGCTCGTGATGGCTTATTTCTTTTCGTTCTTCTTCCGGGTTTCGGCCGCCGTCGTCCTTCCCCGTCTGGCTTCCGAGATGGGGATGACGGCCGCGATGACGGGATTCGTCTCCAGCCTGTACTACTATGCCTATGCGGCGGTCCAGCCCCTTTGCGGATCCCTGAACGACCGTTGGGGCCCCCTTCGTGTCGTGGCGGGGGGGCTTCTGGTGGCAGCCGTCGGCGCCGGGCTCTTCATGACCGCATCGACCCCCTGGACCCTGGCCATCGCCCGCCTCCTGACGGGCCTGGGGCTGGCCCCGATGTTTTCAGGAGCTCTCGTCTACCAGGCCACGGCGTTCCCGTCTCACCGGTACGCCTTCTACTCCTCGATCACGATCGCGATGGGCAACCTCGGTGCGGTCGTTTCCGTCGGCCCGCTGGGGGCGGCGATCGATCATTGGGGACGCTCTGCCGTTTTCCTGGTCCTTTCGGTTTCCAGCCTGCTTCTTGCCGGCGTTTTGCTGTTCAAGAAGAAGGAGGACCCGGTCACGGCCTCGAGGCGTCGGGCATCCCACGCTGGGGGACAGTTCTGGGAGCACTTCCGGCTCGGGTTTTCCACTTTGGCCGCCTCGCGGGAGTGCCGGTCGATCACCATCCTTTGGGGCGTTTCGGTCGCAGCCCTGCTGGCTTTCCAGGGGCTATGGTCGGTTGCCTGGTACCAGACGGCTTACGGCGTGGCCGCCTCTTCCGCCCGGAACTGGGCAAGCGCCATCGGCGTCGGCGTCATGGCGGGAACCCTGCTTGGGGGTCGTCTTTCACCCTCTCCCGAAGGCAGGATAAGGGCGATGCTGTCGGGGCTTTCACTGAACCTCGCCGCCTGGGTCGGTCTCTGGGCGGGGATATTCCTGCACTTTCCTCTTTCCCTTGCGGGGACCATGGGATTTGCCGTCGGGGCGACGACGGGCCTCACGGTCGTCCATTTTGCCTCCGCCCTGAACGAGATGACCCCGCGCAGCCGGGCAGGTTCGGTCCTGGGAGTGGTCAACATGATGGTCATGGTGACGGTCATCGCCTTCCAGTGGGGGACCGGTGCGATCCTGGGCCATTTCCCGGGTGTCGGGGCCGGGTCCTACTCGAGCCTGGGTTTTCTCGCCACATTCGGCGCGGCGATCGTGGCGATGGCGTTGAGCCTGTTCGCCCTCGGCGGCTTGAAGAACTTCAACGAAGCGGTTAAAGGAGCCTCGGCGGAATGAAGAGACGTGCCGCTTTCCTCTGCCTGGTCCTTCTCCTGTCCTTCGCGGGGGTTTCGGCCGCGGATGTGATCCCATCGGATCGTGCTGACGAATGGGGGGGCATGGCCGGCCTGGGGAAAAAATCGTTCCGCTTCCTGGTTTTGGGGGATACCCAGCCCCTGGGCCCGGGCCGTGCGCTGTCGCCGCTTGTGGATCGCCTGCTGAAGGAAGCCGGGTGGCTCGGGCCGGATTTCATCGTCCATCTCGGCGACAGTATTTCAGGCTACGGGGATTCCCTTGAAGAAGCCAGGCAGGAATATTCCGTCCTCAAGGAGAAAATCGGGCGCCTGGTCCCGGGAATTCCTTTCCTTGCCGTTCCGGGGAATCACGACCAGGCCACCCCGGGAGCGCTGGCGGCCTATCGCGAAGCCTTCGGCAGTTTCCTCTACTACGATTTCCCCTATGGCAACGCCCGGTTTGTCGTCCTCAACGGGAATTTCCCCGCCTGGATGGCACCGAGGGGAAAGGATTACGGTTTTTTCAATTTGAATGACGGCATGCACGTCCTGCCCATGGCAGACTGGGCAAGGGAAGCTTTCGACCGTGGGGGGCGAATGCTTTTCGTCTTCCTGCACACTCCGCCGTATCCGGCCTATACCCCGCCGCCGGGAAACGGGACCCATGGTTTCCTCACGAACTCCAACCGCGACGCCTTCGTTTCATCCCTCCCGAAGGGCCGGACCAGGGCGGTCTTCTCCGGGCACGAACACCTCTTCTACGTGGAGGAGCACGGGGGGATCAAGTTTTTCACGGTCGGCACCGGGGGAGGCCCCCTTTCGGGTCCCGTCACGGGACCCGCAGGCCTCAATGCGGGAATTCCCCCGAGGTTCAACATCCTGAAAGGGGATCCCGAAATCGACAGGGCGGGCGGAACTTCGAAGGGCCTTTTCCGGTCTGGGGCGCTTGGGATTTTTGCTTCGATGGTCGTGAAGGTGGACGGGGACAAGGTTGCCTATGAACTGGCCGTTCCGTTCACCCTGGAGGTTTCCTTCCCTGAGGGGAATGACGGGGTTTCCACCCGGGCACGCGCCGTCCTGGAGAACCGCGGGCGTTTTACGCAGGTTCTGAAGGGGATCACCTTCCTCATGCCCTCTTCCCCTGGCGGGTACGCCTTGAAAGCGACTGTCGCCAACGGGGACCGGACGGCTGTGGAGATCGGCCCGGCTCCCGAGGTGCTGGAGGTGACTTCCGCCGGACCCGGGCGAGCCTTCGTCAGGGTGCAGGCGACGGTTCCTCCGGCCCTGGCGGTGGATCTGCAGATCGAAACGAGATAGAGGCCCCTTCGGGGCCTCTTTTTCGTTGACCAGGCTTTCGCCGGCGGGACTTAAGCTCGATGTCGGGCTGCCGGCCGCACGAAGCGGGCCAGAAAACTTCAGCCGAGCAATGAGGGCGAAGCGCTTTTCAATACCTGCTCCAGCGTGACCTGCCTGCGCAGTTCCGGGTTTTTCCGTGCCAGGTCGCCGTCGCAGAGGCGTTCGATCTGGCTCCTGGAAAGCCGGAAAGGGCTGCCCCCCACTCTTTTGCCAAGGAAAGAAAAAAGCCGTTCCATCGGAAAACCCCCCTCGGTGTTATGATAACAAACAGGCACCATCTGATGGATATCATGCCATAGGGGTTTCCGTTTGTCAACACCCTGTTTTCTTTTTCGATATTCCAGAAGCCCTGAGTTCGGCAAGCTGCCCCAGGGCTTCCTCCAGGTGCCTCCGAAGGGCATTCATGGCGCCTTCCGGGTCCTTCCGGGCGATCGAGTCCACGAGAAGTTCGTGTTCTTCCAGGATCTTGCCGGACATTCCCGAGTAGGACAGGAGGAGGCTGCGGCTCGTCACGATGTGTTTTTCCATCGTCGTCGACAACCCTTCGTAAACGCGGGTCAGGATCGGGTTATGGGCTGCGCTGACCACGAGGGCGTGCAGGAGGGAGTCCCACGAGGCTCCTGACGAGGCTTCCCCTTCTGGCGTGCCGTGGACCTCCCTGAGCCGCAGGACGCACTTGCGCATCTGTTCCAGTTCCTCCTCGCTCCGCCTGGCAGCCGCCAGCCCGGCCGCAGGAACTTCAACCACCAGGCGCATCTCCATCAGGTGGATGAGAAGCTCCTCGGGCCACATGCTGAGGGTCCGCAGGCTCACGGCGAAATCCTCCCCCTGCGGAGCCTTGACGAAGATCCCCTGTCTTTCCCGGACTTCCAGCAATCCGTATGCTTCCAGCGTGATGACGGCTTCCCGGAGGAGGGTCCGGCTGACCCCCATTTCCCTGGCCAGGTCCCGCTCGGGGGGGAGATGCCCACCAGGGAACCTCTCCGGGTTCTTGATCCATTCGGAAAGCCTGCGAACCACTTCTTCCCGTTTCCGTTCCATCGGGGGCCCCTCCTTAACCGGAAATCAATGAACGTCCCTCTTTTCACGTTTACGAGCCAATGATAAACTAAATGGCAAGTATTTGGTAGGTCCTTGGTTGGACCAATTTTAGGGAGGTGTTCGGCAATGAAAAAGGCATTTTCCGTTTTCCTTGTGGCCCTGTTCCTGTTCTCCATGGCTGCGTCCGCGTTTGCCCTGGAGATCAAGCTGGCCCACGTCGTGAACGAAAAGGACTCGTTCCACCTGGCCGCCGAGAAATTCAAGGCCCTCACGGAAAAATACACGAACGGCGAAGTCACGGTCACGATTTTCCCCAACGCCAAGCTCGGTGACGAGCGGACCCTGCTCGAGCGCATGAAGATGGGCATCGTGGATGCAGGCATCATCACGAACGGGCCCATCATCAACTTCGTCCCCCGCTTCGGGGCCATCGACCTGCCGTTCCTCTTCCGGAGCCCCGAACACGCCTACAAGGTCCTCGACGGGCCCATCGGGCAGTCCCTCTTTGCCGACCTCGAGAAGCAGGGCTGGAAAGGGCTCGCCTGGGCCGAGCGAGGGTTCCGCAACCTGACCAACAGCAAGAAGCCCGTGAACTCCCCCGAGGACGTGAAAGGCCTCAAGATTCGCGTCATGCAGAATCCCGTCTACGTCGATTCCTTCAAGGCCCTTGGCGCCAACGCGGTGCCCATGGCCTGGACCGAGGCCCTCACCGCCCTGCAGCAGGGAACGGTCGACGGACAGGAGAACCCGCTTAACGTCATCGTCGCCTTCAAGCTGAACGAGAGCCAGAAGTACATGGCCATCACCCGCCATGCCTATGCCCCGGCCCCGATCCTCATGAGCATGGTCACGTGGAAGAAGCTCACGCCCAGCCAGCAGAAGGCCGTGGTGAAAGCCGCCCAGGAAGCCGCCGTCTACGAACGGGCCTTCAACAACGCCAGCGAAAAGCTCTGGGTGAAAGAACTGGAAGGCAAGGGCATGAAGGTCACGACCCCCGACCTGAAGCCTTTCCTCGATGCCGTGAAGCCGGTTTACGACACCTACACGCCGAAGTTCGGGAAGGACTTTATCGCGGCCATCCAGAACACGAAGTAGGTGCGGCGTCTTGACCGCTGAAAGGAACCCGGAGGGGGCTTCGCGCCCCCTCCTTCAAGTATTGAGCGACTCGGTCAACCGTTGGAGCGAACGTGCACTCTTCGTTCTCATGCTCCTGATGATCGGCGTGACGACGGCCCAGGTGGTCTTCAGGTTCTTCTTCGAAGCCCTGACCTGGTCTGAAGAACTCTCCTGCTTCCTGCTCGTCCTGGCTTCCCTGCTCGGGGCGGCGATTGCCTTCAAGCGGGGCAGCCACATCGCAGTGACCTTCGTGACCCAGAAGCTTTCAGGCGGCATGCGAAAAGGGATGGCCATCCTGGTCAACCTTCTGGGAATCCTCTTTTTCGGCATCGTGGCGGTCTACGGGGCCGTCCTCATGAAAGCCGAGGCCGGCCAGACCACGCCAGCCATGATGATCTCCATGGCCTGGATCTATGCCATGTACCCGGCCCTGGGCGCGGTCATCATTCTCCACCTGGTCGCGGGCATGGGCGAAATCTTCGGTGGGGGGCGCTCCTGATGGGCTGGGTCATCTTCGGTTCCTTCTTCCTGCTGATGCTCATCGGGGTGCCCATCGGCCTTTCGATCGGTCTCGCGGCCCTCGTCGTCTTCCTGGCCAGCGGCATCCCGCTCCAGATGGTTCCCCAGACGCTCCTGGAAGGGAATAATTCCTTTGCCCTGGTGGCCGTGCCCTTCTTCGTCCTGGCCGGGGACATCCTGGCGAGGGGCGGGATTTCAGAGCGCATCGTGGCCTTTGCCGAGGCGACCCTCGGGCGCATCCGGGGAGGGCTTTCCATCGTCTCGGTGCTGGCTTCCATGTTCATCGCGGCCATCTCCGGTTCCGGGGCGGCCACGACGGCTGCCGTCGGGTCGGCCCTCCTGCCCGAGCTGAAAACGAAAAAATACGACGTCGACTTTTCCGCCGCCCTCATTGCCTCGGCAGGCACGATCGGCGTGGTCATCCCCCCCAGCGTGCCCATGGTGCTCTATGCGGTCATCGCCGGGGAATCCGTGGCCAAGCTTTTCATGGCCGGTTTCATTCCCGGGGCCCTCATGGGAGGGGGACTCATCGCCTATGCCCTCTGGATCGCGAACAAGCGCGGCTACCCGGCCGGTGAAAAACTTCCGGGAGCGGAGGTCGGGCGGCGTTTCGTGTCCGCCCTCTGGGGGCTGATGACCCCGGTGATCATCCTCGGGGGCATCTTCACTGGAATCTTCACCCCGTCCGAGGCGGCGGCCATCGCCGTGGACTATACCCTTCTCGTCGCCTGGCTGGTCTACCGGACCCTGGACTTCAAGAAGTTCTACGAGCTCGTGGTGGGCGCGGGCGTCACGTCGGCCCTGATCATGTTCATCATCGCCACGGCGAAGCTCTTCGGCTGGGGGCTGGCGTTCTACCAGATTCCCGAGGCCATCGCCCAGGCCCTGATGGCTCTCGCGGGCAACAACACCTTCATGATCTACCTGATGATCAACGTCATCATCCTCCTGGCCGGGATGTTCATGGAGACGGCCTCCGCACTGATCATCCTCACGCCGATCTTCCTGCCGGCCATCATCGGGATCGGGGGGAACACCATCCACTTCGGCCTCCTGATTACCATCGGCCTGGCGATCGGCATGGCAACCCCGCCCGTGGCGATCGACATCTACGTGGCCAGCGCCATCACCGGGCTCTCCATGGAAGAGATCAGCAAGCCGATCCTGCCCATGGTCCTGATCCTGATGGCCGTGCTTTTCATCTGCACCTACGTTCCGTCGCTCGTCCTGATGCTGCCCCGCATGTTCATGGCGGGGATATGATCCTGAGAAGGGAAGTGTGAATAGAGATGCGTAGCGACAGCGCCAAGAAAGGCATCGAGCGAGCCCCCCACCGCTCGCTCATGAAGGCTTCCGGCTACACCGACTGGGAGATCGAACGCCCCTGGGTCGGCGTGGTCAACGCCTACAACGCGATCATTCCCGGGCACGTGCACCTGAACCGTCTTGCGGCCGCCGTCAAGGCTGGGGTCTACGCCGCAGGGGGACTGCCCATCGAATTTCCAGTCATCGGCGTCTGCGACGGCATCGCCATGAACCACGCGGGGATGAAGTTCTCCCTCCCCAGCCGCGAGCTGATCATGGATTCCATCGAGGTGATGGCGCAAGGACATGCCATGGACGCCCTGGTCATGGTCACGAACTGCGACAAGATCATCCCCGGCATGGCCATGGCCGCCGCCCGGCTGAACATCCCCACCGTCGTGATCAGCGGAGGCCCCATGATGGCGGGCATCCTGAAGGGACGCGATGTGGACCTCAATACCGTTTTTGAAACGGTCGGCAAGTGCATCGCCGGCAGCGCGACGGGGGAAGAACTTGCCGAGGTGGAAAACGCGGCCTGCCCCGGCTGCGGATCCTGCGCCGGGATGTTCACGGCCAACACGATGAACTGCATGATGGAGGTCCTGGGTCTCGCACTTCCCGGCAACGGCACGATCCCGGCCGTCCTGGCCGAGCGGGAGCGCCTGGCAAAGGATGCGGGTCGGGCCATCATGGCTCTCCTCGAGAAGAATATTCGTCCCCGGGACATCCTCACGAAGGAAGCCTTCGAAAACGCCGTTGCGGTGGACCTGGCCCTCGGCGGATCCACGAACACGGCCCTTCACCTGCCGGCCATCGCCCACTCGGCAGGGCTCGACCTGCCCCTGGATCTTTTCAACTCGATCGGGCAGAAGGTTCCCCATCTCTGCAGCATGAGCCCGGCCGGGCCGCACCACATCCAGGACCTCTACCGGGCAGGCGGGGTCCAGGCCGTGATGGCCCGGCTGTCGGAAAAGGGGCTCGTCAATGGCAACTGCATCACCGTGACGGGCCGGACGGTCTCGGAGAACCTCGGGAAGGCGTCGGTGCAGGACGACAACGTGATCAGGCCGTTGGACGCCCCCTACCATGAGCAGGGGGGGCTTGCTTTCATCAAGGGGTCCCTCGCTCCCGACGGAAGCATCGTCAAGCAGTCCGCCGTGGCCGAGGAAATGCTGCGGCACAAGGGGCCTGCCAGGGTCTTCGACGGGGAAGAAGCGGCGTTTGCGGCGATCCGCGGCAAGGAAATCAAGCCGGGCGACGTCCTGGTGATCCGTTACGAGGGCCCCAGGGGCGGGCCCGGCATGAGGGAAATGCTCACGCCGACATCGGCCCTGGCCGGGATGGGGCTGGACAAGTCTGTTGCCCTGATTACCGATGGCCGTTTCTCCGGGGCCAGCCGGGGGGCGGCAATCGGCCACGTTTCCCCCGAGGCGGCGGCCGGGGGTCCCATTGCACTGGTCCGCGAGGGGGACACCATCGAGATAGACATTCCGGGCAAGCGTCTTGATCTCCTCGTGGACGCCTCGGAGCTCGAGCGGCGCAAGGCGGAGTGGAAACCCTGGATGCAGCCCGTGGAAAGCGCTTTCCTGAACCGGTACCGGGCTTTCGTGACCTCGGGGGTCACGGGGGCGGTTATGAAGGACGAGCTCTAGCCGGCAGCGGAGAACCGGTTGAATCTGGGGGGTTGCCCGCGGGCGACCCCCCTTTTCCGTTGGCGATGGCCCTGCTGCGGGGGTTAGAATGGATTGCAGGTTGGGAGGTGGCTTCCTTGGACGAGTTGCAGGGGAAAAACCCGGTCCTCGAGCGGGGTCTCGTGCAGGTTTACACCGGTAACGGCAAGGGGAAGACGACGGCTGCCCTTGGGCTGGCGCTCCGCATGGCCGGGCAGGGAGGGCGTGTGGCTTTCATCCAGTTCATGAAAGGCTGGGATTTTTACGGGGAAATCGAGAGCTTGAAGGGAATCCCGGGCGTGCGCCACGAGAGGACGGGGACTCCCGATTACGTCTACCGCGGCCGGGAGAGCGCCGTCGACAGGGACGAGGCCCGGCGGGGTTTCGACCTGGCCCGGGAATGCCTGCAGGACGGCCGGTACGACCTGGTGGTGCTGGACGAGCTGAACGTCGTTCTGGACTATGGGCTTCTCGACCTTGAAGAGGTCCTCGAACTCCTCCGCCTGCGCCCTTCCCACGTAGAGGTGGTCGTCACCGGCAGGGGAGCCCCGGAAGCCCTGGTGGCGGAGGCCGATCTCGTTACGGAGATGAGGGAGGTCCGCCATCCCTACGCGAAAGGCGTGGTCTCGCGCAGGGGAATCGATTACTGAAAACGGGTATTCCGGAAAAAGAAAGGCAGGGGGCCGAAACGCCGGCCCCCTGCCTTTGTCGTTTATTCGATGGGGATGTCCACGGAGTTTTCCCGTTTTTTCCGTGCCCGCCAGTCGGAGATGAACGGCCAGGCCAGGGAGAGGACGGCCGCGACGAGCAGGGTATTGGAGATCCCGGAACGGAAGAAAATCCCCAGGGATCCGTCGGAAAGCATCAGGGACTGGCGGAAAGACGATTCCATCGAGGCCCCCACGACGGACGCAAGGATGAGAGGGGCAGTCGGGACCTTGAACTTCTTCATCAGGTAGCCCACGAAGCCCAGTCCCACCAGGAGGTAGAAGTCCATGAGGCTGAAGTTGATCGTGTAGACTCCCAAAAAGGCCAGGACCACGACCAGCGGGTAAAGGAGCTTGGGCGGAACGGCCAGGACGCGAACCAAAAGCCCGGCCAGGGGGATGTTGATGAACGCGCAGGCGATGTTCCCCAGGAACATGCTGGCGATGACGCCCCAGGCCACGTCCGGGTGCTGCTCGAAAAGCAGCGGACCGGGCTGGAGTCCCAGGATCAGGAGGGCTCCCAGCATGACGGCGGTCGTTCCCGATCCCGGGACGCCGAGGGTCATCATGGGGATCATGGCCCCGACGGAGCAGGAGTTGTTCGCGGCCTCAGGGGCGGCAAGCCCCTCGATGGCCCCCTTGCCGAACTCCTCGGGGTGTTTCGAGATCTGCTTTTCGTTGTTGTAGGCCATCAGGGCCGCGATGGTCGCCCCGGCGCCGGGAAGGACCCCGACGAAGAAGCCGACGGGCGTCTGGCGAAGGATGGGCCAGATGCTCCGCTTCCACTGGGCCATGGAGATCCAGATCCGGCCGAACTTGGTCTGGACGGGGCGGACCACCTGCTGGGCGATGTGCTCGAGGTTCACGAACACCTCGCTGATGCCGTAGATCCCGATGATGACGACGACGAAGTCGATTCCCATCTGCAACTCCTGGGACCCGAAGGTGAAACGGGGGACCCCCGACTGGAAATCCAGGCCCACGGTGGTGAACATCAGGCCGAGGACGAGAGCGATGACCCCCTTCAGGAGGGCTTCCTTGGAAATGGCGGCCGTCGCGGCCAGGGCGAAGACCATCAGGCAGAAATACTCGGGAGGCCCGAAGCGAAGGGCGAACCGGGCGACCGGGAGGGCGACGAAGACGAAGGCGATCGTGGCGATGAGCCCGCCGATGAAGGAAGCGATGGCGGAGATGGCCAGGGCGGCTTCGGCCTGTCCGTTGCGGGCCATGGGATAGCCGTCGAAGCAGGAAGCCACGGCTGCGCCGTCCCCGGGAACGTTCAGGAGGATGGAGCTCCGGGAACCTCCGAACATGGCCCCGTAGTAAATGGCGCACATGGCGATCAGGGCCGTGTCCGGGCGCATGCCGAAGGTCATGGGCAGGAGCAGGGCGATGCCCGTTGAAGGCCCGAGGCCGGGCAGCATGCCCAGGATCGTGCCGAGGATGGAACCGCCGATGAGCCAAACCAGGTTCAGGGGGGTCAGGGCGACGGCGAAACCTTGCATCAGGTGGTTGAAAACGTCCATGTTCGACTCCCCTCCCCTACGGCAGGTTGATCTGGAAGAGGCGCACGAAAACGTACCACGCCCCGAAAGTGAAGCCCAGGGTGACGACCGCGTTGAGCTTCCAGGCCTTGCTTCCGTTGATCAAAAAGAGTAGCGCGCCCAGGAAGACCAGGGTGGAGGGAATGAAGCCCACCCTTTCGAACAGGAGGGCGTAAAGGACGCAAAGCCCCGCGGCCCCGAAGATCAGCTTGAGGCTTGAAGCCTGGAACTTGGGCCGTTTGACCCCTTCCAGGTTCCTCAGGCCTTTTTTGGCCTCCAAAACGATCAAAAGAAGCCCCAGGGCCGCCATCAGGACTCCGAGCCCGATGGGGAAATACACGGGAGCCCAGGGGTTGCCGAGCATGGCCTTTGGAAGGTGAAAGGCCTGGATCGCGTAGACGATTCCGACAAAGAAAGCGGCGAAGCCGACCAGAGCATTGGGACGCATCGAATCACTCCTCGGAAGGAAAGAAGGGCGGACCCGCGCATGGGGCCCGCCCTTTCGGTCGGGAACCTACTGGGCCTTCAGCATGCCGATTTCGGCAAGGAGGGTCTTGTATTCCCCGTTTGTCTTTTCAAGGAACTTGGCGAAGTCGGCCGCGTTCATGTAGACCTGGGTCCACCCGTTGCGCTGTGCGATTTCACGCCATTCCGGCGTCTTGACCATCTTGGCGAGGGCGTCTTCCATGTACTTCACGGCGTATGCCGGCATGTCTTCCGGTCCGAAGATGCCGCGCCAGTTGATGAACTCCGCGTCGATACCGGATTCCTTGAGGGTCGGGACCGTCATCATGGGGCCGGACTTGATGCGGCTCGGTGAGGAAACGGCCAGGACCTTGATGTCTCCGGACTGCATGGGGCCCACGGTTTCGGCCATCCCGGTGGAGAGGAGGTCGATGTGGCCGCCCATGAGGGCCGCGATGCCTTCACCGCCCTGGAAGGCGATGTACTGGATGGCCTTCAGGTCCTTCACGCCGGCAGCCTTGGCTGCCACGAGGAACTGGATATGGTCCATGCTGCCCATGGCCGAAGTTCCGCCGACCTTGACGCTCTTGGGATCCTTCTTGATCGCCTCAAGGACCTCTTTCATGTTCTTGTACTTGGAGTTCTTGGGGACCGCATAGGCCCCGAAATCGTTGATCAGCATCGAGATCGGGGTCACGTTCTTGTAACTCAGCGGTGTGGACCCGGTCAGGTTGATCAGGAGGAGAGGCGGGGAGTAGACGACGAGCGTGTCGTCCTTGCCCTTTTTCTTCTGCAGGTAGGAAAGGGCCACGCCGCCGCCGCCGCCCGGCTTGTTGATGACGGGCATGGCGACCGTGACGAGCTTCTTCTCGGTCAGGACCTTGGTCACCATCCTCATCGTCGTGTCCCAGCCGCCGCCGGGGCCTGCCGGGGCGATGCACTCGAAGGTCCTCGTGGGATAGGCTGCAGAGGCCACGCCCGCGAAAAGACCGGCCAATACCAGCGAAGCCAGGGTCAGAAACAGGAATTTACTACGCATCGATTTGCCCATCAGGATTCCCCCTCTATACGGTTTTGTTTCGTAAAAGCCGGAAAGTTTCGCCGCACAAACCCCTCTTTGATTCAAGGATTCCCGGGCATTCCCCCTCTTGTTCAGCGCTCCGCCCCGGGAGCGGAGGCTCGTTTTCCCGGGAAGCTCTTCAGGTAGGCTTCGAGCGCCCCGCGGATGTGTTCCCGCGTGAGGGCCTCGGCCCTCTTCTCGTCCCTGTCCCGGATGGCCTCGAAGATTGCCCTGTGCTCCCTGCGGACGAGCTCGCGGCGTGCGGGCCCCGCAAGGGTGACGCGCCGGAACCGTTCGAGGTATTCCTTGTAGGTGTTGATGAACTGGACAAGGCGGGGCATGTGGCAGGCTTCGATGACCCCTTCGGAGAATACGCGGTTTGCCTCGAAAATCTCCGCTGCGCTGGCCCCGTCCCCCATCTCGCATAGGCGGTCGATCTCGTCCATGGCTTTTTCGAGGCGGTCGATTTCCTCCTGCGTGGCCCTCCGGACGGCCTGGACGGCCGAGAGCGCCTCCATGGCTTCCCGGATCGAGTAGATCTCGAGGATGTCCTCCTCGCTGAAAGTCGTCACGATAGCGCCCTTTCGCGGCTGGTGTTCCACCAGCCCCTCCATCTCCAGCTTGCGGATCGCTTCCCTTACGGGCATCCGGCTGACATTCAGGGTTTCGGCCAGGTCGCTTTCGACCAGCCTCTCTCCGGGAGGGATGGATCCGTCGAGGATCGCCTGCCTCAGAGTTTCGTAGACGACGTCGCGTATCGGCGTGAGCAGGCTCGGGTCGATGGCGCGAAGATCGTTTCCCACGGATAGGCCCCCTTGGTTGCTTTTAGGATACGGGATCCCAAATCCGGGATCCTGTGATAAAATTTACTCGGTTTTTTGCAGTCTGTCAAATTGGCTGAAAATTCATCCGTAGGCGGTGATGGGCTTGATTCGAAGGATGGGACAGGCGGGGACGCTGGAATCCGCCGACTGCCTGGTGACGGTGGCAGGGGCGGAAAAGGACAGCCTGGATTACCGGGGAGGCAACCGGAAACTCTTCGGGGAAAGGACCCGGAAACTGGTGCAGGAAACCCTGGCACGCTTCCAGGTGTCGGGAGTCCAGGTCACCATCCAGGACCAGGGAGCCCTGGAACTCGTGATCCGGGCCAGGCTCGAAACGGCTCTCGGCCGTGCGATGAAGGAGGCCTAGGCGATGAGGGCGATGCGATCGATGCTCTACATTCCGGGCAATGCCCCCGGCATGATCCAGAACGCGACCGTCTTCGGAGCCGACATGGTCATGATCGACCTGGAAGACGCGGTGGCTTTGGCGGAGAAGGATGCGGCCCGGGATATGACGGCCGCTTTCCTCCGGTCCTACGATTTCGGCGACCTGCCGGTCATCGTCCGCATCAACGCGGCCGATACGCCCTATTTCGATGCGGATCTCGAGGCCATCGTTCCCCTGAAACCCTTTGCGGTTCGCCTGCCCAAGTGCCAGGATGCCCAGGACGTCACGAAGGCCGATGCCCGGATGAGCGGGATCGAAAAGCGGTCGGGCCTTCCGGCCGGGACCGTGCCCATCCACGCCATGCTGGAATCCGCCCGGGGGATCGAGAATGCCTATGCCGTCGCCACGGCCTGCCCGCGGGTGAAGGCCCTGACCCTGGGGGGCCAGGACCTGACTGCGGACCTGGGCATCCAGAAGACGCGCGACGGGTGGGAGTTTTTCTATGCCCGCAGCCGAGTGGTCATGGCGGCCAAGGCAGCCGGGATCGACGCCTTCGACACGGTCTGGACCGACTTCAACGACCCGGAGGGGCTTTTCCTCGAGGCGAAGCAGATCGTGGAACTGGGCTTCACGGGGAAAGCCGCCATCCACCCGAGCCAGGTGGAGGTCATCCACAGGGCTTTCCGTCCGGACTCGAGGGAAGTGCTGAAGGCCGAGCGCATCGTCGCGGCGGCCGCGGAGGCCGAGCGCCAGGGTCGGGGCGTGGTGGCCGTCGACGGCAAGATGGTGGACGGCCCGATCATCGCGAGGGCCCGCCACCTCATCAGCCTGGCCTGCCATTACGGGATGGAAGGGGGGGAAAGCCGATGAACCTGGCCAAAAACTCCATCGGGCGGCTTGTTCCACTCGAAATCCCCGGTGTGGGGACCTTCGATCCCTACGGGGGAGCTTTCAACCGGATCCTGCAGTCAGCCAGCCGGGCCGCGGCCCATCCCGTCCGCAAGCCGGAAGCCCCCAGCCGGAGCAAGGTCGCACCCGGTCTCAAGGCCGCGATCGAACGCTCGGGCCTCGAAAACGGCATGACGATTTCCTTCCATCACCACCTCAGGAACGGGGATGCCGTCATCCCGCAGGTCCTTGAAACCCTCCTGCAAATGGGGTACAGGGATCTCACCTTCGCCCCGAGCTCGATCCCCGATTCCCACGATTGCGTGGCGGACTACGTGCGCAAGGGGCTCATCCGCCGGATCTGGACTTCCGGCGCCAGGGGCGAGGTCGGCCGGATGATCTCACGCGGCGAAATGGAAGAGACCGTGGTCATCAGGAGCCACGGCGGCAGGGCCCGGGCCATAGAAGAGGGCTCCATCGCCATCGACGTCGCGTTTTTGGCCGCCCCTGCCTGCGACGCCCTTGGCAACAGCGCAGGGTGCTCGGGCAAATCCGCCTGCGGTTCCCTGGGCTATGCCATCACCGATGCCCGTTTTGCCCGCCATGTCATCGCCGTGACGGACAACCTGGTGGAGTACCCCCTGCATCCCCATATCTCGATTCCCCAGTACCTCGTGAACCAGGTCGTGATCGTCGACAGCCTGGGAGACCCGACGAAGATCGCCACCGGGGCGGCCCGCATCACGCGAAACCCCCTGGACCTGAAGGTCGCGGAGAATGCCTACCGCCTGATAGCGGCTTCGGGAATCCTGGCACCGGGCTGCTCGTTCCAGGTGGGAGCCGGCGGGGCCAGCCTCGCCGTGGCGGCTTTCGTGCGCGACCACATGAAAGAGAAGGGAATCCAGGGCAGCTTCGGGCTCGGCGGCATCTCGGGCTACATGGCCCAGATGCTGGAAGAAGGGCTCTTCCGGGGTCTTTTCGACGTCCAGAGCTTCGACTCGGCGGTGACAGGCTCGATGACCCGGAACAGGGCCCACATGGAGATCGATCCCTCGTGGTACGCCAACCCGATGAACCAGGGGTGCCTGGTCCACAACCTGGACGTCGTGATCCTGGCTGCCCTGGACGTCGACACGGACTTCAACGTGAACGTCATGACCGGAAACGACGGCGTCCTGCGGGGGGCCTCGGGCGGGCACAGCGACACGGCAGCCGGGGCAAAACTGGCGATCGTGGTTGCCCCGTCCTTCCGGGGCGGCGTCCCCACGGTCAAGGACCGGGTCCAGACCGTCGTGACGCCGGGAGAGACCGTGGATGCCATCGTCACGGAGCGGGGCATCTGCATCAACCCGAAACGGGCGGACCTGTGGGAGGCGGCCCGAAAGGCCAACCTCCCGGTGAAGGAGATCGGCGAACTCAAGAAGGAAGTCGAGCGCTTCACGGGAGTTCCGGAGCCTGTCGAAACGGACCAGGGGCGGGTTGTCGCCGTCGTGGAATACCGGGACGGAACCCTGGTCGACAGCATTTACCGGGTCGGGGAATAAGATTCGGGGCCTGCACGCGCAAAACGGGGGGATCGCCCTGTGGCGATCCCCCCGTTTTGTTGGCTTCAATCCAGTTGGAACTCCAGCAGGGGCAAAACGTGGTTTTCTTTTCCCACGGTCGTGGGCTTTCCCCCGATCCGTACCGCACCCATCCGGAGGTAAAAGCCCTCGGCGCGGGGTTCGGCCGTGATGGTCATCCGCCTTGCTCCCGCCTTCCTGGCTTCAAGGACGGCTCTCTCGAACATCAGGCGGCCGACTCCCCGGCCCTGGGTTTCGGGAAGAACCCAGAAATGGTCCAGGTCCAGGGTGAAAGGTTCGTCGACGGGCATGAGCGAAAAGAATCCCACGGGGGACCATTCCCCGTTTTCGGCAGATTCCGCGACGAAATAGGCCTCGTCGCGGATGTGTTCTGCAAGGACGGCCAGGGGGCCATTCCATTCGTCAAGCGTCTCTTCCGGGTAGCCCCAGGTTCGCTTTGAAGCATAGGCCAGTTCCGTGAGCACCGGTCCCTCGTCCAGCCGCGCGGGACGGATGCGGAAAAGCCCCTTCACGCGATCGTCAGCACCTTCGGGGCCGCCAGCAGGGCGTCGGTGATCTCCATCATGTTCGAGATGCACCCGACCCCGACGGAATCCGTCACGCCGAAATGCTTCGTGCAGGTTCCGCAGACGAGGATCGAAACGCCCTTTGCATCCAGCTTTTCCAAGGTTTCGCAGGTCGAGGTCCCTTCCAGGGCGAGGAGAACCGCTCCGTTCATGAGTGCGACGACGAGAGGCGGCTCTTCCCTGTCCGCAAGGTTGCTCAGGAAGGCCTTGACCAGTCCCTCCCCGAGGGTCGCGTCCGGGGACCCCAGGAGGTTGCTCTGCAGGAAAACCGCATACCCCTTGTCCATGGCCGGTGTCTTTTCGAGCCTGGCCTCGGGCTTGGGGTTTGGGGACCCGACTCCCCTGAGGATGAAGTCTGCACCATGCAGTTCTTCCGTGACGGAAAACCCCTGGCCCTCCAGGAAGCGCTTGACGTTGGAAGCGGAAACGGCGTTGTCGACAAGGATCTCGACTTTGGAAACCCCCTGTTCCAGGGCCTTT